>JAEEGF010913534.1_pt1 | contig 36056 bp, 34 predicted proteins | sample 9134171 | NCBI WGS metagenome assembly JAEEGF01 (sample SAMN16246542, study PRJNA631951) | gut metagenome | biome: gut microbiome; feature: rumen; material: AP-attached | host: Bos | place: Iran: Karaj | collected 2018-10
CAGAATATCGACGGATGGCAACTGTTTGTCAACCGGCTTCTGAGGCAGAAGATTCATATCCTCATCACGGGCTCAAATTCCAAGCTGCTCAGCAGCGAGCTGATGACACACCTGACTGGCCGGCACAACCGGATCAACCTGTATCCGTTTTCGTTCTCTGAGTATTGCGGCATAACTGGCGTTGATACCAAGTCATACTCGACCAGGGCCAGGGCCTTGCGCAAAACCGCTCTTGAAAAGTATATGTCGGATGGCGGGTTCCCAGAACTGATATCTGAAGCAAACCGCGCCGGATACATCAGCGGCCTAGTAGATGCAATCATAAATACCGATATCGCCAAGCGTTTCAAGATTCGTCACAAAGATGTGCTTAGGCGTATGGCCACCTATCTGTCGGACAATTACTGCCAAGAGTTTGTTGCCAAGAATGTTGCAGATGAGTTTGGAATATCAGACCATACGGCCGAGAATTACTACTCTTACCTGAAGCAGGCCTTCCTGCTGATAGGCATCAACAAATTCTCATTCAAGAGCAAAGACCGAATCCGGAACGAGAAGGTATATGTGGTTGATACAGCCCTGGCTACAGATAAAGAGGGGACTATCGCCAGCGACAACCTGGGCTAGCGTCTTGAGAACATCATCTGTGTCGAACTTCTGCGTCGGTGCAAACCTCTTTTCCAGGATCTGTTCTATTTCAAGACTGCAAGCCACGAAGTTGACTTTGTTGTGTCAGATGGAGGGAAGCCCGTTGAGTTGATCCAGGTCAGCTATGACATTTCTACTCAGAAGACACGAAATAGAGAACTCAATGGCCTGCTGGCCGGAGCGAAGGCTCTCAAATGTGATAAGCTGACGCTGATTACATTCGATACGGCCGAGACCGTCACAATGGGAGATAAGACCATTGAGATTGTTTCTGCCACAGACTGGCTTTGCCAGAGATAATGACGACAATAAATAGCAAACAGCCCCGGCAGAGTGTATTGCACATTTCATCCACAAAAACGTGGCCTAAATGTGGATGAGATTAGTGCAGGTAAAAATGTTTTCTAATTGGTGGTAAATATACCACTTTTTTACCAACATTCACAAATAATCCGACGAAATTGGCGAGAAAAGGGACACCAATGCTGTCAATAACGTTGCACTTGATCCTCCACATTTCCACACAACAGATTCGTATTTATATATAGACCAAGAGAATAGAATCTAGACCAAGTGATATTTCAGCCTCTTGAAAAAACAGGTATAAAAAGCTCCAGTTTCCCTAGAGTTTCCCTATAAATGAAAAAAAATCAGGAACTCAACTATGTAAGTTCCTGATTTTCAGAGTAGCGGGACCCAGGATTGAACTGGGGACCTCATGATTATGAATCATGCGCTCTAACCAGCTGAGCTATCCCGCCGTACCGCTTGTTTTTCGCTTGGTTGTTGAGGTAGACGGATTCGAACCGCCACTAAGAGGACCAGAATCTCTTGTGCTGCCATTACACCATACCTCAATGTGTCTACGGGGGCATGCCCCCGAGCCCCCTCGCTCCGACCTTGCTATCCCGCTAGGCCTACCCTGCTCGGTCTACGCTAGCGCCTGATGGCGCTTGGTGCCTTTGCCCGACCTTCGCTAGCGGCTGATGCCGCGGGGCTCTTCCCAAATGGGACTGCAAAGGTAGAAAAAGAATTTGGGTTTGCAACAAAAAGTTTGTTTTTTTTCTTGCCCCGTTTCTACTTGACCAGCTGGAAGGGATTGGTGGAAGCTTGCTTGTTGAGCTGCCAGGAGCGCTCGCAGTCGATGAACCAGTTGCCGTCGGCCTGCTTTTCGACCTTGTGGTTCGCGCAGTGGTAGTGAATCACGTCTTCCGTCCCGTCATTCCACGTGATCACCAGATCTTCATCCAGATCCAGTGCACCGTCTATTTCACCGAATACCAGATAGTAGCAGTTGCGCTGCTCGGTCGCGCTCATGGAGAGAGGGCCCTGTGCGAGCCGGAGCCCCTGCATGCGGGCCAGATATGCCTTGGTCGGCACGGAGCTGGCGCTTGTGAGGATCGAGCGAACGCCAAAGGTTTCCCCTTTATACTTAAGAGTAGTGCCGTGGACATAGCCATCGGTCAGCGAAGGGTCCAGCAGGTCCCGGCCGTCCTTGTCCTGGACGGTGATGAATACACTGACGGGATACCAGTCCACGTCCGGGGGATTGTCGCCGTAGGGGTTATCAAAGCATCCGGTAAACAGGAGCGGTGCTGCGAGCAAAAGGCAGAAGAAAAAACGTTTCATGCGTCAGTCATTTATAATATAGATGCTCAAATGTCGGAATCGTTGCGTCCGGCCGTGTTCTTTTTGTAGATATCCTCGATCACCAGCCCGGCAAGCGTCATGCCAAAGATAGCGGTGATGTGGGCGGTGGTGCCGTTGATCTGTGCCTTGCGGCCGTCCCACTCGCTGTTTGAGGCGTCAGCGGCAAGGGCGGTTCCGCGGTTGGGAAGCACTTCCTCGTCGTAAACGCAGCGGAACTTGTGGCCGGGATACGTGTGGTTCTGCTTGTATTTCTTGCGGATGGCCGCGCCGAGCGGACAGCCGCGCACGTTCCAGAATTCGGCCACCTTCACGCCCTGGGGATTGACTTTCAGCGCGGCACCCATCGAGGAAAAGAAGACGGCCGGCGTGCGGGTACCCCGCAGGATCAGGTCGGATTTCTCCTTGAGGGAATCGATGGCGTCGAGGATGTAGTCGTAGCTTTCCAGCTGGAAGGTTTCAGCGGTTTCTGCATTGTAGGGCCGCTGCAGGGCCGTGATTTCCGCCTGCGGATTGATCTCCAGCAGCCGGTCGCGCAACGCCTCGACTTTCACCTGCCCGACGGTACGGGACGTGGCCATGAGCTGCCGGTTGATGTTGCTCCGGCTCACGCAGTCGGAGTCCACGAGCGTCAGGTGTGTGATCCCGGAACGGACCAGGCCTTCGGCACACCAGCTGCCCACGCCGCCCACGCCGAAAAGGATGACGCGGACGTGCCCCATGGCTGACATCACGTCGTCGCCCACAAGGAGTTTCGTGCGGTTGAAAGCCGGGTCGCTGACGGGGGAATACATGGTATCTGTGCTTTTTGGCCAGACAAAGATAGTGATTCTCGGAAAAAATCCGTATCTTGCAAAGAATTCAAAAACAGCAGCCGTATGAAATGGATCCACAACCTGTTGAAAGGCATGTCGCTGACGGCGGCCCTTTTCGTCTTCCAGGCTTGCTATGGCACGCCGCCCGGCTATCCCGATGATTTCTTCTCGGAAGAAGCCATCGAGACCTTGTCCGATCCTGCGGATGAGCTTGTTCCGGAAGCGGTTCTCCCTGAAATCGAAGAACCGGGAATCGAGGCGGAAGCTGCCGAATAGCCGCTACAGATAGAATCCGTGATTCTGCTTGATCTCCTTCATCACAAAGGTGGAGAGGATTGAGCCGATGGATTCTATGGTTCCCAGCGTATTGATCACGAAGTCGTTGTAATAGCGCATGTTGGGCGCATTGATGGTGAGCAGGTAGTCGAATTCGCCGGCCACGTTGTAGCATGCCGTCACCTGGGGGACGTTCTGGATCACTTTCACGAAATCGTTGGCCACGTCGCGGCTCATCTGCTTCAGTTTCACGCTGCAGAATACCAGGAAGCCCTGGTTGAGTTTCTCGGCGTCGAGGATGGCGACATATTTCTTGATGTATCCTTCCCGTTCAAGGCGTTTCAGCCGCTCGAAGACGGGGGTGGTTGACAGGTTGACTTTGGCCGCCAGCTCCTTCGTGGTGATACGGGCATTGTCCTGCAGGGTGCGCAGGATCTTCAGGTCGGTTTCGTCGAGTCGGTTGTCGGGTGTCATGAGGTGTAGAATGATTTTCCGCAAATGCCCCGTTTCGGGGCGCAATACCATATGTAATTTTTACAAATTTACACAAAAATAGAAAATCTCTCTAAATTTTTTCAAGGACTTGTAATAATTTTCCAGAATTCTCAATTTTGCATCTGAAAAACCATCGACGATGCAACGCCACACTTTGATTCTGGACCAGCCTTTTTTCCTGGAAGCAGGCGGGCAACTGCCCCGGCTGGAAGTGGCGTATCATACCTCGCCGCGTGCCTACAGGCCCGGAGACCGGGTGATCTGGATCTGCCACGCGCTGACGGCATCGTCCGATGCGGAAGACTGGTGGCCAGGGCTCGTCGGGCCGGGAAAAGAATTCGACACGGAACGGGATTATGTGGTTTGTGTCAATATCCTGGGGTCTCCGTACGGCTCCAGCGGTCCTTCCTCTGTCGATCCGGCGACGGGAAAACCCTGGCTGCTGCGTTTTCCGGAACTGACCATCCGCGATTTCGTGCGGACATCCATTCTGGTCCGCAAGCATTTGGGCATCGAGTCGATCGACCTGCTGGCTGGCGCCTCGACCGGAGGCTTCCAGGTGCTGGAATGGTGCGTCATGGAGCCGGATGTCATCCGGCGGGCTGCCATCATCGCCACGGACGCGCGCGTTACGCCCTATCTGACGGCGTATGACACGGCGCAGCGCATGGCGCTGGAAGCAGACCCTTCCTTCCGGGAGGCATCGGATATCCAGGGCGGAAAAGACGGCTTGCGCTGCGCCCGCGCCATCGCCATGATTTCCTATCGCAGTTACGACGGTTACAACAACACGCAGCCCGAGCCCGATGCAGATACGCTTTATGCCGCACGCTGTGCCTCCTACCAGCGCTACCAGGGCAAAAAGCTCGCTGACCGTTTCGACGCCTACAGCTATGCCAGCCTGATCCATGCCTGTGAGAGCAACAACCTCGGCAGGGGCCGGGGCGGCGTGGAAGCGGCGCTCGCCTCCATCCATGCCCGCTGCGCCGTGGTCTGCATCGACAGCGACAGCCTTTTCCCGCCGCAGGCCATGCGCCCGCTGGCAGCCGCCATCCCAGGCGCCGCTTACCATGAAATCGCTTCGCGTTTTGGTCACGACGGCTTTTTATTGGAAAACGAACAATTAAGTACGATCTTTACATCGCTATGCAAGTCCTGAAATTCGGAGGAACCTCGGTCGCCGATGCCGGCGCCATGAGCCGGGTGGTCGATATCGTCTCCGCAGCCGTCGAGCGCGACCGCACCATCCTGGTCTGCTCTGCCATCAGCAAATGCACCGATACCCTGATTGAAATCGGCCACCGGGCAGCCCGCCGCGACGACAGCTACCGGACGCTCATCGACCAGCTGCAGCAGCGCCATGCCGTCATTATTGACGAGCTCCTGAGCCCGGAACGCCAGGAGGAAGCCCATGCCCAGGTCCGGGAGCTGTTTGAATCGTTGCGGAGCATCGCGCAGGGCGTCTGCCTGGTGGGCGAACTGAGTCCGGCCAGCCTCGATGCCATCGTGAGCTTCGGAGAGCTCCTTTCCACCCGTATCCTGGCCATCCGATTTGCCGAGACCGGCATCCCGCACAAATGGATTGACGCCCGCCAGATCATCCGCACCGAGCGCTTGAGCGGCCGTAGCGTCGTGGTTCCCGACATCACCAGCCAGAACATCGTCGCCACGGTGGAGCGGAATCCCATGACCCTGCTCTTCATCGTGCCCGGCTTCATCGCCGCCGACCGCGAAGGCCGCACCACCACGCTTGGCCGCGGCGGTTCCGACTATACGGCAGCCCTATTGGCTGTCGGCATCAAGGCCCGCCTCGTGGAAATCTGGACCGACGTGCCCGGCATGATGACGGCCAATCCGAAGAGCGTGCCTACCGCCCGCACCATCCGCCACATCTCTTACCGGGCCGCACTCGAACTTTCGCATTTCGGCGCCAAGGTCATCTATCCTCCGACCATCCAGCCCGTCGTGTCGGAAGGCATTCCGATTTATGTGAAAAACACCTTCGATCCGTCCGCTTTCGGCACGCTGATCGAAAAGAACCCGCCCCGCAGCCGCGATACGCTCACGGGCATCACCAATTCCGACGACATCGCCCTGCTTTCCCTTGAAGGGAGCGGCATGGTCGGCATTCCCGGTTTTTCAAGCCGGCTGTTCGATACCCTCACCCGCGAGGACATCAACATCATCCTCATCACACAGGCCTCCTCTGTCCATACCATGTGCATCGCCGTGTCCGAAAAAGATGCGGAACGGGCCAGACGGGCTGCGGACAACTGCTTCGCCTATGAGATCAGTCTGGGCAAGCTCAATCCGCTGAAAGTGGAGAAAGGATGGTCGATCGTCTGCCTGGTGGGCGACGACGTGATCGGCCAGAGCGGCGCCACCGGCCGTATGCTGGCGGCGCTCGGGGCGCACGGCATCCAGGTCCGGGCCACGGCGCAGGGATCTTCGGAACGCAACATCTCGGTGATCGTCCCCTCGGCTTCCGTAGAAGATGCTGTCCGCCATATTCACAACGAGTTCTTTGACAAACGCAGCGGAGAAGATATCAATCTGTTCGTCACCGGTTACGGTACGGTCGGGAAAGCCCTGGTGGAAATGATAGCCACACAGGCAGACGCCATAGCGACACGGACTGGCAAACGACTGGTTCTCTGCGGATTGGCAAACAGCCGTCGTTTCGTGCTCAATCCGGAAGGATTAGATGCCGCGCGGGCGGCGGAATTGCTGGCGGAGGGCCGTCCGGCATCGGATGACGCCTGGTTCGAGGCCCTGGCCGCGCTGTCGCTCACGCATCCGGTGTTCGTGGACTGCACGGCCAGCAGCGACGTGGCCTGCCGCTACAGGCAGCTGCTACAGCTGGGATACCATGTGGTCGCCTGCAACAAGATTGCCTTCTCCGCGCCGGACAATCCGCTCCCGGGCCTGCACGCTGCAGCCCTGGCGGGCGGCGTGACGCTCCGTTATGAAACGACGGTGGGCGCCTCCCTGCCTGTGCTGGAATCTGTCTCCCGCATCGTTTCCGGCGGAGACCGGCTACAAGCTGTCGAGGCGGTGCTTTCCGGAACGCTCGCCTGGCTGTTCGACCACTATGCCGGTGGCAGGGACGGTGTGACTTTCGCCGAACTCGTGGAGCAGGCGCGAGTAGCCGGATATACGGAACCCGATCCTGCCATTGACCTTAGCGGCCGCGACGTGTTGCGCAAGCTCCTGATCCTGGGCCGTGAAGCGGGCATTCCGCTGGAAGAGTCCGATATCGAGCAGGCTCCGCTTCCGGCTGTCTCCGATGAAGCCGCTTTTGCGGCGCTGCATGCGGATGCGGAACGTCAGGGCAGGAAATTGCGTTATGTAGCTTCGTTGGTGCAGGATCCTTCGGCGCCGAAAGGCTGGCGGGCCACCATCGGCCTGCAGGCCGTCGGCCCGGACAGCCCGCTGTACGCCCTGCACGGGACCGACAATTGCGCGATCTTCCGCACCGGCGATTATGCATCGCCGCTGGTCATCCAGGGCGCCGGCGCGGGCGCCCGCATCACCGCCTCCGGATTGTTGAACGATATTTTGCTGTAACTATGAAAGTTGCCGTTGTGGGTGCCACCGGACTGGTCGGCACACGTATGTTGGAAGTATTGGCGGAACGGAAGTTCCCCGTCACGGAATTGATTCCTGTCGCTTCGGAGAAGTCCGTCGGCCGGACGGTGCCGTTCAACGGCCGGAACTGGCCCGTCGTAAGCGCCGATGATGCCATCGCAGCACGGCCGGCCCTCGCGCTGTTCAGCGCCGGCGCCGGCGTGTCGAAAGAACTGGCACCCCGCTTTGCCGCCGTCGGCTGCCGCGTCGTCGACAATTCATCCTGCTGGCGCATGGATCCGACCAAGAAACTGGTGGTCCCGGAAATCAACGGCGATGTCCTCACCCCCGATGACTACATCATTGCCAACCCCAACTGCAGCACCATCCAGATGATCCTGCCACTGCCGCTCCTCCATAAGGAATTCCGTATCCGCCGCATCGTCGTGAGCACCTATCAGTCCGTAACCGGCACCGGTTACAAGGCAGTCGCCCAGCTCGAGGCCGAGCGTGCCGGCAAGCGCTGGGGCGAGTATCCCGCCGTGTACCCCTGTCCTATCGACGGCAACATCCTGCCGCATATCGACAGCTTTCTCGACAACGGCTACACCAAGGAGGAGATGAAGATGGTCAACGAGACCTGCAAGATCCTGCGCGACGACACGATCCGGGTCAGCGCCACCACCGTGCGGGTCCCCGTGCAGGGCGGACACAGCGAAAGCGTCAACGTGGAATTTGAGCACCCCTTCGACCTGGCGGACATCCGGCGCCTGATGGCAGCGGTCCCCGGCGTGGTAATCCAGGACGATCCCGCCCGCAATGTCTATCCCATGCCCATCAACGCCTGGGGCACGGATGCCGTGTACGTCGGCCGCATCCGCCGGGATTTCTCGGTCGAAAACGGCATCAACTTCTGGTGCGTGGCGGACAACCTGCGCAAGGGCGCTGCGACCAACGCCGTACAAATCGCTGAATATCTTTTGGCAAAACATTGGATTTAGTCCATATCTTTTTATAACTTTGGGAAAAATATCCCAAGGACCATGAAAAGACTTTACCTTGTGCTGCTTGCAGCGATGCTGACTCTGTCTGGTTGCGGCATCATGAGCGGCACCGGTTTCGATGCTGCGTCGCTGGCCAATGCGGCCGGCACGGCCATGACCGCCCTGTCCATCACCGACGAACAAATCGCCGAGCTCAGCGCCCAGTCCGTCGCCTATATGGATTCTGTCAACAAGGTGGATAAAGGTAGTTACGATGCCCGCCTGCGGAAACTGATGGGCAACGTGAAGACCATCAATGGCGTCCCCATCAATTTGAAAGTCTACAAGACCGCTGAAGTCAATGCCTTTGCCTGCGGCGACGGTTCTATCCGCGTCTATTCCGGACTGATGGACGTGATGGACGATGCCGAGCTGATGGCGGTCATCGGCCATGAGATCGGCCACGTCGTCAACAAGGATACCAAGACGGCCATGAAGAAGACCTACATGGCCTATGCGGCCCGGATGGCCCTCGGTGCCACGGGTACGCTGGTCGGCAACCTCTCCACCAGCGTCCTCGGCGATATCGCCCAGTCCTATCTCAATGCCCAGTACTCACAGAAACAGGAGTTTGCAGCCGACGAGGCCGGTTTCGCCTTCTCGATCCAGCAGGGCTACAGCCCTTACAGCATGTACAATTCCCTGGTCAAGCTGATGCAGTTGAATTCGGGCAGTTCCAGTTCGCGGAGCAGTGGCGTGCAGCAGGCCTTCTCGTCCCACCCCGCCACGGAAGAGCGCGCCGCCCGCATGAAAGAGGCCGCCGAAGCCTACATCCAGCAGCAAAAGAAATGACACCGTCATCCCGGACTTGATCCGGGATCTCTACCTCAGTCCCAGTTTCACCAGCAACGCATCCGGTTCCGGATCCCTGCCGCGGAAATAGCGGTAGAGGATGTCCGCGTCCACGCTTCCGCCGCGGGAAAGCAGGGTCTTGCGGAAATGTTCCGCCGCTTCGCGGCTGAAGATGCCTTTCTCCTTGAACCAGGCAAAGGCATCCGCCTCCAGCACTTCCGCCCACTTGTAAGAATAGTATCCTGCCGCATAGCCCCCGGAGAAAATGTGGTTGAACGCGGGTGAGATGGCGATTCCTTCGATTTGGGGCAAGACAGCCGTCGGGCGCAGCATCTCCTGCTCAAAGGCTACGACATCTCCGGCCGGCGCTTCGGCGCGGTTGTGCCAGGCCATATCGATGATGCCGAATTGCAGCTGGCGAACCTGCCCGTAACCGGCCAGGAAGTTGCGGGCCGCGACGATACGGTCGATGTATTCCTGCGGAATCACTTCCCCGCTCTGCCAGTGCCGGGCAAAAGTCTTCAGGAAATCCGGCTCATAAGCCCAGTTTTCCATCAGCTGGGAGGGCAGTTCCACGAAATCGCGCACTACGTTGGTTCCCGTCAGTGACTTGTAGCGGCCTTCAGCCAGCATGCCGTGCAGGGCGTGGCCGAACTCGTGCAGCAGGGTTGTCACTTCACTGAAAGTCAGGAGTGAGGGCGTCGTGCCGGTCGGCTTGGTGAAGTTCGTCACCACGGAAACCTGCGGGCGCTCCTCCTTCCCTTGGAAGTTGCCAAGCTCGCGGAACGAGGTCATCCAGGCACCGCCGCGCTTGCTTTCACGCGGGAAATAGTCCAGATACAGCAGCGACATCATCCGGCCGGTTTCGTCGGTCACCTTGAAAACCCGTACGTCGGGATGATAGACAGGGATGTCGGTACGTGCTTCGAAGCGCAGCCCGTAGAGCCGGCCGGCCAGGTCGAACACCGCATTTTGGACGGCTTCCAGCTGGAAATAGGGTTTCAGCAGCGAATCGTCCAGGTCGTAGCGCTCCTTGCGGTATTTCTCCGACCAGTAGCTGAAATCCCAGGGCATCAGTCTTCCTTCGAAGCCGTGCGCCTGTGCATAGGCCTCGATTTCAGCCACTTCCCGTTGTGCAGCCGGCAGTGAAGGTTCCATCAGCCGGTCCAGGAACTGTTGCACGGTCTGCGGCTTTTTGGCCATCCGCTCTTCGAGGGCATAGTCAGCATAGGTGGGATGTCCCAGCAGCTGCGCTTTTTCTGCACGCAGGGTCACGATCTTGCGTATGAGTGCCGTGTTGTCGTTCGCTCCGCCGACACATTTGGCATTGTAGGCCCGCCACATCTGTTCGCGCAGGTCGCGGTGGTCACTGAACTTGAGGAACGGCCCGTAACTCGGCAGGTTGAGCGTGAAGACCCAACCCTGGAGTTCACGGCCCTTTGCCTCGGAAGCAGCCATCTCCCGGACATAGTCAGGCAGACCGGCCAGGTCAGCTTCGTCGGTCAAGTGCAGGATATAAGCATTGGTGGCGGCCAGCACGTTCTGGCCAAATTTCAGCGTGGCGAGCGACAGTTCTTCAGAGATTTTGGCGAAACGCTCTTTTTGCGCGGGCGGAAGGTTCGCGCCGTGCCGGGCGAAAGATTTCCAGGTCTCTTCCAGCAGTTTGTCCGCTTCGGTGTCAAGATGCAGGGCTGCCCGCTGTTCCCATACGGCCTTGACGCGGGCGAACAGCGGTTCGTTGAGCAGGATCGACATATTGTGCTGCGTCAGCAGGGGTGACACTTCTTCGGCGATCTTGTCCAAATGGTCGTCGGTACAGGCCTCCGTCAGGTTGAAAAAGATGCCGGAGATCCGGTCGAGATCACGGCCGGCCGCTTCCAGCGCTTCGATGGTGTTGCTGAAACCGGGTGCCTCAGGGTTGTCGACAATGGCCTGGATGTCACGCCGGGCGCATTCAATGGCTTCGTGGAAAGCAGGAAGATAATCGTTCTCTTCGATCCGGTCGAAGACCGGCGCGCCAAACGGCAGCGGGGATTCCGCCAGCAGCGGATTGATGCGGTTTTCGTTCATGGTTCAAAGATACGCATTATTTTGGCAGCCGCCCTCCCAAATATGCACCGTACCGGAACGGGATACCCGGTACGCACAGTTGTAGCACCAATAGGTACGACGGCCCGGAATCAGGCGGCGGGTATTCGTATAGACCTCGAAATTGAAGTTCCGATCGGCCAGTTCTGCAACGGACAGCTTGTCGCGGCCTTCCCGCAATGCGGCGGACAGGATTTTCCAGTTGCTGGCAAGGATGCGGTTGACCGTCCGGAAACGCCGGTCGCGTTCCCGCCGGATCTGATTGTGATAGTCGGTCCGGCAGTCATCGCAACAGAACTTCTTGTCGATACGCCCCTCGTAGGGCTTCCCGCAGCGGATACAGGTTCTTGCCATCGTCTTCTCTCCTTTGCTGGCAAAGATAATCGCAACGGCATGCAAATAAAAACTCGGTTGAAAGATTTACTGAATCTCGGGAAAATGCGTGAAAATCCAACTTTTCGGCGGCGGCCCGGAGCCGTGTATAAACGTTTCTACCCGTTTCTATCCGTTTAGCCTCTTGCTACGCGGCTCTTTCGTGCTTTACTTTGCTCCCGAACATCAAAACACAAGCATTATGATCGAGAACGAATTTTTAAACAGAGTGGAACTTCGGGGACGCGTCGGACACGATCCCAAGGTTTTCAGTGTGGGAGATGCGCAGGTTGCGCGGTTCTCTTTGGCAACGAATGAAGCATTCCGGGGAAAGAGCGGCGAACTCCGCGAGGAGGTTACCTGGCACAACATCTCCGCCTGGGCAGGCCGGAACATCATGGATTTCAAGGACATCCGGAAAGGATCGTTCGTTTCGCTGGTCGGCCGCCTCCGCAACACCCGGTATACCTCCAGCGACGGGACCGAACGGAATATGGTCGAAGTGGTCGCCGGCCGCCTGGAGCCCTGTCTTCCTGCCGTGCGCGAATAGGCGGGCGCAGGTCCTTGCATCCGGCTGGCCGATTTCTTGAAGAACTCGGGCCATTTGTCGCAGTAAGCCAAAAAATACGTAATTTTGCCATCGCTATCAAACTTTATCTGCAAAAATGGCTCGAGCTTTTTACCTTTATAACACGCTGACGCACCAGAAGGAATTGTTTGTTCCCGTCCATCCCGGCATGGTAGGCATGTATGTCTGCGGCCCGACGGTCTATGGCGACGCCCATCTGGGCCACGCGCGGCCCGGCATCACCTATGACGTCTTGTTCCGACTCTTCAAGCAATTGGGATACAAGGTACGCTACGTGCGGAACATCACCGACGTAGGCCACCTGGAGAATGACGCCGACACGGGAGAAGACAAGATCGCCAAGAAGGCCCGGCTGGAACAGCTTGAGCCCATGGAGGTTGTCCAGACCTACACCCTGCGTTACCACGATGCGATGCGGAAGCTCAACGTACTGCCGCCTTCCATCGAGCCGCGCGCTTCCGGGCACATCATCGAGCAGATAGCACTGGTCCAGAAAATCCTCGATGCCGGCTACGCCTACGAAAGCAATGGCTCCATCTATTTCGACGTGGCCAAATACGACGAGAAGCACCACTACGGCATCCTCTCGGGCCGCAACCTGGAAGACACCCGTGAAGGGACCCGCAACCTCGACGGACAGGACGACAAGCATTCCCCGCTCGATTTTGCGCTGTGGAAAAAAGCATCGCCCGAGCATATCATGCACTGGCCATCGCCGTGGAGCGAAGGATTCCCGGGCTGGCACCTGGAGTGCTCGGCCATGAGCGAGAAATACCTGGGCGAAGTGTTCGACATCCACGGCGGCGGCATGGACCTGATGTTCCCGCACCACGAATGCGAACTGGCCCAGAACACCGCTTCCCGCGGACAGGGCGGCGTCCACTACTGGATGCACAACAACATGATCACCATCAAGGGCCAAAAGATGGGCAAGTCGCTGGGCAACTTCATCACCCTCGACGAACTGTTCACCGGCAACAACCGGGTGCTCGACCAGGCCTACAGCCCGATGACCATCCGTTTCTTCATCCTGCAGGCCCACTACCGCAGCCCGCTCGACTTCAGCAACGAAGCCCTGCAGGCCGCTGAAAAGGGCCTCAAGCGGATGATGCAGGCCGCCAAGGATGTGGACAAGCTTCCCACAGACCCCAAAGCCCCGGCCAACGCCGAAATCGCAGCGCTGCCCGACCGTGTATACGAAGCTCTCTGCGACGACCTCAACACGCCCATCGCCCTTTCCGTGCTGTTCGATGCCGTCCGCATCGTCAACAGCGTCAAGGACAAGTCACTGGTCATCAATCCGGCTGACCGGCAGACGCTCCACACGCTCTTCACGGAAGTGCTGCACGATGTGCTGGGCCTGGAAGACGAAGCTGCCGAAAGCGGCTCCGGTCAGCTCGTCGACGGCCTGATCGGCATGATCGTCGACGTCCGCAAGCAAGCCAAAGCCGCCAGGGACTGGGCGACCAGCGACCACATCCGCGACGAACTCAAAGCCCTCGGCGTCCAGATCAAGGACACCAAGGACGGCTGCGAGTGGACGATCGAATAGCCAGATTTTTTTTGCCGTACGGCAAAAAATGCATACCTTTGCATCCCGGTTTAATCTAATCGGGATTTCAATGATCACACCTTTAGAAGAATCAAGCCTGCGGCTGGCAGGCCTGTGGGACGACACGAGCCTTTACGAGCTTCAGGTCCCGAATCTTCACAATCGATACTATCTTCTGAGCGGTCCGGGAAGCCGCCACCTTCTCTCTTCCCCTGAAGTCATCGGCTTTCCCTGCTACACCGCCCTTCTTGATGAAACTGTCGCCGCCCTCCGCCATCTTCGTTCCCATGGCCTGGGCGGCAACCTCGATATATTCACCATCCTTCGCGGTGGTCTCAACTACCCGCTGGAAGAAGCAGCCGCACGCTGTGGCATCCGTGTCCGCGACATGCACTTCGTCTCCAGCGAGCGGGTTGCCGAAAACCACGTGATCAAGGGATTGGAGATCAAATACGACAAGATTCACCCGACACGCAACCGCGTGCTGGCCATCGGAGACATCCTGGCCACCGGCGACACTTTCCACTATTGCTTCGAGCATCTGATGCGGAAGTTCCTGAAGGAGGGCGGCAGCATCCGCCGCATCATTTTCTTCACCATCGGCGGCACGCGCGCATTCCGGGTCATGGAGGAGCTTTCCGCGAAGCTTTCCGCAATTTTCGCAGGTTTCGAAGGCATCGACTGCTTCTTCTTCGAAGGCGCCTTCACCGTATACGAGGATAAGGGCGTGAGCGGCATCAACCATCCGGACATCGATTTCGGCTGGAAGGACGGTGTCGTAGCCCCCGAATTCCGGCGCTATATCATGGAGCGGCCGGACGCGCTGCTCGAAAAATGCATCATCTACGACGGCGGCGCGCGCCGGTACCAGATTCCCGTCCATTTCGAGGAAGTGCTCGAGTATTGGGAAGGGATCCGCGACCGCGCCGGACGTATCGACGTCCAGGCGCTCGTGGAAGAAAAACTCGGTTACGCGGGCCCGCTGGCATTCGAAGATTGGCTGGCCGTAACGCACCTGGAAGGCCTCGACGGCCTGGAACCGCTCTGGCAGGCGGAGCAGGCCATGCTGCAGCGCAAGATAGACCTGCGGGAAATCGCCCTGCGCCGTATCGCATCGATCAATAATCTAAAACAACAATATGAAAACGACTGATGTTGACTACACCGACCGCGCGGTGGACCGCGAAGGACGGAAATCAAACCTGAGTATGTTCATGGTGATGCTGGGCTTCACCTTCTTCTCCGCCAGCATGTGGGTGGGGCAGCAGCTGGCTGCCGGCCTGGACTGGTGGGGATTTGTCATGGCCTTGCTGCTGGGCGGCCTGATCCTGGCGGCTTATACGGGATCGCTCGGGTTCATCGGAGCCGAAAGCGGTCTTTCGCTGGACATGCTCGCCCGCCGCAGCTTCGGCACGAAGGGCAGCTACCTGCCCAGCGCGATGATCAGTTTCACGCAGATCGGATGGTTCGGTGTCGGTCTGGCGATGTTCGCCATCCCCGTGGCCAAGGAACTGATGGGCCTCGACGTGACGCCCGACCACATGCCCTGGCAGGGCTACCTGCTGGTCGCCATCGCCGGCGTCCTGATGACCGCCAGTGCCTATTTCGGCATCAAGAGCTTGACGATCATCAGCTACATCGCCGTTCCGGCCGTCGCCGTCCTGGGTACCGTCGCCATGATCCTGGCGATCAGAAGCGGTGACAAGGGTCTCATCGAGCAGTTCTCCGAGGGGAGCAAGACGATGGGCGTCATCGCCGGCGCAGGTCTGGTAATCGGCAGCTTCGTCTCGGGCGGCACGGCGACACCCAACTTCACGCGCTTTGCCAAGAGCGGTCGCGTTGGCCTGTGGACCACGGTGTTCGCTTTCTTCATCGGCAACTCGCTGATGTTCCTCTTCGGTGCGGTTTCCAGCATCTATGCAGGCGGCAACGATATTTTCGAGGTGATGCTTAACCTCAATCTCTTCTATCTTGCCGTGCTGGTACTCGGCCTCAACATCTGGACGACCAACGACAACGCTCTCTATACGGGCGGTCTCGGCCTGTCGAACATCTTCGGCCTTTCCAAGAAAACGATGGTCCTCATCTCCGGCCTGATCGGCACCGTGGCTGCCGTATGGCTCTACTGGAACTTCTGCGGCTGGCTCAACGTGCTCAACTGCACGCTGCCGCCGGTGGGCATCATCCTGGTCCTCCACTACTTCATGAACCGCAAGGCTTATCAGGAGGACAAGGTTCCTGTGAAGACCGTCGACTGGTGGGCCATCGCCGGTGTGGTGCTCGGCGCCGTCGTAGCCAACCTCGTGAAATGGGGCTTCCCCGCCATCAACGGCATGGTGGTCGCCGCTATCTGCTTCCTGATCGGCCAGTCCGTCCAGAAGAAATAAGCGGTTTACTTTCCAGCTTTGTCCAAAACCAGTGTGCGGTCGCCGAAGACCGGCTCGATGTAGGGACGGGAGGAGCGCTCGAGGGCACGGCCGATGCGGATCAGGAGCGTGGAGTCGCGGTGGCGGGCTTCGGCGATCTTGCGGTCGAGATCGCGGACCTGCGGGTCGAAGCCTTGGTCGAAGAAACCGGCGCGAGCTTTCAGTTCCAGCACTTTACGTACTTTCGCGTCGAGCTCTTCGAGCGGCCAGACGCCTGTTTCCACAGAATCGGCGATAGCGTCGATGGAACATTTGATATCTTCGGGCATCAGAATCATGTCGCTGCCGGCACGGTAGACGGCGGTGTTAACTTCGAGGGGGGTACGGCCGGCGGCCACGCCCTGCATGCCCACGGCGTCGGTGATCACCACGCCGTCGAATCCCTGCTCACCCCGAAGCAGATCTTTCATGCAAGGGGCTGAGATCGACATCGGTACCCCCGTGGAATCGATGGCCGGGATGCTCATGTGAGCCACCATGATCATGGCGACTCCCTCATCTATCAGCTTCTGGAAGGGAACCAGCCCCACGCTGTCAAACTGGGCACGGTCGTAGAGCACGACCGGCATCTCGTAATGGGAATCGACCCTGGTGACGCCATGGCCGGGATAGTGCTTGGCGCAGGCGAAGACGCCTTTGTCCTGCATGCCATGCATATAGGCAGCCGCGAAACGACCCACCCTTTCCGGGTCACTGTCGAAGGAGCGCTGGCCGTCGGATTTGTCATACGCGTCCGGGCAGACATCGACCACCGGGGCGTAATTGACATAGATGTTCAGGTCGCGGAGTTCCTGTCCGACATTGCGGCCCATCTCATAGAGCAGCTTTTCGGCCCGGCGGCCCTCCATTCGGCCCAGGATGCGCTGGCGCGGATACGGGAGATATTCCGCAAAGCGCATGGCGGCACCCCATTCGGCATCCGTGGCCACCAGCAGCGGCAGGTCCGCCATCGACTGCAATTCGTTCATGCGGTCGACAAAGGGATGGATGGGACCGCGCATGATGATGAGTGCTCCGACACCATAGTCGCGGATGAGCGAATCCTGCAGGGCGCGCGTCGAGTCGCTCGGTTCCCGGCTGATCTCAAGAATGAAGAGTTGTGCGACTTTCTCGCGGATGCTCAGCTGCTGCATCAGCGAATCGACCTGTGCGGTGTGCCGGCGGTCAAGATGTTCCTGCCGGTTGTCACAGCATTGGAGCACCAGCGTCGCAAACACGCTCAGCCCCACCAGGACGATGAGGATTCGGGGGATGTTACGATGGGTCATAGGCTAGCTAGGACAGCAGGGTTTTGACGGCGGAAGAAATAGCGCGGCCGTCGGCGACGCCGGCGAGGCGCTTGGAGGCGACGCCCATGACCTTGCCCATGTCCTTGATAGAGGTAGCGCCGGTCTCGGCGATGATCTCCTTGATCCGGCTTTCCAGCTCTTCGGGCGAGAGCTGTTTCGGCAGGTAGCGCTCCATGACGCCGGCTTCCGCCAACTCGTTGTCGGCCAGTTCCTGCCGGCCGTTGTCAACATAGATCTGCGCGGTTTCCTTGCGCTGCTTGATGAGTTTCTGTATCATCTTCATCACATCGCCGTCAGTTACGTCCTTGGAGCCTCCTTCGGCGGTCTTGAAGAGGAGGATTTCATTCTTGACGGCACGCACCGCGGCCATCGCTACGGCATCCTTGGCCTTCATCGCGGCCTTGATGTCTTCCTGAATTTGTTGTTCGAGTGTCATAGTAATACAAATATAGTTATCTTTGTAAGAACGACAATCCAAAAAAAAAACCGAATATGAAAAAACTGATCCTGATTGCCGCGCTCGTCCTGGCCGTATGGAGCCCCGCCGATGCGCAGAACCCTTTCCTGCAGAAACGCTACAAGACGCCGTATGAGATTCCGCCGTTCGAGGTCTTTACCATCGACAACTACCGCGAGGGCATGCTCAAGGGCATGGAGGCGGAGAAGGCCGAAATCCAGGCCATCGTGGACAATCCCGAGGAACCCAGCTTCGAAAACGTAATCGCTGCCCTCGACAAGAGCGGCAAGCTGCTCGGCAAGGTCCGTTCCGTGTGGGGGACGCTCAACAGTTCCAATTCGACGCCCGAACTCCAGGCCTTCGCCCGCGAGATGAATCCCATCACCGCCGCCCACAGCAACGAGATGCGGATGAACAAGAAACTGTTTGAAAAGGTAAAGTACGTCTATGACCACCAGGAAAAATACAACCTGGACAAAGAACAGAAACGCCTGCTGCAGAAGGTCTATGACGGGTATGTCAATGGCGGCGCCCTGCTCGACGACGCTAGACGCGCGGAAATCGCCAAGATCAACCTCGAGCTGTCCGACCTCCAGCTGAAATTCAGCCAGAACTTGTTGCATGACACCAACAACACTTATGTGACGGTCGACAACGTGAAAGACCTTGAAGGCCTGCCGCAGGACAACATCGACCGCGCCGCCGCCCTCGCCGAGCGCATCGGGCAGAAAGGCAAATACAGCTTCAACATGCAGCGTCCCAGCTGCAACCCCGTGCTGCAGTACTGCAAGAACCGCAACCTGCGCAAACAGGTGTACGAGATGTACAACAACCGTTGCAACCACAACGATGAATACGACAACAAGGCCATCGCCGCCCGCATCATCGCGCTGCGCCTGAAACGCGCGCAGATCATGGGCTATACCGACTATGCCGCCATGTCCCTCAAGGACCGCATGGCCGAGAACGCCGCCAACGTCTATGCCCTGCTCGACCAGATCTGGGCCCCTGCCGTCAAAAAGGCCAACGAAGAGATCGCCGACATCAAGGCCATGATGAAGAAAGACCGCGTGAAAGGTGAACCGCAGCCGTGGGACTACATGTACTATCTTGACAAGGCCAAGAAGGCCAAATTCGACATCGACGAGGAGAAAGTGTCAGAATATCTGGAGATCAACCAGGTACAGCAGGGTATCTTCTATGTGGCCAACAAACTCTACGGCCTGTCGTTCAACGAGCGCACCGAAGACTATCCGCAGTATGAGCCTACGGCCAAATCGTGGGACGTCATCGACCGCGACGGCAACGTGATCGCTATCTTCTACAGCGACTACTTCCCGCGCGACGGCAAGGGTGCCGGTGCCTGGTGCGGCGGCTTCCGCGGCCAGACCTATGACGGCGCACAGCGCGTGCAGCCCATCGTGACGAACGTCTGCAACATGACCCTTCCCTCCGGCGACAAGCCCGCGCTCCAGACCCTCGACAACGTCGAGACCATGTTCCATGAATTCGGCCACGCCCTCCACTCCTTCTTCCGCAACGTGCATTACGGCGGCGTAAGCGGCACGGAGCGTGACTTCGTGGAGCTGCCTTCCCAGATCAACGAGCACTGGGCCTTCGAGCCGGAAGTGCTGCGCGTCTATGCGAAGCACTACAAGACGGGCGAGGTGATGCCGCAGGAACTGATCGACAAGATCCAGGCGAGCGACAAATACGGCCAGGGCTTCGCCACGGTCGAATATCTCGCTGCCTCGTATGTGGACATGGACCTGCATGTACTGCAGGAAGTGCCGGCCGACCTGAACGTGATGGACTTCCAGGCGAAGAAGCTGGCAGAGCGCGGCATTCCCAGGCAGATCCTGCCGCGTTACAGCGTGACGAACTTCAGCCACTCGATCGGTGGCGGCTACAGCGCCGGCTACTACAGCTACATCTGGGCCGAGGTGCTTGACTGCGATGCCTTCCAGGCTTTCAAGGAGACGGGTGACATCTTCAACCAGGATGTGGCCCGGCGCTTCCGCCAGTACATCCTGACCCCTGGCGGCATCGACAAGGGCATGGTGATGTACCAGAACTTCCGTGGCCGCCAGCCGAGCGTCGACGGCCTGCTGGAGAACCGCGGCCTCAAATAATGAAACGGCTGCTGATCCTTTGGGCATTCCTCACGCTGGCCTGCGCGGGGAATGCCCAACCTTTTGTCTCGCAGCGCCCGGCACCGGCCGACCGCCTGTTCGTGAGCCGGGCCGTGGAAGACAAGATCGCCGAAGTCACTGCGCTGTTGAAGAATCCGCGGCTGGCATGGATGTTCGCCAACTGCTTTCCGAACACTCTCGACACCACCGTCCATTTCGGGAAAGACGAGAACGGCCGCTGGCGCACCTTCATCTACACGGGCGACATCCATGCGATGTGGCTGCGGGATTCCGGCGCGCAGGTCTGGCCTTATGTGCAGCTGGCGCCGCAGGACCGGCATCTGCAGAGCATGCTGGCCGGCGTGATCAACTGCCAGTTCTCGCTCATCTGCATCGACCCTTACGCCAATGCCTTCAACGATGGGCCGACGGGCACCGGCTGGCAGAGCGATATGACGAAAATGGGGTCCTGGCTCCATGAGCGCAAGTGGGAGATCGATTCGGACTGCTATCCCATCCGGCTGGCCTACCAGTACTGGAAAGTGACGGGCGACACGTCCGTGTTCGGCGACACCTGGCTGGAGGCGATCCGCAAGATTCTGACTACCTTCCGGGAACAGCAGCGCAAAGACGGTCCGGGGCCCTACCGTTTCCAGCGGAATTCGCCGGTTCCGACCGACACGCAGGCCGGCTACGGCTGGGGCAACCCCGTGCGTCCCGTGGGCCTGATCGCTTCGGCTTTCCGGCCGTCCGACGATGCCACGACCTTCTTGTTTCTCGTGCCGTCGAATTTCTTTGCTGTCAGCTCGCTGCGCAAGGCAGCCGAGATTCTGGAGACCGTCAATGCGCAGACCGGCCTGGCGCAGGAATGTCGGGAACTGGCCGATGAAGTGGAGCAGGCGCTACGGCAATTTGCTACCGTGGAGCATCCGAAATACGGGACGATCTATGCCTATGAGGTCGACGGCTTCGGCAACAAGCTGATGATGGACGATGCCAACGTCCCGAGCCTGCTGGCTATGGCCTATCTGGGCGATGTGGACCGGGAAGACCCTGTCTACCAAAATACCCGGCGCTTTGTCTGGAGTGAGGACAATCCCTATTTCTTCCGCGGGGAAGCAGCCGAAGGCATCGGCGGTCCGCACGTCGGCCGCGACATGGTCTGGCCGATGAGCATCCTGATGAAAGCGTTTACCGCCAGTGATGATGCAGAGATCAAATGGTGCATCGAATCATTGATGAAGACAGACGCCGGCACCGGCTTCATGCACGAATCCTTTCACAAGGACGACCCGGCGAAGTTTACCCGCGCCTGGTTCGCCTGGCCCAACACGCTCTTCGGCGAGCTGATCCTCAAGCTCATCGCCGACGGCAAGCTGCCGCTGCTCAATTCAATAGCATTGGAGAATTAGATCCTGTCGATTGTCGTCAGCAGGCAGGTCGCATAGGCGGCCACGCCTTCTTCGCGGCCGACGAAGCCGAGGCGCTCGGTGGTCGTAGCCTTGACGGAGACGCGGTCGACGGACAGGCCCATGACGTCCGCCAGGGCCTGGCGCATCCGGGGCACGAACGGCGCAATCTTCGGTTTCTGGGCCAGCAGCGTCACGTCCACGTTGACGACCGACCATCCCCTGTCGCGGATCATCTCCACGACACGGGCCAGGAGGATCTTGCTGTCAATCCCCTTGTAATCATCGGACGTGTCGGGGAAATGCTGCCCGATATCGCCCAGCGACAGGGCGCCCAGCAGGGCGTCGCAGAGCGCGTGAATGAGCACGTCGCCGTCGGAATGGGCCACGCAGCCCTTCGTGTGGGGAATCTTCACGCCGCCCAGCACCAGCGGAAGGCCTTCGGCCAGCTGATGCACGTCATATCCATTGCCTACCCGGAAATCCATAGAATACACTGATGTTTTCGCAAAGTTAAAAAATCATTATCTTTGTACCATGGCTTTTGGATTTAAATTCTGGCATATCCCCGAGCACCGGGTGTTCCACTACGAACCGCGCTACTACGACGAACGCAAGGAGCGCCTGGAAGAAATGTATAAAAAATACGGCAAGACGATGCCCAGCGAGGAGATCGACGAGATGGCCAAAAAAGAAGGCCTGATCGAGGAGAAGCCGAAACGCTACATCCCGGGCATGTACATCCGGGGGTCCTTCCGTGAGACCTACGAATCGAAACGCCTCTCCAAGGAAAAGGAAAACTCGCCGATGAGCATGGTCAAGAAACTGATCCTTGCGCTGACGATGATCGCCATCGCTGCCGCCGCCTACTATCTGTCGAAAGGCTTCATCCTTCTTTTGGTGCAATAGATGCTTCAGGTCCTTCCGCAAAACATATCCAACCTGATTGCCGCCGGTGAGGTGGTATCGCGTCCCGCTTCGGTCGTCAAGGAACTGGTAGAAAATGCCATCGATGCCGGCGCCAGGAGCGTCAGCGTCACGGTCCTCGATGCCGGAAAGACCCTGATCCAGGTCATCGACGACGGCTGCGGCATGACCCCGGAAGAAGCCGTGCTCTGCTTCGAGCGGCACGCCACCAGCAAGATCGCCACGGCAGAAGACCTGCAGCGTATCCTGACCTACGGTTTCCGCGGCGAAGCCCTTGCCTCCATCGCAGCCGTGGCCGAAGTGACGCTGCGCACCCGTCGCCCCGAAGACGAAGTCGGCACCCAGGTCGAAATCAGCGAATCGAAACCGCCCAGGGTCCAGCCCGTCGCCGCACCTGCCGGCAGCAACTTCGCCATCCGCAACCTGTTCTACAACGTCCCCGCCCGCCGCAAGTTCCTGAAATCGGACAACGCGGAGCTGCGTGCCATCATCCAGGAGTTCCTGCGCATCGCCCTCATCCGTCCGGACGTTGCATTCAAGCTCATTTCCAACGGAAAAGAGATCCACAACCTGCGTCCCGCCACTACCCGCAAGAAACGCATCCTCGACATCTACGGGATGAACCTGGCCCGGGAGCTGGTGGAAGTGAGCGTCGACACCTCGCTCGTACGCATCAGCGGCTTCATCGGCAACCCCGAAGATGCCCGCAAGAGCAGCGGCAACCAGTTCTTCTTCGTCAACGGACGCTATTTCCGCTCTCCTTTCTTCCACAAGGCGGTCTGCAAGCCCTACGAAAAACTGGTGCCCGACGAATATACGCCAGCCTACTTCCTGTATCTGGAGACGGAGCCCGAGCGCGTGGACGTGAACATACACCCGGCCAAGACCGAAGTGAAATTTGAGGATGAAGGCCTGGTCTTCGAAATCCTGACGGCAGCCGTCCGCGAGGCGCTGGGCAAGAACAATTTCACCCCGAGCATCGACTTCGACATGAAGGGCGCACCCGACATCCCGGTGTTCACCGGTCGGGACGACCGTTCCGGCAGCGGTTCGGGAAGTTGGACCAAGCCGCCGCGCATCGACTATTCACCGTTGTTCAATCCTTTCGACGAGGTACCCGCCCCGCCCGCGGACGTTCCGGTGCTGGATCCGGCACCCGGCTACGGGCGGCTTTTTGAAGAAGAAACTGCCGCTGCGGCCAGCAACCTGCTGGTCCTGCAGCGTCGCTATATTGCCACACCGGTCAAATCGGGCCTGATGGTGATCGACATCCGCCGGGCCCGCGAACGGATCTTCTATGAGCGCTATCTCGAAAAGATTGCGGAGCAGCAGTCCGTACGGCAGCAATCGCTCTTCCCCGTGACGGTCAAGCTCAATGCGGAAGACTATCTGGCCGTCCTGGAGCAGCCCGACCTGACCGCACGGCTGGGCTTTGACATCCAGGATTTCGGGTCGAACACCATTGTAGTCAACGCCCTTCCTGAAGGTTTCGGCTGCACGGAAGAAAGCGTCCGGCGGAGCATCGACGACCTGGTCGCCGCGTTGAAGGACGACACCTCGCTCGACGACCAGAAGCATCTGCTGGCTGCCCGGATGGCCGCTTCGGCCGCTGCCTGTGACCCCGGCAGCCTTCATCCTGAACAGGCGCAATTACTGGTGGACCAGCTCTTCGCCTGCCGCGAGCCCAAGCTGACGCCCGACGGACGCAGGTGTCTTACCATCATCACCTTAGAAGATTTAGAGAAAAAGATATGAGAAACCTTACCACCGCTGTCAAGAATCTGCTGATCATCAATATCATCGTTTTCCTGGGCACTGAGCTCATCGGCAACAGGATGTACGAACTGTTCGCGCTATTCCCTTTCGGCTCACCATTCTTCCGCTGGTGGCAATTCGTCACGCACATGTTCATGCATGGCGGTATCGGCCACATTTTCTTCAACATGTGGTCGCTCGTCGTATTCGGACCGACGCTCGAACGGATGTGGGGTGCAAAGAAGTTCCTGCTATACTATTTCGTCTGCGGACTGGGCGCCGCACTCTGCCATGAGCTGGTGCTCTACTATTTCGTGCATGGTGCGCTCAACGTGCCGACGGTCGGTGCCTCCGGCGCCATCTACGGCCTGCTGCTGGGTTTCGGCATGTTGTATCCCAATATCACCCTGACCCTGGTCTTCCCGCCCATTTCCATGAAAGCCAAGTGGTTTGTCGTGATCTTCGCGGTCATTGAGCTGTTGACCGGCATCACGGGCACCGCCGACGGCGTGGCTCACTTCGCCCACCTGGGCGGCATGCTCTTCGGCCTGATCCTGATCCTGATCTGGAAGAAGCAGGGAAAAATGTATACCGAATGGCAATAAAGCGGAAAAGGACTTTCGGGGGGGTGGTTTTCGCCTTGCTGGCCGTCGTGGCGGCCTGCGCGCTCCTGATATCCTGTCTGGCTCCGTTCCTTCACCCGACGAAGCATCCTGTGGTGATGTTTTTCGGGCTTTACTACATTCCGCTGTTCGTTCTCAACGTACTGCTCCTGCTGATCGCTGTTTTCCGGTACCCGCGTTCGTTGCTGATCCTCGTCATCGCCCTGATCCCGCCGCTGCTGATGGCCGAACGCTTCGTCAAGTTCGGCCGAGAAGAAGAAATACCCGAAGGTCCTTCCCTCTCGATCCTTACCTACAACGTGGGGCGCTACGATGCCGGCGGCCGCAAGATTACATCCGACGAAGCGGTTCCGGGCATCCGGCAGCTGCTCTCCGGCCAGAATGCCGACATCGTGTGCCTGCAGGAATTCGCCATCAAGGATACGAGTCTCCTGAACAGCTGCCTGCCCGCCTATCCCTACCAGGCCCGGCATCTTTTCAAGGGCAGCCGCTGGTTCGGCAATGTCACGCTCAGCAAGTACCCCATCGCGGGAGAGAGCGCGCTCACTTTCCCGGAAAGCCGCAACCTTTGCCTGGTGACCGACATCGACGTCCATGGCAGGACGCTCCGCGTTTACAACTGCCACCTGGAAAGCAACAGCATCTCGTTCACCTCCCTGGTCAAGCGGCTGTCGCACCGGGAAACCTTTACGGACGAAGTGTTACAGGTCCACGACAAGATGCGCGAAGCCACGAGCCGCCGCACCGAACAGGTGTCGGCCCTGCTGGAAAGCGAAGCACAGAGCCCGTATCCGAATATCCTCTGCGGTGATTTCAACGATTCACCGGTCTCCTACACCTATCACCGGCTGACCCGCAACCTGAAAGACAGTTTCGTGGAAGCGGGGCGCGGGATGGGCAGTAGCTATTCGGTGCTCTGGCCGATGCTTCGCATCGACTACATCCTTCTGCCCAAGGATTTCTCTGCCCGGGACCATGAGACGCTCCGCGTCCCCTGGTCCGACCATTATCCAGTACAAACGAATGTCTATTTTAAATAAGATGGAAAAAGAAATCGATCTCGAAGAAGTGAAGGCGGCCGTTGAAACGCTCAAGGCTGGCGGCATCATCCTCTATCCGACCGACACGGTCTGGGGCCTCGGTTGCGATGCCACCAACGAGGCCGCAGTGGCCCGGATCTATGAAATCAAGCAGCGCGCCGACAGCAAGAGCCTCATCACGCTGGTCGCCGATGCCGACATGCTGGGCAAATACGTGAAGGTAATCCCCGAGGTAGCCATCAACCTGCTCGAAGTCAACGACAAGCCGATGACCATCATCTATCCCGACGCCATGGGGCTGGCGCCCAATGTGGTGGCGGCCGACGGCACCGCCGGCATCCGCATCCCGATGAACGATTTCTGCGTGGAGGTCATCCGCCGCTTCCACAAGCCCATCGTCTCGACCTCGGCCAACATCTCCGGTGAGCCCGCCCCGGCCTGGTACGAAGACATCCCCGTCGAAATCATCGAAGCCGCCGACTGGATCGCCGACCCCTACCTCGAAGAAGGCGCCACCGGCGAACCCTCCCAGATCATCCAGGTGGGCCTGCACGGTGAAATCAAGATTATCCGGGAGTAGTAAGATTGAGTCTGGCTGTATCCACAGTCTCTTCGATGGTGCTATCCTCCGTCAGCAGGTAAGGCCGCGTCGTTCCAGATGGGGCTTCCATACCGGCATCTTCCCCATCGGCTGTACGGGATGTCTCCTAAAGCCTTTAGCAAGGCTGGGCGGCGGAATTCGTCATACCACAACTCGTAGGCAGTCCGCCAAATCCTTGTCTCCGCCGAGGTCAAAGAGTTCCCGGTACTTGACGAGCCACTCCGCCTGTACACCGGCGTGCGTGAAGAACAGTTTCGTGGATCAGATTGTTACGACATGTGCCATCTGGAACAGATCTGCATTATCGAGAATGGCACCCCTGTTTCGGTTGGCGTGGAGACTATCAAAACGGCCACCCTCCAGTCCCCGGTCCACGTAGTGCAGATCGTGGTTACCGAGCAGGAGCGTCACGGAGTCTGGATATTTCCGTTTGAGATCCAGAATCTTCTCGAATCTGGGGAACACTTCTTCCGGTGGAATACCCTCGTAGTCATAAGTATCCAGATAGTCACCCAGAAAGATGACAGGTGTGTTGGGGACGTCCTTGACTGCGTCCATCCAGAACGGACGTCCGTGGACATCAGGAATGATAATATACTTCGACATCGGCGGAAATCGTTAACGCGAACCAAGGATACTGTCGACCATACCATAATCTACTGCTTCTTTCGCATTCATCCAAAAGTTTCGGTCGGAATCAGTGAAAACCTTGTCGTAAGGCTGGCCGCTATGACGGGCGATGATATTATAGAGTTCGGTGCGGATTCTCTCCATCTCACGAACCTCTATCAGCATGTCGGAGGCCTGTCCCTGGATACCGCCCATCGGCTGGTGGATCATCACCCGTCCGTGAGGCAGGACGGCCCGTCGGCCTGGAGCACCTGCACAGAGTAGCACAGCAGCCATCGAAGCTGCCACTCCCGTGCAGATGGTAGCCACGGGAGCCTTGATGAGTTGTATCGTATCGTAGATACCCAAGCCTGCAGAAACACTGCCGCCCGGCGAATTGATGTAGAGCGAAATCTCCTTCTCGGGATCCACCGAATTTAAATAGAGTAGCTGAGCCTGGATGATGTTGGCCACGGTGTCGTCAATAGAACAACCCAAAAAGATGATGCGGTCCATCATCAGTCGGCTGAACACATCCATCGGTACAGCATTAAGTTGCCGCTCTTCGATGATATTAGGGCAAAGATAGCTTTGAGGCGTTGAGAGGATGCTATTTTCGTTCATGGTGTTATGGCTGTTTGGGGATACTAGTTATTAATATATTGGGAAAAACCTTTGGTCGGCTCTGTGTCCATGGTTCTTTTTCTAGCCTTAAACTGCTCATCGATGCAGTACTGGCGCATCTGTTCGAATGAGGGCGTAGTACGATGGAGTGCCTTATAGATGGCCCGTTTTTTTGCGATATTGTCGATTTGACCACCGCTGAAAGAGAACTCCTCCGCGAGAGTGACAGCTTCTTTTTGGCTCAGTTCTGGGATTCGGGCCCACCAGATCTTGGCGGCTGTCTGCGGAGAAGGCTTGCGGAACTCCACTTTGAAGAGGAAGCGGCGGTCGAAGGCTTCGTCGATATTATTGATAAGGTTGGTTGTGGCGATGAAAATGCCTTCGAAGTTTTCCAGTTCCTGCAGAAGAACTGACTGCATGGCGTTCTCGTTCTTGTCATTGGCCCTCTCTACCTGAAGACGCTTGCCAATGATTCCATCCGCTTCGTTGAAGAGAAGGATGGGTGCTTTGTCAGCAGTAACACACAGATGACGGAACTTGGAGAATAGTTCGCGGACATTCCGTTCACCATCACCGACAAGGCCTTCATGGATTTTCGACGCATCTACGATATAGAGGTCGCGGCCGCTTTCACGGGCTAACTGCAAAGCCAGCTCCGTTTTGCCAGTCCCAGGGGCTCCGTGAAGCAGAATATTGCTAGCTCCCGACAGGCCATCTCGCTTCAGAGAAGCCACTATTTCGTCGAACCGCTCAGAGACCAGCATACGGGCCGTTTTGATGGTTAATGTGGTTGCTTCATCATAGAAGAGTTCACAGGGTTTGATGTCACTACTGCGAACTATCCGGAAATGCCGGAAATAGGCTTGTTCGCCTTCGCTTTTCAGTTCTTCATTCCGGCACAGTTCCATCATATCCGACATGGAAATCGATGTATCGTTGGCCGCTTGGATCAGTATTCGCTTTTTGGCCACATTGTCGATTTTACCGCCACTGAGAGGGAACTTCGATGCGATATTAAGAGCCTCCTCCGGTGTCAGTTCCGGAATCTTGGCCCGCCAAATCCTGGCCGCCGTCTGCGAGGACGGTTGGCAGAACTCGACCTTGATGAGAAACCGACGGTCGAAAGCCTCGTCCAGTTGTTTTGCCAGGTTGGTCGTCGCTATAAAAATCCCTTCGAACACCTCCAACTCTTGGAGAACGATGGTCTGGACTGCGTTCTCAGCCTTTTCTATGGCACGCACAGCCGCCATCCGTTTGCCGATGATACCATCCGCCTCATTAAACAGTAGGATTGGGGCCTGAGAAGAGAGTTCGTTCAGATAGCGGAAACTTCTGAATAGTTCCCGCATATTCTTCTCGCTCTCACCCCATAAACTGCCATATAACTTAGCGGCGTCTGCTACGAAGATATCCCGTCCGCTTGTCTTTGCCAATTGTTTGGCCAGTTCCGTTTTACCTGTTCCGGGGGCGCCGAAGAAGAGCGCTGTTACACCACCACTCATTCCGTTAGTGCGCAGTTTATTGACAAACTGCGTGTATCTTTCCGGCTGAACGATGGTTTCCAGTAGCTGAAGTTGCCCATCACGCTGTTCGTCAAAAAAAAGCTCCTTGGAGACAATGTCCTTGTTTTTTATCACATCAGCCATGCGGGAGAGGTGACCATAATCGATCAGATAGGTCATTCCCTTAAACAGTTTACCGCACACTTTTGCAGACAGTAGATATAGCTTTTTATCTACGGCCATGATTTTATCCTCTTTTCCATCATCAGGAACGACGGTGACATAGCCTCGGCCGAGCAGTCCTTTCATGCCATCTTCCATAAGGCCATGGACATCTGTTTCCGTGGCGAAGGATTCATTCTCTGGGTCTATTACTGCCATGGGCATGGAATCATCGTTTGAAGGCTCATCATAAATATGCCGGCTGTCCAGCGGCTCCATACCCTGGCGAAGGAATAACCCTGCCATGAAGAAAAAGCAGCACTTTTCCGAAAGCGGCAAAGACGACACCTGCAGCTCTTGATATCCTTTGCTGAATTGTAGGTTCGGATTGACTCTGATGATCCGTTCCAGTTTCTGACATCCGCTCTGGACATTACAACTCAGTTTTCGGATAGCAGTAGTATGTGCTTTAAGCGCACTGTGTATCTGACGTTCAGACATGTTGCGCAGAGCGCCACTTAACCGGAGCTCTTCGAGAAGTATCCCGGACAAAGCATATACAACATCCTCCTCTTCGCAGAGAGAAAGACGCTCGTAAACGAATCCCGCCTTGACCAGTTTCTTCAGCATGCACATCATGCTCTTCCGATCCATATTCATCGACTTGCTACAAGTCTGGATATTCTTATATCCAAGACCCTGGCTGAGGAATGACAGCAACTTGACTTCCTGTCTGGACAAATTCATGTCTGTTGACAAAAAGGCATAAATGCCCTGGGCCTCGTTATGAAGATCTCTGTAGCGCAGAAACTCGTAGTTATAGATGATTTGAAGGACGCCCTTTCCGTCCGGATGTTTGTTAGATAAATCTCTCACAGTTATTGTCGTTTATATTTGAAAATCAAGGTGGTTAATGGTTTTCTGATAAATGGTATCGCCTCTGTCAAAACCGCCGCCATCGTAACGATAGCGGCGGTCATTATGGTATTTTGCATGTTATGTCAGAGGGATTCGATTTACTAGAACTCGAATGTCCGGGTCACGGTATACCGGGTTCCGACACCGCTATCGCCAGTGGAATTGATATGTTCGAGGGCAGTGAAAGTCATGGTAATGCTGTGGCGGCCTTTCTGCAGACAGGGAATCGTAAAGAAGGTATAGTAAATATAGTTGGATCGCAGGCCGACGTATAACTCATCTCCCTGTTTGACATAGTCTTTGGGATGCTCGGTGAGCCATTTGGTGCCGTTGTCGCCTTTCTCGAAGTTGTTGCCGTAGCATAGGACCTGGGACGGATTGTCGTCGATGCTATAATCTACGGTCATCCGGAGTCCCTTGTTGTTCTGGATGTTTGCGCCGGAGAACGAAACCTCTACAATCGGGTAGAGGTTGTCTGCGCTGTTGAAGACAGCCATTTCTGCTGTGACGTTTTCATAGTCGATTCCCGTGGAGGAAAGATCGTTGCATGCAGTGGCGGCGATGACGCCGAACACGAGGATTGCGAGGGTAAAGAGTTTGTTTTTCATGGTGTTGGTTATTTATTATTTACTAGCAGTTTTAGTTTTTTTAATCTTCTTGATCATCGATGTACGTGCGGGCCGAAAGGGCACCGTAATTGGGAGACCCGCTCCAGTAGGCACGAATCGTGATTTCATCTCCGTTGATTAGAAAAGGCATGCTGCTGTCTGCGGTCCTGCCGTAGAGCGCCAGCCCGAGCCATCGTGCATCGGGGAAGGGATATTCCAGATCGTGGTGTTTGAGCATAGTGTATTGATTTGTTTGGTTAGTTTATCCGTGAAGATGCTTTGCAACGCAAATGCACATATTCTACGATAAGAGAAATCAAAAATGTAAAAGAGGACGGCAATCACTTTTATTTATTGTTCTTATTTATTAAATTTGTAGGGTCCGACAGGGCATTACATACAGATGAAAGTGTTTTCGCTTTTATCCTTGCTGGAAATCTGCAAAATTTTCACTGAATCAAGGATAGGAAACCTTCATCACCTTGTCTGATAATCTGTGCACTCCGCACCGATTATCATATTGGTGTGGAGTGTTGTTTATTTGATCCAAGGTTTTGCGGAGCCTCCAGCAGATAAACGAATTGCTCCACACTTTTTCTTTATTAATCCGTCCAGGAGCAGGACAATTAATTTTTTTATGCCATATGCCTGAAGAAGTGGTTCTCCGTCAACTTAATCTGATTCTTAACCAAACAGATTCCCAGAATGGAAGGGCAAACATCCAACTGATGTTCGAAGATTTACGTGATGCCCTTCAGGGCGAGTGGGCACTTAATATTGTCAATACTATCCTTTATAATATACAAGATAGAAACGACTATCGTGTTTCTTCTCGCCAAATGGAATATTTAGCAAAAGCTATTGCTAACAGGAACTTTGATTTGACTCAGTATGAAATAGCGAATGCCATAGATTCTCCCGGAGAAGCCCAGAATGTCATTCGGAAAGGTATCGTTATTTCCACTATTACTCGTTTCCTTCGTTCTGATGGTCAGATAATTGAATGCAATCAGAACAATTTCACGCCAAGCCAATGGGTAGAGTTTAGAGGGGATGTCCCCAAAAATTCATTTTTTGAAATCGGGAGAGACGAGACTTGGTGTAATAAAAACTGGCACCTTTTGATAAATGAGTTTGAAAATGGGCACGTTGATGATAGTGCCCTCCTGAGAGTAAGCGGGCAAGTTAGGCGTGGTCTTATTGAAGAAACTATCCATGACCCAGCTAGTTCTGATCGGCTAAGAGAATTATTGAACACTATTTACAACTAAAAAATGACATGGTGTCGTATTCTCCGTTTTTTATTATCATCAATCAATTGAAAATCAGATAGCATAGACTAAACAAATTTTCACGTCTTCGATATGGATTGGACAGAGATAAATGAAAGAAGGATCTCGGAAAAGAGGCAGGAAATCTATAATTATTGCCGTCAAAGAAAAGAAGATATGACTCCTGAGGCTTTCAGAAAAGCCAAGTTGTCATTAGGCAAGCTTCTACAGAATCTATCAGACAGAGACCGATTAAATAGCGGTATTGCGCAAACGGTAAATAGGAGCATTGATACGGAAAATAATATCGTTGCCCGTTGCTCCGAGAAGCAAGCGGAGGCCCTAGCAAAGGTTGTAGTCTATCAGGGAGTGGGCGACGATTTGGGCTTATATCCCGTTTCCGGCGAGAAAAAGGTTGAGCGAGATATTGCATACATGAAGAGGACTGGTCAGAAAATGGGCAACTCATGGGGGATAGACGAGTTGACCGTAAAGGATATGCTATATTTTATACGCCAGTTTATTGATGGAGTCAGTATATCAACGAATACTATGCCTTCTATCTACAAATATTTCATAGAAAAATTCTCTCTTGACCCGGTTGCGGCGAGAACGGTTGCATGTATATATTTTCCAGGAAACGCGCCGAAGGACGTACGTGTCATTCGGGACGGCGGCAGGCTTTCTGAGTTGATCCGAAGAGAATTTGTCAAGGACAACGGAGACGGAACATTCAGTTATGTTCAGGGAAGTTTGGGATTTTGATAATTTAAAGATTCAAAATAATAGAGTTCCTTCTTTTTCTTTGCGACAATTACCCCTACGCCTACCGATCGCTCGTGCTTCTAACTCACAAGCATGGGAAATATCTCAAGGAATCCTTCGAAACATCCTGATCGGCAATAAAGATCTAACACACCCTTAAAAGGCGAAGGAGTACGGTGCTACCGGGACACCGATCGGCACACGCAGTCCGTCGACCCGAGTTGCTTGCGAATTCCTTCTAACTCTAGGGAGTGTCTTCACACCGGAGGGGAAAGTGGCGCTGATGTTCTTGAAGATGTACACGCAGTTGAGCGCTCCGAAGTTGATGGAGCAGTTGAACGGGAACGTTCACTACCAGATTTTCTGCGGTATCTGCATCAACCCGGAACGGCCGTTGACGAACTACAAGTTGATTGACGACGTTGCGTTTGAGTTGGCGGGGAAGATGAAGATCCAGCAATTACAGGACAAACTGGCGGCGGCCTGGAAGCCGCACATGCAGGACCTGGACACGATGTGCACGGACGCTACGTGCTATGAAAGTGAGATGCGATATCCGACGGACCAGAAGCTGTTGTGGGAATGCAACGAGAAGGCATACGCGGTCATGTGCGGGATGAGCGAGCGGTTGGGCATCCTCAGGCCGAGGACGAAATACCTGGACGTGGAGAAGGCGAACATGGGATATGTGAAGCAGCGGAAGCACAGCAAGTCGCAGAGTCGGAAGTTGACCCGCCGGCTGTTGCATCTTTTGGGAAAGATCCTGCGGGAGATCAGGAAGATGGAGCGGGAGCATACGGAATCGAATGTATTGACAGACAGGGAGAAGAAGCTCATTGACATCATCACGAAGGTGTATCGTCAGCAGCAGAACCACTTCGAAAACAACAACCCGAGGGAAAGCATCCCGGACAGGATCGTGAGTGTGAGCAAGCCGTATGTTCGGCCGATCGTCCGTGGCAAGGAGGTAAAGAGCGTGGAGTTCGGTGCAAAGTGCAACAACATCCAGGTGGACGGGATATCGTTCATTGAGAAGTTGTCTTTCAACGCCTTCAACGAAGGGACCCGCCTGAAGCACTGTCTAAAGATGCACAAGCGTCTGTTTGGGGTGGAGGTAAAGAAGGTGTCGTTCGGTACGCAGAAAGAGCATTACTCGCTACGGCGGGTGAAAGCCAGAAGAAAGCAGACGGATATCCTGTACATCTTCTTCGGCATCCACACGGCGAATGTAGTGCGTCTGGCAGACCGGCTGGTGGAGCGAAAACTGGCAGAAGCCGCCTAACCGGGTGGTTCAAATGAATTACGGAGGAGTTCTCATGGGAGCACTCCGTCACTGGCGATGGAAACAACGCAAAAACCGGGTGGAAAAGCCCGGAACAGGCGATAAAAAGTATAAAAATGACAAGTTGGAATGGATCGCGAACATGGGATGGCGGCCAGACAACTCAATCAGAAAACATTAAACGACAATCCCTAACTCTAAGAATAAAAGCAGGTGCCAGACACACCTGCTAGGACGATGAGGCTTTAGGCAGCCACTCTGCCCTTATCCATTGTATTAGCGTACTGCCTCATCTCGTGCAGCGCACGAGTGATTTCCTTTTTTACGGTTGGTCTGGAGAGACCCGTTATCTTTGCAATATCCTCGTCAGAGTGTTCGCAATAGAAATTGACGCCAAACTTGAGTTCGACGACGAGCCGTTTGTCACCGTGGAGGTGGTCCAGTAGTTCCGATGCTAGTGATTGCTCACGGAACGCATCGTTTTCGATGAGAGGTTGAACAGTGCTGTGCGGGAGAAGGTCCGGATTTATATATTCCGAAGATTCTTCCTGGAAAGTAGCGTCGAGATGGTATCCGTATCGCTTCAGTGCATCGATTATTGCGCTCTTGGCGCAAAAATGGATGAATCCGTTTACATCACTCTTTGCACGAGTGCTATCGAATGAGTCAGCTTGCAGGAACACTTTCATTAGTGCTTCCTGCATTAAGTCTTCCACTGTCAGGCACTTTTCGTGTTTACGAACACGAAAAGCATACTTTTGGGCTTCCTCCTGACAGATCCGTGTGATCGTTTTCTTGTGTGTTGCGAAGAACAGGTCGGCCTTACGGCCATCATTGCATTCTGTCACAGGCTGTACGTTTTGGTTCGACTTCCGTTTATGGAATGCGTTCTTTGGGAAACGCAGTCCTCAAAGTGTAAGTGGGGGGACTGGCCCTCTTTTGTAGAGATTCCTAATAAAAGAAAGGGGAGAAACAAACGGTGCAATCAAGAAAACAAGATCGCGAATTGTCTGGATTCGTTGCAGTACACTATGTCAATGAACGTTCAAATATACTAAAAACTATGGGATTATCCTCCCAAAGTCTACATTTTTTTTGACGGCTACCCTGGCGAGCACCATGGCCTGCTCTTGTGTGCAGGACTCTCCACGCTTACTGAGCAGATTCGAGGCGACATCTTCGTGTCTTCCCTTCCCCACACTTAACATTTCTCTCAGGAAGGCCATTAGGAGGATGCGGTTCCTCCTGGCTTCATCCGGGTCATCGGCGTAGCGAGCTTTGAGAGACATCTGGTGAATTTCGTTTGCGAGTTGGGAGGAAGTTTTCGTCATGTGTTATTTGTTTTAGTGGGTTTTCATTTATCTCTACGAGCAAAAATTGAGAAATGTAAAAAGTTGTTTTTCTTTTTTCTGATCAGGGGCATACTAACTGGCAGGGACGTAAAACGATTTTGTTTTGCCGCGGCTGCACTGCGACTAGACCAGCATGCTTTCGCGGTAGGGTTTTTGGCCGAAAGGCCAGTTTTACTGCCGCGACGACACCGTGAGTCCCTTCATGCGTGCAGTCACGGCAAAAGTAGAAAAGGGCTGGACCTATCTGACTTTCAGCAAGTAGTTTTGAAGACTAATTGTAGTGATTCTTCAGCGAAAGAACGAACACGATGACCTTTTCACCATCGACGCGGTAGACAATACGATCGGTGGCGTTGATGCGACGGGACCAGTAACCAGATAAATTCCAGCGAAGTGCTTCGGGTTTTCCAACTCCTGTAA
>JAEEGF011380275.1_pt1 | contig 36031 bp, 20 predicted proteins | sample 9134171 | NCBI WGS metagenome assembly JAEEGF01 (sample SAMN16246542, study PRJNA631951) | gut metagenome | biome: gut microbiome; feature: rumen; material: AP-attached | host: Bos | place: Iran: Karaj | collected 2018-10
TTCGCTCGATGGCTTGTTCCATTCGCCATTCGCTGATGAGTTTGTCGTTGCCCGACAAAAGCACTTCTGGGACTTCCCATCCTTTGAAGTTGCGAGGTCGGGTGTAGACTGGTGGCGACACTAACCCGTCTTGGAACGAGTCTGAGAGGGCAGAGGTCTCGTCACCCAAAGCGCCCGGAATCAGTCGCACCAGACTGTCCACCAACACAGCCGCACCCAATTCTCCGCCTGAAAGGACATAGTTTCCTATGCTGATCTCCTTGGTAATTAAATGCTCACGGATGCGTTCATCGATGCCTTTGTAGTGTCCGCAGAGGATGATGATGTTTTCCTTCATTGAGAGTCGGTTGCACAAAGGTTGGTCCAACAGTTCGCCATCGGGACTCATATAAATGACTTCGTCATAGTCACGCTGGCTTTTCAGGTGGCTGATGCAATTGTCTACAGGTTCAATCATCATTACCATACCTGCTCCAGCGGCAAACGAGTAGTCGTCCACTTTGTGGTGCTTGTCGGTGCTGTAGTCTCGTAAATTGTGCAGACCAATCTCTACAATGCCTTTGTTTACAGCGCGTTTGATGATGCTCTCAGTGAACGGGCCTTCAAACATTTCCGGAAAAACAGCGATGATATCGATGCGCATGGCGTGTGCTTTTTTGTTTTGCAAAAGTAGGGAAATTTTTTGAATGAGGGATGCTGAATGTTGAATGTGGAGTTGTTGCTAGGGAAAAGTTTACTGGCTGTTGAGTTAGATTATTTGTCTAATTCTAGGTAGGAGAATAATAAAATGGAGAATTTGTTTATTTTTGCGCGTTTTTATCACCTAATAATAATGTAATCATTTAATGCTTATACTATGAGAAAACTAACGTTTTTACTATTGTTTTTGGCTGCCTCCTTTTTTGCGCAAGCCCAGGTGGCAACCAATATCTATTGGGTACAGTTTGCGGACAAGGAGGGTTCGCCTTATTCCATCGACAACCCTGAGGCTTACCTGAGTCCGAGGGCATTGCAGCGCCGTGCCAACCTTAACATCGCCATTGACGAATACGACATTCCTGTCAATCCGCAGTACTTGCAGGCAGTTGCCGACTGTGGCGCTGAAATTCTCAATCCTTCGAAATGGTTGAATGGCGTTTCGGTTTATGTTACCGATCCGACTGTGATTGAAGCCATCAACGCTCTCGATTGCGTGATATCTGTGCGCAACTGCCCCAACGATCTCAAGGCACAGGAACAAAAGGAACGCTGGTTGGCCAACGAGATGAAGCCTGCTGCTTCTGCCCGTTCGTCAAAAGGTTTCTATGGTGGTGCAGAAGACCAAGTGAAGCAACTGAATGTTGATGTGTTGCACGACATGGGTTACGATGGCACTGGCGTCATCATCGCTGTCCTCGACGGAGGTTTCGAAGGGACCGAAAACACGTCCTGTTTCGACAATATGCGCGAAGAAGGCCGTCTGCTCGGCACTCGCGATTTCGTGTATGGTTCCAGTTCGGTGTATACGCAGAGTACGCATGGCACTTCATGCCTGAGTACTATGGGCGCCTACGACCCCAACAATATGGTGGGAACGGCCTATAAGGCTTCCTATTACCTCATCCATACCGAAGACGGCAACAGTGAGAACATCATTGAGGAATTCAACTGGGTTTCAGGTGCCGAGTATGCCGACAGTTTGGGCGTCGATGTGTGTTCTACTTCATTGGGTTACATTACTTTTGACATGAGCCAATGGGATCATCCTTTCGAACACTACGATGGCAAGACTGCTCCAATGTCGATAGGATGTGAGATTGCCGCAAGTCGTGGCATGATCTGCATGAATGCTGCGGGCAACGAAGGTGATGGCACTTGCACGCTGGGCATCCCAGCCGATGCTGAACACATCGTGACCGTGGGCGCTGTGAATGCCGCTGGTGATCGTGCTAGTTTCAGTTCGGTGGGTCCGACGTATGACGGTCGCATCAAACCCGATGTGATGGCCATGGGCGAAGGCACTTATGTGGCGACGGGTTATGGCAGTTGGTGGCCTTACGACAATGGTAATGGCACCTCGTTTGCCACGCCCGTTCTCGCTGGCGCAGTGGCATGCTTGCGTCAGGCTCGTCCTTATTCTTCTGTGCAGGAGATTTGTGACGCTCTCCGTGCTTGTGGCAACTATGCTGAGAATCCCAATTCCAAGCATGGTTATGGCATTCCCGACTTCTCGCAGGCACTTGAACTGTTGAAAGTAGAGGAGTTGCCCGCCACTGCCAATGAAATCATCAACGTGTATCCCAACCCTACGCGGGATGAGGTGAAATTGGCCCTAAAGGAAGGCGCGAAGGCTGATGTGACGGTGTACGATTTCATGGGACACCAACTCTACACATATAGTTTTAATGGCTTGAATCACACTACGCTTGAAAACTACCTGAATACGCTTGGCACAGGTGTGTATTTCATCAATGCTGTTTCTGAGATGGGCAGCCAGACGGTGAAATTGGTTGTAACCAAGTAATACATCGCCTACCCCCTAAAAACGAAGGAAGCCGACAATTGTCGGCTTCCTTCGTTTTTATGTAGAACAGAACGTGCTAATTATTCGTCTTCGTCAATAAGTCCAATGGCTTTGGCCGCATTATAGAAGCGGTCGTTGATTGCATCCAAACGCTTGGATTGCTTTTCGGTCATATTGCTAGTGTCAGCACTGTCGATTCTGGTGACGATGGGTTCGGCTTCTGTCAGCACTTCCAAAAGCTTGCTTAAGTCGTCTTCGTTTTCTAAGTCAATGTTCTTCAACTTTTCCACCTTTTTTGTCACGGCATCGTAGCTGTCGAGGATTTCGTCCCATTCCTTGGTGGAAGTGGGTATCAACTCTTTTTCTTCCTCTGCGTCCTCCTCATCCTCTTCTGTCTGGCAGTTCCATTGTTTTTGCAATGACTCGAGTTTGGCGCTGATGCGGTCCGTTTGTTCATTTATCAGTTTTTCCTCCTTTTCGGTCATTTCCTCACTTTCTGTGTATTCCACATCAATGAGACCTAACAATTGGATGAAAAAGTCTAATGACGCATTTTCCAACTCTTCGCAAGAAGTGGCCTTGTTGACGTTTTGCTCGTACGCGTCGATGATTTTCTTTGCGTCAAGGTATTCTTTGCTTTGACCAAAGGTAAATGTGACCATCGCAACGAGGGCAACAGCAGTTAACATAATCTTTTTCATTCTCTTATCCCTGGGTTCGTGTCGGGCGCAACTTCTTCTGTGTTAGTAATAATGATTAGTTTATTGTTTCTTGATGAATCTGATGGCATGGCTGTTGTCGATGCGGACGAGATAGAGGCCAGAGGGCAAATCATTGATGCCGATTTCTTGGCCTTCGCTGAGGGTTGCTGTCTTCACCAATGCCCCTATGGCGTTATAGATGAGTACTTCGTGTTCGCCGTCAAGGCCCTCGATGCAAATTTTGTCATTGGCGGGGTTGGGGTAGAGGCGGAGGTGGTCGAAATTGCTCTCGTCCACATCGTTGCTCCCAAAGAAGGCCGCCAGGAAGATGTCGTGGTCGACAACGACTTCTTTTGGGTTGTCAGTGGTGTCGTCATTCCATTTCTTGAACACAAAACCGTCGGCAGCGATGGCGGCGATGGAGGCTGTGGCGCCTGCCGTGTAAGTTCCAGCACCGAGGATGAACCCTTGGGTTTCGTCGAAATATACTGTTACCGTGTAAGTCTGGACTGGGTTTTGAGAGAAAGAAGCGATGTATTCGGCATCTTCAGTCACAGTGATGGAGCGAGGGTTGTCCATGTTGCCGTCTTGCCAGCCCGAGAAATAGAAGTTAGGGTTGGGCGTGGCGCCGATGGTAACGACTGTATTGGCAGGATATGTGCCTCCTCCATAGGTGGTGCCTAGCAGTGGGTATTCGGGTCTTACGGTGATAGTGAAGGTCTGGACCTCAGTAAAGAGTGCCGTGAAGGTCATGGTTTGTGTGACCGTGACGCTGCGTGGGTTTTCGGTGTTGCCATCGTCCCAACCCATGAAATATGCGCCTGTGTTGGGCGTTGCACCGATGTTGATGGTGGTGCCTTCAGGATAGGTGCCGCTGCCGGTCACGGTTCCCAAAGAGGGATCATTGGCCAATACGGTGATGGTGTATTGAGGCGTGCCGTTGAGGTGGAACAAGGCCTTGTAGTTGGCATTGCCGGTCACAGTGACATTGCGTGGGTTGGTGATGATGCCATCATTCCAGCAGATGAAGGTGTAGTTGTCGTTGGCCGTAGCCGTGAGCACAGCGGTGCTGCCGTAGTCGTATGTTCCAGCGCCTGTCACAGTGCCACCTTCTTCAGGGTCGCACTCGGTAGTGATTTCATATTGCATTGGCGTGAAGACGGCAGTATAGGAAGCGTTGCCTTCCACAAATACGCTGCGAGGGTTGTCCATGACACCATCGTTCCACATGCTGTAGACATAGCCCGTATTGCTGTGTGCTGTTAAATGTATCGTGGTGCCATAATCGTAGGTGCCTCCACCAGTGACTGTTCCTGCACCTTGTGGAGTGACATCAGTCTTGATAAGGCATTGTTGGACGCGGAAATGGGCGGTATAGGTGTGGTCTTCCGTGACGACGATGTCGCGTGGGTTGTCGGTGTTGCCGTCGTCCCAACTTTCGAACTCGAAACCTAAATGGGCGGTGGCAGAGATTTGTATGGTGTCGCCGTAATAATAAGTGCCGCCACCCGTCACGGAACCCCAACCCGGATGGTCGCTCTCGACGGTAATGGTGTATTGTCGCACGCCAAACATGGCGATGAAGAGACTGTCTTGTGTGACGACGACGGTGCGTGGGTTGTCGGTGATGCTGTCCAGCCAGCGCTCAAACTCATAGCCTACATTGGCAACGGCTTCCAGCGTGATAGTGTCGCCGTAATGATAGGCACCGCCTCCGGTCACCGCTCCTGCATCCATGGGGATGACTTCGGTTTCGATGCTGTAATTGAGGTAGTTGAAATGGGCGACGAAAGTGGTGTCTTGTGTGATGATGATGTCACGCGGGTTGGTCACGATGCCGTCATTCCAGAAAAGGAATTCGCTACCCATATTTGGGATGGCCTCTATGGTGGCCGTGTCGCCATAATAGTAGGTGCCACTGCCGGTAACGGTGCCGCCTCCGATGCTGTCGACCTCGACGGTGAGGGTAAAGGTGGGCTGGGGAGGTTCAACTGCAAGCACTGCAAGTCCGATGACAGCATTGCAGCCTTCGGGTTGATAAAGCACTTCGCCGTCTTTCCATACTGTGGCGATGCCATCAATCTGTCCAGCGTAATACACTCCGAATTCATTTGCTGTCATTGCGTATACGGATGAATACTCAGTGCAGGCGTGGTCGTATAGTACTTCGTCGTCTTGCCATATATATATGGTGTTTCCATCGTGTCCGCCGAGATAGATGCTGCCGTTGTAGTAGGCCAAAGCACTAAACTCAGCGTCGGGCGATTCAATGGAAAAGATGATGGAGTCGTTTTGCCAAAGGACGGCACAGATGTCCTCGCCTACGAAAGTGAAACCTGCTGCATAGAGGTCGCCTTCAGCGAAACATAGGGCGTTGATTCCTGAAATGGCGCTGCTTTGCCAGAGTATGGCGTCGTTTTTCCAAACGCAAGCATGTGGACTTTCTGAACCGATAATGCCGCCTGAATAGACATCGCCTGTGGCCGGGTCTACAGCGATAGACAGGATTTGGTTGCTATTGGTGCTGTCACTGTAGGCATAGAGCATCTCACCGTCTTGCCAGACGAGGCCAGTTGCCTCTTCCCATTCGTTCGAGCCGATGCCTCCTGCAGTCCATGAGCCATCGTTGAGGACCAAACTGTTGATGGCCGTGCTGGTGTTGCCTTCAAACACGATGCTGTCGTTCAACGAAACGAAGGCTTGCTTGTTTTCAAGGGCAGCAGAGTCGCGGAGATGGCCTGCAGCATAGATGCTGCTTCCAGTAGTCACCTGCAACGATGACAAGATCACTTGACGTGTCGAGTCGGAGAGACTGTATGCCAGTGTGTCGTTTTTCCAAATTTTGCCCGTGCCATTATGGTTGCCTGCGAAATAGATATCTTGTGCAGAGACCCAACCGATGGCAAAAAACAGAGTGGCGAAAAGAATTATGACTTTTTTCATCTGATCAAAAGTTAATGATAATCCAAAGTGCAAAAATAGTTATTTTTTCTGAAGTCCGTGTTTTTATTTCAGAAATTGCAGTATCTTTGCACCCGATAAGCGGTGCCGTGAGGCTCAATAGGGAATCGGGTGCAAATCCCGAGCAGTTCCCGCTGCTGTAAGCTCTTCATGCTGGTCACTATGCCACTGAAAACGTAGTCTTTCGGGAAGGCGGCCAGAACAAAGGAGTAAGTCAGAAGACCTGCCGCCTGTCGCTGAAACGAAGCTTTCGGGACAAGAGCTGGCTTTCCCTTATTAATATAAGGTGCACCAACGTTATCCTTGAAGTTTTGAAGTAAGAAGTTAATTAACTAATTATCAAACCTTTAAAACTTAATGTATTATGCATTTTAAAAACTTTACACTTTTCCTCCTTATGGGAATCTTTGGTCTGTTTACGACCAATTTGTTTGCACAACAAGATGCCACTATCGATCCTGCCGGCATCCGCTACTGGATAGGCGAGGGCGAAAACGAAGTGACTTTCATCGTCAACTGGGCCGAACCTGACACGGCTTTGGCATGGGGCTATCGCTTCGAAGGCGAGAGCGTCACGATTAAAGATGTCATGGATGGAATCGCAGCGGTTGACTACCGTTTTAGCTACGACAGCCCTAATGGCAGCTGGCTCAATGATATCTTTTTCAATGACGGTGTGCTCGATTTGAGCCTTACGGAGCCGATGTGGGTTTCGTATCTGGTCAATGGAGAGTCGTCATGGAATACTTTTGATGTCCAGACGCTTGTTGATGGTGACTATGTGAAATGGGGTGACACCTATTGCGGCACTTTGATCGATCCTGAAAACTATATCTATGTTTGGGAGAAGGAAGTCGCCGCAGTGTATGCCTTAGGTGACGAAGCTAAGATTGAGCCTTCCGAAATCCTCTATTGGGTGGGTCAAGGTGAGAATGAAATCATCTTTGCCGTCAACTGGAACGAACCCAACAGATGCCTGGCTTGGGGTTATCGTTTTGATGGCGACCAGAAGATTTTGAAAGAAGTGATGGATGACATTGCCGCTGCCGACAGCCGTTTCAGTTATGTGCAAGGTGACTGGGGCGTCGATGACATTGTCTTCGAAGAGGGTGAATTGCATTATTCACTGGCTGGTCAGTGGTGGCTCTACAATGTGAATGGCATGATGGGCCTCAACGGTTATGACGCCGAACCGCTCGTCGATGGCGACTTCATCAAGTGGGGCGACGAGTCTTGCGCTACTGAGATTGCCCAATGGACTTATGTTTGGGAACAGGAAGTGGAACCCGTTTGGGTGCCTACTGGTGTGATCGAGAGCGCCATGAACTTGTCGGTCTTCCCGAATCCCGCTGTGAGCGAAACCTTTGTTACTATTGAGGATGCCGGTCTGAACACGGTGTCGGTCTACGACATGCAAGGTCGTCTGGTAAGCACGTTGAGCATGACCGCCATGGAAGGTGAGCAGGTGCGCGTCAGCACCGAGACGCTCAACGCCGGTGTCTACTTCATCAGCGTGAATAGCGACAGCGCCGTGCGTACTGCGAAACTCGTGGTGAAATGATAAAAAGACTTTCCATATTTTTGCTGGCTATGGTGCCGGTCGCGCTGTGGGCACAGTTTGCGCCCGCACAAGACAAACCCGGCACCACAGCCATGCACGCCGACTCCTCGGCATTCGTGGCATGGGCCACAGGATGCACGGTGGAGCGCGGTCCGATGCGTATCGACAAGCCTGAAAACGGATTGGCTTCCTATGGAGCTGATTCGTTGGCTTTAGGCATGCCCGGAGGCACCTACGATGTCGTTAGTCTTGGAGATGGAGGATGGGCTACGGTGACTTTCGCATCGCCAATCTATAATGGTCCTGGTCCCGATTTTGCCGTGTTTGAGAACGGTTTCGCTAACGCTCAGCATCCTGATACATGGGCGCTTGAGCTTGGTTTCGTGGAAGTCAGCTCTGACGGAGAGAATTTTTTCCGTTTTCCCGCTGTGACCTATGTGCAGAACGAGACCCAACTAGGCAATGCAGGTTCCATAAATCCTTCACAACTCCATAACTTCGCCAGTAAATATGGCGCATTTTATGGGACGCCGTTTGACTTGGACGAGGTGGAGGACAACGCCTTGCTCGACAAGAACAATGTCACTCATGTCCGTATCGTTGACGTGATAGGTAATATTGATCCGGAATATGCCAACTATGACGCGGAGGGCCATATCATCAACGATCCTTGGCCTACGGGATTCGCCTCTAGTGGTATGGACCTTGATGCAGTCGGCGTAATCCACGACATGGCTCATTTTGACGTGCATGAAAACGTGGACGATGTCATTGCCTTGTATCCTAACCCAGTAAAAGACCGTTTGACCATCAAGGCGGATAACTTCCAATCAGTGGAGGTTTTCAATGTGGTCGGGCAACAGGTGCTGTCGTCCAGTGAACCGGTCTTCGACCTGAGTGGACTGCAGCAGGGCATCTATTTCGTCCGCATTGCCCTAGATGGAAAGAGTGTTGTTAAACGAATTGTGAAACAATAAAATACGATAACCTATGAGGAAAAGAACCTTGTTTTTGTTGGCTGTTGTAGCAGTGTTGCTGTTCTCATGCAAACCTGAGAAACCCGTCAATCCGAAAGCACTCGACCTCGGTCATGGCGTGTTCGTGCTCAACGAGGGCAACTTCCAGTTCTCTAACGCCTCAATCTCGTTCTATGACCTTGAAGCCGACACGGTAGGCCATAACCTGTTCTATAAGGTGAACGACGCACCGCTCGGCGATGTCGGCCAAAGCCTAGCGATGGCTAACGGCATGCTCTATATCGTGGTCAACAACAGTAACCATATCTATAAGGTAGATGCCCGCACGATGGTCTGCGACACTACGGAGCCCTTTAAACTCGGCGATTTCTATTCGCCGCGTGAGATGCACTTTGTTGCCCCCAACAAGGCATACGTCACCGATATCATCGGCACTGGTCTTTGGATTGTCAACCCGCAGGATATGACCCATGCAGGCTATATCGAGACGGGCAAGACCACCGAGAAGATGGTGCAGGTGGGCAATGAACTGTATGTCAGCAACTGGTCGTATTATTACATCAATCCCGACTCGCATGACAGTTTCACCACAGTTCAGGTCATCGACATCAACAATGACGTGAAGGTGGCTGAAATCGAGGTGGGCAAGGAACCTAATACGATGGCAGTCGACAAGAACGGTCATGTGTGGGTGCTTTGCGAAGGGCGTTCTTGGGAGGAAGACTACGGAGAGGCACCCTCCTTGTGGGAGATTGACCCGATGCTGAAGACCGCTTCGAAGCGTTGCGAGTTGCCTGGCACGGCTTCTTCTTTGAGAGTTAACCCCGCTGGCGACCAATTGTATATGATCCTTAATAATGAGGTGCGTTGCTACGACATCGCCTCATCAACCCTTTCGGAGACATTCCGTATCACAGCCGGTCCAATGGGCTGGTTTTACAACATGGCTGTTGAACCCTCGTCTGGCGAGATTTATGTCGCCGATGCAGGCAACTACCAAGACAATGGAACTGTCTACCGTTATACCAGTGATGGCCTGTTGCTCGGTTCGTTCGGGGCAGGCATCATTCCCAGTGCAATGTTGTTTAAATAATTGATATTCTTTTAGGGGATTCCGAATCCCCGACTCGGTTCGGGCGGATGAAATCCGCCCGAACTTTTACCAACAAATAAACAATTAAACAAATCAACAATCAACAATGACAAAGACCTGTCCCCGTTGCGGAAAAACGTTCGAATGCGTGCATTCCATCGACTGCTGGTGCGTGAAAGTGCAGCTCAAAGACAGCACCAAAGCCTATCTGAAGGAACACTACAGCGACTGCCTGTGCAAAGAATGTTTGGAGGAGATCAATGGAAAACAATAAACCAACAATACTGACGGATCCCGTCATTGCGAGCGAAGCGCAGTGTCGCTTTGCGTCATTGCGAGGAACGAAGCAATCCAGAAAGGGAACATCTCTTCTAGATTGTCTGTTTGGGTCTTTTCTTCTGTTAGGTTTACTGTTCTCTGCGGTTAGTTGTAGGTTCAACCATCAAGTCAAGGAAGAGAAGACCGAAGTCGACAACCTCATGCGCTATGCGCACAATGTCGTCGTCAGCGAGAAAGACTACGGTTATCTGATGGAAGTGATTTGTCCATGGGATACGACCTTGTCGCTGGGCAAGTTCGCCATGGTCAAGGACACAATGAAGGTCGTCGACACGGACGTGAAAGGCGTCATCCGTGTCCCTGTCAAGTCCGTGATTTCGTTTTCCGCCACGCAATGGGCCGTTTTCCTTCGCTTAGGTGAGATTGATCGGGTAAAAGGCATCCTTGAAGGTCGTTTCGTTACCGACTCTACCATGCGTGCATTGTTGGCGGAGGAGAAGGTCTACGACATCGGCACAGAGGCTGCCGCCGATGTGGAACGGATGATACAACTGCAGCCCGATGCCTTGCTGTATTCCCCTTATTTCGATGGCAATCAAGGTGGTCTCAACGTCACGGGTGCAGTGTTGTTTCCCTTTGCCGATTATATGGAGAATACGCCATTGGGACGTGCTGAGTGGATCCGTGTCATCGGCATCATGGCGGGTTGTGAGGACAAAGCCAATGCCTGGTTTGACGACATCGAGAGGCGTTACAACGCTCTTTCGGGGCTCTGTGCCGGGGTGGAACACCGTCCTACAGTGTTCTCCGACCTGGCCTTCAACGGGCAGTGGTATGTGGCGGGTGGTCGCAGCTATATCGCCAAACTCTTTGCTGATGCGGGAGCCGACTACATCTGGAAAGACAACCAGTCGACGGCCAGCGTCCCCATGGATGCCGAGAGCATCCTTGCCAAGGCGCAGCATGCCGACTATTGGCGGGTCATCAACTCCAACCCATTCCCGATGACCTACGAGTCTTTGTCGAAAGAGAGTCCAGTCTATCCGCTTTTCGACGCTTTCAAAAACCACCAAATCATCGTCTGCGACATCCTTTCAACGGGTTATTTCGAGCAGTCGCAATGCGAGCCCGACCTATTGCTGGCCGATTTCATCCATTTCTTCCATCCCGAGTTGCTGACAGGGGAGTGGGAGGGTTACCAGGCGAAATACTATCATTTTGTGCAGGAATAAACGTAAAGGCCTCACACCAGACGGCGTGAGACCTTTTGTTTTGTCGGTGTACGCACCGTCTCTACAATGGATTATTCTTTCACAAATCGCATCGTCGCGTTGCCGCAGCGCACAAGATACAGGCCAGCGCTCAGTTCGCCGATGCCAATCTCTTGGTTGGCGTTCACGTTGGCCGTCTTGACCAACTCGCCGAGGCTGTTGTAGACCAGCACCTCGCTCTCGGTCTCAAGGCCTTCAACGCGGATACTCTCGCGGGCGGGGTTAGGGCAGACCGTCATGGCCAAGGTTCCGATCTCTTCCAGGCCAGTACCTTCCGTGACGCTAAAATTGTCGATCAACCAAGTATGTGCGTAACTGCCTTCGTATTTAAAAGCGACACGAATGGAGTGTCCAGAATAAATCGAAAGAGGTATGGTTATCTTTTTCCAGTCATCGGGGAATTCGGTGTCAGCCCAGATTTTTGTATAGTCAGAGAGGTCAGGCACGCCAGGTTTGTCAATGGCAATCCATACGCTGTTGCTCATTGAATCACCAGAAGATTCGTTTTTGCTATCAAAAGAGAGCGTGTATTGCTGGCCAGCGGGCAATATGATATCTGTTGAGATAAGCCAACCTTCTTGCGGAATACCAGGTTGTCCCCAGACATGGTCAACACAATTCTGGTTGTGGCTGTAAGTCCAGCAGGCATTGCCGCCGCTTTGGTCAACGTCGAGGATGTACCAGCAATATCCCAATTCCGTATCAAAAGTACACGTGTAGGGAACCTCGGAAGACACGCAGGGATTCCATCCTTCTTCAACGATGATGTTGTCAATGTACCAATTGTGGCCATTTGTACCTTTGTACTTGAACGCGACATATATAGTCTCTCCTTGGTATTCTTTGAGGTTGATTTCGGCAGTGGTCCATCCGCTGCTCGGAGAGGTTTGTGTCCACACTTCATGGAAACTGCTCAGCGCTTTGTCGGTGGTTGAAATCCAAACGCCTTCGTATTGGTAACTCGAAGACTCCATGGTCTTAAAGGTCATTTTGGTGTAGTCACGGCCTGGTTGCAGGAATAGTTTCGGACTGATGAGCCATCCTTCTTGACTGTTGACGTTGAAGCGATGCATTGCGCAGTAGTCACCAGAAACGGTGTTCGTCACTCCCTTTCGATCCCAATAGGACACATGACTGTCGGGATTGTTGTCGTCCACATCAACCGTGGTCCAACAGGGCCATTCGGTAAGTCCGTTTTCAAAGTCTTCGCTGAATGGCAGGCTGCGGGCGTCTTCGTCGTCGCACACGGGATCGGCGACGCAAATGCTATAGACATAGTCGCAGCTGGAAATTGTGCTTGCGACATGGCCGTCTTTCCAGATTTTGCAACTTTCTCCCGCCTCGGTGCGACCCGTATAATAAATGCCCGAAGTGTTGGCCATGACGCTAGTCAAAATGGCGCCAGAAGCATTGGTAGAGGTGGGGTGCTCATACAGCGTTTCGCCGTTTTTCCATACTTTCAAATCGAAGGCTTCGTATCCGCAAACGTAGATGTCGCCTGCATCGATGTAGATCTTGCAGCCATTGCTGTAGGTTTGGGCGAGCGTGTAGAGGACTGCGTCATTTCTCCACACTTTGGCAATCAAGTTGGAACCTACCGAAACGGTGCCGACAGTGTAGACGAAACCGTCATAAAAGGCGATGTCGTTGATAAAAACAGAAGAGCCAAGATTGAACACTTCGGCATTGTTTTTCCAAATGGCTCCATGGAAATTGTTGGGGTCGTCATACTGGTAGCCTGCTGCGTAAACAGTCTCATTGTCGGGGTCACCCATGCAAACGCAAGAGGCTCTGCTCGGATAGGTGCCGTTGCCTAAGATGTAATAAGGATTCGCATTACTGCCTTTCCAGATTACCGCACTTCTTACACTGCCTACATCCATATAGCCGGCAGCATACACAGCGCCGCTTTTGGGGTTATGGCACAAGCGGTTGATGTAACCCTTATTTCCCGATGGGACGGTTAAATAGTCATCGCCGTTAATTAGGACTTCTGTATGGTCGGGACTGCCATCGGATCGGTAGACGTTCAAGGCGGAATAGAGGTCTCCGTCGCATAGTTCCACGGCAGTGGTCTCTGCGTAGAAACCATTAAAGCAATGGGACTCATAGATCAAGTTGCCGTTCTTGTGGATCACGGCTTGTTTAGTGTTGCTGTCGTCTGTGTGGTAACCCCCAGTATAAACGTCCTGGGCCACGCCCATGCCGGCAAATGCCATCACCGACAGGATAAGGAGTAGAGTTCTTTTCATAATAGTAGTTTTTTATTTTATGTTATAATTTGTTTGCTAACTACAACAAACACAGTTTGCTGTTATTGTGGGCAAAGTTAATGATAAAAATAAAATATGCTATCCGTAAAATTATTTATTTTTATTATTTTTTAATAATAAGTAATGTAAGTTGTTGATAATAAATAGATTAATGTGTGAGGTTTCCGAAGGGAATCTCAATTATCGTCTAAACGGACAATCCACCGTGCAGCCTTGGCATCCGTTGCAAGTCCCATTTGTTTTTCCTTTGCCTCCACAAGAGCATGAGCCCTTGCCGCTTCGCATTGCCTTGATGGCAATGACGACGAGACCAAGGACGACTAAAAGCACTATGACGGTAGGCCAGTTCATGCGATGACAGCGTTGGCAATGAGGTAAGCAAACCAGGCGCAAAGCCAGGCGACGACGCATTGGAATAGGATGATGAATAGCATCCATTTGGTGCCCAATTCACGGCGAACGGCAGCCATCGCGGCCACGCAAGGCGTGTAGAGCAGGCAAAAGACCAACATGGAGATGCTGGTGACAGTGGTGAACAAAGGCATGGCGTTCAGGACCTCAAGGGTGGCCACAACGCTTTCTTTGGCCATGAAACCGCTCACTAAAGCAGTGACGATCTGCCACTCGCCTAAACCGATGGGACGGAAGACAGGCGCAATCCAACCAGCCACGCTGGCCAGCATGCTGCCTTCTCCGTTTTCGACCATTTGGAAGTGGAAGTCGAAGGTCTGTAGTAGCCATATCACCAAAGAGGCGATGAAAATCACGGTGAAGGCACGCTGCAGGAAGTCCTTGGTCTTGTCCCACAGCAGGTGCGCCACATTCTTGAGGCTCGGCAGGCGGTAGTTGGGCAACTCCATCACAAAAGGAGCAACATCGCCCTTGTCGCCAAACCATTTGGTGAATAATGCTGTGACGATGCCTACGATGATGCCCAGGAGATACAAACCTATCAGCACTAGTCCACCATGATGTGGGAAGAACATGCTGGTGAAGAAGGCGTAGATTGGAATCTTGGCAGAACAACTCATGAAAGGCGTCAGCAGGATGGTGCGCCAACGGTCGTGAGTGGAATGCAGGGTGCGCGTCGACATGACGGCGGGTACGGTACAACCAAAACCGATGAGCATGGGTACGATGCTATGGCCTGTAAGACCAAGTTTTCTTAGGAAACTATCGCTGACAAATGCGACTCGCGCCATGTAGCCACTGTCTTCCAAAAGGCTGAGGAAGAAAAACAGCAAAATGATAATAGGAACAAAACTTAACACACTGCCCACGCCGCCGAAGATGCCGTCGACGACGAGTGATTGTACCGCGGGACTGACATTCCAGTTGGCTAGGGCCGTTCCGCATTGTTCAGCGAGCCATGAGATGCCTTGGTCGAGCCAGTCCTGCAAGGGTGCGCCTATGGCATCGATGCTGAGCCAAATGATGCCCATCATGACGAGGATGAAGATGGGGATGGCAGTCCACTTTCCCGTTAGGATACGGTCGATGCGTCGACTGCGTTGGTATTCTTTGCTTTCCTTGGGTTTCACCACGGTCTTGTCGCAGAGTCGCTTGATGAAAGCGAAACGCATTTCGGCCATCGCAGCGGCACGGTCGAGACCGCGCTCTTCTTCCATTTGTAGGATGAGGTGCTCAAGAGTCTCTTTCTCATTTTGCGAGAGTTGCAGCGCTTCCATGACGATAGCGTCGCCTTCAATGAGTTTAGAGGCAGCAAAACGAATGGGAATATCAGCGCGCTGGGCATGATCCTCGATGAGGTGCATGATGCTGTGCAGGCATCGGTGCACGGCACCGCCATGGTCGTCTTTGTCGCAGAAGTCTTGGCGAACCGGTGCTTCCTGATACTTTGCAATATGGATGGCATGGTCGACCAACTCGTTGATGCCCTCGTTTTTGGCAGCAGAGATGGGTACTACGGGCAGACCGAGAATCTGTTCCATCTCGTTGACAAGGATGCTGCCGCCGTTGTTGCGAACCTCGTCCATCATGTTGAGGGCCAATACCATAGGTGTTCCCAATTCCATGAGTTGCATGGTGAGGTAGAGATTGCGCTCGATATTGTTGGCATCCACGATGTTGATAATGCCCTTGGGTTTCTCCTTTATGATGAACTCGCGTGAGACAATCTCCTCTGAGGTGTATGGCGACAGCGAGTAGATGCCCGGCAGGTCAGTGACGGAGGTGTCGGGATGCCCTTTGATGATGCCATCCTTGCGGTCGACGGTGACACCAGGGAAGTTGCCCACGTGTTGGTTGGCACCCGTCAGTTGGTTGAAAAGTGTCGTCTTGCCACAGTTCTGTTGTCCGGCGAGGGCAAATGTGAGTTTGGTGCCTTTGGGCAATGGGGTCTCATGGGTCTTGTCGTGGTAGATGCCTTCCTCGCCTAAGCCTGGGTGGGCGTTGTGGTCGGGGAGGGAGGTGATATAGAGTTGGTCGAGGTTGTTTTTTTCTTCGGTTTGGGTGTCATCGCAAGGTTCCACTTCGATAAGGGCAGCGTCTGCCTTGCGTAGGGTGAGCGCATAGCCGTGAATCATCACCTCCATCGGGTCGCCCAAGGGCGCATATTTCACAATTTTGATGGAGGCATCGGGGATAAGGCCCATGTCGAGGAAATGCTGTCGGCGTTGTCCTTCGCCTTTCACTGCCTTGATGCGCGCAGTCTGACCTATTTCAAGTTGATCTAAGGTTGCCATTTTGGTGTTCTGTTTGATGATGCAAAAATACAAAGACAAACTTAGTCATTTTATCCTAATTAGTAATACTTTTTCTCAAAATGAGTCCTTATTTATGGGGAGATTCCCGCTGACGGGATAGAGTTACATGTGTTGTTCATACTCGCGGCGGCCAGTCAAGTCGTATGTCTATATAAACCCTACTGGACGCCGTATAGATAGCATAACGATATAACTCCATTAACTCCGTTGAAATGATAATTCGGCGTTGGCCAATCTTCGATTTCCCGAAGGGAATCTCCAATTATTTAAGGTATTCTAATCTCCTGGGCATCGCCCCGAGTGAAGAACCTAACGGTCACTTGAGGCGTTTTCTTGTCCTCGCTTTTGGCCTCACAGCGGAACGACACTTCCGACATGCCTTCGTCCAAGAAGGAAACGCCTTGTGCCACGACTTCTTTATTCTTGTTGTAATTCGCGTCAGTGATGTAGGCGTTGCCGTTGAAATCATAGACTAGTTGTTGTCCGGCCTTGAGGGTGCAGGGTAGGTAAAGGATGCCGTTGGGCGTGCGGAAATTCAGTTCGCTGATGCTGCCTTTGCCTTCCACTTCGATGCGGAGGGCAAAACGGCTTTTGTAAGGGCTGTTCCATTGCCATGCATCGTCATTAAGGTTGCATAGATAGCCTCTCGAGATGTACTGGGGATAAAGCAGATAAGAATCGTCTTCGCCCTTTTCGATGTGCCAGTTGCTATAAGGGTCTTTGAAAGCCTCCTTTTGCGTTTCGCTGAAGGTCCCCGACAAGCGCAGTGATTCCCAAATATTGATGGTGCTCAGCATTGCGTCGGTGAGACCGTGTTTGCGCATGGTGTTGGTTTCGAAATCAAGGCCGAAGCCAGCATCAAAGGCGGCGGCGTTGGCGAGGAACCATTCCAACTCTTCCATCGTAGTGGCCTTTCGGTTTTTGTCGGCAAGATGGATCTTGAAGTTGCCTAACATCCACGGCATCATGTTGCTGCGATAAAACGCTTGCTTTTCAAGGAGTTTCTCGGTCATGGTGTTGCGCATGGAGGCGTTCCATAGCGTGTTGTCGTTGACCCTTGTCAAGTGGTGCCATGAACCGTGGGTGATTTGGTCTGCTTGCAAGTGTTTTTCAGGGTTGTAGCTTTGCATGGTGTCAAGGAGCTGGGTGATGGCCAAGTCTCCGAAACCATTATAGGCATAACTCTTCAAATCGTTGAAAACCAAAAGCGGGGCGTCATGTTTGGCGCTTTTTTTTGCTTCCTTTAGGATCATCTTGTCTTGTGCCCAAGGGGTTGGGACGAAAGTGAAGTCAATGTTGTCCCATATTTTAAAGGTAAGGGCATCTTTTTTGTGGGCGGCTTTCTTGGTGCCAAAAGCACCGCGTGTGCAACTATAGAAAACGTGTACGTTGCCGATGGCTTCAGTACTACGGTATTCAATCAGTTCGTCGTCGATGAGGAGCACGTTGAGGTGGGCGGGTTTGTTGAAGAGTCCAGAGTGGTAGACGGCAAATTCAGTCTGCGTTGCATCGATGGGGAGTTGCAATTCAAGTTCGCCTTGCTTCAAAAGGTCGTCGAAATTAACGGATGTGTTGGCAGGGATACGGTTGGCCCACACTGTTTGGCAGAGGTCTAGGCCTGCTTGACGGCATTTCTGTGCCACGAATTCGGCATCTTTTGCGGCATATTCGTTGCAAAGATATGATTTGGTTGAAAGAGGATCCACTTTGTTCCAAACACTGTTGTTGATGGGGTTTGTCAAACCTTCTGTGGCTTCAATCTCCGCAATTTTGGCCAAGACTTCAGATTGGGGGCAAGCGAAGAGCGTCAAGGAGGCCCCGTTTATGCTGCCTTGTGGCCAATCAAGGTAATAGGCGATGGCACCTTCATGGCCATAGGTGCTGCGAATATGCGGCCTAAGACGTTCGTAAGCAGTAAACTGCATCCGCGTACCCTCAGGTGTGGCCATGGCCGCTAACTCTGGGTCGGCATCATAATGCAGCATCTTGTTGATTTGTTGGGTGCAGTTCGCAGGGATGCCTGCATTGATTTTCGTGTTGAGTGCTTGCATGCCGAAGGCCATGCCTCGTCCCTGAGCCACGCCAATGACTTCGCCCACGCTCTCGGTAAGGTTGAGGCATAACGGAAACAAGAGTACCGCGTCGGGTCCTTTCTCCCAATCGGTATAATCAACGGTGACCGTAATGCTACTCCCGTTGTAGTCTGTGTCAAACTTCAAGCTGATGCTTTCCACTTTGCCAGCAAAACCTATAGTCGCCACGCCGAAATTGCAATCAAAGTATGAGGACTCGAAGGCCTTGCCGTCTTTGAAGGCGATAGCGACGGGGCAACTTTCGGGCACAAGTGCCTTCTCGTTGCAGATGTTAACATAACGTACCATTCCAGTCTCATCGATTCCTATCGAGAGGTTTTTCGTGACAAAAGGATAGGTGTAGATGCTCCTGATATCTTCGATTTGTGCCTGAGCAAGCATGGCACTCCATATTAAAGTGAGTATGAATAGTGTCTTTTTCATCAGTCAATTCCTCTCAAGTCTTTGTATAGTTGTACGGCGTAAAGGTCGGTCATGTTGGAGATGAAGTCGATAACGGACTGCAGACGGGTGTATGTGTCGTCGGTCTCCACTTTGAACTGTTCTGGAATGAGCGAGAGCAGTTTTTTGTTATATGGTGTGTCGGGGTTGAGGACGACATCAGTAAATTCCTCCAGCAGTGTACCAATGACATTGAAACCTGTCAATTCAATCTTCACCACAGAAGGATGGCGATAGATATGCTTGACGGACTCGTTGCGGCAGAGTTCGAGGGCGTTCTTTTCGAATTCGGGCAGATGTGCTATGAGACTCTTCTCGAAGCGGCCTTCCATGATGGAGTCGTAGTTCTTGACAAAGATGTCGCTGGAAAGGTTCACTAGTTTGTTGATGAGCATGGCGCGCAAGAAGGCCATGCGCTCGTTAACGTCGCTTACATTGCGGTAAACTTCGTCTTTGTGGTTGAAGAACCCTTTGTCTTTTTTCTCGCTAAAGAAAGAGGTGAAACAACTCTCGATGGCCTCGGTGCTGACGATGCCGCGCTTGTGGGCGTCTTCCATGTCGAGGATGAGGTAACAGATGTCGTCGGCGGCCTCCATCATGTAGGAAAGCGGGTGGCGGGCGTATACGAGATGCTCAGCATCAATTCTCGGGATGCCGCATTCTTCCACGACTTCCTTGAATGCTTCTATTTCGGAGTAGAAGACATTGTATTTCTTGCGATTGCCTTTGTCAAACGACGTGTAGGGGTATTTCAGCAGGGTGGCCAAGGTGGCGGAGGTCAGCGAGAAGCCTCCTGCGCGACGTCCGGTGAACTGGTGCGTCAATTGTCGGAAGGCATTGGCGTTGCCTTCGAAGGCGATGAGGTCGCTCCATTGCTCGGGAAGCACTCGGTTTTGCAGTTCCTTGCCCTTGCCATCCTTAAAAAAGCTGCTGATAGTGTCTTCGCCTGAATGGCCAAAGGGCGGATTTCCGAGGTCGTGGGCGAGGCATGCAGAAGCCACGATGGTTTCGATATCGGACTGGCGTTCTCTAAGTTCAGGATGCTTCTCGGACAACTTCTCAACGGTGCGACAGGCAATGGAACGTCCCACGCTGGCCACTTCAAGACTGTGGGTCAGACGGTTGTGTACCATCTGAGCGCCAGGCAAGGGGAACACCTGGGTCTTGTTCTGAAGCCGGCGGAACGGACTGCTGAAGATGATGCGGTCGTAGTCGCGCTGGAACGAACTGCGGATGTCGGCACTTTTGTGCGGTTGCGCGTATCGTTTGTTGGAGAGAAGGTCGGTCCAGTTCATAGGGGTTATTTTATTGGTTCAGACTTTGCCGCGCATACGGCACCAAGTCCTGACTGGCAAACTCGCCTTTCAGGAATTTGAAATAGCCTGCCACGGCGACCATGGCAGCGTTGTCGGTCGAGTAGGAGAGGCGTGGTATGAACACTTTCCAATGGTACTTCTCGCCCAAGGCGAGCATGGCGTCGTGCAAGCCGCTGTTGGCGCTTACGCCGCCTGCAATGGCTACCGTTTTGATGCCTGTTTGCTTGCTGGCCTTTACCAGTTTGTTCATCAAGATGTCGATGATGGTCTTCTGCACCGATGCACAAAGGTCAGCCTTGTTTTCTTCAATGAAATTAGGGTTGGTTTTGAGGTTGTCGCGAACGGTGTATAAGATGCTGGTCTTTAGTCCGCTGAAACTATAGTCCAAATCGGGAATCTGAGGCTTGGCGAAAGAGAACGCCTCTGGATTTCCTATCTTGGCGAGTTTGTCGATGACGGGACCTCCAGGGTAGGGCAGACCGAGGATTTTGGCTGTCTTGTCGAATGCCTCGCCCGCTGCATCGTCAATGGTCTTGCCGATGACTTCCATGTCGAAATAGTCTTTCACGACAACGATTTGGGTGTGTCCTCCCGACACGGTGAGACACAAAAACGGGAAGTCTGGTACCTCGGTATGGGTTTCATCGGTGGCGAAATGCACCAAGATGTGCGCATTCATGTGGTCGATCTCCACCATCGGGATGTCCAAGGTTTGTGCGAAAGCCTTTGCAAATGAGGTCCCTACTAGCAAAGAACCCAAAAGGCCGGGTCCGCGAGTAAAAGCTATTGCGGATAACTGATTTTTTTCTATCTTTGCAGTCTTTAAGGCCGCGTCGATGACAGGGATGATATTCTGCTGGTGGGCGCGCGAAGCAAGTTCGGGGACCACACCGCCGTATTGCTCGTGAACCTTTTGGCCAGCAATGACATTGGAAAGCACGCGCGTGCCTTGGAGCACAGCGGCAGAGGTGTCGTCGCACGACGATTCGATGCCTAAAATGTATTCGTTCATAGGTCTCAATTTGGAGGGTCAAAATTATTAAAAAAAAGATTATCCATAGCATTCTCATCTTTTTTGTGGTGATACTTGCTATCATCACGAGTCTGTTTATTGCTATACAAGACCCTATCATTCAGAAGTTTGCTGTGCGTTTTGCAGGCGGTTACCTTTCTGAAAAAACTGGTGCTGATATCAAGGTGGGCCGTTTGGTGGTTACTCCTGATTTTCGCATTTTGATTGAGGATGTTTTGGTTAAAGATTTGAAAAGCAATGACTTGGCAAAAATTGAAAGGTTGAAGGCCAGGGTCGATGTGGGCGACTTGTTGGATGGACAGGTTCATTTGGATGATGTGGAATTGAGAAATACCGAAGCCAACCTTATCAAGTATGAGGGTGAAGACCGACTCAACTTTGCCTTCCTTGTCGATGCGTTCAAAAGCGATGAGGAGAAGCCTGACAAGGATCCCATGCCTATCGTCATTGACGACATTTCCCTTAAAAATGTCGATTTTACGTTCTGGAACCAAAACTCCGACCACCCAGAGAAGACCGACCGTAATCTGATGGACTATTCCCATCTTGTCCTTAAAGATATCAACTTGGAAGCAAGTGATTTGTTCATCTTGGGCGACTCCATCAGCGCCAACATTGCCAATTTAAGCGCTTCTGAAATCAGCGGGTTGGAACTCAAACATTTGCAAACGAATGCCTTGGTTACTCAAAAGGGCATTCATTTAGAAGGTTTGCAGATGGAAACCAACGACAGTCGTTTTGATCTCGATCTCAACATGGCCTACAATGGTTTTGACGATTTCAGCAGGTTCGTTGACTCGGTGGTGTTTGATGCCACAATACGCCCTACGGATGTCATGCTTTCCGACATTGGCGTGTTCTCGGAAGTCATGTATAAGATGCCAGATCGTGTGAAGTTTGAAGGTCGTTTCATGGGTCCGATACGCAATTTTCATGTCGATGATATCAAGGCGGATTTGGGTCAATCGACGCATTTTGAGGGTAACCTAAGCATGCATCCTCTCGATTTCAACAATGGGTATCACACGTTGAATGTCAAAAAGATGCATTTCACTTACGATGACTTGGTCAATTTCTATATCCCTTCCAAGACAAAGACCATCCCCTTGCCTGAGTCGCTGCGCGCTATGAGTAGTGGCGATGTCTCCTTGGATTTCAAGGGGTCGTACAACAACTTCGCGTCCGACATTACGTTGCGATCGAGCATAGGCGACATTGATGCTTCCATCGCTCGCGCCAAAGATGGCAAGGGCGACAATGTTTTTTCAGGTTATGTCAATGCGCAAAACGTGAAGGTGGGTGAAGTGGCCAACATCACAAAGTTTGTTGGCGACCTTAACTTGGACGCGAACTTTACTGCCAAATTCCCTAAAAAGGGCGGTCCCGAGTTTACTGTCGATGGCATGGTTACAGAAGCGCAATTGCTTGGCAACCTTATAAACGAAGTGAAGCTAGACGGCAACCTCAAGGAAAACCGCTTTAAAGGCAAAGTCAGGGTTGACGACGAAGACCTGTTTCTAGACTTCAACGGTTTGGTCGATTTCCAGAACAAAAAATACCCCAAGTCCGATTTTGAGGCGGTCATCAAGCATGCCGACTTAAGCGCTCTCAATTTGGTGAAGAATGACAGCGTGTGCGAGGTGAGCACACGTATTGTGGCGAACATGACGGGTTTTAACATCGACGACCTTGAAGGCACATTGAGGCTTGAATCCACAGTCTATAACAACGGTCGTGGCGACTATCGCATGGACGACTTCACGGCCTCTATCCTCAACGACAACTTGATGCAACGGCGCATCAACATTGATTGTGACTTTTTCGACTTCGAGATGGCGGGGTTGATGAACTTTGCTCATTTGGTTCCGGTACTCAACGAATTTGGCAACTCTTTTGTCACCTTCCCGAAGTGGGAAGAAGAACGCGAAAAGTTTAGGAAATACAGGGAAAAGCATAACGTAGAGCAGGACTTTTATGTGATAATGAACTTGAAAGACACCCAAACGCTTTGCCGTCTCTTCATGCCTTCATTAAAGGTCGCCAAAGGCACTAGCGTAAATGGCACCTTCACCTCTCAATCTAACCTGCTCAACCTGACAGTGCGCTCGAAGAATATCCAAATCGGCGACTTGGTCATCAAAGACGTTGAACTGAAGAACTATAACTTCCCCAAAATCCTCTTTGGCAACCTCTCGGTGGGTGAAATCGCATGGACCAAGATCAGAGAAACCGACACTTTGGTTTTGGGACTTGACAATATTGCTATGGAGGCCAGGATGGCCAACGATACCATCCATGCCAGTCTACAATGGGACGATGAAGAGATGGAAGACCACAACAAGGCACGTATTGACGCCTATTTCCATCCTCACGAGCACGGTGGCATTGGAGGCATCGAGGCCGCCAATGTGACCATCAACGACTCGTTGTGGATTGTCGACCCCAATAATTATGTCGACATCACCTCTGGCAGGGTGACCCTCTCCAATCTCATGTTCAGTCATAACCTCCAGTCCATCAGGTTAGATGGTTATGCACCTATGCAAACTGCCGACACGCTTTCCGTGCTGTTGAACCAGTTCGACATCTCTAACTTCGACATGCTCTTCAAAGGGTTTGATGTAGATGGCTTTATTACAGGTAACGCTTTGGTAAACGGCATTAAGGACGATCCCATGGTGCTTGCCGATTTGGACGTGAAAAACATCGCTGTTAACGGCGAGGCGGTGGGTGATGCTAATGTGGAGAGTTCATGGGATAACAAAAATAAGGCGATTAACTTGAATGTCGATGTCTTCAACGATTGGAAAAAAATGCTCGATGTGACGGGATCCTACTATACGGCTAAAGAAACAGATAATCTTGATTTTTCGGTAGATATGGACTCGTTGCGCCTTGCTGCCCTTAACCCGCTGTTAACAGGAGTGGTGTCGCGGTTGCAAGGTTACGGCGATGGCTATGCCACCGTCAAAGGTTCATTGAACAATCCTGTTATTGAGGGACGGCTCGGCATCCTTGGCGGTGGTTGCAAGATAGAATACCTGCAAACTTTCTATACCTTTAACCCGACTATCTTGATCGATAGCAAGACCATCCGCTTTGAAGACATGGTGCTCAACGACACTTTGGGCAACCAGGCCGTTGTGGATGGCCAAATCAACCATAACAATCTCAAAGACTTTAATTTGGACCTGAGGATTCGTCCAAGAGACTTCCTTGCTTTGGCCACAACGAGCGAGAACAACAGCACCTTCTATGGCACGGCGGTGGCCAATGGATTGATTACGGTGAATGGTCCGTTCAATGACATCCTGCTTGATATCAAGGCGTTGACAAGAAAAGGCACTAATCTCACAATACCGCTCAACAAATCGACCGTTGTTAAAGACAACGACTTTATCACGTTTGTCCAGAAGGAGGAGGAACATGCGGAAGAAGAGGAACTTCTCGTGAAGCAGGAAAAAGCGCCACGCAACTTCACCCTTGGCCTTGATGTGGCTGCCACCGACGATGCTACGCTGAAGATTATCTTGCCGGGCGATATCGGTACCATTGAGGCATCGGGCCATGGCAATATGAAGATGGGCACGTCTTCGAAGACACCTTTCACGATGCGCGGCGACTATACCATCAATTCTGGCCGGTTCCAATTGACATTGATGAACCTCGTTTCAAGACTCTTCAATTTGCGGCAAGGCGGCACGATCACTTGGTCGGGCGACCCCACAGATGGACGCATCAATGCTACGGGTGTTTATTCTGTCAAGACCTCACTCTCAGGATTGGGCGTGGAGGTCGACTCTACGGTCACCAATAGCAACATCAATGTTGAGTGCCTTATTCACCTCAAAGGCGCTCTGCTCAACCCAAGCATCACCTTTGGAATGAATCTGCCCAACGCCTCGGAGGACATCACACAGACGGTGTATTCTCTTGTCGACACCACCAATCAGGCGGTGATGCAATCTCAGGCACTTTCGTTACTCGTGTTGGGAGAATTTGCTTATGTGGGTGGTTCAGGTGGTGGTGAAGTCAGCTTGACCAACATCTTGGGCGGTTCTTTACAGTTCGACATTACCAATAACCTTAATCTAGGCATTAGATACCACTCCGGCAACAGTGATTCGTACGATGAATACCAGTTGGCTATGCGTACCCAACTCTTTGAGGACAGACTCTCCATCGAAACCAACCTCGGCATGATGACAGCCAACAACCCCAATGCGAGCAATGCTTCGAGCATCGTAGGCGAGTTCGACATGTATTACAAGTTGACACAAGACGGTCGGTTGCAGGCCCACTTCTACAACCATTCTAACTACAATTCCAACTTCAACAGTCTGGCTTTCGATAGGCGGTCGCCTTATACACAAGGGTTGGGCCTCTCATATAGCCGTTCGTTCGACAGTTTCCGTAATATGTTCAAGAAGAAAACCGTATTCAATTCGCAGCCCATGATTAGGCCCAAAAAGGAGGGAAACGACTAATTGCTATGCAAAACGACGCGTATTTTAAGGTGTATCAGGCTTCGGCAGGCGCTGGGAAGACCTTTACACTTATCAAAGAGTATTTGAAACTGTGTCTTGCAGACAAATCTGCTGTGACCAACTATAGGAATATCCTTGCCATCACCTTTACCAATGCCGCTGCCAACGAGATGAAGGAAAAAATCGTTAAGGCTTTGTGCGAAATCATCGATAGCACAGCGGTTGATCCCGATTCGATGGAGGCAAAACTGATACTGGAGTTGGGCATTAACGATAGTGAGTTGAAGAGCAACGCACAAAGCCTGATGACTTGCATCATGCATGACTATAGTAGTTTCTGCGTGAGTACCATTGACGCTTTTGTGCAGAAACTGTCTCGGTCGTTTGCCTATGACTTAGGTTTGCCCAGTCAATATACCGTCAGCATCGACACCGAAGAGGTCGCTGAAGCGGTTACTGAGAATATTGGATTGAGAATCAGTGATAAAGACGACTATCTTACCAGTATTTTGGTTGACTTTAGCAACAACCAGTTCGACAATGAGCGCTCAACCGCCATTGAAAAACAGTTGGCCGAGTTCGTTACGAAACTGACCCAGGAGAAAGCCTACCAAGAAGACGAAAACAACAACATCAAGGATGCGGACCAGTATAAGCAAACGCTTGATTTCCTGAATGCCAAACTTCTCGGTTTTGAATCTGGCCTGAAGCAAATGCTGGATGATTTCGCCAAACTTGAAAAAAAGTATGGTCTTGGCGATGAATTCTATTATTATGGCAAGAATGGTTTCATTGGCTACATTAGGAAACTTGTCCAAGGCAAATATGAACAACCTAGTTCTCGTTTCTGTGATGTGATCAAAAATGGAGATTGCCTTTCGAAAGATGCCGTGAAAAAACTAGGCAAGCAGCAAGCGGATGCCATTAATTCGTCTTTGTTGCCCGTGCTTGAGGCACTTCGTGCTTATGTGGTGGATGACCTGGGTCAATACCTCTTCTTCAAGTCGCAGCGTAATTTGCTCTATCTCTATGCTCTTCGTACACAAATCAGGGAGGCGTTCAAAGAACTGGCCCAGGATGAGGAGATTGTGCACATCTCTGAGTTCAACAAACTGCTTAACAAAGTGATGGGCGATTTTTCTGTTCCTTTTGTGTATGAGCGCATAGGAGAAAGATTCCTTCATGTCTTTGTTGATGAGTTTCAAGATACTTCGATTTTGCAATGGCAAAATCTCTTGCCCTTGATTGACAATGGCTTGTCGGCAAGAAAGATGAGCATGGTGGTAGGCGACGGCAAGCAATCCATCTACCGCTTCCGCAGTGGCGAGGTGGAGCAAATCGTGAATCTTCCTGAGATATATGCCATGCCTCACGATGAGCGCAAGGCGGAATTCCAGCGATATGAAAATAACCTGAAAAGCAATTTTGGTTTTACCAATTTGGACACCAACTATCGCTCGTTTGCCCAAGTCGTCGACTTCAACAATGCCTTTTTTGAATCGGCCTATCACCAACTCTCCAACAAGCTGAAGAAAGTGTATGTGGATGAAAAACCCGATTCCGAGGACGGCGTTTGCATCTTTCAAAAGAAAGCCAAAAAGGAGGAAGGCATGGTGCAAGTGGAACTTTATGAGCCTAAAGACCATCCCAATTACTGCAAGGAGCGTGTGGAAGCCATCGTTCGTGAGTTGGTCGACCAGCGGGGCTATCAATATGAGGACATCGCTGTGTTGACCCGTAAAAAGGATTTGGGGTCTGATATAGCCAGTTATCTGAACGACAAGAATATACCTGTCATCTCCCAAGAATCGATTTTGCTGAAATCATCGGACAAGGTGCAGTTGCTTGTCAACACATTGCGCTACCTGATTGAAGATGACAATTTGATTAATGTCGCCAATGTGCTGTATTTTTGGCAGATGGTTCAGAAGGTGCAGCATAATATGCGTTTTGATGGTGATATTAGCAACTGGTTTGGCAAGGTGAAAGACATCGCTAGAGGCAATACCGCCATCGAGTCGGTGATGGGCATCGGCGAGGCAGGCCTGCTCAAGGCGACGCTCTCCCAATCCACCTGTATCTATGACCTTTGTGCCGCTTTGATGCGTATCTATGGTCTGGATGCCATCCGAGATGCATTCTTGAACTACTTTATGGAGGAAGTGTTCAGTGCACAATCGGGCATAAAAGAGGGCATCAAGGACTTTCTGACGTATTGGGACGCAAAGCAAGATAAGCTCTCCGTGAAGTCGGTGAGCGGTAATGCCGTGAAAGTCATGACGATCCATAAGTCTAAAGGTCTGGAATTCCCTGTGGTAATTTATCCTGATGCCATCACTGACTTGGACGATAAACTGAAACGCAATGTCCCGAATGAAGAATGGTTGAGTCCTGAAGAGTTGGGGTTTGACGCCATCCCCTCCTTGGAGAAGGTGTTGCTCAAATTGGACTCCACAGCCGAGAAGATGGGGGGCAAACCAGCAGAAAGGGTGGATCTGGAGAAAGACAGCAACCGTCTGGACAATCTTAATTTGCTCTATGTCGCATTCACTCGTGCTGTTCAACGTCTCTATGTTATTGCCAAGACCGACACCCCAAATGTTATTCTGGATTTCCTCAAAGACAAAGCTGATCATCAAGTGCAGGGGGGAGAGTCTTTGGTGTATCGTTTCGGCGATCCCAACTTCCGCAATCCAAAAGAAAAAACACGGGAAACCGAATCGGTTGTTTTGTCGGAATCCGTCTCTTTAGATTGGTTCCATAACATCACCGTTGATGCCGATCCATCCCGTTTGTGGCATGCCGAGAGTGAGCGTTTGCAACCGCGTGAATGGGGCGAACTGGTGCACCAGGTTTTGTCACGAATTCGTTATCCCAAGGATACGGAGACGGTTTTGAAACCCTATCTTGCCGATGGCACCATTGACGCTGATACTGCCGATTGGATTCGGAATATGATGGTGCAAATGGCACAAAATGGACAGATTGGGGCTGCTTTCCAACCTTTTGCCAAGGTGAAGACGGAGTGCGAGGTACTCTATCAGGGTAGGGTGCGTCGCCTCGACCGCTGTGCCGAACTTTCCGACGCCATCTACTTGATAGACTATAAGACGGGTAAAAAAGACGAAGAACATCAAACACAGGTGCAGACCTACGCTAGTGCCTTGCGTGAAATGACCGACAAGGAGATTCGGGCGTTTTTGGTCTATCTGGATGAGACTGGTATAGAAGTGGTGCCGGTCAGTGTTGGATGACAAGTCTCGTGTAATATTGGTAGTTGAGGACTCTCACCATAACGATGTAAACGCCGTTTTCATACTGGCTGACATCCAAAACCGTGTTTTCGCGCTGTGCGCTGACGCGGCCGACGGGCTCGCCTAATACATTATAGACTCTTACCTCGTCGATGTTCTTTTTGTATATGTTCACTATGTCGTTTGCAGGATTGGGAAACAAGCAAATGTCATCATATTTATTCTCCTCTACGACTTTGACTCTTATGTCCTTGGATTTTATATTGAAAAAAAATGAGAGTCTCCGTTCCCGAAGGCTCTCAATTCTCAATTGTCAATTATTAATTCTCAATTGACTTATTTGGCTCTCTCTTCCTCGATAGCGGCTTGGGCAGCAGCCAGACGTGCGACGGGCACGCGGAACGGCGAGCAGCTCACGTAGTTCAAGCCGGCCTTGTAGAAGAAGCGGACCGAAGCGGGGTCACCGCCGTGTTCACCGCAGACGCCGCACTTCAGGTTGGCGCGTTGGCTACGGCCACGCTGCACACCCAAGTTGACCAATTGGCCAACACCTTCTTGGTCGAGGGTATTGAACGGGTCGGCAGGGATGATCTTCTCTTCGATGTAGTCCTTCACGATGGCGTTGACGTCGTCGCGGCTGAAGCCGAAGGTCATCTGGGTGAGGTCGTTGGTGCCGAAGCTGAAGAACTGGGCCACGCTGGCGATCTTGTCGGCCACGAGGGTGGCTCTCGGGATCTCAATCATGGTACCATAGAGGTAGTTGATCTCCACGCCAAACTTGGCTTCCACTTCTTTCTTCACGCGGTCGGCGATGACCTTCTGGTGCTCAAGCTCCTTGACGTTAATGGTCAACGGAACCATGATCTCCAGATGCGGGTCGAAGCCTTCGGTCATCAACTCTGCGGTGGCCTGGAACAGGGCGCGGAACTGAGTCTCGGTGATTTCGGGATAGACGATGCCAAGACGGACGCCGCGAAGACCCATCATCGGGTTCACTTCGTTGAGGGCATCGATGCGCTTCTTGATCTCCTCGAAGGTGATGCCACGTTCTTTGGCAAGGGCCTTCTGTTTTTCCTCGGTATGAGGAACGAACTCATGCAAGGGCGGGTCCATCAGACGGAAGGTCAACGGCTTGCCGTTCAAGACCTTCAGGGTGCCTTTAGCAGCGTTCTTGATGTAAGGCTCGAGTTCAGCCAGAGCAGCCACGCGCTCTTCGGTGGTGTTGGCCAGAATCATGTTGCGCAGCTTAGCCAGCGGCTCTTCGCTGTTCTTGCCGTAGAACATGTGCTCGATACGGAACAGACCGATACCTTCAGCGCCGAAGTTAACAGCGTTCTGGGCATCTTCCGGGTTGTCGGCGTTGGTGCGGACACCCATCTTGCGGTATTTGTCAACCAAAGCCATGAACTGCTGGAACAGCGGGTTCTCGGTGGCGTTGATCATGCCGACGGGCTCTTCATAGACCCAGCCTTTGGAGCCATTCAAGCTGATGATGTCGCCTTCTTTGAACTGCTTGTCACCAATCTTCACGATGCCTTTTTCGAGGTCGATCTTCACGGCGTCGCAGCCCACGATGCAGCACTTGCCCCAGCCACGGGCCACGAGGGCGGCGTGTGAGGTCATACCACCACGGGCGGTCAGGATACCGTCAGCGGCACGCATGCCTTCCACGTCTTCAGGGTTGGTCTCCTCACGGACGAGGATGTTGGCCACTTTGGCAGCGCGGTATTCCTTAGCCTTTTCGCTGGTGAGGGCGATCTTACCGACAGCGCCACCAGGACCTGCGGGCAGACCTTTGGCGATGACGGTGTGTTTCTTCTCGTCAGCAGCGTCGAGGATGGGGTGGAGGAGCTCGTCAAGCTGTTCGGGAGTGAGGCGCATGACGACTTCTTTCTCGTCGATGAGGCCTTCCTTCAGCATGTCGAGAGCCATGGTCAGAGCAGCGACACCGGTACGTTTGCCAACACGGCACTGCAACATGTAGAGCTTGCCATCCTGGATGGTGAACTCGATGTCGAGCATGTCGTGATAGTTCTCTTCGAGGATGCGGCGCACTTCGCAGAGTTCTTTATAGGTCTCGGGCATCAGCTCCTGCATGGACTGCATGTGCTTGTTCTGCTCGTTCTTGGTATCATCGTTCAGCGGGTTGGGGGTACGAATACCAGCCACCACGTCTTCGCCTTGGGCGTTGATGAGCCATTCACCGTAGAACTGGTTGTCGCCAGTGGCAGGGTTACGGGTGAAAGCGACGCCGGTAGCGGAGCCTTCGCCCATGTTGCCGAACACCATGGTCTGCACGTTGACAGCAGTACCCCAGTCATCCGGAATACCCTCGATGCGGCGGTAGGAGATGGCCTTCTTGCCGTTCCAGCTCTTGAACACGGCCTTGATACCGCCTTCGAGCTGAGCCTCAGCGTCATCCGGGAACTCGGTGCCAAGCACTTCCTTGATGCGGACCTTGAAGTCTTCAGCCAGCTGCTGGAGTTCTTCAGCCTTCAATTCGGTGTCTGACTTATATCCTTTGGCTTCTTTGTAAGCGTCGAGCATGTCGTCCAACTGCTTGCGGATGCTCTTGCCGTCAGCGGGTTCAATGCCCTCGGCCTTTTCCATGACGACATCGGCGTACATCATGATGAGGCGGCGGTAGGAGTCATACACAAAACGGGGGTTGTTGGTCTTCTTGATCAAGCCAGGGATGGTCTTGGAGCAGAGACCGATATTGAGGACGGTGTCCATCATGCCAGGCATGGACTTGCGCGCGCCAGAACGGCAGCTGACGAGCAGCGGGTTCTCGGGATCGCCGTATTTCATGCCCATGATGGCTTCCATGTTCTTCATGCCAGCGTGGACTTCATCCATCAGGCCAGCAGGAAGTTGGCAGTTGTTCTGATAATAAGCGGTGCAGCACTCGGTGGTGATGGTCAAACCAGCGGGTACAGGCAACTTGAGCAGGCACATTTCAGCAAGGTTCGCACCCTTGCCGCCAAGCTCGTTCTTCATCGAAGCATTGCCTTCAGCGGTTTTCCCACCAAAGGTGTAAACGTACTTAGTCATTGTGTGTTACTTGTTTATAATTGTTTGAATTGAATAATAATCTTTCTGAAATTTGAAGCGGCAAAAATAAGAAAAAGAATAGTATTTTCCATCATTGGAATGACGTTTTTTTGCTACTTTTGCAATCTTATTAAGAAAAAAATTATGGGCTGTATCACTAAGTTGATTTTGACGGGTTTAGGCTGGTCCTTCGGAGGACCCATTGGAGGTATCATCGGTTATGCGCTTGGAAGTTTGTTGTCCAGCAACAGACCTCAAGTGATTCGTTCCGAGGTGAATGAACAATTTGGAAATACGGAGGAGAAGCGTGATTTCAACGTCACCTTGTTGGTGCTTTCCGCCGCTGTGATGAAAGCTGACGGAGGTGTCAAAAAGTCGGAACTCGACTATGTGAAGCGTTTCTTCCTTCAGAATTTCGGTCAGGAACGGGCGGAGAATTATATCAAGATGTTGCGCGACATCCTCGAAAAAGAATACAACATCTATGAGGTGAGTGCGCAAGTGGGGCACTACATGGATTATTCCTCACGCTTGCAACTGCTTCATTACCTGTTCGGTATCGCTTCTGCTGACGGCAGCGTGTCGCAAGCTGAGGTCGATGTCATCCACACCATCTCGATGTACATGGGCGTGGTTGAATCGGATTATCTGTCCATCAAGGCCATGTTTGTGAGAGAAATCAACGCCACGGACAATGCCTACAAGATCTTAGGCGTCGATCCCAATGCTTCGGATGACGAAGTGAAGAAAGCCTATCGTGAGATGGCCAAAAAGAACCATCCCGACCTGGTAAGCAACCTGGGTGAAGACGTGAGACAAGCCGCCGAGAAGAAATTCCAGGAGATTAACCAAGCCTACGAAATCATCAAGAAACAGAGAGGAATTGCTTAAAACTGTTCTGTTTACCTAAAACCCCTCACCCCCGCCCCTCTCCCCAGGGAGAGGGAAGGATTCTACCCTAATCCTTTCTACCGAGAGATAACCCCTATCGGGGTATCCTGTCCTCCGTTCTCCGTTTCCAGTTCTCCGTTTCCAGTTCTCCGTTTTCCGTTTTCTGTTTTCAATTAAAGAGTCTCCAGTTGATTCCAAAGAAGATTTTGCTGTCGCGCATAGGGTAGTGGGGGGCGATAAATGAGTTGTGGTTTCCTGTGAGAAGGAACATGTTGCTGTATTGGACGTAGATGTCGGCCTGTTTGACATTAATTGCCAGAGCAAGGTCGATGAACGGGAAATTGCCAATAAGGACATCATTTTGAAGATAGAAGGTCCTGAGTGCGGGCATATAGGCGTCAGCGTGGTATTTAGTGAAATACTGCACGGTGATGCTGGGATGCAAAGTCGCGGCTCTTTTGAAGATGGGCTGCGAGTATCCCACCTTCAATCGGCTCTGCAATAAAGGAAGATGGATGACTTCTTGTTCGCTGAGAACCTTATTTAGACTGAAAAACCCTTCAAACTGGAATCTCCTCAGGGTATAGGAGAATCCGCCATACACCATGCTTGCATTGACGATTCCGTCATATTGTTCCGGTCGTGCCTCTTGATTGAAAAAGATGAAGTCGTTGATGGTGGTGGACTTGATACCTGCATAAAAAGATTTGTATTGCCCACGTAGGTTGATGGTGAAATAGGTAGAGGCGTTGAAGTCGTTCTCCCAGCGGAAGTGGTTGGAGTAATAACTGGTCTCAAACCAGGTAGGGGACTTCCGTTTCAGGTCGATATCAAACACCAAAAGCGCGTTTCTCCCGAAACTATGTTCGCTTTTCCCAAACCGTTGTTTCCACTGGCCATTGAGGTCGAAATCACCGATCTGGTAGCCGAGTGTGACCAGCTGAGCATGACCCGTGATGGTGGTCAATCCGAACAGGTTCATGATGAGACCGCCGTGCAGGATGATTTGGGAATGACTTCTTTCTTGAATTATTTTTGATTCTATATAATCATAATGTTTTATTCTATAATAGTCATAATTAATTCCAGCATAGAGGTAAAAAGGAATGTCATCTGAGTAATTTTGATAGCCAAGGCTGTTCCAGGTGAGGCTGTTTTGGAAGGCTTGCACGATGGTGGTGTCGGTAGTTTTGGCATGAAATAAGGTGTCGTAGGAGGCGTAGAAGGGTAGGTCAGCGGAGGTCTCGTTAAAGTACAGTTGATTTTGTTGGTAGGCGAAGCTATGGTTGATTCGTCCCAAGGTGAATTTTCTTTTCCTGCTTGTTATGGGGGTGTCGTTATGCAACAGTGTGTCGGCAGTCAGCTGTTCGAGACTATCCGTTGATAGAAATCCAAGGCTATCGATGGTCAGTTGCCTGATACTATCGATGGTCAGTTGCTTGATACTATCGATGGTTTGCAGGTTCAGTGTGCTGTCATTCAGGATGTTATCTTGATCTGGATTGGGTTTGGTGTTTTGTTTATATTGAGGGAGTAGGTTGAAATAGTGATGGAATCCCCATCTGGAGGTTTTGATATAGTTATTGGCGTTGTTCAACTGAGTCAGGATGACTGCGTTATCGCTTTCTATCTGTTGTGAATAGATGCTGTCGTAAACGATGCCGCCATTTTCTTGCATATCGAGTTTATTGCGGATCCAATAGGCGTTGGCTCGGTACCGTTGGTCTTTGGTAGTATATAAGGCGTTAATCCAGAAGTAGTTATTTTCAACTTTGCTATTTGTGTAAAGGCCGGGAGAGTAATTGATGTTATATTCGAAGGAAAGATAGAGCCCTTGTTGGATTTGTCGTCCAAAGCGGAAGTTGAGGTGTTGTTCATTATCGCCGTTGGTCATGACGTAACGGATTTCGGAGTAGGGAAGGAGTGAGAGGTAGGTTTTCAGGTCTTTTTCGGTTTTGACATAGTTGGTGAAGGATGGGATGGTGAGGTCGAATCCGACTGAGGGTTGGGTTTGAAGGCACATAGGTTTGTGAGCGGTGCCTATGTTGGAGAGTGTTGAATAGAGGGTTTGGTTTTGTCCGAGCAGGTCGAAGTTATTCGCGTGGAAGGTGGCTGTGTCGAGGTAGTAAGGTGTTTTCAGGGATATGGAGTCGAGCGAAGTAGGGTAGAAGGTCACCAAGGTTGAGTCAGCGCTATTTTGTTGTGATACAGCGTTGATGACGAACAAAAGTGAAGATAATATTAGGAGGATGCTTCTTTTCAATCTGCTAATTATTTAATCGGCGAATTTAGTGTTTTTTTTCATTTGGGAAGCGTTCGGAGATAGGAATTTAGAATTTAGAATTTAGAATTTAGAGAGAGCTACCCCAGTAGGGGTTAAACCTCGGTAGGCCCCGGGTAGAACGCTCCCCCTCTCCACAGTGGAGAGGGGGTCGGGGGGTGAGGTCAGGGGTTAAATCTCGGTAGAAGGAAATTTTAGAATTTAGAGGGAGCTACCCCGTCAGGGGTTAAATCTCGGTAGGCCCAGGGTAGAACCCTCCCCCTCTCCTGTGGAGAGGGGGCCGGGGGGAGAGGCCCAGGTGAGGCCCCCCTAAATCAAAAAAGCCCTCTCGCTTTCGCGGAGGGCTTTCCTGTATGGGTGGGCGGCGACCTACTTTCCCACACGGATGCAGTATCATCGGCACTGCCGGGCTTAACTTCTCTGTTCGGAATGGGAAGAGGTGCGCCCCGGCGTCATAGCCGCCACATGTCTCTTTGGGGACATGGCGGTGGAAGGAAAGAGCCATTCACTCCCAAGCAAGCGCGGGATCCTCGGCCCCGGCCTCGCGGCCGGACCGGCGTCCGTTCTTCGTGTCATTTGTGTTTCCATTGTTTCCGTGCCACGCCCCGCCTTTCTCTTCGGCGGCGCGCGCAAGCTCTCGGGCCATTAGTGCCGCTCGGCTCAACGTGTCGCCACGCTTCCACCTGCGGCCTATCGACGTGGTAGTCTCCCACGGCCCTCTGAGGAGGCCTCATCTTGGGGAGAGTTTCGCGCTTAGATGCTTTCAGCGCTTATCTCAACCGGACGCGGCTACCCGGCGGTGCGGCTGGCGCCACAACCGGTGCACCGTTGGTCCG
>JAEEGF012163466.1_pt1 | contig 36007 bp, 20 predicted proteins | sample 9134171 | NCBI WGS metagenome assembly JAEEGF01 (sample SAMN16246542, study PRJNA631951) | gut metagenome | biome: gut microbiome; feature: rumen; material: AP-attached | host: Bos | place: Iran: Karaj | collected 2018-10
ATATGGTAAATGCTATATAGCGTATATACTTCATTCTGTTCACATCTCCTTTCTGCTTGCAAAGATACAACTTTTTTCGGTGAAATACTACGGAAAACAAAAAAAAGTTTGCTCGCGCTGGTCATGGCAGCCATGACGACAACGAAACCTTTATAAAGTTAAGGAGTTAAGATGTTTTCTTAACTCCTTAATTTCTTTTATTTGAGAAAGTTTGATAAAAAGTTTGCGGTATTCAACAAAAAGCAGTAACTTTGTCGCATGACAGAGAAGCAACTGAACTTACCGGCCTACGAAGTAAGGATGAGCGAGAAGGATGGGCGCCAGACGATTTTCGACTTCCTGCGCAACCGCTACGTCGCACTGACGCCCGAGGAATGGGTGCGTCAGCACTTTGTCGAATGGCTCATCGCCGAGAAGCATTTTCCAGCAGCATTGATGGGCAATGAGGTGTCGCTGATGCAGAATGGTATCGCCCGTCGCTGCGACACCGTTGTCGCCGACCGCACGGGCTCACCGCTCGTCATCGTAGAATACAAGGCCCCCAGCATCAACATCACGCAGAAGACCTTTGATCAAATCGTGCGTTACAACATGGTGTTGAAGGCAAAATGTCTCATCGTGAGCAACGGCCTTGAGCACTATTGTTGCCATATTGATTACGAGGGAAACAGTTACAGGTTCCTCGAAGAGATTCCGAGCTATGAAGATTTAGTTTCTACACCCTAGTTGCAAATCGATGGCAGGTGCATTATTTTGGATAACATTTTTACAAAAATGTTGATTAATTCGTCATTTTTCTATAATTTTGCGAATAGTTAATCAAATTATTAAGATTATGAAGAATAAATTTATCAATTTGACCATTGCAGCATGTTTTGCTATAGCTTTGTGTTCATTCTCCATTAATGCTCATGCTGCAGCCCCCAAAGGTTCCAAGACCATTGATTTTCCCGGATTTACAGTGAGTATTCCCGGTGAATTTGAGAAGTCAGAGGGTTGGAGTAGTGAAAGCCAAATGAGTTTTAATTCCAATGCCGTTAACGTGCGTGACGATGGCGATGAGTACCTTTCCAGTGCCACCATCAACGTGTATGAAACTGAGAGTGATACCGAGAACCTGAACATGAACGAGTTCGCCCAGAACATGATGTGGTCTGCCAAGGCGATGGAAGAGGTTTGTGACGAGCCCATCGTCGAAGGCAACACCATCATCCTGCGTTCGTCCATCGATACCGGGTACGGTTTCGCGATCAACTGGCGCTTCATTGTCGTCAACGAAGACGGCAAGACTGCCGGCGGCACCATTTCCTACCATGAGGGGGATGCCAAATACTATGAAGGTATTGTGATGCCTATTATCCAATCCATTCAGTTCAAGTGATATGAGAGAACTCTTAGCCTTATTGACGCTGTGCTGTGGCCTGCAACTGAATGCCCAGGACATCAAGGTGGGTGACAGGTTTCTGGACAAAGAGACTGGCGTAACGTACATTGTGCGCGATTTGCGCATGGAGAAATACGTCTTCATGACAGATGAGATAGAGGACAACCTGCTAAGCCTGACCAAGGTTGATGGTCGAGAGGGTGAATATACCCTGGAGCCCAGCCGCCAAGCCGATGATCCACCCATCACCGGTGCCGAGTTTGGATGGCCTGTCAAATACGCTCCCGATAAGGGCACGCTCGAGTTCTACACCCCTCAAGGTAATTTGCTCTACACCTTAGTGGCCGTCAAGGTTGCTGAGCGTGAGGACTACCGCTTTGACGTGTCGTTCGGCACCGACAGCGAGGGCTACATCGGGCGGATATTTGTCAAGGCCTACACACCTCAAAGCGACGAACCCGCGATGGAATATGAACGCGATCTGGTGGAGAGGCTTGCCGAAGCGCCCAGCCCTGACGAAGCCGCCGGTTGGGTGGACGATAAGACGGACATCAACTTTGACGGCATCCCCGACCTGATGGTTTATATCGGGCTCAATGCTGTGGGGCGCGTTTCGGAGTACTATGCCGGCTTTGTGTGGAACGACGAGGACAAGTGCTTCGCCATGGTTCTGGACTTTGACGAAATCAGCAATCCCGTCGTGCATCCCGACACCAAGACTATCACCAGTACCGCCCGCACCGATGCGGTGGAAATCACCACATGGACATATGCGTGGGTAGACGGATACCTCGAAGTAATTGACGAAACAACAGATACCTTTGGCAATGAATAAAGTTCTTTTTTTCACCTTGATTTTTGCCTGCAGTATTCTCCCTATGACGGCAGGCAGCGGTCCCGACAAGAAGGACGGGACCACTACCCCACCGATGTTTTTGCTCGCCAACAGCAACGGCATGATGCAGATGGTTTATTGGACTGACCTTGATGAGCCCCAGCTGGACGAGGATTATTCCGAATACTATGACGAAGTGCATCAGGCGTGGGAACTTCAAGAGCAATTTCGCCACAACGCATCCAAGTACACCAAACTGATTGTTGACGGCACCAAGACACTAGATGTGAAATATGTGGATGAGACTTTTCTCAACCCCGATGGCGAAAAAATCTTCCCGGGCGAATTGCACGGCAATCCCAAAATTCCCTCAGCCGGTGCCCGGTTCGCCCTCCAAAGCGATGCCAAAATGAATATAGACGAAGTGTCTGGCATCGTTGTAGTTACCGACAGCTATCTCGCATCCCACAAACCGCTCAACATTCAATCGGCCACGATGGATGAGGAAGTGCCGCTACCGCCTGCCGTCATCAAGAAGATGGAAGAAAAATACGGCATGAAGGCCGAACTATCGAAGAAAGTCTATATCATCGGTGACCGTTACATCTATGGCGTGATGCAATTTCAGGGCGAATACAAGAACAGCACAAGAAAGAAGCATGACCCGAACGAGAAGTCGGCATTGGCGCTGGAAATCATCATCGACGGCGATAAAATCTATTCTTGTCCGGTCGAAGGGTGGTATGACCCAGAGTTTGGCCCTACATGGCATGCCGACGACGGTGGCGAGTACTACCCCAGCAACATTGCGGCGGCATTTGAAAGCCCTCAAGGTGTAGAATTTTGCTTCCTTCATTGGGCTCCCGAGAGTGCCACCACCGGCATAATGATCCTCAATAACAGCAAACTCGACCGCCAGGAATATGCCGTATACCACAGCATGATTGACGAGCAGATTCCCGTGTGGAAGAAGGACATCGAGGAAATGAAAAAGCTCTATGTTGACGACGACCCAGGAGAACACTATGATGTGAATCTGACCAAGTGGGCTCATGTCTTTATCGACTATGAAGGCGAGCAAATCTGGATGAGCGACGATGCCGAGGAAAACGGCGCCTTCTTCAGCCGCGAGGACGGCAAATTCAAGCTCATTGGCACCGTGAGAGGCAATTTCAAGCCATCGTTCCCCCAAAGCAGAGACGGCTACAGTTATCTCGTGATTTCAGGACCTGCAGGAGGTCCATCCTATTATACCGAAATCTTTAAGTTCAAGGGCGGTAAGGTGATTGAGAGATTCAACGGCCTGGAGGTCTACGGCGAACTTGACGGCTGCGCCCTTAACGGCGAGGAAGTCAACGTTGAGCAAGGGAAAGCCTACATGAAGGCAGTGCCCGAAGCCGATGAGCCCTTTATCTACTGGACAGAATTCAACGACAAGTAATCATCACGTTATGAGAAAGGCTATCACATTTCTATTCTGCTGCTGGGTGCTGGCATTTGGCGCCAGTGCCAGGGAAACCGGCATGATGCCGCTCACTTCCATCGACGGCAACTGGATGAACAAGAGCATCCCTGTGAAAACCACCGCCGCAGAGTCCGACGTGATGACACTGTTAAGGGCATTTCACGCCGTCTGGCCCACCACGAGTGTGCAGTCGATTATTGACGCAGCAGGTGACAACACCTATTATCAGCATGATGAATCGACTATGCCCCCAGGATGCCACGGCATTGTGTTTGTGGACTGTGAGGACTTCGGTTGGGCATATTTTCATCACATGGATGGAGCAACACAAGACGTTGAAGCGCGATCCTATTTGTGCGATAACGGAAACTTGTGGTTTGTAATCAGTTTCGCTGAAGCTGATAGCAAGGTCCAGCCTTTCTGCTGCTTCTACTATTATGATCACGCGAAACGGACGATGACGCCTGAAGCCACCCCTTTCCATAACCTGCCGCGCAAATGGGAGAATTCCACATTACACTATTATTTAGGATTCGAATACGACCAGACCATCATCGTGGAAGAGACCTCACCTGCGGGAGAGAATTGGTACCACAAATATGTCTTTACTGGTATGGCCCATGCATATGACCACTCCAGTGCAAATGCCTATGAAGACATGGACGAGATGGATATAGAAATGAGGCTTCCCGATGATGCCGAATTAAAAGATGAGGATGGTGACAGGGAACTGTATGTGAACGTTGACGGCGTGGGTTCAGAGAATGGCCAGTGGTCGGTGTGGTTGCGCGACAAGGACACGGGCTTTGTGACCTACCTGTTTGCCACCGAAAATACCGCCGAACCGCGGTGGGACCAAATGCAAGACGGCAACGGCATCAAGGTTTCGATTGACCAGATTGCCGCCGGCGACTGCTCCAACACCCTGTTCATTCCGTGGGACGCCGATAAAATCTTTGTGGAAGGTTGCCCCGACGAGCGCAACGTCTGGTCGTACATTATCGACATAAACACCAAGGAAGCCATTCAGTTGCCCACCAACGAAGGGCTGATTGCCATCGACCCCGGGAAACGTGAAATCCACATGAGCCATTACCTCTACCATCCTGAAGGCGGCCGATACTCGGTGGAACGCGTCTATACCATTGACGGCAAATTCACCGGCAAGGAATACCGCATTGCCGATTAACAGAGAATCAACACAACAGAATCATTATCGTATGAGAAGAGTTTCAATCATCATATTACTGCTCAGTGCCCTCACCGCATGGGCACAACACATCGAGCAAGGCAGCATGTGGTACAATGGTGCACTCATCTATGGCGCTACCGTGCTTGACGGTGGAAAAGTGCTGTTGAGAGCCACTGCCGAAGGCGAAGACATCGAATTCATGCTCGTGCCCGTGAAAGGCAACCCCGACACCTACACCATAGCCCCGGGTCCCAACGACGCGATGATGGTGGAAGATGCAGGGCACACCGTTCACCACGTCATGCAGGAAGACTTGAATATCCTTTGTTTCTATGACTTAAAAGGTTCCCTATACAAAGTGATGGATAGAACCCATGAAGAGGATATCCAAAAGCAGAATGTATATAACTGGATGACGCTCATCAGGGGCGACTACACCATGGCCGACGGCACCCGCGTGAACATCGATTGGAACAAAGCCCTCGTGGGCGGAACCTATGTGCCCATCGAAGCCATGACCTTTAACGGCCATACGACAGGAATCCTCAGTATCGACGGAGACGGCACTCCGTTGAACGGCCCTATGGAAGTGCAGTTCGTCAAGGGCGGCTTGTGCCTGTATCCGGTGGGATTTGATGAATATGATTTCCCGCACAGGTTGCTTGTTGACAGTATTACCCTTATCGAGTCCAATCCCAACATCGGTTGCTATGAGTACGTCTGCAACACATTGCTGCATGGCAGTGAACTCAATTACTACGACAAGCCGACGTTGCGGCTGATGCGCAATTTCATCCTTGCCCGTCGCGGCTATGTGTTCCAGTCCAAGGACCTGAAGGAATACTTCGGCAATGAAGCGTGGTACAAACCCGCCGACAGCAACGACGATGTCCAAATCTCGCTCCTTGAGCAATTGAACATCGAGTTAATCAAGTACCGTGAAGCCACTATAGATGATATTGCTCAATAGAACAGGAATAGAGTAATTTTGCTCCAAGTTACATAAAGACACACCGATAAAAAATAGTATATTTGCAACCATGAATGAAGATTATCTGGAGAAACTTAACGACCAGCAGCGTGCAGCCGTCGAGTACTGCGACGGACCGCAACTGGTGATTGCAGGTGCCGGCTCGGGCAAGACACGCGTGCTGACCTATAAAATTGTCCATCTGCTGCGGCTGGGATATGAGCCGTGGCGCATCATGGCACTCACATTCACCAACAAGGCGGCACGCGAGATGCGGGAACGCATCGAACCTCTGGCAGGTCCCGAGGTCGCTGCCCAGTTGTGGATGGGTACATTCCACTCCATTTTTTCCAGACTATTGCGCCGCAATGCCGAGCGCATTGGGTTCAAGTCGGATTTCACCATCTATGACCAAAGTGATTCCCGTTCCCTCATTAAACTGATTGTCAAGGACAAGGGGTTGGATGACAAGGTCTATAAACCAGCTACCATTCAGACGCAAATCAGCAATGCCAAGAATGCCTTGATCACCCCCGAAGACTATGCCCGCAACCAAGCCATCATCGATGCCGACCGAGACGCGCAGCGACCCGAAACAGCGGCTATCTACAAGGCTTACTGGAACCGTTGCCGCATTGCGGGGGCAATGGATTTTGACGATTTGCTGCTCTACACCAATATTTTGCTGCGAGACAATGAAGACGTGCTGGAGCAGTATCAAGATTTCTTTCGCTATATTCTTGTCGATGAGTATCAGGACACCAATTTCTCTCAACACCTGATTGTTCACCAGTTGAGCAAGAAATATAACCGATTGTGCGTGGTGGGCGATGATGCACAAAGCATCTATAGCTTTAGAGGTGCAAATATTGACAACATCCTGAAACTTAAGCGGTTTTACCCCGAAATCCAGACATTCAAGCTGGAACGCAATTACCGTTCCACTCAGACCATCACCGATGCCGCCAACAGCCTCATCGAGAAAAACAAAGGTCAAATCGCCAAGCACTTGTTCAGCAAGAACAAATTGGGCGAACGCATCCCGGTCATCCAATGTTACAGCGACTATGAAGAAGCCTATGTCGTAGCCAACCAAATCGCTGCTTTGAAGGCACGACAAGGCGACAGCTATGAGGACTATGCCGTGCTTTACCGCACTAATGCCCAGTCACGAGTGCTTGAAGAAGCCTTGAGCAACGGCGGCCGCCGCGACAAGCACGGCAACATGCGCAATGCTATCCCCTATCGCATCTATGGAGGGCTCTCGTTCTACCAGCGCAAAGAGGTAAAAGACGCCATCTGCTACTTCAGGCTAGTGATTAACCCAGACGACGATGAAGCCCTGAGACGCGTCATCAACTATCCCTCAAGAGGTATAGGAGACACAACTGTCGGCAAAATCAACCACTGCGCCACCGAGAACAGCGTGAGCATGTGGCAGGTCATCAACCATCACGATCAATATGGGCTTAATGTGAATCGCGGCACTCTTTCCAAACTGGAGAGTTTTATCACCCTCATGAACGGGCTGATTGAACTGAACCAAACCGGAGGTGATGCCATGACAATAGCCAAAGAAACCATCAAGCAGACACGACTCAAGAGTGTGCTGCTAGGAGATAACACACCTGAAAACATCAGCCGAATCGAAAACCTCGACGAGTTGCTGAATGCTGTGAATGATTTCCAGCAAAGTAAAGATGAAAGCGGTGACGAACATTGCCAAATTGGCGATTTTCTTGCCGAAACCTCATTATTAACCGACCAGGACATGAACGATCCTGATGGTGAGAAAGTCACTCTGATGACAGTTCATGCCGCAAAAGGCCTGGAATTCAAGAATGTCATCATCGTGGGGGTTGAGGAAGACCTCTTCCCGAGTGCCATGAGTGCCGGCTCGCTTTACCAAATTGAGGAAGAGCGGCGGCTGCTATATGTCGCCATCACGCGTGCCGAGGTGAACTGCGTTATCACCTATGCCACGTCGCGTTATCATAACGGCCAAACCAAATCGTGTGTCATGAGCCGCTTCCTGAGGGACATCGCGCCAGAATACCTGCTGCTGGGCAGCACCAACTCTGCACCCGTGCCGTCACGCAAGCGCACGCGTTGGGATGACTGGGAAGACGAGCCACAGCGGCACACAATGAACACCGAGACCAAGCCTCGTACTGCGAGACAGTCCCTAAAAACCTCAACGAGACAAACGGCGGCTCGTCCTTCGGTTACTCCTCCGCCACAACGACCAGCCGCTCCCTCCACATCGCCGCCAGCTAGCGGCAATTTCACCATCCACACTGTCGAAGAACTGAACGTGGGTAGCGAGATTCTGCATCAGCGGTTCGGTCGCGGCACAGTGACCAATATCGACACCAGTGCCGATGCCAAGATTGATGTAGAGTTCAATGATGGCCAAACGCGCAAACTGTTGTTGAAATTCGCGAAATTTGAAATCCTTTAAAACCACTATATCACAATGGAAGAATACAAGACACCCTACTATATCGTGTATGAGGAAAAACTGCGCAAAAATATCGAACTGATTACAGGCGTGGCGCAGCGCACGGGAGTGGATATTATCATGGCCTTCAAGGCAAACGCGTTGTGGCGAACATTTGACATCTTTAGAGAATACGGTATCGAATCTACCGCCAGCTCTGTGAACGAGATGCTACTAGCCAATGACGAGCTCAAATGCCGCACCCATACCTATTGTCCTGCCTATACCGAGGACACCATCGATGCCTATATCGCCGGCAGTTCGCACATTACCTTTAATTCGATAGAGCAATACCAGCGTTTTGCCGACCGAGTGAACCAGCACAACGCCGACTGGCCCGGTGAGCAGGTGAGCTGCGGCCTGCGCGTCAACCCCATGTGCTCGGTCATAGAAACAGACATTTATAATCCTTGCTGCCCAGGCTCGCGTTTTGGCGTGCTGGCCAGGGACCTCAAAGAACTGCCCGAAGGTATTGAGGGGTTCCATTTTCATGCACTGTGTGAGAGCACAAGCTTTGACTTAGAGAAAGTGCTGCTGGCGCTGAAACAGCAATTCGGACAATTCCTGCCCCGACTGAAGTGGCTTAACATGGGAGGCGGTCACCTGATGACGCGCAAGGGCTATAATATCGGTCACCTTGAGCAGGTATTAGGAGCTTTCCAAGGAGCCTACCCCAACCTGCAAATCATTCTTGAACCCGGCAGTGCCTGGTGCTGGCAAACGGGTGATCTTGAGGCTAGCGTAGTGGATGTGGTCAGCAATAGCGGCATCACTACGGCCATTGTCGATGTATCGTTTGCCTGCCACATGCCCGACTGTCTGGAGATGCCCTATCAGCCCAAAATCACCCAAGCGCTCGATGAAGTTGACCCGACGAAACCCACTTATCGCATGGGCGGCAATTCTTGCTTGAGCGGCGACTATGTTGGTGACTGGAGTTTTGAGAAACCTTTGAAACGTGGCGACCGCATCACCTTTGAGGACATGAACCACTACACGACCGTCAAGACCAACATGTTCAACGGCATTCAGCACCCGTCTATCCTGCTCAAACGCATGGACGGGAGCATCGAGGTATTGAGGGAATTTGATTACATCGACTACAAGAGCCGAATGAGTTAAACCAGAAGAACCGGACTGTCTAGAGTATTATTTCCCTGAATAGGCGACTCCGTAACCCACCAAACGGTCATAGCGTTCCCCCATTGGCCGGTCATAAACCATGACAAGGTACTCATTGACCGTTTCATAATGGTCGCCTTCAATCTTTGATGTTTGCCCCGTCGTTGTCCCGTCGGGCACAAACAGATACATGTAATTGTATGCCCCCTGCTTGAGCAGCAAGTCGGCAGTATAACAGCCACTGCTGGCATCATAGTTCATCATTGCCTGTGCAGCAGGATAGCCTTCCAAAAACTCGCCATAAAGGAATACATTGCCACCATTGAGTTTGCCCTTCGTGTCAAGGGTAAAGTGAGTTATCATGTAGTCGGCTTGGAGGGCTGACTCCCCAAACGCCTCGGCATTGCGGATAGTGAAACGGCCGAATTGCGTCTTGTCATAAAGATATTGCGTCTGGTTGCGAGGCTCGTCGACCAATAAGACGGCATGATACATCGGTTCATAGTAACGTATGTATTGGACACCCATGTTAAGGTTATGGGCAAAAACGGTCTCGAAACGACGGAACTCATTGCCTGCCGGGAAAATCAGGTCCCTATTGTGGTCATAGGTCACATAGTCAACACCCACCATCAAGGGGCGCTTAACAACAACAGCGTTGTCTTGACGGGAATTCTGAGTGACAACACAGGTAAACTCGCTATATGGGTCCCTGATTTGATTAGGTTTGTAACGCACGTCGAACGACACCTGTTGGTATCGGTTATTGTAATCCACATCGGTACGCGAGGTGACCTGAGGGAAAACGCTCACCCTGCCTTCACAGACCGAGAAACGCGTTTGAAACAGAATTGTTGAAGGATCATCCTGCTCATAGACCGTCAACATATAGTTGCCGCTCACAAGCAGCTCCATATCGTCATTGGGCAACGTGAACTGGTAATTATAGTAGTGGACAAAAGTGGCCTCGCTTGGTGCATAGTCTTCAATGTCGGCATAGTTAAAACCGCTCACATACTCACTTTCGAGCAATTGCGACGGCTGCCAGTCGGCATTACAGTGAGTGACACTGTAGCGCAGGTAATGCACATCATAATCCAGGTAGTCAAAATTAACGACCAAGACGTCGTCGCCGTTCATCATGAGTACAGGCGGGATGTACATGTTGCTTGCCAAACACACCTTGAGGGAATGCACGTTAGCGTCAAAGATGTGCGGGCTCGTGTCCACTCTGCTCTGAGCCACTGAAGCCACCGCCATCGAGCAGCCAAACAGGAGCATTAATGTTCTATTTAATAAATTCATATCACAAAGCAAATTTCTCAGTTTGACATACTTCCAGCCACGAGGTTTAATTACCGCAGAAGCAGATAGATGGTATAGCCAATATAGGCGAGGAAGAAGATAATGCCCTCGATGCGGTCAAACTTGTTCTTCTTGAACGTGAAGATGACCAAATACAGCATCAAGACTGCTCCTAGCATCACCATATAGTCCACAACATTAATGCTATTAAACGTCAGCGGCTTGACCGTCGAAGCCGTACCGAGGATAAACATCAGGTTGAACAAGTTACTGCCGATGACGTTACCGAGTGCGAGCTGCGGGTTCTTCTTGGAAGCAGCTATGATAGCGGTAACAAGCTCGGGCAATGACGTGCCCACGGCGACAATGGTTATGGCAATGGCCGCCTCGCTCATGCCCCAAGCACTAGCCAATTTCTTGGCGCTGTCGAGGAACAGATTGCCACCGAAAATGAGAAGTGCCAGAGATGCAACTGCGATGGGCCACAAGAGCCAAGGACTCTTGCCGGTGAGCGACGATTTGGCCTCTTCGTCAGCTTCCTCAAGGGCCTTCTTAGGATCCTTGCCCTTTTGAACGATGACCCATCCCATATAGCCGATGAAAACGATGAGCAATACAATACCGTCAAGCCTGTTCAGCTCATTATCCAGTCCTGGGACAATAGCATCGTTGGCAATCGCCATGACCAGTATCGACATTGCGATAAGGAACGGTATATCACGCACCCGCTGCAAACGTTCAATCGAGAATGGCAGGATAATCGCCGTCACGCCCAGGATTAACAGCACATTGGCTATATTGGAACCCAGCACATTACCCATGGCGATGTCGCCACTGTTACTAAGCGCCGAGGAAACCGAGACAAACAACTCAGGGGCGCTGGTTCCTATTCCCACAATAGTGAGACCGATGATGAAGTTTGATATCTTGGCTCGCTGGGCAATAGCCACCGACGAGTCCACGAGATAGTTGGCTGCGAGCAACAACAGGCCCAAACCAACCACTAACAATAAATAGTCCATCTCTTTTTATAGCAATAACGGCTCGCCCCCATTTTTAGGGAATGAGCCGTAGTTCAATCTTCATTACACTCCCAAGGCCTCACGCATGGCCACCATAGCATCATTCAATCCCTGAGGATTGCGTCCGCCAGCCTGGGCGAAGTGAGGCTGACCGCCGCCACCGCCCTGGATAGCCTTAGCCGCGCCACGGACGATATTACCGGCGTTCTTGCCAGCCTTGACGAGGTCTTCGCTGAGCATCACGGTCAGCATCGGCTTGCCCTCATGCTCTGTAGCAGCGAGGAAAGCGGTTGCTTCGAGACAATCGGCCTTGATGGCCAGTGCAACGCCCTTGACAACGTCGGGCAAACGGTTACCCGTGAGCGTGATGACCTTGATACCGTTCATCACCTTACCCTCGTCCTGGAGTTGCTTGGACAGGATGGCGATGCGCTGCTTCATGAAGTCATCGACTTGTTTCTTCAGGTCAGCATTCTCGGTGAGCGACTTCTGCAGAGCGGCGATAGCATCGGGAGCGTTGTTGAGCATCTCCTTGATGTGACCCAGGGTATCCTGGACGGTGTCGAGCATTTCCTCGACGCGAGCACCGGTAACGGCCTCGATACGGCGGATACCAGCAGCGATACTGCTCTCGCTGACGATGCGTACCATACCTATGTTGCCCGAGTTGGCCACATGGGTACCACCGCACAACTCAACCGAGTCGCCGTACTTGATCACGCGCACATGGTCACCGTATTTCTCTCCGAAGAGTGCCATAGCACCCATCTGCTTGGCCTCTTCGATAGGCACCTCGCGGTGTTCCTCGCGCGGCATGGCTTCACGAATCATCCGGTTGGCCAGGTGCTCAACTTGGCGGATTTCCTCGGGGGTTACCTTACGGAAGTGTGAGAAGTCGAAGCGCAGCGAAACAGGATCCACATAAGAACCTTTCTGTTCCACATGGGTGCCCAACACTTGGCGCAGGGCAGCATGCAGCAGGTGGGTTGCCGTGTGGTTGCACTCGGTGGCATGGCGTGCCTTCAAGTCGATGGCGGCATGAAGCGTCGCGTTAACGTCACTGGGCAACTTGGCGGTGATGTGTACTGGCAGGTTGTTCTCGCGCTTGGTGTCGGTCACTTCGATGACCTCGTCGCCCATAGTGAGCGTTCCTCGGTCACCCACCTGACCACCCATCTCGGCATAGAACGGAGTGCGGTCCAAGACAACCTGGTAGAAGGACTTGTTCTTCTGTGTCACCTTGCGGTAGCGAAGGATGTTCACGTCACACTCGGTGAGGTCGTAGCCCACAAACTCGGTCACGCCGTCCTTCAGTTCTACCCAATCGGTGGCCTCGACAGCAGCGGCATTGCGGGCACGCTGTTTCTGCTTCTGCATCTCGACATTGAACTCCTCTTCATTGACGGTCATGCCATTCTCACGAAGGATGAGCTCGGTCAGGTCCAATGGGAAGCCGAAGGTATCATACAGGGTGAACGCTTCCTTACCATCGACAACGGTCTTGCCGGCAGCTTTGGTGTCGGCGATGACTTTCTCGATGAGCTTCATACCCGTTTCAAGTGTGCGCAGGAAGGCATCTTCCTCCTCCTTGGTGACGTGCTTAATGAGGTCGGCTTGGGCCTTGATTTCGGGATAGGCTTCGCCCATGTTTTCAATCAACGTGTCGATGAGGCGATACATGAAGGCCTCACGGAAGCCCAGGAATGTGTAACCATAACGCACGGCACGACGCAGGATGCGGCGGATGACGTAACCGGCCTTGGCATTGCTGGGCAGCTGTCCGTCGGCCACCGAGAAGGCGATAGTGCGCACATGGTCGGCAATCACGCGCATGGCGATATCCACGTCATTGTCATCACCATATTTCTTGCCGCACATTTCTCCCAGCTTGCAAATGAGAGGCTGGAACACATCGGTATCATAATTGGATTTCTTGCCTTGCAGCACCATACACAGGCGCTCCAAGCCCATACCAGTGTCAATAACCTTATTGGGCAGCGGCTCAAGAGAGCCATCAGCCTTGCGGTTGTACTGCATGAACACGAGGTTCCAGATTTCAATCACCAGGGGGTTATCCTTGTTCACGAGCTCGGCACCGGGAATGGCAGCCTTCTCCTCCTCGCTGCGCAGGTCAATGTGGATCTCACTGCAGGGGCCACAGGGACCAGTGTCACCCATTTCCCAGAAATTGTCATGTGCATTACCATTGATGATGTGATCCTTGGGCAGATGGGCTTCCCAGAAACCCGCTGCCTCATCGTCACGGCCCAATCCATTGCGTTCATCGCCCTCAAATACCGTTGCATAGAGCAGTTTCGGATCAATCTTGAGCACATTCACGAGCAAGTCCCATCCCCAATCGATAGCCTCATGCTTGAAATAGTCACCAAAGGACCAGTTACCCAACATCTCAAACATGGTGTGGTGATAAGTGTCATGTCCCACTTCCTCAAGGTCATTGTGTTTGCCGCTAACACGCAGGCACTTTTGCGAATCGGCCACTCGGCGCCATTGCGCCTCCTTGTTGCCAAGGATAATGTCCTTGAACTGGTTCATACCGGCATTGGTGAACATGAGGGTCGGGTCGTCCTTGATAACCATCGGAGCCGAGGGCACAATGTGGTGACCATGTTCCTCAAAGTAACGCTTAAATGTCTCTCTAATTTCTTTTGCAGTAAGCATCTTTTTTATCTTAATTTATTATAAATGTTCTTGTTTTGTTGCAAAAGCTAAACTTTTTGTTTACCTTTGCAGTGTTGTAATCAACTTGCAAAGTTAGTCAATAATCTTTATTTGTGCAAGACCATGCAGGAACTGGACAAAAAATTCTATAAAATTGGTGACGTTTCAGAGATACTGGGCATCCCGGAATCAACCTTGCGATACTGGGAGACTCAGTTCACCATCATTCGCCCCAAGCGCAACAAAAAAAACATCCGTTACTACACGCCCAGTGACATCGAGACCATCAGTAAAGTCTATTATCTGGTCAAGGAGAAGGGCCTGAAACTGGATGCTGCACAAGCACAAATTCGCCACAATCGCGATGGCGTTGACAAGCGATTTGACGCCATTGAGCAGCTCAAAGCCATCAAAAACGAGTTATTGAAGTTCCAGAACACCCTTGACGAACTATTTCCCGGGGCCTCCATGCCCAAGTGATTGCCACTTCCCGCGGGCCTTTACAACTACCCCGTTTTTCTTATATAGATATTCCTCTCAAGGTTGTCAATAAAAAATCTGGCAACACGCGTCACCGCGCACTGCCAGACAATCTCTAATGAATTTTATAAACGTAATTTCCGGGTTGAATTTTCTTTTTTAGAAACGCATTCCCAAAGTGAGTGAGATGCGGTTGTTGTGATCCTTCACATCGGCGCTGACATTGGGCTCATAGCCGAAACTGTCATTGATGGGCGAGAAAGCATTATATACACTCTCGCGAATCTTGTGAACATAGGCCATGTCGGCATAGAAAGACTTGTAGCGATAACCCAAGCCACCAGTGATGTGCTGTACCGTGTTGTCATACTGATAGGCGGGATTGGTTCCGACAGTGGAGATGTTGTAGTCGTAATTATCCACACCCTTCTCGACCTGAGTGGTCTTGTAACTGTAGCCTGCACGCAGACTCCAGTTGGGATTGAGGCGCCATTCACCACCAACGCGAATGATGTGTGACGGTTTGAAATAGGTCTTCACATTGTTGGTCACGTCGGGATAATCATTGTTGCGATCATCACCGATGCGCATTGTCTCATTGGCTACATACTCGTAATCCAAGCTGAGGATACCGTTCTGTGCGATCACACCGGCCAAACTGCCCATGAAATGCCAGGGAGTCTTAATGGTGTAAGTGCTGGAATAGTCATAACCGTCATTACTGCTCTTGTTGGCATTATAGAGCAAGTTGTCATTCTGGTAAGCATAGAGATCGGCACTCACAAAATAGGTGTCGCGCATGTCATAATAGGTGGGCGTGTGGAATGCTGCACCGATGCGCAAGGCCTGAACAGGCTTCCAAATGAGACCGAACTTGAAGTTGACACCAGTACCCTCGGTGTGGAGGTAGTTATACAAGCCCCAATCGGCACGAGTGTCGGTATTATCAATCTCACTAGAGAACAGATCCTCGTCATCGAGCATGATATAGGCATTGGTCAAATCCTCCTCATAGGACTGATAACTCTTGTAATCAAGATCCATGATACCAAAGTCAAGTCCCCAATAGACTTTGTTGGCAAGATTGCCGCCAAAGGCGATGTTGTATTCATCGACATGGCCGCGTTCTTCCACCTCATAGTAGGCATCACCCCTGGTTCCAGGTCCATAAAGGCCTTGCATATAGTCACCATTGCTGTTGATGATTCCCACATAGCCACCATTGTTGGTCCTCATGTCAAAGGTGGTTACAGCAGCCCAAGGTGCATAGCCGTCAAAATAGGGATCAAAATTGTCGAGCCTGTACAAGTCGGCATCGGTATATCCCGGCACATTGACAAACGCATCAGCGATGTAGTTGCTCATCGATGTGGGGATATTGGCGACACCGCCCACATAATGGCGATTGTAGGAATTCAAGCGGTTGTAGGTGAAACCAAAATTCAGGTTTGGCACCGCTTCGCTGTCGAGACGGATAGCTCCGATGTATCCCACGTTGTTCACGTTGAACTTGGTCTCGTTGGTAGTATTCACACCAGCCTTGGTGCTGTTGAAGTCCAGGCCCAATGTAATTCCCAGGTCAGAACTGCGGTAAACACCTATACCACCAGGATTCTGCGTCAGTACAGACAAATCCCCTCCGAGGGCTCCGAAGGCCCCCGCCATCGACTGGAAGCGCGAGGTACCCCGGAGTTCGGTTTGTGACATCTGCAGGACATCAAAAGCGTCCTGAGCGTTGATCATAAGAGGAAGGCCGCACAATAATATGGCAAAAACTTTCTTCTTCATAATTCCAATAAGGTTTAGATAATAATTAGTATTCTGCTGATAAATGTGTGTGTGAAAGGATTTGTCAATTAGCGACGACGTCCGCCACCACCTGATGATCCACCACTGCTGCCGCCTGATGAACGGCTGCCGCCACTGTAGGAGCCACCGCCACTATAGCCGCCACCCGATGAACGCGATCCACCGCTATAGCTGCTGCCCGATGAACGGGTGCCGCCACTGCTGGAGCTGCCACCGCTGTAGGAACGGCCACCACCGCTTGATGAAGGCGAGCGTGAGATGCCACTGCTGCGTGAAGTAACGCCAGAGGTTCCACGTGAACCCATGTTGCCGCCACGCGATGATGCATATCCGCCACGATTGCGCGTTGTGTTACCGATTCCTGAACCGCGGTTGCCATCGGTGCCACGGGATGCAATGCCATTGCGGTTGTTGCCAGCGCCCATGCCTACGCGGTCGCGTCCGTTGCGGTTGTTAGCAAGACCCACACGGTTACCACGGCCATTGATTCCGTTGCCCACGTGATGCCTGTTGGTGTTCCAGTTGTTGTGAGTGTAGTGTGTGTACCAGTTCCCCCAGTAATTATGCGTGTACCAAGGATAGTAGGACCAGTTGTTCCATCCCCAATGAGAATAATGCCAACCCCAATAGGGAGAATGCCATGCCCAATAAGGTGAATGCCATCCCCCATAATACCAAGGTGAAACCCAGCTATAATACCAAGGGCTGTGCCAGCCTAAGTACCAAGGCTCATAAAAGCCAGAGTACCAAGGATAATAAGAATTGCTCCAACCATAGGTAGAAGCGTATCCCCAGTCGCTGCCAATAATGAGGTTGATGGAAGGCGATTCGTCATAGTAGAGTTCCACCAGATCATCGTCGTCACTCAGGATTACGATATCAGGATTATAGAAACGCTCAATGCGGCGCGTGTTGGCAAACGCGTCCTCATAGATGGTATCTCCGTTGATGTCCACTTCATAGCCCAAGTCCTCATAGATGCCTCCATGACGGTTGTACTCGTCAACATCACGTTCAACACGGTAGTTGCTGCTTGAAGCAACCTTGTAACTGTCCGGGACCTCGCCGTAAACGGCGACGGTCTTGGCGGGCTTCACGACCTTGGTTGTCTTGGTTGTGGACTTGGAGGCATCATAATAGATGTCGTCATAGTCCTGTGCGCATAGCGAACCAGTGGTCATAGCCATCATGCCGATTAAAGCTAAAACAAAGTTTTTCATAATGCTATCACGTTTTAAAATTCATTATTAATTAATTCCTTTTGCCTTTTAGACACAATAAAATTAAAAAAGTTTAAGTCCTCTTTTAAAAAGTGTTGCAAGTTATCATATTAAAATCGAATGCCAAAACTTTTTTGCGTGAAAAATTGCTAAACACACGATTTTTAACATAATAGCCCATTCACCACAGCAAAAACCGTGCCAATTCATTGACCAAAAACGCTAATCGTGAATTGCAGCAATCGTCAGCTGCAGGCCTGAATGTCAATGAGCTGTAGCGACAATTTCTGGATTTGTGCTACCTTTGCAGGCAATTATGGGACGTGAAAAGGTTTTCAGATTCAAGCGATTTGCGGTTTTGAACGACCGCACAGCAATGAAGGTGGGCACCGACGGTGTCTTGCTGGGGGCATGGTGCCCTGCGCAAGACGCAAAACGCGTGCTTGACGTGGGAACCGGTTGCGGCGTCATTGCTCTGATGATTGCCCAGCGCAATGATCTTGCCATTATCGACGGCATCGATATCGACCACAATGCCATCGAGGAAGCAGCGCTGAATTTTGAAGCCTCGCCATGGGCTGGCAGACTGAGCGCCCACAAGAAAGATTTCAACACCATGAACAGCGACACCCCTTTTGACCTGATTGTCTCAAACCCACCCTATTTCACCAACGGCATTTTGCCGACGGGCGATGCCCGGACCGTTGCACGACACACCCAATCGCTGACCTATCGCCAACTTATCGAAGGTGCGGCAAGACTGCTCACTCACGACGGCACCTTGGCATTCATCACACCCACCGATAACGAAGACCGGATTGTGGAAGCCGCAACATTTGCCTCGCTGCCCGTTCGGCATGTGACACGCGTCATTCCTGTAGAGGGTGGCGAACCCAAGCGAACGCTATGGGCACTGTCCAGACACAACTGTCCCTACCAGGAGGACCAGCTGATCATCTCGCACAAGGACGGCCGTTTCACCCAGGAATATATTGCCCTGACGGGCGAGTTCTACTTGAGGCTGAGCTGATTCAAGACTCTACTGCAGCACGAGGCGAAGCCCCAAGTCACCACTATATCCTCCCGGCATGTAGTAACCGCGATAAGAAATGCGGCAATATCCCACAGCTCCATACCAGCTGCCGCCGCGCAGGATGCGAAATGTGCCCGACTCGGGGCCTGTGGGATTGGTCTGCGGTTCACCCACATAGTTGCCCAACCAGTCCTGGCACCATTCCCACACACCGCCAGACATATCATAAAGTCCCAACTCGTTAGGAGATTTGGTGGCTACAATGTGGGATTGTTCCATGCTGTTGCCCTGGTACCATGTCACCTCATTCACGTCGTTACTTCCCGAATATTTATAGCCCTGGCTCTTGTTACCGCCACGGGCGGCAAATTCCCATTCGGCCTCGGTGGGCATGCGGAAGTTTTTTCCAGTCATTTCATTCAATTTGGCGATGAAATCCTGGCAATCATTCCAGGTCACACGTTCAACCGGCAGATTCAAGTCGCCTGTCGAGAAACTGGGATTGTCGCCCATCACGGCAACCCACAAAGCCTGTGTCACCTCGGTCTGCCCGATATAGTAGTCAGACAAGGTTGCTTCAAATGCCGGCTTTTCCCTGTCATAGGCATCACTGCCTTGCTCGGGAGTCGCTCCCATTGTGAATGTCCCACCCTTGACGGCTATCATCTTGAATGTCACATCGCCCACGGCAAACGTCTGGTCTTGCATCTCCTCATGTTCCCAAACGCCTCTCAACAGATAGGTGATGAGTTCGGTGATATCGACGATGCTGACGACCCCATCCTGGTTCACGTCGGCAACAGATCCCTGAGCCTGTTGCGGGCCGGCCGTTAACAGAATATCGATGAGAGAGGTCACGTCATTAATGTTGACGATGCCATCGCCATTCACATCACCAGCCAATCGATTAATATGGGACTCATTATAGATATTATCAGGAAGGTGGCACGCCGCTTGGGCACCAGAGGCGGCAGTAAAGAATAATGCAAGCAACAGCAGCACGTTTAAACCGAAACACTTCATGTATTAAAATAGTTTAGTGTTATTGAAATTGCCTGCAAAATTATACCGAATTTCCATAATTCGCAACCATTTGTTTCAAAAAATATAAAGGAAAGATATCGAAATTGACACTGAAAGTTTTTTAGTGCGAATTACGCCAATTAGTCGAAGCCTCAGTTCGAGGAAGACAGTTTCATCGAAATAGTATTAAACCGTTCGTAATAATAAAAAGATGTAATCGTGAAATTAGCACTATCCCCGCGAGGTATTGGCCATGAACTCAATACTGATATAAATGGACCACACAAAAAACAAAAGTCCCGAGACGTTAAGATGTCAAGGGACCTATATGTTCTGTGTCTCGTCATGCTTCAGCAGCAGTTTGACACAATGTTGAAGTGTTTTATTATTAAGAAAAAGTCAGTTTATCGTTTGAAGCATTTCTAGTTCAAAGTCGATATATTGACTATCATAGAGCAAAAAAGTTTAATGGCCCAATTAAATTTAACTTTTGTTAAGATTTAAAGCTCCGATTTTTTGAAAAAAACCGCGTAAAAAAGAAATTTTCCCGCACAAAATGCTTAATTTTGCCGATAGTTATTAAATCGTATCATGTGTTATGGCTGAAATGAAAATATTCTCGGGCACTAATTCACGTTATGTGGCCCTGAAGATTGCTGAACAACTGGGTGTGGAACTGGGCAAAATCAAAATTCTGCATTTTGCCGATGGTGAGTTTGAAGTGAGCTATGAGGAGCCGGTACGTGGTGCCGAGGTCTATCTCGTGCAATCCACTTTCAACGCCAGCGAGAACCTGATGGAACTGCTGCTCATGATTGATGCCGCCAAGCGCGCCTCGGCCCAGTCGGTTATTGCCGTCATCCCCTACTTTGGGTGGGCGCGCCAGGACCGTAAAGACAAGCCCCGTGTGTCCATCGCCGCCAAGTTGGTCACCAACCTGTTGATTGCCGCCGGCATCGACCGCCTGATTACTATGGACCTGCATGCCGACCAGATTCAAGGCTTCTTTGACATTCCCGTGGATCACCTCTATGCTTCAACGATGTTCGTCCCCGACATCGCCAGCCTCAACCTCGAGAACCTCGTTATCGCCTCGCCCGACGTGGGCGGCGCCAAGCGTGCCAACTCCTATGCCAAATACTTTAATGCCCCGCTCGTGCTGTGCCACAAGCATCGCCAGGAGGCTAATGTGGTCGAGTCGATGACCATCATCGGCGACGTGCAGGACAAGGACGTTATCCTCATCGACGACATGGTCGATACCGCAGGAACCATCTGCAAGGCCGCCTCGCTGATGAAGGATAACGGTGCCCGCAGTGTGCGTGCCTACATCTCCCACGCCGTGATGAGCGACCCCGCCACCGAGCGCGTGATGGACAGCGGACTTGACGAACTGGTTATCAGCGACAGTATCCCCTACGACACCGACCGCTGTCCCAAGGTCCGTGTGTTGAGCGTGGACAAGATGTTTGCCCATGCCATCAAGCACGTGAACATCAAGAAGTCCATCAACGACCTCTTCCTATTTAAATAACAACAACTGATTCATCTGAAACATCTGATAAGCATCCGCATTCGGCCCACACGCTAAGACGCTAAGACGCAAAGCTTTCATATGGCATCCGCATTCACATGAGTGCGGATGTCTTCATTAACCGCCTTGGCAGGCGGGAAATTAAACAAAAATTCAATTAAAAATTTAGGAAAACTCGTCGTGTTTAATTTTATATATAATTTGTTAAATTTCTGCCCGCTTGCGGGCATCAAAGTTTCAGGCAGGTGCGCGGATGCAAAAAAAATCTTCGCGGCTTCGCGACTTAGCGTGAGGTGGGTGTGAGGGCTTTCCAGGCGTTGGTGTGGAGGCTGTTGTAGTTGTTATATTTATTGTCTTCCTTCATTTTTTGTTGTTTTTTTGCAGTTTTTGTTTTTTTTGTTGTATTTTTGCGTGGTGATGTGATGATGAGGAGTGGAGTCATAAAGATTGTTGAGAATTGGCTGTGCAGTTGGTCAATTCAGACAATTTGTTACTCTCTCTCACGCTAACGTCCAATCGAGACATTTTAATATAGCCCCTGCGGGCGCGACAACATAAGGCGCTGTGTCAAAATTACGACTTGGTAATATAACCGTGCTTACGCACGGGAAATTTAACAAATTATTAAATTAAAATTAATATTTTATTTATATTAATAGAAATTTTGTAAACAATTTGAATAATTTCCCGCCCGCATGGCGGATATAATTATAGCAATTGAATTATGACACAGCCTCCTTTTCAGTTTTATCCGCAATCATTATTCACTAAAAATATTATCGATATGAAAACAAAAGAACTATTTAAACGAACCCTGCTGGTGCTGATAGTTCTCATCGTCTGTGCAGCAAAGACATTCGCTCAGGATTATTATGACTTTGGATCTGTGAATGCAGATGGCAAAGAACTTTTTTACACCATAATCTCTAATGCAACGGTTACTGTGCATCATGCAGGAGCAGGAATAAGTGGAGATGTGGTTGTTCCGAGTACTGTTGAATATAATAGTAAAACCTATACGGTTACAAGAATAAGTAATAGTGCCTTTAGAAACGAAAAGGATATTTCATCAATTACTTTGCCGAACACCATTGAAAAAATAGGAATGGGAGCATTTGTAAACTGCGAATCCTTATCCAGCCTAAATATACCAGAAAATGTAACGAGTATTAGTGCAGTAGTTGTCGGTCAAAATGAAGGAACATCCCCTCAAGAAAATTTTATATTATACTTTAATGCAAAGAATGCTAATGGGCCTGGTACAAGTCAGGCATTTAATCTTGGTAGCAACTGTGAAGTAATTTTTGGAGAGAATGTTGAGCACATTCCTGATTGTTTTCTTAGTGGAAGTATAGAATCTATTAATATCCCATCAAGTGTAATAAGCATAGGTCATGAAGCATTTCAAAATTGTACTAATCTATCTTTCATTGAGATACCTGAGAATGTGACTCGTATAGACGATTACGTGTTTAATGGTTGCACAAATCTTACTACAATAGTTGCTCACATGACAACACCTGCGACAATCAGTTCGTCAACCTTCCCGTATTGTAGAAGCCAAACACTCTATATCCCAGAAGGATGCCTTTCTCAATATACGAATGCTAATTATTGGGGTGAATTTATGAAGATAGAGGAACCCAGCAGAATTTATTTTGAGGATGCTAACGTAGAAAGCATTTGTATAGAAAATTGGGATGGAGATAATAATGGTTATATTACTGATGTAGAGATGGCAGTAGTTCGAAATTTGGCAGAGGCTTTCTATGAAAAGTCTCAAATCGTATCTTTCAATGAACTGCAGTATTTCACGGGGTTGAAAAACATTTCTGAAAATGCTTTTAATGGCTGCAGCAACCTTACGACCATCACCTTGCCCGAAAATGTATCCACTATTGGCGAAAATGCTTTTATGGATTGCAGCAACTTGATAACGATTACCGTGCCAGAAAAAGTGACCACCATAGGCGACAATGCATTCAAAGGTTGTAGCAATTTAACAACAATTATCTTGCCATTGCAAGTAACCACCATAGGAGACAATGCATTCCAAAACTGCAATAGTTTAAATACTATTTCTTTGCCAAAGAAATTGGAAATCATCGGAAACAGGGCTTTCATGGGGTGTAGCAACTTAGCCTCTATTGATTTTGAATTTAACGAAAATTTGACTATTGGCGAGAGAGCATTTGCAAATTGCACAAGTCTCACCGCAGTCACAATTCATTACTTCTTGTCAGCTCATAGCGGTGCCTTCGCCGGCTGCACCAGCCTGACTACGGTCTACTTCGGTGCTAAGGTTGTTGAGAGCAACACATTCCAAGGCTGCACGAATTTGTCTTCCGTGACACTCGGCGACAAGGTCACCGAAATCAATGAGGGAGCGTTCAGGAACTGCACGTCGCTGACCTCCATCAAGCTGCCCAGCAGTCTGGAATACATCGGTGAGAGTGTCTTCGAGGGTACGGGTATCTCGGAAACCAACATTCCGAGTTCTGTGAACAGCATTCAGGGCCGCGCTTTCTACGGCTGCAACAATCTGTGGAAAGTGACTGTCAATTGGTCCACACCTCTCGAGATTCCTACTGATGCCTTCCCCAACCGCACTAATCAGATACTGATTGTGCCAGCAGGTACGAAGGAAACTTATCGTTCTGCTTCGGTGTGGAAGGACTTCAATTGGATTCGCGAAGTCGGTGCTCAGGGTATAGGGTTTGCGGATGCCAACGTGGAAGCCATTTGTTTGGAGCACTGGGATTTGGATATGGATGGCCTGCTGCAGGCTGAGGAGGCCACACAGGTCACCGACTTGGGAACAGCGTTCCAAGGGAACACGGCAATAACTTCTTTCGACGAGCTGCAGTATTTCACGGGCCTGACCAGCTTCGGCACCAATGCCTTTAACGGCTGCACCAATCTCCAGAGCATCGTGATTCCAGAAGGTGTGACAGAACTTCTCTATGGCGTATTTGTGAACTGTTCCTCCTTGACTACCATTGAGATACCGAGTAGCGTTACTTCGATTGCAGGTTCCGTGTTCTACGGCTGTACAAGCCTGAAGAGCGTGAAGGTGAACTGGACAGAACCGATTGCTCCGAACACCTATGCCTTCCCTAATCGTGCCAACCAGGTGCTCTACGTTCCCACAGGAACGAAGGCCGCCTATCAGGCTGCTGATATTTGGAAGGATTTCCTGCTCATCCGTGAAACAGGTGCAAGCATTCCCGCCATTACGTTTGCCGATGCAAAAGTGAAAACAATCTGCCTGGCAAACTGGGACTATGACGGTGACGGGGAGCTGCAGACCGACGAGGCCGCACAAGTCGCTGACTTGAGAACTGTGTTCCAAGGGAGGACGGATATCACTTCTTTCAACGAGTTGCAGTATTTCACGGGTCTGACCTCCATTGCTTCATATGCCTTTGATGGCTGTACCAACCTTCAGAGCATCGTGATTCCGGAAGGCGTGGCCAAACTCTGGCCCAATTCATTCTATAATTGTTCTTCCCTTGCCAGTATTGAGATTCCGGGCAGCGTCACCGAGATAATGGGTTCCGCGTTCTACGGGTGCTCAAGCATGGAGAGTGTAACGGTAAACTGGACGACACCGATAGTGCCGGCTTCCAATGCCTTCCCCAATCGTGCCAACCAGGTGCTCTACGTTCCCGAAGGCACGAAGGCCACCTATCAGTCTGCCGACATTTGGAAGGAGTTCCGCTGGGCTCTTGTTCCTGGGGAGAGCCTCGACAACTATGCCATCTACAATACTGGTGCCAAGACACTCACATTCTACCACGACGGACAGGCGCTGTCACGACCAGGAAAAGGCTATCTGCTGAACACTGGCGACAACACACCAGAATGGAACGTGAACAGCACAAATGTGACCACAGTAGTATTTGATGCCTCGTTTGCCGATGCACGTCCCACAAGCACTGCCCATTGGTTCGAAGCCATGAGCAGCCTGGGAACCATCACGGGCCTCGCCAACCTGAACACCAGTGAGGTAACGACGATGACCTCAATGTTCAAGGGCTGCTCCAACTCGAGGCTGACGCTCGACCCGAGCAAGTTCAACACGGCAAAGGTAACCGACATGAGCAATATGTTCTCTCGTTGCTCCGCTCTAACAGATCTGAACCTGGCGGGATGGAACACGGCTACGGTGACAGACATGAGCGGCATGTTCGAACTCTGCTACAACCTGGGCACCATCACCGTGGGCGAGGGCTGGACGGTAGTTGGCGTGACAAGCTCAGAAAACATGTTCCACGTCTGCAGCAGTCTTACGGGCGAGAAGGGCACGCGCTATCAGGATGCCAACCCGATGGACAAGACCTACGCCCACATTGACGGCGGCGAGAGCAACCCGGGCTATTTGACGGACATCAACGGTCCGTATGCAGCACTTTCGGCCGACGGCAAGACGCTGACCTTCTACAATGACGGCCATCGCCTGACCCGCACCGAGACAACCTACGGCCTGAATGCCGGATATAGTAACCAACCCGGATGGATGACCGACGGCAGCAATGCCGCGATAGAACACGTGGTGTTTGATGCCTCGTTTGCCGATGCGCGTCCCGTGAGCACAGCCTATTGGTTCTTTGGCATGAGTAACCTGAGCGACATCACGGGCATGGAATACCTCAATACAAGCGAGGTGATTTTAATGAGCGGTATGTTCAGCGGCTGCAGCAGCCTGACGAATATCGACCTGAACCACTTCAATACGAGCAAGGTAACGAATATGCCAAATATGTTCAGAGACTGCACAGGTCTGACGAGTCTTGACCTGATAGTCTTCGATACACAGAACGTGCTGAATATGAGGTCAATGTTCGACGGATGTTCGAATATGACGACTATCTATGCAGGTGCTGGCTGGAATACGGATAAGGTGAATGCAGAAAGCTCCGAATACATGTTCCGCGGCTGCACAAGCCTCATGGGCGACAAGGGTACGGCCTTCGACGCCAACCATACGGACAAGGAATATGCTCGCATCGATGGCGGTCAGGCTGCACCGGGCTACTTCTCTGGTGCGCCTGCCTATGCAGCGCTCTCCAGCGACGGCACGACGCTGACGTTCTATTGCGACATGCTGCGCAGCACCCGCGGCACGACCTATGACTTGAACCAGCCGGAAGACGATCCTGACTGGTATAACGACGGCAGCTTTGAGGATATCACCACGGTGGTGTTCGACCCGTCGTTTGCCGGCGCTCGTCCCATCGCTACCTCCAGCTGGTTCTATGAGATGGAAGACCTGACGACCATTACAGGCATGGAGTACCTGAACACCAGTGAGGTGACCGACATGAGCTATATGTTCAACACATGTCTATCGTTGACATCGCTTGACCTGAGCCACTTCGACACCGGCAAGGTGACGAATATGAGAGGCATGTTTATGGCCTGTGGGCAGTTAACGAGCCTTGACCTGGGCCGTTTCAATACGGCAAATGTGACCAACATGGGCTATATGTTCTATAACTGCTACTCGCTGACGAGTCTCGCTGTGGGAGATCTCAATACGGGTAATGTGGAGTACATGGACAAGATGTTCGCTGGCTGCACGGGCCTGACGGAAATCGACTTCAGCGGCTTCGGCTTCAAGACAACCAATGTGGTTGACATGAACAACATGTTCTCGGGCTGCTCGAGACTGACCAGCCTGAACACGTGGAGGGCGTTTGCTAACGGTACGAGGAATGTGATCGACATGTCGTATATGTTCCGTGGCTGCAGCGGTCTGACGAGTCTTGACTTGACCTACGTGAATACGGAGAGCGCAACAAATCTGAGTCACATGTTCGACGGTTGCACGAACCTGACTGAAATCACGCTGAACAAGAACTACTTCACAACGTCGAACGTTACCGACATGACGTCGATGTTCATGGGGTGCAGCAGTCTGCAGAGCCTTGACCTGAGCAGTTTCAACACCGAGAACCTGACAACTATCAACCGTATGTTCCAGAACTGCAGTAGTCTGAAGCAAATTGACCTGAGCAGCTTCAATACTGACAAAATCAAGAACCGTGACATGGACTGGCTGTTCGCGAACTGCAGCAGTCTGGAACGTGTCGACGTGACTAGCTTCAATACATCGGGCTTGACAAGCCTGTGGTCGATGTTCATCAACTGCAGCAGCCTGAAAGTCCTCGACCTGAGCAGCTTTGACACGAAGAAGGTAACGCTGACGACCACGATGTTCCAGGGCTGTACGAATCTGAAGGCCATCTATGTGGGTGGCGGCTGGGACATGAGCAAGGTGACGACTTCTCCTGGCATGTTTGACGGCTGCACGAGCATTGTGGGCTGCATGGGAACGACCTATGACGCCAACCACATTGACAAGGCCTACGCACACATCGACGGCGGAAGCGGTAACCCGGGTTACCTGTCGGAGAAGGGTGCCCCCTATGCCGCGCTCTCCAGTGACGGCAAGACACTGACATTCTACTGCGACGGGAAAAATACTTCGCACACCGAGACAACCTTCAGTCTGAACGAGGGAGATGGTGAACCCGCATGGTTCACGAGCGCAAGCACTGTCACTACTGTGGTGTTCGACGAATCATTTGCCATTGCAAAGCCGACAAGTATGTTCGGATGGTTTGCTACAATGACGAATCTGACGACTCTCACCGGCCTGGAGAACCTGAACACCAAATCGGTGACGAACATGGGTCTGGTATTCTATGGATGCAGCAGCCTGACGACTCTCGACCTGAGCAGTTTCGATACACGTAGCGTCACGAACATGGGTGGCATGTTCTGGAACTGCACCTCGCTGCAACGCCTAGACCTGAGCAGTTTCAACACGCAGAACGTGACGGACATGAGTGGCATGTTCCAGGATTGCAGCATGCTCAGGACCATCTATGCGACATATGACTGGAACAGGAGTGGCAACACGATGAATATGTTCCAGGGCTGCACGAGTATTGTGGGTGGCATGGGCACTACCTATGCCCCCGACCATATCGATGGCGAGTATGCCCGCATCGACGAGCTTCCTAGAAGCCCCGGCTACTTCAGCGAGAAGCCCGCATTCCTGCGTGGCGACGTGAACGGCGACGGTCATGTGAGCATCGCCGATGTGTCGGCCCTGATCGACTATCTGCTGAGCGGAGAAACGGCTCCAGCCGGTGCCGACTGCAACCAGAGCGGTAATGTCAGCATTGCCGACGTCTCCTCCCTCATCGACTATCTGCTTTCAGGCCAGTGGCCTTAAGTATTGGGTTTTAGACTTTAGACATTAGACGTTAGACTTTAGGCTTTAGGGGCATCCGCACTCCGTTGCCTCATGCTACGGCGCATAATATTTCAAACAACTTGAACAACAACATCGTTTAACAACCAAAACAACTTCAATTATTTGCATCCGCGCTCCTGACAAAGGGGTGCGGATGCCTTTATCACGGTGTTAGAAGACAAGAAAGACAAAAAGGACAATATTTTTTGTATTTAATTTTATAATATATTTTCTTTTAATTTCTCGGCCGTTAGGCCGATATAAAAAACTTAGCGCCTTAGCGTGAGGCAAAAGGGTGCGGATGTCTCTCTAACCTTTAAGCCCTAAACTCTAAACTGTGAGTCCTAGCGAGCATTAATGATTTTTAAACACATTTTACTTGTTATTTACATATTTTTTATATATTTTTGCTGCAATATATTACTTTGACTATCGTTTTCACTAGTTATAATATCATCTTTATTGTTTCATTTTTAACCATTTAACCATCATGATGAGAAAACTTCTTTTCCTGCTTGTGTTAGGTTTCTCGATGAGCGCAATGAGTCAGGTGTTGCAAGTGACCTCGATCGATAAGGTCAATCTGCCTGACAAAGCTGCTCTAGCAGCCATCAGCCCCCAAGGCGATTATCTGCTGCTGACCAGTGCAACCAACCAGGGCCTCACCAAGCTAGACCTGACCAGTGGCCAAACCCAGACGCTGAGCACAGCCCCCAGCGCTGGCCACAATGTGAAGATTTCGCCCGACGGCCAAACGGTCGTTTATCGCGAAGGCTCATTCAATGACAAGCATCTGCGCCAGTCAACGCTCAAGAGCGTGAACCTCTCTACAGGTGCTAGCCAGGTACTGGTTAAGCCGACGCGCGATCTCCAGGGCTATGCCGTTGACGCTAGCAGCGTCGGCGCTGTGAACAAGGGCAAATTCAGCAACAAGGCCATTGGCGGCGCCAAGGCCCATAAGTTGCCGGTGCTCTCAATCAACAAGGGCCAGCTGATGATTACCATCAATGGCAAGACTCGCCAGTTGTCTCCCAACGGCACCCAATTCAGCTACATGTGGGCCAGTCTGTCACCCGACGGGACCAAAGTGCTCTATTATCAGGCCGCACACGGCACCTACGTCTGCAACCTTGACGGCACTGGCGTGCGCAAGGTGGGCCAGATGCGTGCTCCAGTATGGTATGATGACAACACCGTGGTTGGCATGATGGACCTTGACGATGGCGAATTCATCTATGCCTCGACCATCGTTGCCGCCACACTCGATGGCACGATTCAGACGCTGACCGGCGATGGCACCATCGCGATGTATCCCCATGCCAGCGCCGGCAAGATTGCCTTCAGTACTCCCGCCGGTGAAGCTTATATTATTAACGTAACCAAATGATGACTGCTATGAAAAAGATTCTATTACTTGCCGTAGCCGCCATCATGGCTGCTGGCATCATGCAGGCGAAAACCGCCGATGAATTGCGCATTTATCTGAATCCCGGTCACGGCAGCTGGGGCCCGAACGACCGCCCGATGGCGACCATCCCCTACCCCATGTTGCCCGAGACGGGACGTCCTGACACCAATGGTTTCTATGAGTCGAATACCAACCTGTGGAAATCCATTGAGACCTATCATGCCCTGATCAAGATGGGAGTGAAAGCCGAGAACATCACCCTGTCGAGGTGGTACAATGGCCCCTACCCCTATGTTCAAGGAGCTGACGATGCCGAGATCTACAACCGCCCCTTGTCAGAGATCTGCGAGGAGGTGGAAGTGGGCAACTATGACATGTTCCTGTCACACCACTCCAACGCTCTGACCGACGGCACTGCCACCAACTATCCGCGGATGCTCTATCGCGGCTATGACGGCGAGGGCGGTGACGGCGCTCCCGGCAGCCGTGCCATGGCATTGACCTGCTGGCCCGTCTTCTACACCAACGCCATTGACCCGATGACCAACTATAGCCCATCGAGTCCCAACGTGCGTGGTGACATCAACTTTTATGGCAGCTCATCGACACGCATCGATCCCAACACGGGAATTGCCTACACAGGATACCTGGGTGTGTTGAAGCATGGAGCTCCCGGTTTCCTGGTTGAGGGTTATTTCCACACCTATCAGCCAGCACGCCACCGTGCGCTGAACATCGACTATTGCCACCAGGAAGGTATCCGCATTGCCCGAGGTATTGGTGAATACTTCGGTCTCACCCCCTATGACAAGGGTTATATCATGGGTACCGTGAAGGATGTCCACACTCATCTTGTCAACAACCTGTATAACTACAACGCAGGCACCATGGACCAGTGGGCTCCCATCAACGGTGCTGTTGTCATCTTGAGCAAGAACGGCCAGGAAGTGGCACGTTATACCACCGACCAGAACTACAACGGCGTGTTTGTGTTCGAGAACCTGGATCCCGGCACCTACACCCTGACCGTCGAGGCCGAGGGCTACAAACCCCTGGGCGAGTTCACCGCTGCCACCGTTGACAGTGAATGGCAAGAGTGGATCGCCGCCGCTACCGGCGACATCGTGGTCGAGGCCAACAAGACCACCTATGAAGTGCCCCTGCTCGAGGCCACAGACTATGTCATTCCCGATGATCTGTTCCAGAATTATCCCGAGCCTGAGCTGCCCGGTTATGTCAGCGCTCCCGACAAGCTTGAGCTGACCTGTGACGAGGGCACCGAATATGACTTGGATGGAAGCATCAAGCGCATGCTTGTTCGCGGCGACAGCACCATTGTGCTGACCAATGCCGAGGACGGCACTCCCCATCTCTACCTCATCAACAATGTCGATAAGGTGATTGACAAGGAGCTGAGCATTGACGGCATCGCTCCTGCCGAGCCCGACAATGCAGGATTCTACAGCCGCTTGGCCGACATCTGCTTCACTGCCGACAATCAGCTCGTGGGCATGAACAGCGTGATGACTCAGTATGGCGACGCTCAAGTCGATGAAGGCTTCACACGCGGCACATTGCGCCTGTTCAAGTGGGCCGACTTTGACAGCGATCCCATTGAATGGGTAACCACCCTGAGCTCGGCCAACTTCTATCGCTATCGTCCTCAGAGGCTGGTAGTTGACGGAGGCGCCGACGAGTGTACAGTAACCATCATCGGCACTAATGCCAGCAGCACCGTTGGCGGCATGAGGTTCTTGAAACTCTCTATCGTCAACAACAACATCACCAGCACAGTTTATACCGAGAAGACCATCAGCGCGACCAGCAACTTCACCCTGCCCAAGATTGGTGAACCCGTGCTGACACTGTCTCCTCGCAATGATGACAACGTTGTGCTTGACGGTGACAAGATCCTGCCGTTCGAGGTTGCCACAGCCAAGGCCAACGGCACCGACAGTGAAGTTGTGGGACGCTTCGAGAGCGAGGATGCTGACACAATGGCAGTTGGCGTATCCTTCTTCAAGTATGCTCAGCGCCAGTATATGGTAACTCCTTACATGGCCGAGACCGCAGTTGGCGGCATCCGTCTCTATGACATCACCGCAGGCATGGATCAGGCTGCACTGGTAGCAACGACCAATACCAATCTTGCACCCCTGGCTTGTGAATTCATGTCAACCGGTGCCGCTGTCAAGGGCGAGAACATCAACCTCTACCTGATGCAGGACAACAAGATCACCAAGTGGGAGGCACAGCAACCCACCGTGAGCGGCATTTATGCCTATGGCTTGAGCAGCGAGGAGACCAACGATTCGTTTGTCTTCACCTTCAATGTCAACGACGATGCCGAGAATGCTTACATCACTTTCTATGATGCTGAAGGCAATGAGGTGGGCACCTATGAGGTACCCAATGTCACCTTGGGCGAGAACAGCGTTGAACTGTCTTACAGTGATATGCCCGTTCAACTTGGTGAGGACTTCACATGGTCAGTAACCGTTGAGGGTGAGCGCATCACCACCATCAAGCGCATCAACCCGGCAGGCCCGACCTATAGCGGTCAGTTGTTTGTCGCCGTCGATAAGTCACCGAGCAGTCCCAGGATGGGTACCATCTATGCCGGCAACCGTGTTGCCAATAACAACGAGGGCAACGGTGTTTATCTGTATGACGTGAACGGTGTTCGCGTGAGCGACCAGGTTTACAACGGTAACCGCGTATGGCGCAGCAACTACCGCATGGGCATTGACTGCCAGGGTAAGCTTTATGTTCCTGACTGGGGTGATCCCACGTCTGGCGTATTCATTGCCGATCCCAACGACCTTGACGGCACTTGGACCGAGTTCTTCATCGGCGAGCGCAACGGCGATGGCCTGATTTCCAACAATGGCGTGAACGTGGGCTCCTCGTCGCCTGGAGTTGGCATTGGCGGCAAGGGCGCAGACACCAAGCTGTATGTATATCTCGAAGACTTTGGCAATGGTGTGGGCGTTTACAACATCGGCCAACCCGACGGCAGCATCGTTGACACATGGGATACCGCTCCCAACCAGTACTTCGACATCGGTGCTTGGCAGCTCAACACCAACGGTAACGTGGTGGCCGATCCTCAAGGTCACGGTGTTTGGGTATCGCAGTACCGCAGTGCAGGCAACAACGCAGCAGGTGTTCCCTCGCTCATGTTTGTTGACAATGACGGTAATGTGACCTTCAACTCGGGACGTGCACCCTATGCCGAGATGCTGAACGGCAGCGACCGTGCCGGATTTGCCGTTAGCGAGGCATCCGACCTGCTCGTCATCAACGACGGTAGCTATGTGCTCCAGTTCTTCGACATCACTTGGGACGGCAACACGCCTGACATCACGCCCAAGTACTCTTACAAGACTGGCCTGGGTACAATCTTCCAGATGGCATTTGACTATGCAGGCAATCTGGTTTGCGCCGGCAACACGATTGGCGTTTACTCGCTGCCCATTGGTGAGAATGTTCACACGACTCCAGCCAGCGGCATGCTCTCAATGCCCGATGATCCTTCGGGCGTTCATGAGTCCACGGCCGTCAAGACCGTTGTCAGTGAGCGTTACTATGACATCCGCGGTATTGAGTACAGCCGTCCTGTCGATGGTGTGAACATCGTTGTCCGCACCTATAGTGACGGTTCTACCCAGAGCGTGAAGATCATCAAGTAAACGACCTGACCATCAATCATCATTACAAGCGGCACCTCCCGAAAGGCGCCGCTTGTTGTTTTTGGGCGGTGACAGGAAAGCAATCGATGTGATTGTGTGGCCGATTGGCACATTTTTTGTACCTTTGCAGTCTGATTTGCCCAAACAAGGGTAAGAAACTAGAAAACAATGATAGATTTTATAGATAAATTAGATAATGATTTAAATGAGGGCGGTGCCCGCGTTGTTCCCATCATCACCGAGATTCACGAGGTTGGCGACAACACCGACATCCACGATAATAAGGCCGATGACATCCCCATCTTGCCATTGCGCAACATGGTGCTGTTTCCCTCGATGACCATGCCCGTGAGCGTGGGTCGCGAGAAATCGTTGCGTCTCATCAAGGATGCCGAACAAGGTCACTCATCGATTGCCGTCTTCTGCCAATTTGACAGTCATGTCGAGGACCCGGTGGAGCGTGACCTGTACCGTTTTGGCACAATTGCCACCATCATCAAGGTGCTGGAACTGCCCGACGGCTCGACAAACGTCATCCTTCAGGGCCGTTCGGCTTGCCAACTGGGTCAGGTGGCAAGTGTTTCGCCCTATCTTCGCGGCTCGGTCTCCCTGGTAGAGGATAAACTGCCACTGGCCGGAGACAAGGAATTTGAAATGCTGATGCAGTCGATTGCCGAGGTCACCCTGCGCATGCTGCGCAACATGGGCAACAACGGCCGTGACCTTGCCTTTGCCATGAAGAACATCGATAACCCCATGTATCTGATCAATTTCCTGGCAACAAACATCGCATTTGATTCAGACCAGAAGCAGCACATGCTCGAGGAGCGTGATGTGAAAAAGCGCGGTTATCTGCTCTACCAGCTGCTCACACGCGAGGAGCAACTGGTGGAAATCAAAGCAAACATTCAGGAACGCACCCGTGAAGACCTGTCACAGCAGCAACGTGAGCACTTCCTGCAGCAGCAAATACGCACCATCCAGGAGGAGTTGGGAACCGATGTTGACGATATTGAGGAGCTGCATGCAAGATCTGAGCAGATATCTTGGAGTGACGATGTCCAAAAGCACTTTGAAAAAGAACTTCGCAAACTCGAGCGCCTCAATCCGCAGTCGCCGGACTACTCCGTCCAGTATGCCTATCTTGACACGATGCTCAACCTGCCGTGGAGCAAATGCACCGATGACAACTTTGACCTCAAAAATGTTGAAGACAAGCTCAATGCCGACCACTACGGGCTGGAAAAAGTCAAAGACCGCATCCTGGAACATCTGGCCGTGCTCAAACTGCGTGGTGACCTCAAGGCACCCATCCTGTGCCTGTACGGTCCTCCCGGTGTGGGCAAGACATCGCTGGGTAAATCGGTTGCCGATGCCCTGAACCGCAAGTATGAGCGCATTTCGCTGGGCGGCCTGCATGACGAAGCCGAAATTCGCGGCCACCGCCGCACCTATATCGGTGCCATGCCCGGCCGCATCATCGCCGCCCTGGCCAAGTGCGGCAGCAACAACCCTGTCATTGTTCTCGACGAGGTCGATAAAGTGGGACAGGACTTCAAGGGCGATCCGTCATCTGCATTGCTCGAGGTGCTAGATCCCGAGCAGAACGGCCATTTCCACGACAACTATCTGGATGTGGATTATGACCTGTCCAAGATTCTTTTCATTGCTACCGCCAACAGCCTTGCTACAGTGAGCCGTCCACTGCTTGACCGCATGGAGGTTATCGAGATCAACGGCTATATTCCTGAAGAGAAGCTGGAAATCGCCAAGCGACACCTGATTCCCAAGGAGCTTGAGAACAACGGTTTCAAGAAAAACGAAATCAGATTCGGCAAACAGACCATCCTGAAAATCATCGAGGACTATACACGCGAATCAGGCGTGCGCCAACTGGAGAAGAAAATCGCCACCGTTCTGCGTCGTGTGGCACGCCACAAGGCATCGGGCGACGACTATCCCAAGAGCATCAAGGTCGAAGATTTGAAGCAGTACCTGGGCGCGCCTGACTATAGCCGCGACAAATATGAGGGCAACGAGTTTGCCGGTGTGGTGACCGGTCTG
>JAEEGF010454026.1_pt1 | contig 35999 bp, 31 predicted proteins | sample 9134171 | NCBI WGS metagenome assembly JAEEGF01 (sample SAMN16246542, study PRJNA631951) | gut metagenome | biome: gut microbiome; feature: rumen; material: AP-attached | host: Bos | place: Iran: Karaj | collected 2018-10
TCTTTTATTTGATATTGCATTAATAAAAAAGATTGTTTAAATGGAATATCTTCTTGAGTAAACTTTGGTTCAGCCATTGGTAAAATATTAAAATAATTGTAATCATATTCTAATGCTTTAACATCTTGTTTAAAATATTTATCACATATTTTGTTAATCTTATCTTCATCAAAGTTTCCCCATACATATAAAGCATATGGATTATTTAATATATTTTCTTGATAGAAATTATATATATCTTCTTTTGTTGTTGCTTTTAAATATTCAAAGTCAGTTTCATATAATGGACTCATTAATTCATTTGGATCTATTATATGTTCAAATATATTGCTAATATAAGCACCAAAGTTTTGTAAAATATCATCCATCCTAGTAACAAAATAATCTTTTTCATAATCGAATTCTTTTTCATTTATGGCATGTCCTTCAAAGTTTGGTTCTTTAATTGTTTTTAAACAAAATTTTAATGATTCTTCAAAATCATAGTCTTCTATTAAATTTTCTTTTGGTAATGTAATTGTATAGTATAAATATCTAGTATCACCTACAGAAGATGATGATAAATCAAAATTCAATATACTATGTTCTAATTTCTTATTTTTAAATTCTAATCTGTCTTGATATTCTTTTGTAGTTGTTGTTACAATATTTTCTAAAATATCTAGATAATTAGCATGTTTATATTCTTTTTTTAATTGAAATAACAATTTAAAAGTGACAAAGTTAACATTAGTATTCTTTATTAATGTAGGTTTAGTACTTATTTTGTTTTTCATAATATCACCTCTTCAATAATAACATATAAAATAAAAAAAGTGGTATTAAAGTCCACTTTTTCTTACTATATATCCTTGAGATTCTGCTAATTCTTGAGATTCTTCATCTCCTTTAAATCTTTCAAAATCTTCTTTAGTTAAAAATTCTTCATCATGTCCTTCAACATCACGATAAACATCATTTGTTTCTTGAATCATATCCACAGCTGGTTCATTCATAGCCATTTCTTCCATGGATTCAGCATATTTTTTATATTTATCTTCCATGTTTTTAGATATCATTATTGTTATATAACCAACTATCTTTTCATCTCTTAAATACATACCTGTATCAGGATCGTGTTTAAAGTTATTCTTTTTATCTTTTTTTATAGTTAAATTATCATATAATCTATTTATTAAATAATCTAAATCTAATCTATCTAGATCATATTCATATTTTTCTTCTCCTACTTCATTTGCATGTCTTACTTCATTATATACACCATCCATAAGAGTGAAAATATAATTATTGCCATTTGCTATTTCATTTCTATGTTCTTTAAATCTCTCAATAACAATTCTTGGAGAAAAGTTCTTTTTATCTTCTTCTGTATAAAAATTACTTAAATCGCCTATTGAAGACTTACTGAATATTGAAGCCATATATAATTGAGAAAATAAATCAATATCAAATTTATTATCTCTAAAGTATTGCTTTTGAATATTTGGATCTAATAATGATTTAGATAAAGAATAACAAATATGATCAAGTCCTAATGGTATTCTATAAGGATAATTAGGATTTTTAGTTTCAGCTAAATATACAATTCTTGAAGAATAAGGAATATCACAATTAGTTGGGCCATTCTTAATAGCAGTTCTTAATTGCATTTCATTATCAAATAAAGTTGTATATTCTATTAAATCAGTTAATGAATCTCCTATTAGTCGTAAATTATTATCTAAGATTGATAATGGTTTAAAAACGCCATTTGATTCATAACCTAAATAAAATTTAGTTTTTCTACCCATATTGTATTCCCCTTTAATTGAAAACTATTATATATCAAGCATATAACATAATCAAGAAATAACTAATTTTGATTATTAGGATTTTGTTGTACTGGAGGTACAACTTGTTGAGTTGGTTGAACCGGTTGTGTTGGAGCTACAGGTTGAACTGGAGCAACTGGTACACTTTGTTGTGGCACGACTTGTTGTACTGGTTGTGCTTGTACAGGTTGTTGTACTGGATTAACTGGTTGAGCAACTTGAGGTTGAACCGGTTGTACTGGAGTAACTTGTGTTACTGGTTGTTGAACAGTAGTAAGTTGTTCCTTCTTTTTCTTTCCAAATAACTTAGTGAATTTAGCCATATCTTTTTCTACTTCACTATTACGCTTGTTAGATGACTTAACAATAAAGACAATTACAATCAATAAGATAGTAACAATTATACCTAAATAGATATATGAAGAATAATCTTTTTCTTCTCTTTCTTTTATAACTAATATAGAATATGTTTCTTTAGTTGTTTTATCTTTTGATGTAACAGTTATTGTAATTGTACTTTTATTTTTTAGGTCTTCATTTCCTTCAATAACAAATGTTGCATCCTTAACATTTACTATTGGTTCTATATCAAGTTGATTTACTACTGAATCAACTTTGATTGTATATTGTTTAATAATTGATTCGAAATTAATTGGATAATTTCTAATTGTAAGCTTCTTAAGTGTAGCATCCTTTTCAGGATAATAAATTGCTTCACCTCTAGGCAATCTATTAATTTCTAATGTATAACATGTTTGACTAGTTAAGTCAGGACTTGTTACATATACATCAATTACATTTGTACCAACTTCTAATTTAGTATTACCTTCAATTCTAACATCTGCACCTTCAACATTTGGTTCATATTGAAAATTTATTTCATCTACTTCAAATAATACATCAAATTTATATTGAGTAATAAATTTTGAAAAAGTAAAATATTTATCCAAATTTTCATCGCTTAACTTCTTTAATAAAGAATTACCATTTGATGTATCTCTTGGTTTACCATCTGTAGTAGTAATTTGAGATGTATCTACATATTTTTTTACTTTTATAGGATTACTACGTAATATCTCAGGATCAGATGTATAATCTGATGCATCTGTATATTTGACATTTTTTAATACGAATTCAGTATTAACTAAATCTTCAGTTGTTTTAGTTTTAACCTTACATTTAAAATCTACATAAGAGATTGTACCTTCTCCTGTAGGTGTTCCACTTGTTCTAACGTTTTCCATATTAGTTTGGAATCCATCAGCATATCCAGCTATAGTACAACTTAAATAATCGTTTGATTCTATTGAAGCAGATAACTCTTTGTATGTTACATTTGCTTCTCCAGTTAAACTACATTTAAATTCATCACCATATTCATATTCTCCATCTATACAAGAAAGAGATAATGCATATGTTTTTACTGGAAAAATAATAATTAAAGTTACAATTAATAAATAAAAATATTTTTTCATTTATAACACCCTTTTATTATTCTATACTAAGATAATATTACCATATTTTATAAATGATGTCATTAAAAAAGTAAGAGATTTGACTATCTCTTACTTAATTCATCTTGTAATATTTGGTTAACTTTACCAGGGTTTGCTTGGCCTTTTGTAGCTTGCATTACTTGTCCTACAAAGTAACCAATAATATTAGTTCTACCACCTTTATAATCAGCTATTTGTGCTTCACTTCTATTTAATATTTCAGTAACAATTTTAATTAATTCTGAATCATCAGATAATTGTTTCATTCCTTCAGCTTCCATGATCTTTTCAGGTTCTTCTTCTCTTTCAAGGGTTAAAGCAAATAATTCTTTACCTTGTTTAGAAGAAATTCTTCCGTCTTTAATAGCTGAAGTTATTTGAGCTAATCTTTCAGGTGTTAAATATATTTCATCTATTTCTTTTTCTTCTTTATAGCAATATCCTAATATTTGTGTACAAATCCAGTTAGCTGCTGTTTTAGCATCTACTCCTAATTCAACACATTTTTCAAAATATGTAGCTATCTTAATATCTTTGATAATAATAGTAGCATCATATGCAGATAAACCTAAATCATTCATGTATTTAGCTTTTCTTTCATATGGTAGTTCTGGTGTAGAAGCAATAATTTCATCTACCCATGCTCTATCTAATTTAATTTTAGGAATATTTGGTTCAACAAAATACTTATAGTCGATTGCATCAACTTTAGATCTCATTGCTTTAGTAGTTTGAGATTCTTCATCCCATCTTCTTGTTTCTTGAACTACTTCTTCATCATATCTTCCTTCATCTTTAAGATCACATTGTCTTTCAATTTCATAATTAATTGCATCTCTTACAGATGAGAATGAGTTAACATTCTTAATTTCTACTTTAGTTCCTAAAGAATTAGGATCTTCTGAAATAGAAACGTTAACGTCACATCTTAAATGACCTTTTTTAGAATCAGCTTCAGATATACCACAGTATTGATATACAGCTCTCATATATTCAAGGAATGTTACAGCATCATCAGCTGAATGAAGACATGGTCCAGTTACAAGTTCGAATAATGGATTTCCTGCTCTATTATAATTGATTGTTGAAGTATCATAAAGGTGTGTTAATTGAGCAGCATCTTCTTCTAAGTGAAGATTGTCTATTTCAACTCTAAATACTGATCCATCTTCTCTTTCAATATCAATATAACCACCATTTCCAACACATTCTTCTGGTGGGTTTTGAGTTATTTGATATCCTTTTGGTAAATCTGGATAATAATAATTCTTTCTTTCCCAATACATATATTCAGGAATTCTAGCATGTAAGATATTAGCCATCATAATAGACATTCTTACACATTCTTTATTAGCTACTGGAAGAACTCCAGGGAATCCCATATCAATTGGAGTTACATTACAGTTTGGTAATTCAGTATATTCATTTTTTGAAGGTGAAAATACTTTAGAATTAGTTAATGAACCTTCACAGTGCATTTCTAAACCTATTGTTGCATAATATTTACTCATATTACTTTACCTCCTTAGCTATTTGATTCTTATATTCCATAGATGATTCTAAGGCATAAGCAATATTTAATATATTTTGGTCATCATAACAGTTACCTGTAATATTTATACCAACTGGTAATCCATCAACAAATCCATTTGGAATTGTAATTGATGGGAAACCACCAAAGTTACCAATTTGTAAGTGTTCATCTAGTACAGTTAATTCATCATCAGATACCATATCATGATTATCTAATTTAGTAGCTGGACCAGTTCCTACTGGAAGAATTAATCCATCGTATTTCTTAAATTGTTCTTTAATAGTATCAACAATTAATCTTCTAGCTCTTTGAGCATTCTTAAAATATTTATCTTGGTTAACAGCTTGCAATACATATGAACCAATTACAAATCTTCTTTTAATTAATGAACTAAATCCTTTAGTTCTATGATCTTTCATTTGTTCTTTATATGTAGAACCTTCTCCACGAGGTCCAAATGAGAAACCAGTTAAGTTAGACATATTAGATGTTGCTTCAGCACATGAAATTACAACATATGTAGAAGCTATTGCATTTAATAAATCTTGATTAATTGATACTTCTTCTACTTCAATACCTAATTCTTTAACTTTATCAATTGTCTTCATGAAGTTATCTAAATGTTCTTCAGTTTCTTTAGGTAAATTCTTATAATTATTTTTATCAACTATTTCTTTAATATAGAATAATTTCTTTCCTTTAACATCTTTAGATAAATCTTTGTATAAATTAATATTTGATGAATCCCAAGAAGTCATATCTTTAGGATCTTTACCTTTCATAGCATCTACTACAATAGCAGCATCTTCAACTGATCTAGTTAAAACACCACATGTATCTAATGAAGATGCAAAAGCGAATAATCCATATCTTGAAATCATTCCATATGTTGGTTTATATCCTACAATACCACAGAAAGCAGCAGGTTTTCTAATTGAGTCTCCTGTATCTGATCCTGTAGCAAATGGATAAACACCAGCAGCAACTGCAGCAGCAGATCCTGATGATGAACCAGCACACATTCTTGTTGTATCCCAAGGATTCTTTTGTACTCCAGTATGTCCTGTTGTACCAGTTCCACCCATACCAAATTCATCCATTGCAGTTTTATTAACTGGAACACATCCGTGTTTAGACAAATTTTCTATAGCTGTAGCTGTAAAAAATGGTACATAGTCTTTTAATGTATTAGATGATCCTGTAGATAATATTCCTTTAGTAGAATAGTTATCTTTAATACCATATGGAATACCTGATAATAAGTCATCAGTTACTTCAGAGCCTTTAGCATCATCTAAAATAGTAACAAATGCATTACATTTTTCTTGTACTTCATGTGATTTCTTAATTGATTCTTTTACTAATTCATCAGATGTTACTTTACCTGATTTTAATTCTTCATGTAATTCTACAATAGTCTTATCCATCATCTTAATCCACCACCTTTGGTACTTCTACTTCTCTATCATCTGTGAAATCACAGTTTGATAATAATTCTTCAATTGAAGGTGATTCAATAGCAACATCTTCTCTTAATTCACATTCAAAATCATCTAATGCATGTGTCATAGGTTGTGCTTTTTCAATTCCTTCAATTTTATTAATTTTATTGATATTTTTATCAATAACTTCAAATTCATCTAATACCATCTTATTTTCTTCAGGAGTTAAACCAATCATTAATAGATCAGCTAATTTATCTATTGTTGCTTCATTAAAATCCATATTATTTTTCCTCCTTAATTTTTAATCCTAATTCTTTTAATTGTTCAGGTGTTAAATATGAAGGTGAACCCATCATTAGGTCAGCACCTGATGCTGAAGTTGGGAATGCTTGAACTTCTCTAAGGTTTGGTTCATCTTGTATAAGCATTAAGATTCTATCAATACCAGGAGCCATTCCACCATGTGGAGGACATCCATATTTAAATGCTGTAAATATTGATTTGAATCTCTTTTCAACTTCTTCTCTTTCATAGCCAACTGTTTCAAAACCTTTAGCTAAACTTTCTAAGTCATGGTTTCTAATAGCACCTGATGCCATTTCGTTACCATTACATACAAAGTCATATTGATATGCTAAAATGTTTTCTTTATCTTCTCTATCATATGCAGAAATACCTCCATGAGGTAAGCTGAATGGGTTATGACAGAAATCCCATTTCTTTTCATCATCTTTCCATTCAAACATTGGGAAATCATTTACTATACATAGTTCTAATTTGTTGTGATCAATTAAACCACATTTCTCTCCAATATAGTTTCTTATTTCTCCTGCAAATTTTTGAGCTATTTTTAATTTTCTATTTGCTATAAAGAACATAACTGAGTTTGTCTTCATATCAAATTTTTCAATTAATTCTTTTCTTTCTTCTTCAGATAAGAATTTATCTATAGGTCCTTTAAATGTTCCGTCTTCCATTAAAGTGATATAACCAATTCCTGGCATACCAATTGATGTAGCAAAATCAACAATATCATTGAACCATGAGTTTGAGTTTTCACCTATTCCATCAACTACAATAACTTTAATATTTGATTTTTTAAATGGACCAAATTCAGTATTCTTTAATGCTTCAGTAGCATCTTTGATTATCAATGGGTTTCTTAAATCAGGTTTATCTGATCCATAATCTTCCATTGCATCTTTATATGCTATTCTTCTAAATGGAGGTTTAGATACTTCTTTATTACTAAATTTAGTAAATACATCATAGAAGATTTCTTCACCTACTTTTAAAACATCTTCTTCATTTACAAAAGACATTTCTAAATCTAATTGATAAAACTCTAATGTTCTATCTGCTCTTGCGTCTTCATCTCTGAAGCATGGAGCTATTTGAAAATATTTAGAAAAACCACCAACCATTAATAATTCTTTATATATTTGTGGTGCTTGTGGTAATGCATAGAATTTACCTTTAAATATTCTTGAAGGTACAACAAAATCTCTTGCTCCTTCTGGTGAAGATGCAGTAAGAATTGGAGTTTGTACTTCAGTAAATCCTAAATCATACATTTTGTTTCTTAAGAAATGAAGAACTTCAGATCTTAATTTAATATTTTCTTTAACTCTTTCATTTCTTAAGTCTAAATATCTATATTTTAATCTAATATCATCTTTAGTATTTCTAGATGTCATGATTTCAAATGGTAATTCATGTTCTGATTCAGCTAATACTTCCATCTTAGATACTAATAATTCAATATCACCTGTAGATAATCTTTCATTATATGTATCTTCAGATCTCTTTCTAATTGTACCAGTTAATTCAACAACTGATTCTTTTGCTAATCCTTTAAACATATTATCATCATTTGAAACCGTTTGTAGTGTTCCTGATTCATCTCTAAGGTCTAAAAACAAAACACCACCGTGATCTCTTATGTTTTCAACCCAACCTGATACTATAACAGTGTCTTTAATATCAGAAGATAGGTCTTTAATCATATGAGTTCTATACTTGTTCATATTAAACACACCCTTTCTTTATTTTTAAATTCTAGTATTCACAGTTTCCTGGAGTTCTTGGATAAGGAATAACATCTCTAATATTTTCAATACCTGTTAGGTACATGATTAATCTTTCAAATCCCATTCCGAATCCTGAATGATAACATCCACCAAATTTTCTTAAGTTTAGATACCATTCAATTTGTTCTCTATCAATATTATGAATTTTAACTAATTCATTTAATTTGTCTAAATCAACTTCTCTTTCAGATCCACCCATTAATTCACCTGAACCTGGTACTTCTAGGTCAACAGCAGCAACTGTTTTACCATCATCATTAAGTTTCATATACCAAGCCTTAATATCTTTAGGCCAATTATAAATGAATACTGGTGAATTAAAGTGTTCAGTAATCCATTTCTCATGTTCTTTAGCAATATCTGATTCATAGTCAGGAGTAAATTCCCATTTTTCTCCTGAATTTAATAATAAATCAATAGCTTCTTTATGAGTAATCTTAACGAAATCAGATGAAACTAATTTATTAAGCTTATCTAATAATCCTTTAGATACCCATTGATCTAACATAGCTAATTCATCAGCACATTTTTCAAGTACTTGATTAACTACGAACTTTAACATTTCTTCTTCTACATTCATTAAGTCATCTAAATGCATGAATGCCATTTCTGGTTCAATCATCCAGAACTCATTTGCATGAGTCTTAGTATTTGAATTTTCAGTTCTGAATGTAGGACCAAATGTATATATTTTCTTAAATGCCATAGCATATGTTTCACCATGAAGTTGTCCTGATCCAGTTATAAATGTTTGTTTTCCAAATAAATCTTTAGAATAATCAACTTCTCCATCTACTTTAGGAACATTATTTAAATCTAAAGTTGTTACTTTAAACATTTGATCTGATCCTTCACAGTCTGCTGTAGTTAATAATGGTGTATGTACATATACATAATTATTATTTTGAAAATATTCATGTATTGCTTGTGCAGCTACACTTCTTATTTTAAATACAGCTTGGAATGTTCTTGTTCTTGGTCTTAAGTAAGCTTGACTTCTTAAAAATTCCATTGTATGTCTTTTTGGTTGAATTGGATAATCAGCAGGACAATCACCTATAACTTCAATTTTTGAAGGTTTAACTTCATATTTTTGTTTTCCTGGCGACTCAACCAATTCACCTTCAACACTTATTGCTGAACCAACTAATATCTTAGCTACTTCATCAAAATTAGATAAATTTTTATCATATACAATTTGTAATGTATTAATTGAAGTACCATCATAGAAATCAATAAAACCGAATTCTTTTTGGTCACGATTATTTCTAACCCATCCTTCAAGTTTAACTACATCACCTATGTTTTTAGTTTTAAATACATCTACTAAGTCCATTATTTATCCTCTTCTTTTATATCAAATTTAATATTTAATTCTCTTAATTGCTCTTTAGTTAATTCTGAAGGTGAACCCATCATTAGGTCTTGACCTGATGCACTTGGTGGGAATGCTTGTACTTCTCTAAGGTTAGGTTCATCTTTAATTAACATAAGAATTCTATCTAAACCTGGAGCCATTCCACCATGTGGAGGACAACCATATTTAAATGCTGTAAAGATTGATTTAAATCTTTGTTCAACTTCTTCTCTAGGATATCCAACGATTTCAAATCCTTTAGCTAAAGAATCTAAATCATGGTTTCTAATAGCACCTGATGCCATTTCATTACCATTACAAACAAAGTCAAATTGGTAAGCTAAAATACTTTCTAAATCATCAGTATTATCATATGCATGAATACCTCCATGAGGTAAACTAAATGGATTATGACAGAAATCCCATTTTTCGTTATTTTCATCCCATTCAAACATTGGGAAGTCATTAACGATACATAATTCTAATCTATCTTTATCAATCATATCTAAGTCATTAGCAACTCTTAATCTTAATTGTCCTAATGCGTTTTTAACGATATGTCTTTCACCTGAAATAATTAATACTAAATCATTATTTTCAAGTTCTAATACTTTCTTTAATTCATTTACTTCTGCTTCAGTTACAACTTTAGCAATTGAACCAGTAATTTCATTATCAATCTTTAAGTAAGCTAAACCAGATGCTTTTTTACCTTTTACAAATTCAGTTAATTCATCTAATTGTTTTCTTGAATATTTATCAGCTGCATTTTTAGCAACGATTGCATTAATAATACCTTTTTCTTCAATTATATTTTTAAATATAGTAAATTCAGTATTTTTAAATACATCAGTTATATCTTTGATTGTCATATCAAATCTTAAATCTGGTTTATCTGAACCATACATATTAATTGCATCATTATATGCAATTCTTCTGAATGGTCTTGGTGATACTTTCTTATCACTGAATGTAGAGAATACATCATAGAAGATTTCTTCACCTACAGCTAATACATCATCTTCTTCAACAAATGACATTTCTAAGTCTAATTGGTAGAACTCTAATGTTCTATCTGCTCTTGGATCTTCATCTCTGAAACATGGAGCAACTTGGAAATATTTACCTAAACCACCAACCATTAATAATTCTTTATAAATTTGTGGTGCTTGTGGTAAAGCGTAGAATTTACCTGGAAATAATCTTGAAGGTACAACAAAGTCTCTTGCTCCTTCTGGTGAAGATGCAGTTAAGATCGGAGTTTGTACTTCAGTAAATCCTAAATCATACATTTTGTTTCTTAAGAAATGTAATACTTCAGATCTTAAATGTAAGTTATCTTTTAATTTATTTCTTCTAATATCTAAATATCTATATTTTAATCTATTATCATCAGAAGTATTTACTTCATCAGCAATTGGGAATGGTAATTCTTCACATGTATTTAAAATAGTAAGTTCTTCTACTTCTATTTCAACATCACCTGTTTTTAAATTAGGATTCTTTGCTGATCTTTCTACTACTTTACCAGTTACTTCAATTACATATTCTGATTTTAATGAATCAGCTATTTTATAATTTTTATTATCAGGATTTACTACTAATTGGATAATTGTTGATTCATCTCTTAAATCAATAAATATTAATCCACCTAAGTCTCTTTTCTTAGCAACCCATCCTGCTAAAGTAACAGTTTTACCTACTGATTTAATATCAATTGTTTCATTCATTACTTTTTTCATAAAGCACTTCCTTACATATGCATGTCAATATAATCTACTAAATCATTAATATTAACACGTTCTTCTTCTTTTGTTTTATTATCTTTTAATACTACTTCATTCTTTTGTAGATCTTCATCATTTAATACGATTAAATATTTAGCATCAAATCTATCAACTGATTTAAATTGAGCTTTTAATGATTTATTCATTAAATCAGTTTCAACTATAAATCCATTTAATCTTAAATTTTGAGCTAAATAACATGCTGTTTCTTTTTCTGAATCAGATACAGCTAATAAATAAACATCTACTGAATTATTAATTGGAATATTAACATTTTCTTCTTCCATAGCTAAGATTGTTCTATCATATCCCATTGCAAATCCTACACCAGGAACTGATGGACCACCTAAAGTTTCAACTAAACCATTGTAACGTCCACCTCCACCTAAAGCATATGAATCTCTTAATGTTACTTCAAATACTGTGTGGTTGTAATAGTCTAATCCTCTTACTAGTTTAGTATTAACATCATATGGAATATCCATTAAATCCAATAATTCTTGTAATCTTTCAAATCTCTTCTTAGATTCTTCATTTAAATAATCAATTGTTTTAGGAGCATTTGCAAGAATTTCTGATCCTGCATCAACCTTACAATCTAATATTCTTAATGGATTCTTTTTAAATCTTTCTTGGCAATCTTCACATAATTCATTAATATGTGGTTCAAAATATTTAACTAAAGCTTCTCTATAGTTATTTCTTGATTCTGTATCTCCTAATGAGTTTAATTGAATCTTAACATCTTCTAATCCTAATAAACGATATGCATTGTATGCTAAAGAAATTACTTCAGCATCTGCTTCACATGTATCAGATCCAAATACTTCAAATCCCCATTGAGTAAATTCTCTATTTCTTCCTGATTGAGGTCTTTCATATCTATACATCTTCATGTTGTAATAAACTTTAACTGGATCAGTTAAATTACCATATAGTTTATTTTCAACAAACCATCTTACTACTCCTGCAGTTCCTTCTGGTCTTAAAGTAATATTTCTTTCCCCACGGTCAACAAAATCATAAGTTTCTTTTTGAACCATATCGGTTGTTTCTCCAACACCTCTATGGAATAATTCAGAAGCTTCAAATACTGGTGTTTCAATATAGCCAAAATTATATTTTTCACATAATGCATTTAATACATCATTAACATACATTCTTTTCTTTGCTAAGTCTCCATATATATCATATGTTCCTTTTTGTTTAGTAATCATACTAACATCTCCTTTTCTAAAATTAAAAAAGTACCTAACAAACGTAAGGACGAGGAATAAATCCCGCGGTGCCACCTTACTTCACATAGGTACTCTCATTTGTATATATCGCATACTTGCGTTTTGTGTTATAAAGAGTTGTTGTCAAATAATACGTATTAGGCATTTCCACCATCTAGCCTTCTCTTTAATACTTAATTATAAGGTCGATTCTCTTCCACAAAAGTTATCAAAATTATAGCTATTTTTAGCTTTTTTGTCAATAGATTTGGCTCCTATTTACGTAGTATAGGACCACCTATTGAATAATAATTATTATTAACTAATTTTGAGTAGTCTTTATATCCGTTTACATAAGACATAATCTCAATTAATTCTTTATTATTTTTTAATTTTCCACATTTCTTAAATGTTCCTTCAGTTATATGAGTAACATCTATATGAACATCTAATTTAACATTTGGTTTCTTATCTAATAATACTTTTTCAGTTCTTAGATGATATATTCCTGAATTAGGTTTCTTAATACCTACATCAGGTGTAATTGTTAAATATTTGATAAAATTAACATCTGCATATATTACTAATCCTAGTTTTATTTCTGTATTAGTAGATAAATCAATTATATCGCCTGGTGTATACATATTAAACCCCTCTCTTCTTAATAGGTTTAACTATTATAGTTTAGATTAATAAATAATGCAAATTAAAAAGATAAGTTAAACTTATCTTATTTAATATAATCACATTCAGAACATTTAGTTACAGGTGAACGTTTACCATGAACTACAAGTGGTTTACCACATTGTGGACAATACTCACCATTTGGTTCATCCCAATATGCTTGATCACATTTTGGATAGTTATCGCATCCATAGAAGACTTTTCCTCTTCTAGAGATTTTCTCAACTATATGTCCTCCACATTTTGGGCATGGAATAAGTTCTTTAGCAGGTACTTCTTCTTTTTCTTCTTGTTTAATGTATTTACATTTAGGATAATTTGAACAAGCTTCAAATTCACCATATCTTGATTTTCTAATAACCATATCTGATCCACATTGTGGACATTTATTACCTGTTAATGTAGGAGCTTTCTTTTCCATTTCATCAAATGCTTGTTTAACTAATGGTTCAAATTTATCATAGAATTCTCTTAATACAGGAATATTATCTTTATGATCATCAGCTATTTCATCTAAGTCTTCTTCCATCTTAGCTGTATAATCAACATTAATTATATCAGAGAAGAATTCTTGTAATTTATCAGTAGTTTCTATACCAATTTCAGTTGGATAGAATTTTTTTTCTTTTACTTCAACATATGCTCTATCTCTTAAGATTTTCATAGTAGTTGCATATGTAGATGGTCTACCAATACCAAGTTTTTCCATTTCTTCAATTAATGTAGCTTCTGTATATCTACTAACTGGTTTAGTAAATTTTTGTTCAGTTTCAACATCTTTAGTAGATACTTTACCATTATATTTAGACATATCTGGAAGTATATTTTCAGATGCACTGAAATAATCACGATATACTCTTAAGAAACCATCGAAAGTTTCTTGTACACCAGTTGCTTTAAATTTATAATCATTATTATCTAAAATAACTGTTGTAGATAATATTTCTCCATCAGCCATTAATGATGCTAATGCTCTAGCATATATAATTGAATAAATTTTATATTCATCATTTGATAAATATTTTTTCATTTGTTCTGGTGTTCTATATAAAGATGTAGGTCTAATAGCTTCGTGAGCATCTTGAACATTATCATTCTTTTTGCCAACTTTAACAGCACCTTTATATTGAGAACCAAAGTTATCTTCAATATATTTATATGCTTCATTTATAAATATAGGTGATAATCTAGTTGAATCTGTTCTCATGTATGTAATTAAACCTGTTGTTTCAGATCCAATATTAATACCTTCATATAATTTTTGTGCTACTTGCATAGTTTTAGATGAAGAATAATTAAATTTATTAATACATGCTTGTTGTAATGTAGAAGTTGTAAAAGGCATAACACCTTTTCTTTTTTTAGTTTTTTCCTCTATATTTTCAATAATGTATTCTTCATTTAATTTATTTAATACATCATTTACTTCATCTTCATTATGTAATTCTAATTTATCATTTTTATATTTTTCTAAAGATGCATCAAAATCCTTAAAATGAGCAGTTACATCCCAATATTCTTCAGGAATGAAACTTTCTATTTCTCTTTCACGATCAACAACAAGCTTTAATGCAACAGATTGAACTCTACCAGCAGATTTACCACCAGTTTTTGATTGCATTAATTTAGATAATCTAAAACCAATTATTCTATCTAATATTCTTCTTGTTTCTTGTGATTTAACAAGATCCATATCTATTTTTCTTGTATGATTAAATGCTTCTTTAACTGCAGGAGCAGTAATTTCGTTAAATACTACTCTTTCATAATTATTTTCTTTAATTCCTAAATCATCAAATAAGTGCCAAGATATAGCTTCCCCTTCACGGTCTGGGTCGGTTGCAAGATATACGAATTCAGATTCTTTTACATCTTTCTTTAATGCACTTATATCTCTTTTTTTACCAGATATTTCAATATAGTTAGGTTCAAAGTTGTTATCAACATCTACTCCTAATCCATATTTACCAGAAGTAGCAAGGTCTCTTATATGACCTTTACTTGATACTACTTTATACTCACTACCTAAATATGAGCCAATAGTATGCGTTTTAGCAGGCGACTCAACTATTACTAGTTTACTCAAAGTTTATTCCTCGCTTTCTGTTTTTTCCTCTTCTACTTTTGGTTCTTCTACTACTACAGGTTTATATTTTTCTAAACCTTCTCCTAAATAATTGAAATAATTTGATCTAATTGCTGAACCAGACATTCTTTGTCTAGTATTTATTTCAAAATTAATAGATTTTAATTCGGCATCAGAGTATTGAGTAGCTCCAGATAAATAAGTCATCTTATTACCTGGTGCATAATAGAATCCTCTATCATCTTGCCAAGAACCATCAGCAAAATATGCACGTGAAACATGTGTTTCACTGAAAACATCAGTTCCTAAATAAAGACGTGGATCATAATCCATATCAAATAAATTTAGTAATGTAGGAAGTAAATCAATTATTGTTGTATAATCTGTTACTTCTATTGGTGCTTCCAATGCTGAATTATAAATTAGCATTGGTGTTCTGTCAACATTTTTATCTGTTGTACTATTATGATTTACTGTATAACCAGCGTTATTTGCTTCTAAATATTGATTAATATTAGAGTCAGTTAATCCATATGGATAATGATCACCAAACATAGCAATAACTGTATCATCTAATTTGCCTTCTTTTTCTAATTCGCTTAATAATTCAGCTAATGCATTATCTAATTCAGTCATCTTAGATAAGTATCTCTTTAAGTTAGTTGAATAATTAGTGTTAGCCCATCTTGAAGAGTATGCATCTCCCCATTCAGAAGGAACATTATAAGTTTGATGTGTTGTTACAGCAGCAAAATATGTGAAGAATTTATCATTATTCATGTATTTATCTTTTGCTTGTTGGAACATAACTTTATCTGAAGGCCATTCTTCATAAATTTCATTCCATGACATTCCTAATTCTTGTACTCCATAGAAATGATCTGCTCCTAAATTTGGATGAATTCTATTTCTATAATAATATTGTTGAGTATAATCATGGAATCCGTTTGTAGCATATCCAGCTTTCTTAAATATATTATAAGAAGCTTCAGAAAATTTAAATTTAACTGCATATGCATTTGCTGTACATGTATTATTAATAGTAAATAAACTTGTTAATACAGTAAATTCATTGTTACCTGTTGAACAATTATTTCTTGGAGAGAAATTGTTTCTAAATGAAATACCTTCATGATACATCTTATATAATGTTGGGAAATCTTCCTTATTTAATATAGCAATTTCATCTACTGATTCCATTAAAATAATAATTAAGTTCTTTCCTTTAAATATACCAGTCATATCATTTTTTTGAGTAATATTTCTATTCATGAAATATGTATTTAATGACCTAAAGTTTTCATCACTTGTATTATCTTGTAAAGTTTTCCAAGCTGTATCATCAATTACTCTTCTCTTATCTACAGGTATTTTTTCTATATCTTCTTTTTTCTCTTCTTGTGTTATATCAGCCATTTGTAATTTTAAAATATAATCTGAATCAATTCCTTGTATTTGTGATTTAATATCACAGAATAAATACATAAGCACACCAAAATTATTAGCAGTTAAATTACTGTTTTCTGGGAATAACCATAAATAATAATTTTTTTCAGTTTGTATTTCATTTTGGAATTTATCATCTTTAATTGTGTAATAATATAAACCACTTAAAGCTACTATTGCTATTAAAGTAACAGCTTCTATATATATTCTTTGTGGCATAGTAAATTTTCTAGGTATTCTATTTTTATATATTTTTCTATCTACAACTACATAATAAACAATAAAGATAATTGGAATAACTAATAAAATCCAATATAAAAACTTAGATGCATGTAACACATCCATGATGTATGAAGTAACTTTAGTTCCTTGTTCTGCATTAGCAGTACCCATGAAGAAACCAATGTAGTTATATAGATTAAATTCTACAAACATATATATAGATACAGCTATTACATATATTATATTAAATATTCTATGTACTACTTTATGAGTAAAATGCCATATAAACGACCATAGTAATGAAATAATAAATGATGATAGTAATATTCTTACTACAGCAAAGTCATTAAAAGTAGATGACATTAAGAATCTAACATACATTTCCATTATAAATGTATATATTGTTAAAACTACAGTATTTAAAAATACTCTATTAGTTAAAAATTTCTTCATAAACATCATCCTTTTATCTAAATTACTTATTTATTATTACACTTATAATATAAAAAGTAAATAATTAAAAAAATAAAACATGACTTTAGTCATGTTTATTAATTAGTTCACTTATTGGAGAAAAAGTTTTTCTATAAAAGTCTTTTACTCCATATTTTTCTACTGCAGCTATATGATCTTTAGTTGGATATCCTTTATGTTTAGCATATCCATATTCAGGATATTCTTTATCTAATTCAATCATCATTCTATCTCTTGTAACTTTAGCAATAATAGAAGCAGCTGATATACTTTTAGATTTATAATCACCTTTAATAATAGCTTTATTAGGAATACTCAAATCTTCTAATTCCATAGCATCTATTAACACATATTCAGGTTTGATATCTAAACCATTTATAGAATCATACATAGCTTCTTTAGTAGCTTCTCTTATATTTATTTCATCTATTCTATTATTATCTTTAATACCTATTTTATATGAAACACATTCTTTGATAAGTATTTCGTATAATTCTTCTCTTTTCTTTTCAGTTATTTTCTTACTGTCTGTTAATCCAGCAAGTTCATATCCAACAGGCAATATGCATGCACATGTAACAACAGGTCCACATAAAGGTCCTCTTCCTACTTCATCAACACCAGCTATTAAAGTAATACCTTCTTTATTTAATTTATTTTCATATCTAGAATTATTTTTAGAAGCTAAATACATATCTATAGCTTCAACTACTTTTTTATTTTTTTTATATTCTTTTGATAATATTTCAAATTGTTCTTCTAAATATGAATCTTCATATTGTTCTAAATTATCAATGTCTATCATATTTAAATCCTATCAAATGTTATACCTTTAATATTTTCAGTTCTTAAATCACTTATTATTTGAGTAGAAACACGATTAGTATCTACTTCTCCACCAGATATAAGTGCACCTAATCTTTTACCTATAGTTTCATATGTTTCCATAATATCATCATTATTAACATGAGAAACATTATATCTTTCTAATAATATATTATTATAATATTTATCTAATTTATTTAGGATATGAATAGCTACTTCATCATGATCTACTACATCAGATGAGATAGCACTCATAGAAGCTAGATTTAAAGCTATTTCAGCGTTTTTAAACTTAGGCCATAAAATTCCTGGGGTATCAAGTAAAAGTACTCCAGCATTAGTTTTAAGCCATGTTAGATTAGTTGTTACACCTGGTTTATTACCAACGTTTGCAACTTTCTTACCAGCTAATCTATTAATGAATGTTGATTTACCAACATTTGGTATACCTACTACTAATGCATGAATATCTTTTTCTTTTAAACCCTTAGCTGCTCTTTTAGCATTTAAGTCTGCAGTTATTTCTTTAGTAGCAGTTAATACTTTTTTATAATCATTATTATCATTTAAATTAACTAATACTACTTTATGTCCTTCAGATTCATATTTATCTATCCATTTTTTAGTTTCGGTTAAATCGCATAAATCTGATTTAGTCATGACAATTATTCTAGGTTTATTTTTAACTATATTATCTATATCTTCTATTCTAGAAGAATTTGGTATTCTAGAATCAATAAGTTCATATACTATATCTACTATAGGTAATAGCTTATCTATTTCCCTTTTAGTTTTAGCCATATGACCTGGATACCAGTTTATATTTGTTCTAGTTTCTTCCATGAGGATCAACTCCTTTTTTCTAAATCAATAAAATTATACCATAAAAAAGACGAAAATAATTACTATTTCGTCCTTTTAATTCTTATATAAATTAATTTGATGTTATATATTCTTCAAGTTCTTTTAAAGAATTAATCTTTTTATATTTAGATTCTTTCTTATTATTTCTATCTAACATTATTACATCTAATTTCTTTTTATATCCAATATCTAGATTATCTTCAAAGTCATCTATAAAAATTGCTTCATTTTCAGATATATTATAATCATTGATTACCATATCAAAAAACTTTTCTTCATTCTTAGATGTTTCACATATGGAAGAAACATATACTTTATCAAATAAATCATATACTTCTTCTTTTTTTAAATAATCAACAATACTTGGATAATTATTTGTAAGCATTATTAGTTTATAATTTTTGTTTAATTTATTTAATATATCTTTTACATCATCATACAGTGAATATTCACTTATATTATAAACTTTATCATAAGCTATTTCTTTTGCTAATTCTTTATCCAATCCTAATTCGTCTAATATATTTGAGTAGAAACTAATAAAAAGATTATATTCTTCCTCTAATGTTTTAATAGGAAGATCATCTTTAACTAAATATTTATTATTGGATATTGCTTCTTTTGCTTTTTCAAGTTCTATTTTAGATTCATTTAATATTGTTATGAATTTTGGTGTTAGAAACCATTTGCCTGATTTAGGATAACCTAATACTTTACCAAAATCAAAAATAATATATTTTATATTCATTATAATCGCCTCTTTTTATATTTCAAATGTATATATAGGTGCTTCTTCACTACCTAGTTTTAATTTATTTTTATTTTCATCATATATATCTTGAAAATGCCACCATTCACTTTTTAATTTACCAAAACCTGCTTCATTCATTATTTTCTTTAATAATATAGAATTATCATTTTCTTCATAATTATCAACAGCAGCAAAATCTTGAACTTTAGATGGCATTAATAATTCATCACCATTTGCATCTACTAAAGTAACATCAAGAGCAAGACCAGCATTATGCCATGATCCTCTTTCAGGAGCAAGCAATCCTTTAGCTACTAAATCAGGTCTCATAGTAGCATGCTTTTTAGTAACACTATATGGTCTATAAGCATCACATACCTTTATTCTTAAATTGTATGTCTTTGCTATATCATTAGCATTCTTTAGTTTTAAAGCAATATGCTTTTTAACATAAGCACAATTAGTATTGTATTCTTTACCAAAAATAGTTGAATTGTTAAATAAACATAAATCAACAATTAAACTATCATCAATATCAAGTACATTTACTAAATCATTGCAATCTTTTGTTACCATAATTTTCACCTCTATTTTCATTTTTATATACAAATTAATTATAATATAAAAAGTAGGATCTTTCCTACTTTTTTGCTTAATTAAATAATAATGGAACGTTTCCGTATATAATTACTCTTAATATTCCTAATATAATTAAATGTAATGGATAATATATATAGAAGAACCATTTCATCCACTTACATTTTCCTTTTTCGCCATTATAAAGTTTTAATAAAGGATATACTAAAATAACAAATACTTCTATTATTCCATGTATTTTATTTACAAAGAAGAATGAAACAATTCCATATACTAATACCCATGGCATTACTGCCTTCATTTGTTTTTCTAAATCCCCACGATTGTAATACATTCCTATAACTGATAATACTGCAATACTACTCCAGTTAGCAGGGAATGCACTCCATACAAGAATTAATACTAATATATGTTTAAGTATATTATTCATATTAGTCTTTTCATTTATATATAATACTAATACTGCAATAAATAAAGGATACATTACACTTGATTGATTAAATAAACTATTAGGAATATAACTTATATTAAATGCAAAACAATAAGCAAAATGTGAAATAATAGCAAAAATAAATAATCTAAACATATACTTTTTTACATTATGTGTATAGAAAAATCCTTCACTTACAAAGAACCACATTATAGGTGCAGTAAGTCTACCAATTATATGTAATCCTATTGCAATAGGATTTGCTGGAAATCCAGGATATATAAGATCAGTAAAATGATCTATTGTCATAGCTATTATAGCTATTAGTTTTAAATGATTTGCATTAAGTTTTTTCATAGATGTTTTCCCTTTCAAAATAAAACTACCTTAAAAGTATAACATAAAAAGTAGGATTTCTCCTACCTAAAATAATCTTTCTAATCCTTTATTTAATAATTATTATTTTTTATATATATTTCCAACAGGATTGTTTAAAGTTTTTCTTAAAGTTTTATTTAAAACACTAACTAATTTATCTTGTGCATTTTTTCTTTCAGATACTTCATTAGCTTGTCTTATTTCTTCATCATTTACTATTTCTAAGAATTTATTTGCATATAATAATCTATTATTATATTCTTCTTCATCTTTAACTGATTTACTTAAGAAACATTTATAAATGAAATCGCGTTTTTGTTCATTTTTTTCTATACTATTCCAATTATCCCTCATTAATCCTGCTACAATTAATAATATTTCTGGATCAAAGTCTAATTCAAAAAAATGTGCATAGTGGTCAATATAACGTATATCTACACTAGATAACATATTAAGAATATCTTCATCTTTTTGTGCTTTTGTAGCTGTTTCTTTATATCTTTTACTATTCATTAAATCATAGATACTCTCTGAATCTTCTCTCTCTTTTTTATATATTTCAATTGCTTTTTTTACTGATTCGTGAGAAGAAAAATCAAGCTTATAAATTTGATTACACGCAACTAATCCACGCGCTTGTTCTGTTTCAACTAATTCTGCGTTTGCCCAAGCATTTTCACGCATATATTCTATTACACTATTTTTTCTATTAGCTTTATTTTCATCACTCATTAATAATGTTGGTATTTCATTATATCTTAAAATACCTCTTAAACCAATGTAATCGCCTTTAAATAAATCTAAGCAAAAACATACTCTATCATCAATATTCATTGTTGAAGATAAAAACTCATTTACCCAAGTAATCATTTTATCTACTGGATAACCCTTTTTAATTATTTCATTTAACATATCTGCAACATTATATTCATCTATTCCTTGATACATATGGTAACGAGATGAAGGTAACAAACTTTTATCAACTTTACCTAAATATTTATCTTCAAGTCCATACTTCATATCAAACAATTTATTATCTATTTGTGTTGTTCTACCACGATATCTAATTTTTACATCTATATCAGACAATGAAGTTATTACATCATTTAATATTAAATCTAATGTTATCCAATCAGTCTCACAATTTTCTCTATTGGCATATCTCATTAATGCAATAATAGATTGCGCAGCTTTCTCATTTTTATAAAATACTTCTAAATCTCTTCGAAAGTTTTCTTCTATTGTACTCATTATTATTTCCTTTTTCTCCTAATCTTTTGAATTTAAAAAATATTATAATTTAAGAAAAATTACTAGTCAACAAATATTTTATTCCATCTACTTCAGTAAATAATACATCAGTAGGAACTACATATTTTTTTATTTAACTATTCTTTTATTTTCTAATTCTTTTTGTAATTTTATTGATACTTCTTTAACTGTATCTTCTTCAAATGGATTAGGCATATTATATTTTTCAATTAATTCTTTAAATGAATAATATGATGCTACTCCACCTATTTCTTTAAATAGATCTATATTTTTATCACATTCATTCCAAATAGATAATGCATCACAGCAAGCTAATGCATAATCTATAAAATAGAATGGATTGTAATATATATGAGAAACACCGTAGAAAGATCCACCTGTACTTAAATTAATATGACCACCATAAGTATTATCCATATTATATTTATGAGCAAGTTCTAACCATGTTTTTCTAATATCTTCTACTTTTAAATCTTCTTTAGAATATATTGCTTGTTGGAATTCATCTACTAAACATCTTTGTGGTAAATCAGTTATAAAATTATACATTTTCATAAAACAATATTTTTTATAATCTTCTTCACTAAAAATATTATCTAAATGATCCATCATTATAAATTCCATAGCATATGAGAATATTTCTGCTACTTCCATAGTTGGATATTTAAGTAATGCAGATACAATTCTATTCTTATCTTCTTTAGAAGCACAATATTTTTGTAATGAATGACCTATTTCATGTGTAGTTGTTTTAACATCAAAATATGTACCTTTATAATTACCTGTTACAACTGGCATACAAGTTTCGGTTAAATAATTTGTTATTGAGAAATTAACTTTAGTATCTCTAGTAACAAAATCTATATAACCATTTTCTAACATGAAATCATATAAATCAGATAATTCTTTATCTACTTCTTTAAATGAATCTCTTAAATGTTCAAGTAATTCAATACCTTCATATTTAGGTTTAGGCATTTCAGTAAAATATACCGTATCATAATATTTTAATTCATCTAATCCTAATTCTTCTTTTTTCCATTCAGTTAATTGCTTACAAATTGGAATTATATATTTAATTATATTATCTCTAAATTTTGATATATCAGAATAATCATAATCAAATCTTTTTAATTTATAGATACTATATTCAACACAATTTTTAAATCCAAGTTTTCTAGCTATCTCATTTCTAACTTGTACAAGTTCAAATAGTATTTGATCATATTTTTCTTGATTACTGTAGTAATAATCATTTACAAAATCATGAGCTTTCTTTCTTACTTCTCTATCTTTATTACTATAATCAGCACTTATTTTACCAATTGTTTTTTCTTCTCCATCATAATTTAATTTAGTTAGATTTAGTTTTCTACATTGCATCATTAAATCATTTTCTTTTGCAACTAAATCAGATATTTCATCAGATGTAACTCTTGCTTGATATTCAATTATTCTAAAGAAATTATCTGGTAAGATACCTTTTAATTCCTCTTTATATTTTGAATTATTTAATTCATTATAAAATGGTAAGAATAATGAATCATATTTGACTTTATTTTCATTCCAATATTTTATTTCAGCACCGAAGAATTTATCTTCAACATTTCTCATGTTATTTATATCAGCATAATCAAACATTTCTTCAATGTGATTTTGAAATTTAATAATTTCTTTTACTAATTCAAGATATTCATTATAGTTATCACATTTGATAAGTTTAGATATTAATTCTTCAACACTTTTTTTAGTTTTATCATAATCTAATCTTTCATATTTTATTTCATTAAAGTTTATGTTGTTTTTTATCATAATTGTAATCTCCTATATCCATAGATATTATAACATAAAAAAAGATGTTATATTAACATCTTTTATAAATGGAATTTAACAATATTATCATTATTTACTTTATCAGCTTCAGGTAATGAACTACGAGCATACATATCTAATAAAATATTATATTGTTCCATACAATAATGACTAATATAAGCTTCTTCACATTCTCTTAAAAATTTTTCATCATCTTTATTTTTATCCCATAATCTTAAAAATACTTCTTTATCTTTATTTTTACGATATCCTGAATATTCTAATTCATTCATAAATGAATAACTTAAATCATCATATATGATAATACCAAGATTAACATTACCTTTCATATCTTTAGACCATTCATTAAAATCATCGCAAAATTTCTTTAGGCTAATACCACTTGGTCCAATTACAGTACTAAGTGGAGGCTTTGGTAATGCTTTACCTGCAGGTAATTGTAACATTAAATCGATTTTTATATTTTTTGACATATTTATTTCCCCTTTATGTGCATAGTATTATAGTTATTTTGTTTAGTTTTGTCAAAAATATATATTCTTAAATTTGACATAAATAAGTACCAAATATATAATAACTCATCAATAAAGGGGATAAAATAAAATGACAAAGAAAGCGTTAAAGAATGCTCTTATAATTAGTTCATTAATATTAACTAGTTGTGCTAATCAAGAAGTTAAAGAACCTACTGATATTACAACTATCAATTGGGAGCCTGTAACAACTCAAGAAAGTACTATTGAAGATACTCAAGAAGAAATTGAAGAACTAGAAGTTGAAGAAGTTAAAGAGCCTGAACATGTAGATTTATTAATGATTGGTGATGTATTAGTACATAAACCTGTTTATACATCTGGTATACAAGAAGATGGTACATTAAACTATGATCACTTCTTTATAAATATTCAAGATGATCTAGATGAAGCTGAAATAAAAATAGTTAATCAAGAAACTATATTAGGTGGAACTGAATTAGGTTTTAGTAGTTATCCATGTTTCAATTCACCCCAAGAAATTGGTGATGCTGAAGCTAAAGCAGGATTCAATGTTATATTACATGCTACTAATCATTCAATGGATAAAGGTTTTACTGCTATTAACAATACTATTAATTTCTGGAGAGAAAAATATCCTGAAATTAAAATGATTGGTTTAAATCTTAATGAAGAAGAACAAAATAATATTCAAATATATGAACAAAATGGATTTAAAATAGCATTACTAAATTATACATATGGAACAAATGGTATACCACTTCCAAGTGATAAACCATATTTAGTAAATCTATTAGATAAAGATAAAGTTACAAATGATATTCTAAAAGCAAAAGAAGAAGCTGACTTTGTTGTAGTACTACCTCATTGGGGAACTGAATATCAATATGGCCCTGATACTTTACAACAAGAATATACACAGCTATTTTCTGACTTAGGAGTTGATTTAGTAATTGGTACTCATCCTCATGTACTTGAAAATATTGAAGTAATTACAAATGATGAAGGGCATGAAATGCTAGTATTCTATTCTTTAGGTAATTATGTTTCAGGTCAAAACAAAAAAGATAGAGTTATTGGTGGTATGGCTAAAGTATCTATCGAAAAAGATTATGAAACTAATGAATGTTATATTACTGAATATGAACTTGATCCAGTTATAACCCAACAAGGTGAATATACAGTATATAAATTAGAAGATTATAATGATGAATTAGCTAATCAAAATAGAATAAGAAATCAATCTGGTTGTAGTGATTTCAATATGGAATATATAAATGATAAATGTTCTGAAATATTAGGAGAAACATTTAATCAAGAACAAGAAAAAGTTTTAGTTAAAATTAAAAAGTAGGTTTTATCCTACTTTTTTATTTTCTTCTTTCTAATCTATACTTCTTATACATTTGATCTTTATCTTCTTGTAATTTATGATCAGCTTTTATATAAGTTTTCTTCATAGATTCACCATGTTCTGGTTTAACCATACCATAGTTTAATCCAATTATAATATTATCACTTACACCTAAATCTATTAAACATACTTCATCTCTTGCTAGTTCTGCTTTAATAGATGCTAATTGTAATGTTTCTTTATTAGTCATCAATACAAATTCATCTCCACCTATTCTATATACACAGTGACCTGTACTATGATAAGTTTCTGTTGTATCTTCATTAACTGTTACTTTATATTTTGGCCAATATTTATTTAATATCTTGGCAGTTTCTTTAATATATAAATCACCCTTAGCATGTGTGAAACTATCATTTATAAATTTTAATCTAAATAAATCAAATAATGCAAATACTATATTATTATCTTCTTCATTTATTTGACTTAATCTCATTTCATATGAATTTCTATTATCTAAACCTGTTAACATATCAGTAGTAATAGCTTTAGTATTTCTTTCATAACTAGCAGCTCTTTTTAATATGACTTGCATTGTATCTTTAACTCTTTCCCAGAAAAGAAAATCTAAATCTTTTTTATTGTTATTTATAATAGCCATTATACATTCGTCATCATCATATACACTATTTAAAAGAGGTATATGTATTAACGTCATATTTCCTAATCTTTCTGAAAGATCCATATCTATATTAAATATTTTTCTCTTTTCAATTAAAGGTATTGTTTTATTAACAATACAACTGACTGGTTGTAACATTTCTCTTACAGAAGAATCAGATGCTTTAAAACCATAAGTTTTATCTTCTTTTTTGTAAAAAATATAAATATCACCTGAACCTAAATATGATCTTAGTAATGATAAAGACATAGTTATACCATCTTTAACATCCACTGTTTTTAATGATTGCATCATCATTTCATAAAACAAATAGAATTCATCATTTTTAATTTTACCCATTTCAGGATCTAATACAGAATCATATGCCATAATAAAACCCTCACTCACTAAATTTGTTATACAATAGCATAAAACGATTTATTTGTCTACAAATCGCTTTTGTTCTTTCTAGTATATATTAATCTCTTAAAATCAGAATTTTCTTCGCCTTTAGTAATTTCAAATTCTGCTTCATTAAAACTTGGGAAATATACATCTCCATTTTCAACTTCCATATTTACTTCAGTTATATACATAACATCTACTAATGGTATAACTTCTTTAAATAAATTATATCCACCTATAATATAAATATTACCTTCAGCTAATTCTAATGCTTTTTCAAGAGAATCAACAGTTATAACACCCGGATAATTAGTAGTTCTCGATATAACTATATTTATTCTATTTGGAAGTGGATGACCAATATCTTCATATGTTTTTCTTCCCATGATTATAGTATTACCAGTAGTTAATTCTTTAAATTGTTTTTGTTCTCCTTTTATATTCCATGGTATTTTACCATCTTTACCTATTACATTATTTTTAGAACGAGCAACAATTAATCCTAACATATAAATACACCTCTTTTTCTATTTTAGTATAACATAAAAAGTAGGATATTACTCCTACTTTAAATTATATTTATTTATAAAATCTTTTACTTGTTCATCAATATCTTTTTCAGTATCAATTGTATAGTCAATTAAACTATCATCTATTCTTGGAACATTTTCTTTTTGCCAAATATAATCTTCATATGTTCCTTTAGAATAATTATCATCTCCATATGTTCTATTATTTATTCTTTCTTTAATAGTATTATCTGAACATATGAGTCTAATAATATAATATTTATATCCTAACTTATCTAATATCTTTTTCTTTCTATCCCAGTTAATACATGAACAACTATCCATAATACAACTATTATTGTTTTTTAATAATAATTCTAATCTATATTGTTGTAATTCATATAAAAGTTCATTGTTATTTTCATAATTATCTAACCATGATCTAACTTCATCATTATTCATGATAATTGAATTATCATATTTAGATATTATTTTAGATATATAACTTTTACCTTGACCACAGTAAGCATCAAATATAATTAAATATGGATTTTCTTTATTTCCTTTAACAATAGGAAATCTTTCTAGAAATCTATCTTTCATATTATTTTCCCCTTTAAGTAATATGTATTATAACATAATTCTATAATTTATCTAATACATCCATCAAATTAGGTTGTTCACATGATGGTTCTACTTTTAATATATCTTTATTAACTGTTGGTTTATAATCATAATCAAATGAAAATGTAGTATCAATTTTTAAATTATCAAATGATGGTTTAGGTATAATCATATCTGGATTATTAATATCTATAAACAATTTATATTTATTATCTTCTATTCTTGTTAACTCAACAATATCTTTTGATATATCAAACAATAAATTATCATCTTTATATTTGATCGATACATCCCAGTTAATATATTTATTTAAGTCTATAGTTTCATTTATAGTTATTGATTTTAAATCTATTTTTTCTCGATTAAAGTTTAAAAATATACTTAAATTATCTGAATTTATTTCAATAGAATATTGATTAGCCAAAACTTCTTTTATATTCATTTCTACATTATTAAAGATCATATAAATCAACCTCGTTTCTAATAAATTATATCATAAAAAAAGACAAATATAATTTGTCTTTTATTTTCCACGTGGTATATGAGTTAACCTGTCAGCTTCTTTTTTCATTTCTGGACATTCAACACCAATTGCTTTAGCAAGTGCCAATGCAAACTTGGTATCATCACATAACCTAGTTTTTTTAACTCTTTCTAGATATTTAATAAAATCTAAATATTCGTCATATTCAACACCTAGTATATTTAATCCTTTAATAAGAGTTTGATGATTCATTTCTCTATCGCCTTTTTCAATTGCACTTATATAAGCAGGTGATACTCCAAATATTTCTGCAAATTCAACATTATGCATATCTTTAGCAATTCTTATTAATCTTAAAGGATTATACATCTTTTTAATTTCTTCTTCCGATTTTATAGGTGTATGATTTCTTTGTTTAGTTCCACTTATTACTATAGATGTACTATCATCTGTAATAGCTCCATTAAAATTAACCATAACTGGATCAACCATGATAATAGATGCTCCACTTAAATTAACACCTTCAAAACTAGTAAATGGTCCAAATGGGAAAATATTATCATGTTGTACTTCATCATTTATAAATGAAGTATTAGATAAATCTTTATTATAAACTGTTTGAGGATTTAATAATACAGGATTACATTCCGAAAAATCTATACCTCTTACATCAACATTTTTAAATTCAACATTTGATAAATCTATAAATTTTAAACCACATAAAAATTGTTTATCAATTTTTCTAACACCATCTTCAATATTAAATAAATATTTTTCAGGTATTTTAAATCTTTCAATTTTTTCTTTATGATCTTTAGATATTTCAGCTAAAGCTACTATATCATTTGCTAAAGTTGCTCTTATTTCTGCTTCTTTTGCTGCTCTAGCTTCTTCTTTCTTTTTATCAAGAAGTAATCTTTTTTCATATTCTACTTTTTCAATATATGGAGTACCATCTTCACATTTATATGATTCCGATATTTCTAATGCGCTTACAAACTCATGATTTATTGATGCTAGATATTCTTTTATATTTTCTTTAAATGCTAATGATTGAAGAAAAAAACTATCTTGATTAAGAAAATCCGGAATTGAATTCCAATCTATTCTTATTTCATCTAGCAAATGTTCTTCCTCAATTCCATATGGTTCAATTCTTTCTGCTCCATCTTCATATACTATGATATCTTTTTCTCTTATAGTAGCTAATAGTTTATTATTTTTAAAAAAAGATGTATTAGAAAAACTTGAATTCCACGTTCCATTATAGTGATAAAAATAACTACGATAATTTTCAGGTACAACAACTGTTCCGTCTGCTAATTTGAATGAAAGTGGTTTCATATAATATGTAATTAAATTCTGTAATTCTATATTGTTATTTTCTTCTGCTTCTTTAAGTTGATGTTCCATGGCATAATAAAAATAACCATAAAACCACTTTGCTCTAAACATTTCAAAACCACCGTTTATTATTTGACCAATAGTTGGTTTATTTTTTCTGTGTAGTTGACTAATAAATGATTCTTTTTCCATTTTAACCCCTCTTTGAATGGAACATATTATAACATTGATAAGACGTTGTAGCAAATATTTTATTTATTATAATATCCGAAATCTATAGGGTGAAACATATAATATGTGATCCTTTAGAAGAAAAAGCACATACAAAATAAAAAGATAGACTATTAAGTCTATCTTTTTTACTACTTACAAGTAAATTCAGCAGCTTCTAAAGTTTCTTTTAACTTATCATATTTGAAGCCTTTAAGTTCTTCAATACCAGCGTCTTTAGCAATCTTCCAACCGTTTTCATCTAACTCATCAATAGTAAATTGATATGTTACATAAATTCTAGAACCAGTTTTTTGAACGTTACATGTTACACCTTTTTGATCTTTAAGATCTTTATTACATTCATCAGATAACTCAGTAGCTTTAGCATCATCATATTTATCTTTATAAATAAATGTGCCTTGAAGAGTTACGAATTTAAAATCTTCACCTTTATAAGAAAAGATATATTCAACTTCTTCCTTTACTCCATCTTCTTCTTCATCAAGTGTACATGTAAGTTTCTTATCTTGTTCTGCTGTTGTTGTAGTTGTTTCTGTTTGTGTTTGACTTTCTTTCTTCTCACATCCAGTTGCAACTAATGCTAAAGAGCCAACTGCTAGAATAGCAAATAAAATACGTCTATTCATATAAACACCTCCTATAAAAACTCTGACCTTATACTAACACCCATGTATTAATATGTAAACCCTAAATAAAAAAGAAGAACAATTTATTTTGCTCTTCTTCTAGGTTTAACTTCTTCTTTTTGATTAAGTATTCTATCATATGCATATAAAACTTGTTCAATAGATAACGACATTACTTCTCCATTTAAATCTATATAATATTCACTTATTGGTAATGATTGAATAAGTTCTACAATACCTTGTCTATTTAGTAAAGATCCAATTATATAATCATTGTTTAAACCTTGAGTCCCATTGTCTACATAAAGAATAGTATTATCTATTAAAATTTTATACATAATAAACCCTCCTGATGGTTATTTATTATAATATAAAGAAATAAAAAATAAAAGAGGATATTAAATCCTCTTTTTACTTAAAGAAACCTTTTAATAATTTATTTAATGTTTTATCTATTATTTTGTTTTCTGTTTTAGTAACAACTTTTTTACCTAACTTATAACCAATAGAATTTTTCTTTGCTTTTTCTGCTTCTTTTTCTTGTCTTTCTTTTTCTCTTTGTTCTGCTTTTAATCTTCTTTCTTCTTCTTTAGCAAGTTTTTCATCAATCTTTGCTTGTTTTTCAGCAGCTTTAGCATCTTCAGCATCTTGCTTGGCTTGTGCTTGTGCTTCTAAGATAACATCATTCTTTTCTTTAGCAGATTCTCTATCTTCTGATTCTTCATATTTACCATATATATCTGAATTAAGAATAATATTTCTTCTTTCTTCATCTGATATAGTTCCCATTCTTGATTGAGGTGGTAATATCTTAACACTTTCAGTTATAGTTGGATTGCCTTTTTCATCTAATACTGAAACTAATGCTTCACCTGTTCCAAGATTTTGAATTTCTTTAGCTGTATCAAATTTTGGATTAACTCTGAATGAATCAGCAGCTAATTTTAAACTTCTTTGTTCTTGTGGAGTATATGCATGTAATGCATGTTGAACTCTATTTCCTAATTGAGCAAGTATTTCTTGTGGTATATCTCCAGGTAATTGAGATACAAAGTATAATCCAATTCCTTTTGATCTAATAAGTTTAACTATTTGAATAATATGATCAACTATAGGTTTTGGCATATCATCAAATAATAAATGTGCTTCATCAATAAAGAATACCATCTTAGGTTTTTCTACATCTCCTACTTCTGGCATTGTATTATATAATTCATTTAGTAACCATAGAATCATTACTGCATATGAATCAGGATGTCTAAATAATTCTTGAGCATCAAGAATACTTACTTTTCCATATCCATTATCTACATCAAATCCTCTTAAATCTTTAATATCAAATTTTGGATATCCAAAGAATTTTCCATCTACATCTTCAATAAGTTCAAGAACATTTCTTTGAATTGTAGTAATTGATTGAGTTGGTAAATTACCATATTTTAAACTATATTCATTTCTATTATTATTAACATAAATTAACATTGATTGAAGATCTTCTAAAGTATCCATTTCTTTATTCTCATCTTCTGCTATTTTATATATCATTGATAATACTGAATCTTGAACATCTGTTAAACCTAACATTTTAGACATTAATCTATGACCTACAGATTGAACAGTAGTTCTAACAGGATGACCATTTTTTCCATATACATCTAAGAATGTAACTGGATATTTTTTATAATCAAATCCATCTAGTTCCATCTTTTGTACTCTAGAAGTAATATTTTCATTAGCTTCTCCTATCATAGATGTTCCAGCTAAATCACCTTTAACATCTATCATGAAAACCGGAACACCAGCTGATGAAAAACTTTCTGCTAAAACTTTTAAAGTAATAGTTTTACCTGTACCTGTTGCTCCTGTTATAAGGCCATGTCTATTAGCCATGTTTAATAAAATATTAACTTCAGTATCTTCATTTTTTCCTATTAATATTTTTCCATTTTTATACATATATTCTCACCTAGTTTTATTATAACATAAAAAAAGACTCTTTAAAGTCTTTTTATTAACGTAATCCTTTATTATTTTCTTCTGCTTTTTGTTCTAATTGTTCTTTAAATAATTCTCCACGATATGAAGCTCTTAATTGTTTAACATAAGCTACGTATTCTTGGAATGCATATACGTTTTCTTTTATTTTAGCTATTCTATTTGATACATATTTAAATATATCTTCGTCATCATAGCATTTACAAATTCTTTCAATATTATCAATACCATATTTAGATTGTAATTCTAGGAATTTATCATAGTCTGTTTTATCTGATTTAACTATTTCATAAATTCCAAATATACAATCATGACCTACTATATTATTTTCTTTCTTTTTCATTTTTATCCCCCTCTTTTTAAATATACTGCGTATTATAACATTTCTTGTTCTTTTTGTCTAATTTAGATGTTATACTTTAATTATAGGAAAGAGGATTGATATGAAAAATATTATTGTAGGACAATCAGGTGGACCTACTGCTGTTATTAACTCATCAGTTGCTGGTGTCTACAAGAAAGCTAAAGAGTTAGGAGTTGAACGTGTATACGGAATGGTATACGGAATTGAAGGTTTCTTAAATGAAAACATCATTGATTTAGATGATTATCTAAACAATGATGAAAACTATGAATTATTAAAAAGAACACCTTCTGCATTCTTAGGATCATGTAGATATAAATTACCTAAGATTGAAGATAACAAAGAAGTATATGAAAAAATATTTGAAATATTAGATAAGTACGAAATTGATGCATTATTCTATATAGGTGGTAATGACTCTATGGATACAATTAAAATGTTATCTGATTATGCTAAAGAAAATAATAAAAAACAAGTATTCATGGGAGTACCTAAAACAATAGATAATGACTTACCTATTACAGATCATTGTCCAGGATATGGATCAAGTGCTAAATATATTGCCACTTCATTAAAAGAAGTTATAAGAGATAATGCTTCATTTGGTGTTGTTAAACCAACTGTATGTATCGTTGAAATAATGGGAAGACATGCTGGATGGTTAGCTGCTGCTGCTGCACTTGCTAAAGATGATACATGTGAAGGTGTTGATGCAATTTATCTACCTGAATCAAAATTTGATTTAGATGAATTTGTTGCTTCAGTTGAAGAACTTGCTAAAACTAAACATTCAATTGTTATTGCTGTTTCAGAAGGTGTTAAAACATCAGATGGAAAGTTTGTATGTGAACTTTCAAATGAACATATTGCAGTTGATGCATTTGGACACAAACAATTAAGTGGATGCGGGCAAACTTTAGCAAATATAGTTGCAACAAGAACTGGATTAAAAACTAGAGCTATTGAATACTCTACTCTTCAAAGAGCAGCAACTCATATTGCATCATTAACAGATATTAATGAAGCTGAAATGGTTGGTATGAAAGCTGTCGAAGAAGCAAACAATGGAAAAACTGGTATGATGGTTATTATCACTAGAGATGATTCAAATGGTTATACTTCATCTGCTGATACATATGATATTCATGATATTGCAAATGTTGAAAAGAAAATTCCTCTAGAATGGATAGATGAAGAAAATAAACAAATGAAAGAAGAATTTATTAAATATGCTAAACCATTAATTCAAGGAGAATTAGCTCCTATATTTAAAGATGGTTTACCAGTACATTTAATTAGAAAATAAAAAAGATAAGCTTAATTGCTTATCTTTTTTTATGAATACTTTTTAAACATACTATGTTTGCCTATTCTAATTACAACCATTATTAATAAGATAATTGGAATTGATAATAAGTAATATGTTTTAAATATACCTGTAGATGGATTTTCATCAACCTTAGGTATTTCTTCTTGTACTACTTCTTTAATTCTCTTTTTATATTTATAAGTTAGAGTTTGATCTGTAGTTTCTATTATATATTCTTTTGATGTAGGTCTTTCTACTAAAGTATATTCATCTATATTCTTAGATACTGGTGTATATATAGAGCCTACTAAATCATTGAAAATTACTTTTTCACTTATTTCTTCATTTGTATCAATATCTAAATATTTTACTATTATATTTCTGTACACTTTTACATCAGTTACTCCTGATGTTTCTTTAGTATTTGAATTATTTTCAAGTGTTACACTTCCAGATATATTATTTATAATAGGTTCATTTATTTTAGCATCAAGGAATACTATCTTTATACCTTTAGTATATTCTTTTTCAGTAGATTCTAAGTCTTCAATATTATCATAAATCTCCCATGTGATAGTTCGTGTTGATGAATCATATGTTCCTCCATCTAAGTCAGATTTAGATTCATCTATATCATACGGTAATACATCATTTATTATTACCTTAGATTCTCCTAAGTAATCTTTTGTTGTAAATTTATAAGTTATTTTAATATTTACTTCTTCATCTACTTCACTTATTACTTCAGGACATTCTACATTGATATTTGTTATCAAATCTGAATCTATCATTTCATAGTAATATACTACTTCAGTAACTTCTGATTTAATAGTACCTTTATAATTACTTGGAGTAATCTTTAAAGTATAATTATCAGTTACATTAGATGAAGCTGAAGTTTCATAAGATTCATTATATAACTTATAATATGTTTCTTCAGTAGCTAATACTTTATTAGTCTCATATTGTAAGTGTTTTACTACAAGTTTATATTTTT
>JAEEGF010774280.1_pt1 | contig 35950 bp, 28 predicted proteins | sample 9134171 | NCBI WGS metagenome assembly JAEEGF01 (sample SAMN16246542, study PRJNA631951) | gut metagenome | biome: gut microbiome; feature: rumen; material: AP-attached | host: Bos | place: Iran: Karaj | collected 2018-10
GACGGCAACCGTTCACAGATAATCAGACTTTAACGACAATTATATCACTTCGAAATGTCTCAAAGCGTTGAGGATGCCGTCGTCATCGACAGAAGAGGTGACGTAGTCGGCCTGTTGCTTGAGGGCGTCGATGGCGTTGCCCATCGCCACGCCGATGCCGGCCTGGAGAATCATGGAGGTATCGTTGCCACCGTCGCCAAAGGCCATCGTGCGGCTGGGGTCGAAGCCCTCGTGGCGGGCCATCGCCAGAATGCCCTTGCCCTTGTCGGCACCGTTGGCGGTGATGTCCGTAAACTCCGGATGCCAGCGGCCCGAGACGCATTGCGGCATGCGGGCCATCAGCACAGGCTCGTAGTCGGCAGGGAAGAAGGGCGTCAACTGCAGGATGTCCTGTTGGAGCACGACGTCGAGCGGTGAGGCCTGGTCGAGGTTCTTCACGGCGAGCATCTGACGGAAGATGCGGTCTACGTCGCCCTTGGGGTCGAGCACCGCCACGTCCTTACGACCCACGACGATGAGGCTGTTGCCTTTTTCCTGACAGTCTTCCACGCAGGTCGTCACGTCGTCCTTGGGAATGGGTTGGCACGTGACCATCTCGTCGCCCACAAAACACAGTGCGCCATTGGTGGTGATATAGCCGTCAATGAGGTGCTCAATAGCGCCCAGATTGTTGATAATCAGCGGCGGACGGCCCGTGGCGATATACACCCGCGAACCGTTGGCCTTGGCCTGCGTCAGCGCAAGGATGGTCGACGCAGGAATCTCGTGCGTCTGGAAACTCACCAGCGTGCCGTCGATGTCGAAAAATAATGCGTATTTCTCTGTCATATTTCAATCCTTCAATTCTTCAATCCTTCAATTCTTCAGTTCTTCAATCCTTCAATCCTTCAATTCTTCTCCGTCATGTATTTCCAATAGCGGCGCGGCATGTCCTGCAACTGCTTGCGAGGGTTCATGCGCTCCTTGATGCAGATGGCCTTGAAGTATGTGCGCCAGAGGTCCTGGAACAGCTGGTCGTTCTCGCTCAGCACGTCGGCATCGAGTTTCCCGTTCGATAAATCGAAGGGCACAGTAGCCTCGTCCTCGAAGGTGACGTGTATGACGGTTTTGCCGTCATAGTAGTAGCCATAATGTCTCTTCGCATCGTATATCAGCCACGGCTGGTCGTTGAAGCGGTCCTGAAAATGGTCGGTGATGATGGGTAGCACGTTGTGGTCGGGCGAGACGACGCCCAGATACGTGCCGTCCTTCGCCTTCTGGAAGCGGATGAACTGCTTCATCCTCAGTTGCTCGTGCAGCACGCGACGGGCGATATTCGTCACCGCGAGGACATTAGCATCAGCGAAGTTCCGCGATATGTCGCCCTGACGGAATACCTTACATATATATAGGAACAACGGTGTGTTCAGTTCCCGCAATTCCGACAGCCAACTGACGGAAATCAATCGCAAGGCCTCGCGCGTCAGTTTCTTCTCCAGTCCAGCCCACACTCGTCGTGCCTTCTCTTCGTCTGACGTCACATGATAGGTATGGTCGCAGAACAGCGGCAGCGCATCGCCCTCCGCCAGCAACTGCTCGGGCTGTTCCTTCAAAAGGAATGCGTCGAACACCGCCGTTAGCAGTCCGTCCATCGTTCCGTCAAACACATATACCGTCATATTGAATGCGAAGGTACGAAAAAATGTGCAAAAAGCAAAAGAAAAACAATCTTTTCTGCTGGGCACGAATGATTTTCCCAAGCTGGGAATGTTTTGTTCCCAGCCTGGGAATAAATGATTCCCAGCGTGGGAACATTTCGCACCATTAAGGCTGCATTATCGCGGATTAAATGTGCCTTATTGACAGATAACGAAGGAGTATTAACGAAATCAGATCCATCTCTCCCATCGGATGGCTCTGAGCCCTTTATATAAAGGGATTCTGGTGTTTTTTATCTCTCCCGCCATCTCTCCCATGCCAAATCCCCTTTCTACAAAGGCATTCCCAGCGATTATGGGAGAGATGAGAGATTTTTTCGAAAAAAGTCAAAAACTATGAGGGAACAAACATTGCCATCTATTCTGTTTCTGGCCAGGTGGTTGGCTCAACAAAGGCCAGTGGCAACGAAGCCACACTTGCCACAAATATAAAGAAGGGCGAAGTTGTTATAATAAAAATAGGTGATAAGTCTGTAAAAGTGGTGATGAAATAAATATGAAGGACATATTTTTGATTCCTCCATGATCCATTCTGATATTTAGCATTGCAGGCTGAAGACAATTGACTTCAGCCTGCTTAATGCTTATAAGTTCTCACTTGTGGGGCGTGAACTTACTTTTTTGTCCAAGTCTGGGTTTCGTAGAACATGGCGACGTAGCCGCGGACCTTCAGGTTGTTGCCGTCGAGCCAGATGGAACACTTGTAGGTCTTGCCGTTCTTGGGATTGTAGATCTTGCCGCCTTCCCACTTCTCGCCTTTCTTGGTGAGACCTGTCAGGATGTTGACGCCAACGAGCTTGCGGCTCTGCAGCTTCTTGTCAGGATTGTGGACGTCGAGCTGTCCGTCACCTTTCTTCAGCCAGACAATCTTGCCGTTTAGCTTGTCACCACTCTGGTAAATCTCCACCTGAGAATCACCACCTTCTGTTACCCACTTGCCGACAACGCTCTGAGCGTATCCGGCTACTGACATCATGGCCAGCAATAAGCAAATAATTACCTTTTTCATGTTAATTGTTATTTGAATTGTTATTGATTATTTCTCTGCATCGTCCTTGAAATCGAAGGAGAGTTGCCTTTCGGCGGCGGCGCGCTTTTGTTGTGCCTTGCTGATAAGCAGGGGGCGCAGTCGTTCAGGACGTAGCTCGTTGATGCCGATGATGGGCTGTGAGAACTGGGAAGTCAACTCGTTGCAGGTAATGAAGTACTTCGCCTTCTTCATCACCACGCCCATCTTCTTCAGGTCATAAGACGTCAAGCGATTGAAGCGACGCGAGTTCACTATTAGATAGGCCGACTTGGTACCGAGGCCAGGAACGCGCAATAGCTGCTCATAGTCGGCGGTATTAATATCCACAGGAAAGTACTCAGGGTGCCTGAGTGCCCACGCCAGTTTGGGGTCAACCTCGAGGTCGAGGTTCGCGTGCATCTCGTCGACGATTTCGTCGACACTGAAATGATAGAAGCGCAACAGCCAGTCGGCCTGATAGAGGCGATTCTCGCGCACCAAGGGCGGTTGTTTCAGTACGGGCAGTCGTGGGTCGTAGGTGTTCACACTCACATACCCCGAATAATACACGCGTCGCATCGTGGGTTGTCCATAGAGCATCGACGACATCTGGAGGATATCTTTGTCCGTTTCTTTCGTTGCCCCCACAATCATTTGGGTAGATTGCCCCGCAGGCACAAATCGCGGTGCATAGCGGTATTTCTTGCGATCTTCCTTATTCTCTAATACACCCTGTTGGATGAGCTTCATGGGTTGGAACACGCTCTTATGGTCTTTCTCAGGGGCAAGCAGTTTCAGCGACTCCTCCTTGGGAATCTCGATGTTCACGCTCATACGGTCGGCATAGCGCCCAGCCTCATTGAGCAGTTCCTGCGAACAGCCAGGGATGCTCTTCAGATGGATATAGCCGTTGAAACGATGAATGGTTCTGAGGTCGCGAGCAATAGCCGTCAACCGCTCCATCGTATAGTCAGGATTGCGCACGACACCACTACTTAGAAAGAGTCCCTCGATGTAGTTCCTACGATAGAACTCCATCGTGATTTCCTCGAGTTCACTGACAGAGAGTGTTGCCCGCTTGATATCATTGCTTCGACGATTGATACAATATGCACAATCATACATACAGTAGTTCGTCAGCATCACCTTCAGCAACGAGATACACCTTCCATCATCAGCAAACGAGTGGCAGATACCCACACCACCTACCGTAGAACCCACCATGCCTTGCTTACCTTTGCGCACAGTGCCGCTCGACGAGCACGACACATCGTACTTCGCCGACTCTGCGAGTATTCGCAGCTTTTCCATGGTCTGTTCTGTCAACATATCGAGTGCAAAGATAAGCCATGGCTGTCCCAAAAGTCAGGACACCTTTAATTATTTAACATTCTTTATGATTCAAACATTCCCCAAATAGACAAACTTGATGCCTGCTTCCTCAGCGATGCGCTTGGCTGCTTTCAGCGTCGTGATGGGTGTGGGAGGCGTGTCCTGCATCTTGTAGCGAGGGAAGAAACGGCTGAAATGCAAGGGGGCCTCAGTGAGGCCGTTGTTAGCGAGCCAGCGGCACATCTGACGAATCATATCCATATCGTCATTTATCTCAGGAATAACGAGATTGGTGATTTCTACCCACACACCAGCCTGCTTCATGGCGAGGATGGTGTCGAGAACGGGCTGCAGATGGCCTCCGCTTACCTTATTATATATGTTGTCGCTGAAGGATTTGAGGTCGATGTTGGCGGCATCGAGATACGGCAGCAGGTCGCTTAGTGGTTCCTGACAGACATAGCCCGCCGTTACGAGGATGTTCCAGAGTCCCGCCTCATGGGCCAACCGTGCACAATCGATGATATACTCGAGATAGGTCAACGGCTCAGTATAGGTGTAGGCGATGCCTGGACAATGGTGCTTCAGGCAAAGCGCGACAACGTCCTCAGGCGACAACTCGTAATGATTGACATCAGCAGGCGACACCTGCGAAATGTCATGGTTCTGACAATTCAGACAGCGGAAGTTACAGCCCGTACAGGCCAGCGATAGACACGTCGTGCCAGGATGGAAGTGGTACAGCGGCTTCTTCTCGATGGGGTCGATAGCCAGCGAGCAAGGCTTGCCGTACACCTCGCTCACGAGCACGCCGCCCTGATTTCGACGACTACGGCAAATACCCGTCTTGCCCTCAGCAATACGACAACGGTGAGGACAAAGCGTACACTCCACCCGACCGTCATCCAACCGCTTATAATACCTGCATTCCATCATCCGTGATCGAAAAGAATTCGTTTGATTCTGCAATTCGTGGTTTAGAAAACAATCGCTTCGTAAACGTAGAGTTCAGCGTCCTTCCAGCCGTCCCAGCCCAGTCCGGCCTTGTCCTGCGAGCAATGTCCCACGAATTCTTCTTTGGTCCAATTCACCTCGTCGGCCACCTGCGGCAGGAATGTGCCACTGCGATAGCCTTTCTTGATATAGATACCGTGACGATGCAGTTCAAACTCGTCCAGACTCTGTATGCGACGCATAGGCGTGAGCACAGAGATCTCAATATCGAGGTCGTTCAGTTCGTCACGAGTGACGGGCATAAACCGTGGGTCCTCAAAGGCTGCTGCTCGTGCCATCTCTGCTACAATCTCATGCAACGGATAGTCCTCTCCAAAATGTCCGATGCAGCCACGCAAATGGCCGTGCTTGTGCAGCGAGACGAAAGCTCCGCATTTTGAATTGAGAATTGACAATTGAGAATTGACAATTGGCTGCGCGATAGGCTTACCGTTTAATGAATCCACGATGCTTTGCAAAGCGATGTCCTTTAGCATCTTCTTATCTTCTGCGGATAAAGAAAAGTCCGTGTTAGTCTGCGTAAGTCCGCTGCGAATAATCGCGAACGAGTGGTAGCCCACTACCCTACTATGATCGTGATTATCGATGTCACCCGAGTTCTGATACATCAGGTGCTTCACCTCATACTGGTTGTCGAGCATCAGCATCAGCGTAATGATGGCAAACTCACCACAAGCACTCGTCTGCAGATTGCGTTTACCACTTCGTGCATTGGCATTGATGGTCGTAATAAACTCCTCCACGTCGCCCGTCTCAATGGCCTTGCCCGTCTTGGCATCCACCTCATAGGCATCCTCATACGACGGATAGTGCGAGAAGTCGCTGCTAATAATAAAGAGGTTCTCGTCCGTAAAGTACGGTTTCAGCACCTCCGCCATCCGATTCAATTTCTCGTAATCATTCGTCGAAATAACAATCGGCACAATGGGGGGTACTTCTTGATTGAAGAGTGAAGAATGAAGAGTGAAGAATCTTTGCAAGAACGGCAACTGCACCTCCAGACAATGCTCCCTGTCGTGTGCCTCAGGCCTGTAATAGAACACAGAATCCGTTTTATCCGTTCCATCCGTACTCTTATTATTCGTTTTATTCGTATTATTCGTGGTCAGTTTAACAGCCGTTTCGTGGTCCACCTTCACACTGCCTAATGGCGTGGCATAATAGTCCGCTTCCGTATTCACCGACGCCCCGTCGAGCCATTCGTGGTGACTCGGCCCTAACAGGAAAATCCGTTTGTACTGCTTCTTCGCGTCTATCGCCATATACGCCGATGCCGCCACATTACCTGAGAAATAATACCCTGCATGCGGCACTATCAATGCTGCCACATTACTGTACTTCGCGTCGCCCTTATGCAACGCCAGGAAGCTGTCCACCTCCTCGCTCAGTTCTCGTGCATCGCCCGTATAGAATCGGTTCGCCTGTGTTGCCGGCCTCACCACAGGAGCCTGCGTCTGTCCCTTACATCCGTTCATCATCATCGTTGTTGTTAGGATTAGTATGATTGTCTTGATGCTCATGCTACTTGATGAGTTTCTCGATTTGTTTCTCCGTCGCCTCAGGCAACAGCTTGCTAAGGTGCCCCTTCATCCGCTCGAACGACTCCTGCGGCGTCCGCTCACATCGACACATCTCACGCCCTAATAGCGATTCGGGCGTTGTTAGCAACGACCAGCCCCAGCCATATTCGCGCCCATGTTTGTCGGTGGGATAAACGAAGTCCTCAGTCACGATGCGACAGGCCATCTGCAGGCGCGTCACATAGCCGTCAAACTTGCTCCGCATCTTGGGACCATCGAATCCGCAGGCAGCCCGCAGTTCACGCGTTATCAGACTGCCGTGCTCAGCCAATGTTAATAGGATTGTCTCTTCGATGCTTCCCTCAACGGACGCAGGTCTCGAAGCGCGGCGATAGTTGCATAAATCGGGCCACCACTCTTTGCTCACAAAGCCCGCCTTGCCCGCAAAGAATTTGCCATACACGCAGCGACCCTCCGTGACAATAGGCCCCTTCCACTTCCATAGTGGCCAGTCCCAGCCACCGTCGTCGAACACGACATATCGATTGTCCTCATCGACGACATCCTCAGCCGAGTAGTCGCGAATACCACTATCCAGTAACGGTAGGAATCCCACTTCCTGGATGTAGTCCATCAACTCAGGACAACTATGTATCTCCACGTTTTTCATATTCTTACTGTTTTTCTGATGTTTTCTTTTGCCGTTGCGGGTTGCATCGCAATTACAAGGGGTAAGTCTGGAGGATTGATGCAGGCGACGCGGGAGAAGCCGGCATCAAGGAGAAGTTGTTCGTCAGCTATACGACCGGCTATCAGCATAACGGGCACGTCGTGCTTTAGTGCGCGTTGCAAGATGCCAAAAGGCAGTTTGCCCATCAGCGTCTGGCGGTCAGCAGAGCCTTCGCCAGTGATGACGAGGTCGGCATCCTGCAATAGGTCATCGAAATGAATGGTATCCAGCAGGAGGTCGATACCTGACCGACACTCCGCATTCATATATTGCAGGAACGCATAGCCCAAACCGCCTGCTGCACCTGCCCCTGGCATATTCTGGCAGTCGTGCCCCAGATGCTTGGCAGAGACCTCCGCAAAGCGTTTGGCACGAGCATCAAGGGCCTCGACCATTTCTGGTGTCGCGCCTTTTTGAGGCGCAAAAATGTGGGCAGCCCCATTCTCGCCACAGAGCGGATTAGTGACATCCGTTGCTATCGTGAAGCGCACGTCATCCAGTTCGCGCACGTCATCCCAGTTTCCTCCCTTTGAAAAGGCATCGATAATCGCCCGCAGCATGCCCATGCCGCAATCGCTGGTGGCACTACCACCAAGTCCTACAATGATATGCTTGCAGCCTTTGTGGACAGCATCCACCAACAACTGACCCGTACCATAACTCGTGGCTACCATCGGATTGCGTTCTTCTGGCGAGATCAGTGTCAGTCCGCTGGCCTTGGCAATCTCTATCACTGCCGTATCGCCCTGTACGAGATACTGCGCCACGATGGTTCGCATCAGTGGGTCTTTCGCGTTGACATCCACGATCTCGCCGCCCATCGCTGCATGGAAAGCCTCCAAAAATCCCTCGCCGCCATCGCTCACAGGCACCTGCACGACCTCTGCCTCAGGCATCTTTGCCCAAATACCCTCGTTTGCCGCCTGATTAGCCTCAGCCGACGTCAGACAGCCTTTGAACGAATCAATCGCCACGATGACCTTTTTCATTTCGTTTCTTCCGTTGGTACGTTACTGTTCTTACGATACCCCATGCCCGTCACATGACAGATGAGCCGTCCGTCCTGATTGGTCACGCGCACCTCTACAGCAGGAATCTTATGATGGTCGCAGATGCCGACAGCCTCTGCCCGCAGCACATCACCCTCGCGCGCGCTCGAAACAAACATGATGCTGTTGTTGATGCCAAACGTGAGTTGACCGTTGTAGTTCATCCAGGCAGCAATGGCCAAGTCTGCCAACGTAAACAGCGCCCCTCCCTGGCACACATTGCCGCCATTCAGGTGCATCGTCGTCACCGTCATCTCCGCCACAGCATGCTGCTCGTCCACCTCCGTAATCTTACAACCTGCATTGGCTGCAAACCTATCTGTCCGATTCAATAGTTCCTTTATATCCATTGTTGTCATTAATTTATAATTAGTTGTTCATTATTTACGGATAATACCCGTGAAGATGCGGCCTGACTGAATGCCCAGCCGACGGGCGGAGAAGAAGGTGTCAGATTGCTTGATAGTGCAGATGTCGGCAACGGAGATGTGAGCTTCGGGCACGCCAGCAGCAATGAGTTGCAGATGATTGCACTCAGGCAGGTCGATGTGCCACTTCGCCTCGCGCCTGCTGATGGACTTCATGTCGAAACCTGCTGCCGCGAAGGCGTCATAGACCTCGTCGCCCACCTCAAAGCTGTCGAGACTGATGCCTGGACCAATCTGAACGCGCAGGTCGGCCGGTTGTGAACCGTATGCTGTCGTCATATCCGCAATGGTCTGCTGTGCGATGCGCTGGACGGTGCCGCGCCAGCCAGCATGAATGGCTGCCACAACGTGTTGACGAGGGTCGTAGACGAGCAACGGAATGCAGTCGGCTGTGCTGACCCCGATGCATACGTCCGAGAGATTAGTCATCACCGCGTCGATGCCCTCCAACCGTGTTTGTCTGTCTTCTTCCGACAGCGCAAAAAACGCTTCGTCAATCTGAACGGACTGCACGAGATGTACCTGATGGGGCATGATAAGACGGTCGTCGCTAATGCCCAACTGCTGGCACAGCAGAGCACGGTTCTTGCGGATGGCCTCAGCATCGTCGCCACAGTAGCGGTTGATATTGAACTCACCATACGCCCCCGTACTGAATCCACCACGTCGCGTCGTACTGAACGCTACCACATCCTTATGCAGGTCGTAATCAAATAATTTGGGCTGTATCATATCATCATTTTTATTCAGGTAGGAAATCATTTCTTTCTAGGCTTACGCTGGCGCTTGGGCTTCACATCGCCCTCGCTCAGGGCATCGAGCATGGACATCTGCTTTTCGTGCAGGTAGTTGTCGACGGTGTAGCCTTTCTCAGCCATCTTCAAGAGCAGGTAGCGGCGAGCGAGCCACGCTTGCTTGAGGTCGGGTAGGACGTTGTTGAGGCGGCGCGAGGCTTGTTTATTGTTGGTCTCTACTTTGAAGGAGAGTGCGATGGGCTTATTGAGGATGTCGCGTAGCTGGTCGGCAAAGTATTCGGCACTACGCTTTACGCGGTCGAGGAAGTCGGCATCGCGAAGAGACTCTATCGACATGATCTGAATCTTCTGTTGCCACTTGACAGCGACCTCCAGAACACGCTGACGCAGATCAAAAAGTGTTTGGTCGTGCAACTGCTTGAGCGAGGCGTGACTATGGTAGAAGAACTCAGCGAAGATGCGCACCATCGTTTCTTCCAAATAGAGGATGGCGCGGAAGTCGAAGAGCTGCATCAGCAGGTAGCGCTCGTACTCCTGTTTGAGCAAAGGCAATTGCTGGATACTGCGCTCGGCTTGATATTCCTGCTGAGAAATGTATGAGTCTACACGCTCGTCGTTGATGACGGCACGAGCGTCCAAGGGCGAAGCAAGCACCAATCCTTCGAGGGTACGGCAGCGGCTCAGGGCGACATACACCTGACCAGGAGCAAACGACTGGTTGGCGTCGATGATGGCACGGTCGAACGTCAGGCCTTGACTCTTATGGATGGTGATAGCCCACGCCAGTCGCAGCGGCAATTGCTTGAATGTTCCCTGCACCTCGCTCTCTATCTCGCGTGTCTGTTCATTCAGCGTATAGCGCGTATTCTCCCATTCTAGCGGTTCGACCTCGATGGCATTAGCGTCGCCCTCGCAATAGACGGTCAGACGTTTTTCCGATGCCTCCATCACACGACCGATACGACCATTATAATAAAGGTGTTCGCCGGAGGGGTCGTTCTTCACAAACATCACCTGCGCACCCTCCTTCAGCACCAGCGTCTCGGCCGTGGGATAGGAGTATTCAGGGAACGTGCCCTTGACCTCTGCTTGATACTGGTACGAACGGCCTGGGAGCTTCTGCAACTCCGACTCGTTGTAGAAGTTGGCGAGGTTGTTGTGGGTGGTCAGGCGAATGTACGGCTCCTCGGGACGAGGGATGAACATGGGCTTGCAGCGCGAGTTAAGTACCGACAATGCCTCTGCCGACGGATGTCCCTCGCGAATCTCATTCAACAGTGCGATGAACGACTCGTCCTGCTGGCGATAGACATGGCTCAACTGAATGGTGACGTAGTCAATCTGCTGCAGTGCCTTCGAACCAAAGAAGTACGGCGTGTCGTAGTAAGGTTTCAGCATGCGCTCATCTTCGGGCGTGACAACAGGTGTCAACTGTGCCAGGTCGCCAATCATCAGCAGTTGCATGCCTCCGAATGGCTGTCCGTGTTCACGAAAGCGACGCAGTACGGCATCGATGGCATCGAGCAGGTCTGCACGTACCATTGAAATCTCGTCGATGATGAGCAGGTCGGACGAGGCGATGATCTTTCTCTTCTCCTTGCCGAAGTCAAACTTGCTTTCGACCTTTGCACCAGGCACGTAAGGCGAGAACGGTAGCTGGAAGAACGAGTGGATGGTGACGCCCCCTGCATTGATGGCCGCTACACCTGTCGGCGCCACGACGATAGGGCGCTTGCGCGAGTGCTCCATAATGGCTTTCAGGAATGTCGTCTTGCCTGTTCCCGCCTTGCCAGTAAGAAATATGCTGCGCCCCGTGCTTTCGACGAAGTCCCACGCGGTGCGCAACTCGTTGTTTTGTTCCATGTCTGTTTTGTCCTTGTTGGGTACAACTTTGCACAAAGGTAGTCATTTCTTGTGAAATAACGTTAGAAAATCACGATAATTAACATATACTGACACTTTGCTGATAAATCAAGGGACGAAACGACAAGGTGTAACCAAAATGGCAGAATTTGTGGCCGGATTCTTTACAAAATGACACTTTTTTGTTAAATGGAAATGCAAAAAGTTGTGCTTTTCTTTGGCGTTTCTATCCTTTTGTTTACCTTTGCAGTCGAAAAAGTGGCAAAAGGATAGCAAAACTGCAAAATAGCAAGCAATATGGCACAGAAAATCAGGTTTACGAAAATGCACGGTTGCGGCAACGACTACATCTATGTCAATACGATGGAGCAGAAGGTGCCGAACCCTCAGCAGGCAGCCATCGTGTGGAGCGATCGCCACAAGGGGATTGGTTCTGACGGACTGGTGCTGATAGGTAAGAGTCCTGTGCCTGAGGCTGACTACACGATGCACATCTATAATGCAGACGGTTCGGAGGCCATGATGTGTGGCAATGCGAGCCGTTGCATTGGCAAGTACCTGTATGAAAGGGGACTGACGACGAAAACGAAGATTCGCCTGCTGACGCTGTCAGGTGTAAAAACCTTGCAGCTAGACATTATTAATAATAAGGTGGAAAGCGTTACGGTGGATATGGGTAAGCCCGTGCTGGAGGATGAGTCGCAGTTCCTTGGAAATCGCGTGCTGGATAAAGGTACGTTCGTGTCGATGGGTAATCCGCACTACGTTATCTTTACCGAGGATGTGGATCAGGTAGGAGAGACGGGACGAGCACTGGAGCGTCATCCGGCATTCCCGCAAAGGTGTAATATCGAATTTGCACGGATTGTCAGCGGGGAAACCGCTGACCACACGACTATAAGGACGCGTGTCTGGGAGCGGGGTAGTGGTATCACGGAGGCCTGTGGAACTGGCGCTTGCGCTACCGCAGTTGCTGCAGCGCTGACAGGCAAGGCCGGCCGAAAGTCGGATATCGTAATGGATGGAGGTACGCTGAGCATCGAGTGGCGCGAAAGTGATAACCACGTCTATATGACGGGACCTGCGGAATTCGTGTTTGATGGAGAAATAGAAGCGGACTCTGTCCTAAATGAAAAATGATAATTGATAAATGATAAACGCAATATGGCATTAGTAAACATTCATTTCCTGAACCTACAGAACAACTACCTGTTCGCTGACATTGCCAAGAAGGTGAACGCTTTCAAGGTGATGCATCCCAAGGCTGACGTTATCTCATTGGGTATTGGCGATGTGACGCAACCATTGGCACCTGCCGTCGTGGAGGCTATGCATAAGGCTGCCCATGAGATGGGTACCATCAAGGGTTTTCGCGGTTATGGTCCTGAGCAGGGTTATGACTTCCTGCGTGAGGCCATCCTGAAGAACGACTTCCTGACACGTGGTGTACACCTAGGTATCGACGAGATTTTCATCAATGATGGTGCGAAGAGTGATACGGGTAACTTCCAGGAGTTGCTGCATTGGGACAACTTTATCGGTGTGACCGACCCTATTTACCCTGTCTATATCGACTCGAACGTGATGATTGGTCGTTGTGGCATCTATAACGAAGGTCGCTGGACCAACGTGCGCTATATGCCGACGACGGCAGAGAACGGTTTTATTCCTGAACTGCCGAAGGGACGCCCTGTGGACGTCATCTACCTGTGCTATCCCAACAATCCGACGGGTACGGTCATTACCAAACAGGAACTGCGCAAGTGGGTGAATTATGCGTTGAAGAACGATGCGCTCATCCTCTATGATGCTGCCTACCAAGCCTATATCCGCGACCCAGAGATTCCACGTAGCATCTATGAGATTCGTGGTGCCAGAAAGTGTGCCGTTGAGTTCCATTCGTTCTCGAAGACGGCAGGATTTACAGGTGTGCGTTGTGGCTATACCGTTGTGCCTAAGGAAGTGACTGTTTCAACCTTCGAGGGTGAGCGCATCCCGCTGAACCAGTTGTGGCTGCGCCGCCAGTGTACGAAGTTCAATGGCACGAGCTATATCTCTCAGCGTGCTGCCGAAGCCATCTATAGCCCAGAGGGTAAGGAGCAAATCAAGGCCACCATCGATTACTATATGGACAATGCCCAAAGGATGTTGAAACGTCTGCGTGCACTGGGCTACGAATGTTATGGTGGTGAGAATGCCCCCTATATCTGGATGCGTACCTCAGAAGGCATGGACTCATGGTCGTTCTTCGAGGCCTTGCTCTATGGTGCCAACGTAGTCTGCACGCCAGGTGTCGGCTTCGGTCCCAGTGGTGAGGGCTACGTGCGCTTTACGGCTTTCAATAGTCACGAAAAGACTGACGAGGCCCTCGACCGTATTGAGAAATGGAGTAAAGGATAAAACCATAGCCAACGATAATATCTGATGAATCCGCGGAGCTGTTAAGGGCTTTGCGGATTCTTTTTGTCAATGGCAAAAACGTGTGTGTCCGAACACAATTCTGTTAAAACTGACGTTTTGTAACGAAATGGTAGCCTGAGCAGACAAACTGTAAACAAAATGCAAGAATATTCAACGTTATGATTTACAAAATGTCATTCGGTAATAGTTTTTATAATCAAAATGAAAGAAAGATTATAAAAAGTTGAGCAAAATGCTGTAACTTTGCAGTGTGAAAATAACAAAGTGTTAGCCCCGAGGGGTCAGTATTAATTAAAAAGGTAAAAAGGTATGAAAAAGATTGAAGCAATTATCCGCAAGACGAAGTTCGAGGATGTGAAGGAAGCTTTGCTCTCGTCGGACATCGACTGGTTTGAGTACCACAACGTCCATGGTATTGGACAGAGCCGACAGGAAAGGATATACCGTGGCGTGCAATATTCAACGGATGTGATTGAACGCGTAGCCATCACGATTGTCTGTCGCGACCAGTTCGTAGATCCGACGGTGAAGGTGATTCTGGAAACGGCGCATACGGGTGAGGTTGGTGACGGCCGCATCTTCGTGAGCGATATGATTGACACATGGAGCATCCGCACAGGCGAACACGGCGACACCGTACTGAGAGACAAGAAGTAAAGATTTATGAATAAATTTCCATATACATGATGAGCATCGTTTCAGCGGTTCATCAGCATGATTAAGAGAAATCATGCGCATGAATTTATTCAATCATGCGCATGAATGGATGGAATCATCTGAGAGGCCTGAATTATTGGAAATAATAAAAAGTAAAAGATTATGAACGAAATTGGATTATCACTCGATACTGTATGGATGCTATTGGCAGCCATGTTGGTTTTCTGGATGCAGCCCGGTTTTGCGCTGTGTGAGGCAGGTTTTACACGTAGTAAGAACACGGCGAACATCCTGATGAAGAACTTTGTCGACTTTATGTTCGGCTCGTTGCTGTTCTTCTTCCTGGGCTTCGGCTTTATGTTTGGTGCAGATACCCTGGGTGGTTTCATTGGTCTGCCCAACTGGGGCGACCTGGGTTTCTACAAGAGCGATCTGCCTGTAGAGGGATTCTTGATTTTTGAGACTGTGTTCTGTGCTACCGCTGCTACAATCGTGAGTGGTGCTATGGCTGAGCGCACCAAGTTCTCTATGTACCTTATTTATAGTGCCGTCATCTCGCTGATTATCTACCCCGTCGAGGGTCACTGGACCTGGGGTGGTGGCTGGCTCTGCAACGATGCTGTCGACAGCTTTATGATGACTACCTTCGGCGCTGTGTTCCACGACTTCGCTGGTTCTGCTATCGTTCACTCTGTAGGTGGTGTACTCGCCTTGATTGGTGCGCTGGCACTGGGTCCCCGTATTGGTAAGTATGGCAAGGACGGTAAGAGTCGTGCTATCCCTGGTCACAACCTGACAATGGCTGCCCTTGGTGTCTTCATCCTCTGGCTGGGATGGTTTGGCTTTAACCCAGGTTCTCAGCTCGCAGCTGCTGGTGAGGTAAACCGCATCGCTATCTCTCACGTGTTCCTGACCACCAACCTCGCTGCTGCTGCAGGTGGTGTGGCTACGATGTTCATCACTTGGCTGAAGTATGGCAAACCTTCACTCTCTCTGACCTTGAACGGTGTGCTGGCAGGTCTGGTAGGTATCACCGCTGGTTGTGACCTCGTATCTCCCGTTGGTGCCGTGATTATTGGTCTGGTTTGTGGTACAGTATTGGTATTCGCCATTGAGTTTATTGATCACAAGCTGCACATCGACGATCCTGTAGGTGCAAGTTCTGTACACGGTGTCTGCGGTATCCTGGGTACCATCATGACCGGTCTGCTGGCCACTGAGACAGGTGCCTTCTATGGTGGCGGTTGGGGCTTCTTCGGTGCTGAGTGCTTCGGCGTCCTGATGATCGACCTCTGGGCAGCTGTATGTGGATTCATCCTATTCTATGGCATAAAATATATTCACGGTTTGCGTGTTGATAAGCGTATTGAAGAAGAAGGTCTTGACATCTATGAACATGGAGAGGCTTGTTACAACTAAAATTGAAGAATTGAAGAATTGAAAAATTGAATGATTGAAGAATTGAAAAGTTTATGAAGAAGATTGTTTTATTCGCATTGGGTATGGCCATGAGTATGACCACCTTTGCACAGGAAGAGGAGAGTGGAGTAGAGACAACGATTGCTGCTGACGTTGTAAGTAGTTATATCTGGCGTGGCCAGGATTTGGGTAGCACGGCCTTCCAGCCTACACTGGGCGTGGCTTACAAAGGACTGTCGCTGACGGCTTGGGGTAGTTACGGACTCGTTAACCCTGCCGACACCAAGGAGTTTGACCTCACGCTGGCTTACACTATCGGCGGTCTGAACATTGGTATCACTGATTATTGGTTCAATGCGATGCCCGCTGGCGCTGACCCTGATGGTCGCTACTTCAAGTATGATGCCCACGCCACCAACCACGTATTTGAAGGCAACATCGGCTATGACTTTGGCTTTGCGTCGTTCAACTGGTTTACTAACTTCGCAGGCAACGACTATAAGGAGGACGGCGAACGAGCCTATAGCAGTTACATGGAAGTAGTTGTCCCATTTAAACTTTCTGCCATAGAGTGGACTGCTACGGCTGGTGCCGTCCCTTATACCTCGCCTCAGTACGGCACCAACGGTTTTGCCGTTACCAATCTGGCTCTGAAGGCAACAAAAGACATCAAAATAACAGATACGTTCTCGGTTCCCATCTTTGCGCAGGTGGCTGCTAACCCCTGTTCACAGAAGGCCTATCTGGTTTTTGGCTTCACTCTACAGCCGTAAGTTAGAATTGACAGATTGATAGTATCGAGGGCTGATTCCTTGCAAAGCGTAAGCAGACGGCAGGGTTTCAGTCCTCGAAACTTTACATATTGTCAGTTGGGTGTGTTTTTAACATTCGATATGTTTGTCGTACCTGAACGATTATCAATAATAATGCGTAATTTTGCAGTCCATAAAATACAATTTGTTTTTATGGATACGAAGTATATTTTTGTCACAGGCGGTGTCGTTTCCTCGTTAGGAAAGGGTATTATCTCCGCCTCCATCGGAAAACTCTTACAGGCTCGCGGTTACAAGGTAACCATCCAGAAGTTTGACCCCTACATCAACATCGACCCCGGTACGCTGAATCCTTATGAGCACGGCGAGTGCTACGTGACGGAGGATGGTTTCGAGACCGATTTGGACTTGGGACACTACGAGCGTTTTACAGGTATACACACAACACGAAACAACTCTATAACGACAGGGCGCATCTACAAGACCGTCATCGACCGTGAGCGCCACGGCGACTACCTGGGTAAGACGATCCAGGTAGTGCCGCACATCACCGACGAGATTAAGCGCAGGATGCTGCGTGAAGAGGAAAAGGGCGAGCAGTTGGACTTCGTCATCACCGAGGTGGGTGGTACGATTGGTGACATTGAGAGTGCACCGTTTATGGAGGCTATCCGACAGTTGCGATGGCAACTGGGGCGCGATGCCGTGTGTGTGCATCTGACGTACGTCCCTTATCTGAAAGCTGCAGAAGAGCTGAAGACGAAACCTACGCAGCACAGCGTGAAGGAACTGCAGGGCATGGGTATTCAGCCCGACATTCTCGTCCTCAGAACCGAACGCCACCTCAGCGACGCTATACGCCTGAAGGTGGCATCTTTCTGTAATGTCGACTTGGAATGCGTGGTGCAGAGCGAGGATATGCCCAGCATCTACGAGGTGCCTGTGAGCATGCAGAAGCAGGGGCTCGACGCCGCTATCATGCGCAAGATCGGTATTCCTGTTGGTGAGACACCCGCTATGAAACCCTGGCACGACTTCCTGGACAAGCAGCGCAACGCCAAGCGCGAGGTACACATCGGTCTGGTTGGTAAGTACGACCTGCAGGATGCCTACAAGAGCATCCGCGAGAGTCTGAATCTGGCAGGCATCTACAACGATGTGAAGGCGAAGATTCATTTCGTGAATAGCGAACAACTGACGACGGACAACGTCGCCACACAGCTGGAGGGTATGGCAGGCATCGTCATCTGTCCAGGCTTCGGACAGCGCGGTATCGAGGGCAAGATCATCGCTGCTGAATACACCCGTACTCATGACATTCCCACCTTCGGTATCTGTCTGGGTATGCAGATGATGGTTATTGAGTTTGCCCGCAATGTGCTGGGCTACAAGGATGCCAATAGTGCCGAGATGAATCCTGATACGCCCCATAACGTCATCGACATCATGGAGGAGCAGAAGAATATCAAGGATATGGGCGGTACCATGCGACTGGGTGCATACGATTGTGAGCTGCGAGAAGGCAGTAGGGCGTATGAGGCCTACCAGGATCCTTGCGGGAAAACCGCAAGGCACACTACCATCCGCGAGCGCCACCGCCATCGTTACGAGTTCAACAATAAATACAAGGAAGAATACGAGCAGGCTGGCATGAAGTGTGTAGGCATCAACCCTGCCGCCGACCTCGTCGAGATTGTCGAGATAGCAGAAAAACGCTGGTACATCGGTGCACAGTTCCACCCAGAGTACTCTTCGACGGTGCTGCATCCGCATCCATTGTTTATGTCGTTTATAAAGGCCTGCATCTAATATGGAACAACTGAAGCATGAGTGTGGTGTGGCGATGATTCGCCTGCTGAAGCCGCTGGAGTACTACGAGAAGAAATACGGTACGTGGGCCTATGGTTTCAACAAGCTGTATCTGATGATGGAGAAGCAGCACAACCGCGGACAGGAGGGTGCCGGTATCGCCTCGGTCAGTCTGAGGAACGAGGCAGGCACGGAGTATATGTTCCGTGAGAAGGCTGAGGGTAAGGACGCCATCACCGAGATATTCAGTCGTGTAACGGAGGAGATGAAGGGTGAGCTGCTGATGGGCCATCTGCGCTATTCTACGACAGGCAAGAGCGGTCTGACGTTCGTACACCCCTTCCTGCGTCGTAACAACTGGCGTGCCAAGAACCTCTGTCTGTGCGGCAACTTCAATATGACGAACATCGACGAGGTCTTTTCTTTCCTGACGGAACAGGGCCAGTCGCCGCGTATCTATGGCGACTCGTACATCACGCTGGAACTGATGGGTCATCGCCTGGACCGCGAGGTGGAACGTTTGTTCGTTGAGGCTAAGGAACAGGGACTTGAGGGTACTGCCATCACCGACTACATCGATAATCACGTGGAGATGGCCAACGTACTTCGTTCGACCATGAAGCACTACGACGGTGGCTACGTGATGTGCGGCCTGACGGGCTCTGGCGAGATGTTCAGTGTGCGCGACCCGTGGGGCATTCGTCCCGCCTTCTGGTATCAGGACGACGAGATTATCGCGCTGGCCAGCGAGCGCCCTGTGCTACAGACCACCTTCGACCTGCAGGCCGAGGATGTCGCGGAGCTACAGCCTGGCGAGGCCCTCATCGTCCGCAAGAACGGCGAGAGCCATTTGGAGCAGATTATGCCAGCCCAAGAACTTAGCGCCTGCAGTTTTGAGCGCATCTACTTCAGTCGCGGTTCTGATCGTGACATCTATCAGGAGCGCAAACGACTGGGCGAGCAGTTGACGCCAGCCATCCTGAAGGCCATCGATGGCGACGTCGCTAACACGGTCTTCTCCTATATCCCCAACACCGCCGAGGTTGCCTACTACGGAATGACTGATGGCTTCCGCCAGCAAGGCCACAACGTCCGCACGGAGAAGGTCGTTTGGAAGGACATCAAGATGCGCACGTTCATTGCTGACAACTCTGAACGCAACGACCTCGCCGCCCACGTTTATGACATCAGTTACGGTTCGCTCAGACCCTATGAGGACAACCTCGTCATCATCGACGATAGCATCGTTCGCGGTACGACGTTAAGAGAGAGCATCTTCAAAATTCTCGACCGTCTGCACCCCAAGAAGATAGTCATGGTCAGCTCGTCACCGCAGATACGCTATCCCGACTACTACGGCATCGATATGGCTCGTCTGGAGGAGTTCTGTGCCTTTCGCGCCACGATGGCACTCATCGAGGAGCGGGGCCTGTGGCAGTTGGTGAACGACACCTATTTGGCCTGCAAGCAAGAGTTGGCAAAACCGAAGGAAGAGATGCAGAACTGTGTGCGTGCCGTCTATGAGCCCTTCACCGTTGATGAAATCAATCAGAAAATTGTCGAGATGCTGCGTCCTGCCGATATGCAGGCACCCATCGAACTGGTATTCCAGAGCATCGAGGGGCTGCACGAGGCATGCCCCAATCATCCGGGCGACTGGTACTTTACGGGTCATTACCCCACGCCAGGCGGCAATAAATTGGTGAATCAGGCGTTTATAAATTATGTTGAGCAGAAATTAAAGAGAGAACAATAAATATATGAGACAAGCAAGATTAATACTCGAAGATGGTACGACGTTCTGTGGCTGGTCGTTCGGATACGACGGAAACACCAGTGGCGAGGTGGTATTCAACACCGCCATGTCGGGCTATCCGGAGAGTCTGACAGACCCCAGCTATGCGGGTCAGATACTGGTGACGACATTCCCGCTGATTGGCAACTACGGTGTGCCTGATACCGGCAACGGTGCCGACGGTCTGCCGCTGTTTATGGAGAGCGACCGCATCCACGCCAAGGCGCTCGTGGTGGCCGACTATAGTGAGACATATTCCCACTGGAATGCCAAAGAGTCGTTGGCCAGTTGGCTGAAGCGTGAGCAAGTGCCAGGCATTACAGGCATTGACACACGCCGCCTGACTAAGGTGCTGCGTGAGCACGGCGTGATGATGGGCCGAATTGAGATTGAGGGCGCTGCGATGACATCGCTGCAAACGGAACAAGAAGACTACGGCTCCGTGAACTGGGTGGAGCAGGTTAGCTGCAAGGAGGTCATCACCTACAATGAAGGTGCCGGCAAGCGCGTGGTCCTCGTCGATTGCGGTGTCAAGGCAAATATCATCCGCTGTCTCATCCGTCGCGGCATTGAGGTGGTGCGTGTGCCTTGGGACTACGACTTCAACCAGTTGGAGTTTGACGGACTCTTCTTGGCGAATGGCCCTGGCGACCCTGAGCGTTGCGAGAAGACGGTGGCACACATCCGCACGTTCCTCAATAACCCGGAGGTGAAACCTTGCATGGGTATCTGTCTCGGCAACCAGCTGTTGGCACGTGCCGCAGGAGCGAATACCTACAAACTGAAGTATGGTCACCGTTCACACAACCAGCCTGTTCAGCAGGTGGGTACCACACGCTGCTTCATCACGTCGCAGAACCACGGTTATGCCGTAGATGACAAGACATTGCCTGCAGACTGGGAACCGCTCTTCGTGAATATGAACGACGGCTCTAACGAGGGTATCCGCCACAAGACGAACCCCTGGATGTCGGCGCAGTTCCACCCGGAGGCATGCTCAGGGCCTGTGGACACAGAGTTTTTGTTTGATGAATTCGTAAAGATGTTAGGATGATGGAGAAGAAAGATATAAAGAAGGTACTATTGTTAGGCTCCGGTGCCCTGAAGATTGGACAGGCTGGTGAGTTTGACTATAGCGGTGCACAGGCATTGAAGGCGCTGAAGGAGGAGGGTATTCACTCGGTGCTGATTAACCCCAATATTGCGACGGTGCAGACTTCGAAGGATGTTGCAGACACCGTGTATTTCCAACCCGTGACGCCTGAGTTTGTGGAGCGTGTCATCGAGAAAGAGCGTCCTGACGGCATCCTGCTGTCGTTTGGTGGTCAGACGGCCCTGAACTGCGGTGTGGAACTCTACGAGAAGGGCATCCTGGAAAAGTATGGTGTCAAGGTGCTGGGTACTCCCGTTCAGGCCATTATCGACACTGAGGACCGCGACCTCTTCGTGAAGAAACTCGACGAGATAGATGTGAAGACCATCAAGAGTGAGGCCTGCTCGACGGTTGAGGAGGTACAGAAGGCGGCCCACGAACTGGGTTTCCCTGTTATTCTGCGTGCTGCCTACGCCCTCGGCGGTCTGGGCTCTGGATTCTGCGACAACGAGGAACAACTCTTGGCACAGGCCGAGGAAGCCTTCTCGTTCTCGCCGCAGGTATTGGTAGAGAAATCGCTCAAGGGTTGGAAGGAGATAGAGTACGAGGTGGTGCGCGACCAATACGACAACTGCATCACCGTTTGTAACATGGAGAACTTCGACCCCCTCGGCATCCATACGGGTGAGAGCATCGTTGTTGCTCCCTCGCAGACGCTGACCAACTCTGAGTACCACAAACTGCGCACCCTCGCTATCAAGATTATCCGCCATATTGGCATCGTTGGCGAGTGCAATGTGCAGTACGCTCTCGACCCCAACAGCGAGGACTATCGCGTCATCGAGGTCAATGCCCGTCTGTCGCGTTCGTCGGCACTCGCCAGCAAGGCCACCGGCTATCCCTTGGCTTTCGTTGCTGCCAAGCTGGGTCTCGGCTACGGCCTCTTCGACCTGAAGAACTCGGTGACGAAGACCACCAGCGCCTTCTTCGAGCCCGCTCTCGACTACGTGGTCGTTAAGATTCCGCGTTGGGACCTCACCAAGTTCCACGGTGTGAAGCGTCAGCTCGGCTCATCGATGAAGTCGGTGGGTGAGGTGATGGCCATCGGTCGTACCTTCGAGGAAGCCCTGCAGAAGGGTCTCCGCATGATCGGGCAGGGCATGCACGGCTTTGTGGAGAACCACGAAATCAAGATTGCGGACATTGCCACCTCGCTGCACGAGCCTACCGACATGCGTGTCTTCGTGGTGTCGAAGGCCCTGCAGATGGGTTACAGCGTTGAGCAGATTCATCAGCTGACCAAGATTGACCGCTGGTTCCTTGAGAAGTTGAAGCACATCGTCAACATCGACGAGCAGTTGCATGAGTACGCCCACCTCTCGGAGGTTTCAGAGTTCATGGAACCCAGTGAGTTCAAGGAGTACCTGCAGTCGCCTGAGGTTGCTCTGCTGCTGCGTGCCGCCAAGGTCTATGGCTTCAGCGATTTCCAGATTGCCCGTGCCGTCGGTCTCGAGCACCGCATGAAGATGGAGCAGGCTGGTCTCACCATCCGCAAATGGCGCAAGATGCTGGGCCTCGTGCCCACCGTCAACCAGATTGACACCCTCGCCGCCGAGTATCCTGCCCAGACCAACTACCTCTATCTGTCGTACCTGTAATGACTATTTGTAACAATTTGAAGCTATATAAGGACATTGTGTAAACAAAGTGGTATAAGGTTTCGTTCAAAACTTGTCAAAATGTCATTATTGGGTCGAATTTAAAATCAAAAAGAAAGAAAGTGGTAGCTTTCTTTCTTTTTTGTTATACCTTTGCACCTTGAAATTGTAAATAAGGTAAGTAAAGGTATGAAGATTAAGAAAAGATGGATAATCCTGATGACGGCGATGACGCTGATAGCCGTGGCGGGATTGGCGGTAGGAGAACCGTCGTTCGAGTGTGACTGGTCGGTAATCTCGGCCGCCGATGTGGCTTGGCTGATTACGGCCACTATTTTTGTGCTGATGATGACGCCCGGACTGTCGTTCTTCTATGGCGGCATGGTGGGTGCGAAGAACGTCATCTCGACAATGCTGCAGTCGTTCATCGCCATGGGACTGATTTCGGTGCTGTGGCTGGTGGTCGGCTTCTCGCTGTGCTTCGGTGACGACATTGGCGGCGTGATTGGTAACCCGCTGACGTTCCTGATGTTCCAGAACGTGGGTGCCGAGGTCTATACCACGCCGGCAGGAAACGTGTTGGGCGGTGCAACGATACCGCTGGCACTGTTCGCCCTGTTCCAGATGAAGTTCGCCATCATCACCCCGTCACTGATTACGGGTTCGTTTGCTGAGCGCGTCAGGTTCTCGGCGTATATGTTCTTCATGATGTTCTTTTTCTTCATCATCTACTGTCCGCTGGCTCACATGACGTGGCACCCCGAGGGACTGTTCATGAAGTGGGGCGTCATCGACTTCGCCGGTGGTATCGTGGTACACGCGTCGAGCGGTGTGGCAGCCTTGGCAGGTGCCATCTATCTGGGACGACGCAAGGCTGAGACGCGCAAGAGTGAACCCGCCAACATCCCCTTTGTACTGCTGGGTGCCGCCATGCTGTGGCTGGGCTGGTTTGGCTTCAATGCCGGCTCGTCGCTGCACGCCGACGGTCAGGCCATCAAGGCGTTCCTGAACACCAACACTGCCTCGGCAACGGCCATGATGACGTGGATATTCTTTGACTGTCTGCGCGGCCGCAAGCCGTCGGCCATGGGTGCCGCCGTAGGATGCGTGGTCGGTCTGGTGGCCATCACGCCATCGGCAGGCTATGTCACCGTAGGCCAGAGCATTTTCATCGCTTTCGTCATCACACTGATTTGTAACATTGCCGTCTATTGGCGTTCGCACTCCAAAATCGACGACGCCCTCGACGTGTTCCCGACGCATGGCACGGGTGGTATCTTCGGCACCGTGCTGACGGGTATCTTCATTCAGGAGGGACTCATCGCCGGCACGTGGGATGGTTTTGTCATCTTCCTCTATCATCTGCTGGCCATCGTCATCGTCTTCGTCTATACTTTCGCCATGAGTTGGCTGGGATATAAACTCATCGACAGCCTGATTCCCATGCGTGTGTCGGAGTATAGTGAAAAGGTGGGCCTCGACTTCTCGCAGCACGATGAGCACTACGGACTGGCGCACATCGGCGAGCGCGAACTGGCGGAGTATGAGGAGCATATCCGTGAGAAGAACAAATAGTCTAATCAGAAATCGTGAAATAGAATTATGTGTGGAATAGTAGCAATATTGAACGTCAAGGAGCAGACGCACGAGCTGCGCGATAAGGCATTGAAGATGAGTCAGAAGATCCGCCACCGCGGACCGGACTGGAGTGGTATATATTGTGGCGGCAGCGCCATCCTTGCCCACGAGCGGCTGAGCATTGTTGACCCAGAGAGTGGGGGACAGCCGTTGTTCTCGCCCGACAGGAAACAGGTGCTCGCTGTCAATGGCGAGATATACAACCACCAGGAGATTCGCCGCCGCTATGCCGGACAGTATGAGTTCCAGACGGGCTCGGACTGCGAGGTGATTTTGGCGTTGTATAAAAACCTCACCCCCAGCCCCTCTCCAAAGGGCGAGGGGAGTGGTTACACCCATGAACAGATTTGTCAGATGCTGGAACAGCTCAGTGGTATCTTTGCCTTTGTGCTTTACGACGAAGAACGTAATGAGTTCCTGATTGCCCGCGACCCCATCGGCGTGATACCTTTATATATAGGGTACGACAGCGACGGCACGGTGTATGTGGCCTCGGAGCTGAAAGCCCTGGAAGGACAATGCGAGCGCTACGAGCCCTTCCTGCCCGGCTATTACTATTGGAGCAAGGAGCCTGGCATGAAGCGCTACTATAAACGTGATTGGTTTGACTATGATGCCGTGAAGGATAATGACGCCAGTGTTGAGGCTATCCACGATGCGCTCACTGCTGCCGTGAAGCGTCAGCTGATGTCGGACGTGCCCTATGGCGTGCTGCTGTCGGGCGGTCTGGACTCCAGCGTCATCTCTGCCATTGCCGAGAAATACAGTGAGATGCGTATCGAGGACGACTCGAAGACGAAGGCCTACTGGCCCCGCCTGCACTCGTTTGCCGTGGGACTGAAGGGGGCGCCCGACCTGGCGAAGGCCAAGCTCGTGGCCGACCATATCGGCACCGTGCACCACGAAATCAACTATACCATTCAGGAGGGACTGGATGCCATCCGCGACGTCATCTACTTCATCGAGACCTACGACGTCACCACTGTCCGTGCCTCTACGCCGATGTACCTACTGGCGCGTGTCATCAAGTCGATGGGTATCAAGATGGTGCTCTCGGGCGAGGGTGCCGACGAGATTTTCGGTGGCTACCTCTATTTCCACAAGGCACCGACGGCCAAGGACTTCCACGAGGAGACCGTCCGCAAGCTCTCGAAACTGTATATGTACGACTGTCTGCGTGCCAACAAGAGTCTAAGTGCATGGGGCGTTGAGGGTCGTGTGCCGTTCCTCGATAAGGAGTTCCTGGATGTGGCCATGCGTACCAACCCCGAGGCCAAGATGTGCCCGGGAAAGACGATGGAGAAGAAGATTGTCCGCGAGGCCTTTGCCGACATGCTGCCCGAAGAAGTGGCTTGGCGCCAGAAGGAACAGTTCAGCGATGGCGTAGGTTACAGTTGGATTGACACTTTGAAGCAAATCACCGCTGAGGCCGTCAGCGACGAGCAGATGGCGCATGCTGCCGAGCGCTTCCCCATCAATCCGCCAAAGAACAAGGAGGAGTACTATTATCGCAGCATCTTCGCTGAGCATTTTCCTTCTGACAGCGCTGCCAAGAGTGTTCCTTCAGAGGCCAGCGTAGCCTGTTCTACCGCCATCGCCCTGGAATGGGATGCCGCATTTAAGAACATGAACGACCCCTCTGGCCGTGCGGTCAAAGGGGTCCATGAACAGGCATACTAAAACGAATGATGGGGATGGATCGAAACCATCCCCATCATTTTTTTATTTCACTGTGAAATCAAGTTTCTGCAGGTCTTTGTCCTGCGACGAGGTGCCATAGAGAATCTGGTAACGGCCGGGCTTGACAGCCAGCTCGTCAATCATCTCGTCGTAATACTCAAAGGCCTCGCTGTCCAGTGCAATCACGGCCCTCTTGGTCTCGCCGGGCTGCAAGGTCAGCTTCTGGAAACTCTTCAGCGCCTTGATGGGAGCGCCGGCATCGTCGAGACGCTTCACATAAACCTGTACGGTCTCGGTGCCCTCGCGCTTGCCGGTATTGGTGACAGGGATAGCCAGTACGGTATAGGCTTTGTTCGTCTTGTCAGCCTTAGCGGATTTCGCCGTCATCTTACCCTTGCCAACGCTGAACGTGGTGTAGCTCAGACCGTAGCCGAAAGCGTACTGCGGCTGGCCCGTGAAGTAACGGTAGGTGCGGTTCTTCATGGAGTAGTCCAGGAAGTCGGGCAGGTCGTTGTTAGAGCGATAGAAGGTGACGGGCAGCTTGCCGCCAGGGTTGTAGTCGCCAAACAGCACCTCAGCGAGTGCCTTGGCACCACCCTGACCAGGATACCAAGCCTGCAACAGGGCGTCATACTGTCCCTCGACACTGCCAAAGGCGATGGCAGAACCGGAGCAGTTGACAAAGATGACGGGACGGCCAGTCTGGTGCATCGCCTTGACCAGCATCTGCTGCACCTTGGGCAGTTCGATGTCCTGCTTGTCACCACCTTCGCCCTCCATGCGGGCAGAGATACCACCAATGATGATGATGGCGTCGGCCCCTTTGACTTTGTTAGCCAGCTCGGTGAAGTCGGCCAACTTACGCTCACAGATGTCGCCGCGCAACATGGCGAACTGTCCGTTGCCGTGCTTGTATTCAATGACCACGTCGTAGGTCTTGCCCTGCTCAACGGGGAACGACTTGTACTCTACACGGCGTCCGAAGCCGAAACCACGACGACCGGCGGGTTTGGCCTCCTCAACAACCTCGCCATTGACTTTCAGCACGTAGCCGTTGTCGGTAGTCAGTGTGTACTTCATCTCGCCAGTGAACGTTGACACATACTGGCCACTGAGACGAACTGAGAGCGTGTCGCGATTGACACCCTGTGCAAAGCCCCAGGCACCAAACGTCGAGAAGTTCAGTTCGTTATAGTAGTCGGTCTTGGCGGGTTCGCCAGCCAGTTCCTTATTATTAAAGAACTCCACCTTGATACCCTTGCCGCCGTTGAAGTCTTGCAGGTGGTGAACGGTGGTGTACTCGTCGTTCAGCTCGCAAGCCTTCTCGTAGATAATCTTCGTGTTGGGCAGGGCGGCCTTGATGCCCTCCAGCAATGAGTGCTTGTGGTTGTCGGTAGGCGTGCCACCATAGTTGCCGTTCAGCAGTTCCACGTCGTCGGCATTGGGACCGATGACGGCGAGGGTCTTGATGCTCTTACTCAGAGGAAGCACATTGGCCCCATTGGTCCCATTGGCCTTATTTTCCAGCAGCACCATTGACTCACGGGCAGCCTGAGTAGCCAGCTGGTCGTGCTCCTCACTGCTGATGTTCGAAGCAGGGATATTGGCCCATGGGAGCATCTCGGCAGGATCAAACATACCCAGCTCGAAGCGGCCCATCAGCGTATAGCGTAGGTGCTTGTCGAGGTCGCTCTCCTTGATCAGTCCCTTCTTCAGACCCTCAGCCAGCGACATGAACACCTTGCCACACTCCAGGTCGGTACCGTTGAGCACGGCATCGACAGAGGCGCTGAGCGGACCGTCGTGTGTCTCGTGTTGTCCTTTATTATAGAAATTGTTGATGGCGTCGCAGTCGGTGAGCACGATAGCATCGTAGCCCCACTTGTTGCGCAGGATGTCAATGAGCAGACGGTCGCTCGTACAACAGGGCTTGCCCTCGAAACGCTGATAGGCACACATCACCTCGCGGACATTCGCTTTCTTGACCAGTGCCTTGAATGCTGGCAGATAGGTCTCCCACAGGTCACGGTTCGTGGGCTCTACATTCATGGAGTGGCGCAAGGGCTCCGGTCCGCTGTGTACGGCATAGTGCTTGGCACAGGCGTGGGTCTTGAAATACTTGTCGTTGTTGCCCTGCATACCCAGAACAGTCTGCACACCCAGCACGGCATTCATATACGGGTCCTCACCGCAGGTCTCCTGACCACGGCCCCAGCGCGGGTCGCGGAAGATGTTGACATTCGGACACCAGAACGTCAGTTCCGGATTGCCAGGATAGTAGGTCACACCCTGTGGCACGTTGAACAGCTTGGGGTCGTTGTGGTCGGTGCGGTTCCAGTTGGCACGGGCCTCGTCGCTGACCTGCGAAAAGACGTCGTAAACCAATTGCGCATTGAAGGCTGCCGCCATACCGATGGGTTGTGGATAGACGGTGTAGCCTCCCTGACGTACACCGTGACAAGCCTCGCTCCACCAGTTGTAACTGGGAATGCCGAGTCGATCGACCGATTGTGACTTGTTCATCATCAGGCCCACCTTCTCGTCGGGGGTCAGCAGGGACAACAGGTTCTCTACGCGTTCTTTGTTAGACAGCGTCGGGTCTTGGAACGGATACTTCACTTGGGCTGTTGCCGCGGTTGTCAGCATGGCAGTCACTGCCATAAAGAGTAATCTTTTCATAGTTGATAATTGAGTGTTAGTTTTTGTTGTTATTTGGAATGACAAAATTCAAAGTTGTCAAGTGTACAGAGTGACTTGTCCTTGGTATCGGACTTAAAGACAAAGAAGATGGCATGCTTGCCAGTGAGGTCGGTTTTATCGATGCCTACTGCCATGTCACACCATTCCTTTGGCATGTCGGCCTTCAGCGTTACCTCGCCAATCTTCTTGCCACCCTGTGATGCCCAGGGGCGATCTTGCATGATGTCAATGGTGCCGTCAATGCCTTCTGGAATCAGTCGCAGGACAAGCATCAGGTCATTCTCGGTATCCAAACGGTCTGCATCGAAGTTGAAGTACTTGTAACCCACGATAGAACCATCGGTATTGTTCACTACCAGATTGGTGTTGTTGCGAAGATCGTATGGGGCGTCGAACTTGTCGTCTGTACCATAGCCAGCAGCCACATACGAACCATAGAACGTATTGTTGGGCCACTCGTGGGTGGCAGGCTTCGGCCCCGTGTACCAGCAGCAGATACCAGCAGAATGGCGCTCAAAGGGGTCGAGACCATTCAGTGCAAAGCCCTGACTGTTGTACTCACCCTCGCTGATTTCCACCTTGCCGCCCTTACCTTCCTCGACCTTCACGTCGATGGGTGCCACCATGGCCTGACGAGCATACTCGTTGGTGCCTGTCTGACGGTGGTAGAAGACATACCACTGGCCATTGATCTCGCAGATGCTGCCGTGGGTATTGCCATCGGGTGTTGCTGAAGCAATCACATTGCCCTGCTCGTCCTTCTCACTGCCGCGACCGTCGATGATAGTGCCGCCATAGGTCCAAGGGCCTAAGGGATTGTCGCTGTAGCAATAGGCCAAGGTGTAGTTGCTTGTAGGCAAACCGAATTCACCGTCCTTGGTGAAACGGCTATAGATGAACACATACTTATCCTTGATCTTACGGATGCTGGAAGCCTCGAAGAAACTGAAGATGCCGTCCTGGTTGCGACCGGAAATCATATCCTCCACAATCTTGGTACCAGGCTTGACGGTAGCCATTGTCGTTGGGTCGAACTCAGCAGCATAAGAGCGTTCAAACCCCCAGTAGCCATACACACGACCATCGTCATCGACAAATACGGCAGGGTCGAACTGTAGCACGCCATCCACCAAGTTGGGATTGTCCTTGCTCCAGTTGCACACCTCAAAAGGTCCGTCAGGACGGTCGCTCTTGGCAATCAGTCCGTTGCGAAAACCCGTCTGGTCATTGGGGAACAAGTAGTAGGTCTTCTTGCCATTGGCATCCGTCACCAGTGTTACATCAGGTGCATACAATACATCGGCAGTACCGGCAGAGTCGAAGGGCTCGCCATCACGGTTTTTGTCAACCACCAGTATGATACCATCATAGCGCCAGTTGTTCAGACTGTCGACAGATGCCGACCATACTACCTGGTCGCGACCGCAATACTCGGTTATCAAGTTGTCGTGCGAGCCATAGACATAGACACGCTGCTTGGCGGGCTGGTCGGGGTCTTCGAATACATACGGCTCACCGTCGGGAATGTGTTCCCATAACGGCATGTAGGGATTGCCTGGAGTTGAGGGCTGAGAGTCGGCCGTTGAGAGGTTAGAGGTGGGCTGACAAGATGCCACCATCGCCATGCAGCATGTTGCTGCCAAGGTTGTTTGTAGGGCTTTAGTTTTCATATTTTTATGTGTTGTTTCAAAATCTGCGTGCAAATATAGTAAAAATTCCGCAATTATTCGTACCTTTGCACCACGAAAAAAGAGAATTGCACGTTTTATGAGACAAGCAATGATTTTTGCCGCAGGACTCGGCACCCGTTTAAAGCCCCTGACCGACACGATGCCCAAAGCATTGGTGCCTGTAGGTGGACGACCTCTTCTAGACATTAATATCCGTCGCCTGATGGCTCACGGCTACGACCGCTTCGTCGTGAATATCCATCATTTTGCGCAACAGATTATCGACTACGTCAAGGAACAGGACTATGCGCCGCTGGTACATTTCAGCGACGAGAGTGACCAATTGTTGGAGACGGGTGGTGGACTGAAGAAGGCGCAGACGCTGTTTCGTGACGATCAACCCATCCTGATTCATAACGTCGATATCCTTGATAATGTCAACTACGACTGGTTTGCCCGTCAGCACCAGCCTGATGAGGATGCTGTGCTGTTGGTCAGCCAGCGCAAGACCAAGCGCTATCTCTTGTTCGATAATGCCATGCACCTGATGGGTTGGAAGAACGTAGAGACGGGCGAGATCAAGAGCCCATACGAGTATGTTCGCCGTACAGGTCTTTCACAGCATGGTGAGGAACTGAATATGTTTGCTTTCTCAGGCATCCATTCCTTCTCGCCTCGTCTGTTCCCCCTCATGGAGCGTTTCCCAGAGCGTTTCCCCATCATCGACTTTTACCTCTCCGTCTGCCATCGTGCACCTATCGTTGGTTTGGTGAAGCCTGACCTCCAACTCATGGACGTCGGCAAAATTGAGACATTGGATCAAGCAGAAAAGTTTATTCAATCATTATAGTAAAAATGCAAAAGATTATCATTTTAGATTTCGGTTCTCAGACCACGCAGCTCATTGGCCGCAGGGTGCGCGAACTCGACACCTTCTGTGAGATTTTGCCTTACAACAAGTACCCCAAGGGTGACAATGCTGATGTCATCGGTGTCATCCTTAGTGGTTCGCCTTATTCGGTCCATGACCCAGAGGCGTTTAAGGTAGACCTCTCGCAGTTTGTTGGCAAGGTGCCTGTGCTGGGCATCTGCTATGGTGCACAGTTTATCTCCCACACGCTGGGCGGTAAGGTCGAGAAGGCAGACTCTCGTGAGTATGGACGTGCCAACCTGGAGACTGTCGACACGACGAATCCGCTGTTCAAAGGATTTGACCAGCACTCACAGGTATGGATGAGTCATGGTGACACTATCACCGCCATCCCCAGCGACTTCAAGGTTATAGGCTCTACAGCCGATGTGACCAACGCAGCATTTGCCTCTACCAAGCAACCCGTTTGGGCCGTTCAGTTCCACCCCGAGGTGTACCACTCATTGCAGGGTACTCAGTTGCTGAAGAACTTCGTAGTAGACATCTGCGGTTCTCGTCAGGAGTGGAGCGCTGCCTCGTTTGTTGACACCACTGTTGCTGAACTCAAAGAGCAGTTGGGCAACGACCGCGTCATCCTGGGTCTTTCTGGCGGTGTGGACAGCTCTGTCGCTGCTGTACTGCTTAACAAGGCGATTGGCAATCGCCTGACCTGTATCTTCGTTGACCACGGCATGCTGCGCAAGAATGAGTTCCAGCAGGTTATGGACGACTACAAGGTACTGGGCTTGAACGTCATTGGCGTCGATGCTAGCGAAAAGTTCTTTGCTGACCTTGCAGGTGTCACCGAACCAGAGCAAAAGCGCAAGATTATTGGTCGCGACTTCGTCGAGGTGTTCAATGCCGAGGCCAAGAAGATTACCGATGCCAAGTGGCTCGCTCAGGGTACTATCTATCCTGACCGTATTGAGTCGTTGAACATCACGGGTAAGGTCATCAAGAGCCACCACAACGTGGGTGGTCTGCCTAAGGAGATGCACTTGCAACTCTGCGAGCCCCTGAAGTGGCTGTTTAAAGACGAGGTGCGTCGTGTGGGGCGTCAGCTTCAGATGCCTGAGCACCTCATCTCGCGTCATCCCTTCCCTGGCCCAGGCCTTGCCGTCCGCATTCTGGGCGACATCACCCGCGAGAAAGTTCGCATCCTGCAGGATGCCGACGACATCTATATCCGTGGACTCCGCGAATATGTCGATACTGATGGTGAGACATTATATAATAAGGTATGGCAGGCCGGCGCCATCCTTCTCTCTACCGTTCGTTCGGTGGGCGTCATGGGCGATGAACGTACCTACGAGAATCCTGTCGCCCTCCGTGCTGTTACCTCTACGGATGCCATGACTGCCGACTGGGCCCATCTTCCCTACGACTTCTTGGCGAAGGTCTCTAACGAGATTATCAACAAGGTTCGTGGCGTCAATCGCGTCTGCTACGACATCTCGTCAAAACCACCCGCAACGATCGAGTGGGAGTGACCCAAACAAAAAAGCATCTCAAAAAACTGAGACGCTTTTTTGTTGTATGATAGGTGGATTATTTACTCACAATCTCGCTGGCACGAGCCAGGGCGAGGTCGATGTGGTTGCAAATGTTCTCCTTGCCCAACAGCTGTTCGAAGTTGTTGCGACGCAGTACAGCATCTACCTTCTCGTTGACACCGGAGAGGACGATGGTGATACCCTCCTTCTGACTCATCAAGCACATGTTCTCCAAGTTGTGGAGACCTGTGGAATCGATGAATGGTACCTTACGCATGCGGATGATGCGCACCTTGGGATGACGACCGTAACGGGCCATGATATCCTCGAAGCGGTTACCGGCACCAAAGAAGTACGGACCGTTGATCTCGTAGACCTCCACGCCCTCAGGGATGGTGAGGTGCTCTAAGTTGCCAGCCTGCATATCTGCGTCCTCGTTGAGGTCAATCTCGTCATAGATAGCCTTGACATCGGTGGTTTCCGACATACGACGCATGAAGAGCAGACAAGCACAGATGAGGCCGAACTCGATAGCGACGGTAAGGTCGAAGATGATGGTGAGGAAGAATGTCAGCAAGAGCACGGTAACATCACTCTTTGGATTGCGTGTCATTGCCAAGAACGAGCGCCAGCCACTCATGCCGTATGACACAACGACTAACACACCAGCCAGACAAGCCATGGGGATATACTGTGCCAGTGGCATGAGGAACAGGAAGATGAGCATCAGCACGGCAGCATGGATGATGCCAGCCACCGGTGTGCGTCCACCATTGTTGATGTTGGTCATGGTACGGGCAATGGCTCCTGTAGCAGGAATACCACCGAAGATGGGCGATGCCAAATTGGCAATACCCTGACCAATCAGCTCTGTGTTAGAGTTGTGGTGGTCGCCAATGACACCATCAGCAACGGTTGCCGACAGCAGCGACTCGATAGCACCTAAGACGGCGATGGTGACCGCAGGACCAACAAGTCCCTTGATGGTCTCCCATGACAGTTCAGGAACCACGGCACCTGGCAGGGTGGAGTTGATGCTGAAACGGTCGCCAATGGTCTCGACACTCGTTACACCAACATACTCTTTGAGCAACAGCACGGCAACAGTCATCACGATGATGGCAACCAGTGAACCAGGCAGTGCCTTGAGTGGTGACAAGTGGAACAAACGTGCCAGCATGGGCCATGCAGCAATGATGGCCACACTGATAATACCCACCAACGCACTCCACGGGTCTATATTACCTATATTAGATAGGTATACACCCCATTTCGCTATGAAGTCGCTGGGAATGGCACCGTCTATCGACATGCCCAGCAGGTCTTTCACCTGCGTGGTGAAGATGGTGACTGCAATACCGCTGGTGAAACCTACCACGATGGGGTAGGGAATGTACTTGATGATGGTGCCTAGGCGCAGTACACCCAGCATGATGAGGAACACACCAGCCATCAGTGTGGCAATGGTGAGTCCCTGAATACCATACTGCTGGATGATGCCATAGACGATGACGATGAAGGCGCCCGTAGGTCCACCAATCTGAACTTTACTACCACCGAACAACGATATAAATAGTCCGGCGACGATGGCGGTGATAATGCCCTTCTCAGGGCTTACACCACTGGCAATACCGAAGGCAATGGCCAACGGCAGCGCAACGATACCCACAATCAGTCCGGCCATCAAGTCGGCTACGAAGGTCTTACGGTCGTAGTTCTTGATGGCCGAAAAGAATTTGGGTTTGAAATCTAATGTCTTTTTCAAATCTTTCTTTTCCAATAAATAATTACTTGTTCTTCAATAGGTCACGAATCTCAGCGAGCAACTCTTCCTGCGTGGGACCCTTGGGAGCCTCAGGAGCAGCGGGCTCTTCCTTCTTGCGGTTCAGCTTGTTGATGGCCTTCAGCATCAGGAAGATACAGAAAGCGACGATGATGAAGTCGACAGTGTTCTGGATGAAATTGCCATAGGCCAGCACGGCAGCATCCTCACCCTCGCCAATCTTGAATGTCAACGTCGTAAAGTCGATGTTGCCCGTAATCATACCCACAAGAGGCATCAGTACATCGTTGACCAGACTAGATACAATCTTACCGAAAGCACCGCCGATGATAACACCGACTGCCATGTCCATCACATTGCCCTTCATGGCAAACTCTTTGAATTCTTTAATAAATCCCATAGTCGTAAAAATTATAAGTTTGACTCAAATAATAATGATCCATTCTCTATTGACCGAAGAGCGCATTTTGCTAACTGCATTTTGCAATATCAGCCGTGAAACGTCCGTTTGACACTTTTTCGCTTTCGCTTTTTCACTTTTCACTTAAATTAAGACTGAATTCGAATGCAAATATAGATATTTTTTTGTAACTTTGTGCCCGAAAACAGAAAAAAGTGCAACAAAAGGCACATTTTTTGATGGAGAAAGCAAATTTACAACTCATTTTTATAAAAAAAGTTTTAGAATTATGACAAAAGTAGCAATTAACGGTTTTGGCCGTATTGGTCGTCTCGCATTCCGTCAGATGTTCGAGGCCGAGGGTTATGAGGTAGTAGCAATCAACGACTTGACCAGCCCCAAGATGCTGGCTCATCTGCTGAAGTATGACACCGCTCAGGGTGGTTTCTGTGGCAAGTTCGGTGAGAACAAGCACACTGTAGAGGCTGGTGAGGACTACATCGTTGTTGATGGTAAGAAGATCACTATCTACGCTATTCCTAACGCTGCTGAGCTGCCTTGGGGTAAGCTGGATGTAGACGTTGTTCTGGAGTGCACAGGTTTCTATACTTCTAAGGAGAAGGCTTCTGCTCACCTGACTGCTGGTGCTAAGAA
>JAEEGF012270653.1_pt1 | contig 35945 bp, 24 predicted proteins | sample 9134171 | NCBI WGS metagenome assembly JAEEGF01 (sample SAMN16246542, study PRJNA631951) | gut metagenome | biome: gut microbiome; feature: rumen; material: AP-attached | host: Bos | place: Iran: Karaj | collected 2018-10
AAAACGGCCAGTGGATTGAAATAGACCCCATGTCCATCCACAAATCCGTGGAATATCCCAATATCGGTCCAAAAGACTCTTATCTGCTTTATCATGAAGAGCTTGAATCCTTGGTGCGCAGCTATCCCAGCATCAAGCGTGCCCGTTTCTGGATGACTTTCGGCCAGAAATACCTCACCGTGCTGAACGTGCTGCAGGAAGTGGGCCTTACCAGCATCAAGCCTATCAACTACGAAGGCAAGGAAATTGTGCCATTGCAATTCCTGAAAGCCGTACTGCCAGAGCCGTCTTCACTGGGCGAAGGTTACAAGGGACAGACCTCCATCGGATGCCAAATCAGAGGTATCAAAGATGGTAAGGAACGCACCTACTATGTATGGAACAACTGCGACCACGCCGCTTGCTACAAGGAAATCGGCGCACAAGCTGTTTCCTACACCACCGGCGTTCCCGCCATGCTCTGCGCCAAGATGATCCTCACCGGCCAGTGGAAAGGCCAGGGCGTGTTCAACGTGGAACAATTCGACCCCGATCCATTCATGAAGGAAATCGGCGGCTACGGACTGCCCTGGAACGAACAAATCGACCAGCCCCTGCCCATCGAACAATAGTAAAAAAAAGACTTATGACAAAAGACGGACTGTTTTGTCCGTCCAAAAACACCAAAAGAAAGGGCGGACCTCCGTGTCCGCCCCTATAAAATATACCCTGATGAATTTCAAACTCCATGCCCCCTTTGCCCCATCTGGCGACCAACCCGATGCCATCAAACAACTGGTGGAAGGTTTGAATCGTGGCGACAAGGCCCAGACCTTGTTGGGTGTAACCGGCTCGGGCAAAACCTTCACCATCGCCAATGTGCTTAACGAGGTGAACCGACCAGCTCTCATCCTCAGCCATAACAAAACCCTGGCCGCACAGCTGTACAGCGAGTTCAAGCAATTCTTTCCTGAGAATGCGGTGGAATATTACGTTTCCTATTACGACTATTATCAACCCGAGGCATACATTCCAACCACCAATACCTATATTGAAAAAGATTTAGCTATCAATCAGGAAATTGACAAATTGCGCATGCACACCACCTCATCATTGCTTTCTGGACGAAGGGATATTGTTGTGGTAGCCTCTGTTTCATGTATTTACGGTATTGGCAACCCTGATGATTTCGCACAAAACGTCATCAACATCCACAAAGGCATGGTAGTTGATCGCGACCAATTGCTTTACGCATTTGTCGCAGGCTTGTATTCCCGCACTGAATTAGGTCTCGAACCTGGAAAATTCAGGGTGAAAGGCGATACAGTAGATATTTTTCCACCATACAATGACACCGCTTTCCGCCTTATTTTCTTTGACGATGAGATAGAAGATATTTTTGAAATCGACCCTGTTTCAGGCGACAAACTCAACAAACTGAGTGTATTGACCATTTATCCCGCCAGCATTTTTGTGACTTCGCAAGACTCCATGAACAATGCTTTGGCGGAAATCAAATTAGACCTTGAAACCCAGATACAATATCTTCACTCTATTGATAAACATCTGGAAGCCAAACGTTTGGACGACCGTGTAAACTATGACATCGAAATGATGAAGGAATTAGGATACTGCTCTGGCATCGAAAACTATTCCCGTTATTTCGACCGCCGCAAACCTGGCGAACGGCCTTTCTGCATTTTGGACTTCTTCCCTGACGACTTTATTTTGGTGATTGACGAAAGTCATGTCACCGTACCCCAAATCGGGGCCATGTACGGCGGCGACCGCTCCCGAAAAATCAACCTGGTGGATTATGGCTTCCGCTTGCCCGCAGCTTTGGACAACAGACCCTTGAAATTCAATGAGTTTGAATCTCTTATCGGTCAGACCATCTTTGTGAGTGCCACCCCCGCCCAATACGAACTGGACAAATCGGAGGGTGTTATCATTGAACAAATTGTTCGTCCCACGGGCTTGCTTGACCCGCCTATTGAAGTACGCCCTGCTTTACATCAAGTGGATGACCTGCTTGACGAGATAGAGAAGACTGTGGGCCGGAAACAAAGGGTCTTGGTGACCACTCTGACCAAGAAAATGGCTGAGGAACTGAACTTGTACCTCTTGCGTATCGGCATTCGCTCCAAATACATCCATTCGGATGTGGAGACCTTGGAACGAGTAGAGATTCTCAAGGATTTGCGCGCTGGTGCCATTGATGTGCTGGTAGGCGTGAACCTCTTACGTGAGGGTCTCGACCTGCCGGAAGTGGCACTGGTAGCCATTATGGATGCCGACAAAGAGGGCTTTTTGCGTAACGAGCGTTCGCTCACCCAGACCGCAGGCCGCGCCGCCCGCCATGTGGACGGTCGTGTCATCTTTTATGCCGATAAGGTTACCAAATCGATGCAGGCCACCATAGACGAGACTTTGCGCCGTCGAGCCAAACAATTGGCTTACAATGAGAAGCACCATATCATCCCAAAAACTGCCATCAAGTCGGATGCAATACCCAAAGAACTGGAAAACATGCGCTTTGATATTCCCGACCCGATTTTGTACAAGCCTGCCAGCGAGGAAAGTCTGATGGCCGCAGAAAAAAGCATCGACTACAAAATGTACAACATTGAACAGTTGCAGGCACAAGCAAAAAAACTGCATAAGCAGTTGGAAAGTGCCACCAAGGAATTGGATTTCATGTTAGCGGCAAAACTCCGCGACGAGATTCTCGAAATTGAAAAACTTATAACTGAACAAAAGGCATAAAATCACTGTAGCCATCTACATCATTGTAGCCATCTGCGTCCTCGCAGATGGTATATGTTTTTGGATTGCATGTTGATGTCATATTGCAACTGCGAGACGCAGTTGCTTACACTGAGGCTTACATAGAAAAAAGCCCCCGCAAATGCAGGGGCTTTTTTTTTATTTCACCAAATTCTGGAATTCCGTTGTCTTTTTGTATTTCTTGAAATTTGCGTCACGTTTGGCTTTTCTCTTGTACTTGGAATCTTTGTCGATTGCCGCACCCAGGTTCTTGTACAGATTAAACTCATCAGCGGTACGGGCAGCCAAAACTGCTCTCAGATAATATACTTTGGCATCTGTGCTGGTAACGCAGTCCAATGTGGCTTTGGCAGCGGCATAGTCTTTTTTCAGAATCTGTGACAATGCAGTATTATAGTCGCAGGTTGTGTTAGCCAAGGCCTGGGCTGCACCGTCGAAGTCACCATCCATAATTTTGAACATACCATTGTTATATGACTGGTTTACAGGATTAACCGCAGCGTTTTGTGATTCTCCGAACAGCTGTTTTGCATCATTCAGGTTGCCAGCAAAGAAAGCTGCGATAGCCTTATTATTCAAGATAATGCCATTATCCGGAGAAATAGCAGCAGCTTTGTTCAACAGATTGTTGGCCTCATCCAAATAGTCCTGATTGGCGGTTGAAAAATAGTCATTCAACTTCAATGCCGCAAGGTTATTGTATGCTCTCCAATCATTTTCATATTTGCTGTCATTCATGATTGCGGAATAGATGTCTGCTTTGGTGGCGTTACTCTTTGCCAAAGAAGCGGCATACAATCTTTCGTTCAAATTCAATTTTTCAGGATTGGTGGTTGCCAGTTTCATGATTTCCTGATCATTATACTGGTTTTTATTATAGACCAAAGAAACTTCGGCACGACGCAAAGGAGGCAGAATCTGGTCGGCTATCTCATTGTAGATATCCGTCATTTCACGGATTCTCTGTTCACGCAAATTGTTGTTGGGCTGTGAACGCACCACATTCAGAATCTTGTTTCTTTCAGGAATATTGGATTTTTCAACAGCGGCTTCAAAACCATCCCAGTCCTCACCTTTGGCATTGTTTTCAAAACTCAGCTCGGGTTTCTGGAAATTCTTGGGATTGATTTTATTGTCTTTGCAATATTGCTTGATATACTTGTCATACTGCTCGTTGAACCACTTTTTACCCTGTTCGAAACGACGCTCTGACAAGCCCTGGTTGTGAGATTCCTCACCTTCGGGAGAAGCCCAACCAGAAATCACAACCTTTTCGATATTGCCACCCTGATACAAGAAATCCACCAGATCCTTGATACCCTGTTTGGCCTCTTTGTTTCTGTTGAGCGGCAGATTCCAGTTTACAGAGGAACTGTTCACCTCAAAATAGATGTCTGCGGTTTCGCTTTCATACTCGGCCTTGTAGCCATGAGGGCCGAACATGAAATAAGTACCGTTTCCGCTTTCAGTGTCATCAGACAAAGATGGAGTGATGTCCATCAATGCGGAAGTATTGGCAATACCGTCTCCCAACAGACGGTCAGGATCCAATTTCTGGCTTTTCTTTTTGAGAGCGGCATTGGTCACAGCATAAATCTCGCTATCCTGCATATCATCATTATAATCGATCGTGCCGCTTTTGGTAAACTTTCCGCCAGCTTTGTAAGGAATGACGGTGGCGCCATCAACCTTTGCCTTTTCTCCTGCCAATGTGATAGGAGGCAAGGTGCCCAACACTTCTCCTGTAGCGGACTTGATTGTTGGCAAAACTGTTACCACAGCTTTTTTCTTCATGTACTTGGGTGGAACCGTTCCCTTGATTGTGTAATCCACCTTTCCACCTTTGTTTTCCAAATCTGGATTGTCCAAGGTGATGGACACTTCCGGATAACGTTTCACCATTTTTTGCAAGCCACAGCCAAACAACAGCAGGGCCGACAATGTCAACACTAATGCTAAATTCTTATTTTTCATAATGATATTGTGATTAATTGATTTCACTTTTTATCCTGCAAAGTTAATATTTTTTTTGATTCAAACAGATACTTTTATTGTATTCAAGCCATAAAAAATTTTTCTTTATTTTTGTGGTTTCTAATTTACAAACCAAAAAAATTAGTATTTCGTATAAAACAATGAAAAAATTTGGCATACTTGTTTTCGCTATTCTGCTGCTGACCTCATGCAGCGATTTACAATTCCAAAAAATTGAAGGAGGCGCATTGGGCACTTATTACGCCATCACTTACAAAGGCAAGGAAAATCCCTCTTTGCAAAAAGGCATCGATTCCATTTTGAATTCCATCAACGAAACTTTTTCCATCTTCAATGCCTCTTCTGTTATTTCTAAAATAAATGATAATCAAGAAGTTAGAATTAATAATGACTTTATTGAAGTTTTCCATATAGCACAACGCATAGGCCAAGAGACCGATGGTGCGTTTGAAATGACCATTGGTCCTCTCGTCAACCTGTGGGGTTTCGGCAAAGACGAACGGAATACGAATATCACCCAAGAAATGATTGATTCTGTATTAACTTTTGTGGGTTATCAGAAAGTTCATTTGGAAGGCACAACAATAACCAAAGAAAATACTGATATACAATTGAATTTCAATGCGTTGGCAAAAGGGTACGCTGTAGATAAAGTAGCGGAATACCTGGTTGCGAAAGGGTACAAGGATTGTTTGGTTGATATTGGCGGTGAGATTGTGGCAAAAGGAAAAAAATACCATGATCAAGAGTGGAACATCGGCTTGCAAACACCGACACGCACCCGTGACGGGGAGATGCGATCGGAAGAGACCTTCCACCTGCAAAACAAGGCGGTGGCCACTTCTGGTAACTACCGCAATTATTTCGAGGAAAACGGTCAACGATATACCCATATCATCGACCCGAAAACTGGTCACCCGGAAAAAAGCAACCTGTTGAGTGTCACTGTAATAGCTGACCGATGTGTCGTTGCCGACGCCTATGCCACAGCTTTCATGGTGATGGGGGTGGAAAAGACCAAAACCTTTTTGGCAAAGCACCCCGAATTGACCTGTATTTTTATTACTGACAATCAAGGAAAGTTCAAAACCGAGGTTTTTCAAACTGTTTCCATAAACAATTGAAAACAAATAATTTATTGATTCCACGAAGATTTTTTGCCGTAAAAACAACCTTTGTTCGGATATTTTTTTGTACCTTTGCATTTCTAATTTACGTTGTATGAAAAACGACAGATTATCACAACATAAATTCGGCTATTTCATTGTACTGTTACTTGGTTTTGTAGCAGTCATGGCCATTTGTCTGCCATCTTGTTCCTCTTCCAAAAAATACGGCCAAGTCGAGCACAAGCGCTCCTCCTACAGAGATGTGAGAGTAAAACAGCCCAGATGGAACACCACCACTTCCACTTCTACCACCTACTACATCAAAAAACAAAAACCACGCAAGAGATACAATCCGTAATCTCTTCTTTCTCATTAATTATCAACACTTTATATGAAAATAAAATTTCATCTGTTTATACTTTGCACTTTTTTACTTTGTCTTCCCGTTTTGGGATTTGGGCAAAATGATAATTCATTGAACTTCAACACCTACAATGGTGTGCCCTATATGGATGAGGAAATGGTTTTCGACACTATCGGCATCATGATGGACAGTGTTGAAATGAGTTACTACGATAAAATCGACAAAAATGTAGATCCCGTTTTGTTCCTATACCTCAAATGGATGCCAGGCTACGGTTCTTACGAGGATTTCAACATCGCCGCCGTCCACTACATCCATCACACCTCAACAAAGGCAGATACCTTGGTATTAGGCAAATACTGTCATCCCGCCCCCTACAAGATTTTCTCCAAATATGGCATGCGTCGCCGCAGAATGCACCGCGGAGTGGATTTGGCCTATCCGATGGGCACGCCTGTTGTGGCTGCTTTCGACGGCATGGTACGTATTTCCAAACCCAATGCCGGTGGATACGGCCAACTCATTGTCATCCGCCACGACAACAAACTGGAAACCTATTATGGACACCTTTCCCAGCGCTTGGTCAACCCTGGACAAATGGTTCATGCGGGCGACACCATCGCCTTGGGTGGCAGCACCGGACGCTCCACCGGACCACACCTCCATTTCGAAACCCGCTACCTCGGCTATGACTTCAATCCAACCAAAATCATTGATTTCGAAAACTATAAATTGAAAGTTGACACTCTTTATACCAGCGGTTTTGTGGTCTCCTCCAAAGAACTGATTGCCGAGAAAAAAGCTAACGACGCCAAAGCCACAACCGCCACGACAAGCACCGTTTACCACAAAGTGCGACGGGGCGAAACCCTTGGCTCCATCGCAAAAAAATACCACACCTACGTGTCCACCATCAAACGACTGAATGGCTTGCGTAGCGACTTTATCCGCGAAGGACAAAGATTGCGGGTCAAGTAAACAGTTGACAATTGACAGTTGACAATTGACAGTTGACAATTGATAATTGACAATTAGAAGTTGGTGGTTAAGATTAGAATACTGTTTTTAAAGTATAGTAAACTTTAATTGAATTGAAAAGTAGATTGTTATTTCGGGAGTTGTCATTGAGATTATTCCTGCTCGTTCTTTTCAATTTTCAACTTTCAGTTTTCAGTTTTCAGTTTTCAACTTTTACGCTTTTCGCCCAAAACTCCCTTATCCCCAGTTTTCAACGTAATCAGAACGTCCTTGTGCTGAATGGCAATGACAGCCTCTCTTTGGCATGGGCTGGCGGTATGAACAGCATGGCGTTCTTCAACTTTGACCTTAACCTCGATGGCATCGACGACTTGCTGGGCTTTGAAAAAAACGGAAACCGACTTCTTCCTTTTGTCCAGCAAAACAATCACTGGCACTACACTCCTGAATACACGAGATTTTTCCCCGAATTACACGATTGGGTCATTCTCAAAGATTATGACAACGATGGTAAAAAGGATATTTTCACGTACGGACTGGCTGGTATCCGGGTTTTCAGAAACACCTCGGATGAACAACTCAATTTTCACCAGACCACCGAACAATTGACCTCTTTTTATTATACGGACTACAGCAATATTTACGCCTCTCCTGACGACAACCTTGCTGTTTCAGACATTGACCATGATGGAGATTTGGACATCCTAAACTTCTGGGTATTAGGAAAATATGTTCACTTTCAAAGAAACTATGCCGTGGAAAACAATCTCGCTAACGGCTGGCTGGACTTTCGCCTGGAAGATGAATGCTGGGGCAAATTTTCGGAAGGCACTGACAATAACGAAATCACCTTGCTCAGCTATTGTCAGGACAAAAATGAGGAACCCACCCGCCACGTGGGCTCCACTATGACCATAATGGATTTTAACCATGATGGGCTGGACGATTTGATTTTAGGAGACATAGATTTTGCCCAAGTGATTCTGCTCACTAATGGAGGAACTCAACAGGAAGCCCTGATGATATCGCAAACCACTGATTTCCCGAATGCAGCTAATCCTGTAAATCTGTATTCAATGCCGTTGGTGTCACCTGTTGATTTGAACGCGAACGGACAACAAGAGCTTTTGGTGTCACCTGCCGACCCCTCATTGTCCAAATCGCAAAATACCAATAGTGTATGGCTTTATGAGTACGACAGCTTACTACAGAGCCACTGCCTTACCACCACTTCTTTTCTGCAACAAGACATGATAGACCTTGGTTCGGGATGTTATCCCGTATTCTATGACTGGAATGGAGACGGGCTGCTCGACCTTTTCGCCGGCAATTACGGTTATTACGACAGCTCTTCATATATTAACGGATTCCTTAATTCATACTACTCTTCTGCCATTGCCTACTTTGAGAATATCGGAACAAGTGCTGAACCCTCATTTCAACTGGTCGATTCCGATTTCGGCAATATGCGCCAACTGAACAAACAAGCCCTCTATCCCGCATTTGCCGATTTGGACGGTGATGGACAAAGCGAAATGATTTGCGGTTGTATCGATGGGACCCTGATTCTATGGAAAAACAATCAAATCACTGCAAATTTTCTGAATATTGATGTGGGAGATTATGCGACACCTCAACTTTTCGACCTGGACCAAGATGGAAAAATGGATTTGCTAATTGGAAACAGAAGAGGTGTAATTGCTTATTATAGAAACATTTCGACTTCAAACAACATTGACTTTCAACTCGAAAACAGCAGTGTGGGCAATGTGGATGTGAGAGACTACGAACTTTCCTATTTCGGTTTTGCCACACCCTGTTTTTATCGGCAAAACAATGAAACACGACTGATTTGCGGAAATGAGCAGGGAAAACTGTTTTTTTACGATAATATCGATAATAATCTCAACGGAAGTTTTACATTGCGAAGTCAATATTTAGCAGAAAAAATTGATAATCAGTATTTTAAAATTAAAGAAGGTATCAGAATAGGGGTAGCGATAGCATACCTTGATGGCAACCAATTTCCCGACATGGTTATAGGTAATTTTGCTGGTGGCATGAGCTATTTTGAAGGACTTCCTGAAATACCTGTCAGCATTGAGCCTGCTGATATGACAGCTGACATTCATTGTTATCCCAATCCTGTATCCGACATTATCCATATTGAGACAAAGCACAAAGGGGATATACAAGTACAAGTTTTTGATGCCGCGGGAAGGATAATCCTGGAGAAAAGTTTTAATGATAACCACTTTGAGCTCAATATCAGTCATTTGAACCCTGCTGTTTACCTTTTGAAAATCTTCAACGATACTAAATCATCGGTATTTAAAATTATAAAAAAATAAATTTTTTATCAATATTTGTTTTTGTGTTGAAAATTTTTATATTTTTGCATGCGTTTTCCTACTTCCTTGAAGAAGGGTATGGACGGGCAAAAATAATCCATACCCTTTGTTTTGGATATTAAAAAAAATTGTATTTTTGTAGTTTGTTTAACCTTGAAAAAATTTGTTTATGGACAAAGAAAAAATGAATGAAGAAAAGCTGAAAGTGCTGAATTCAACTTTAGAAAAACTGGAAAAGACCTTTGGCAAGGGAGCGATCATGCGTTTGAGCGACACTCCTGTTGAAGATATTGACGTGATACATACTGGTTCACTGACACTTGACCTTGCATTGGGTGTTGGCGGGCTTCCCAAGGGAAGAATCATTGAAATATACGGACCGGAATCTTCTGGTAAGACCACTTTGGCCATCCATGCCATTGCTGAGGCGCAGAAAGAGGGTGGTATTGCCGCATTTATTGACGCCGAGCATGCTTTTGACCGTTCCTACGCCGAAAAATTAGGAGTAAATACCGCCGATCTGTTGGTGTCACAACCCGATAATGGAGAGCAGGCGTTGGAAATCGCCGACAACCTGATTCGTTCGGGAGCCATTGATATCATCGTCATCGACTCCGTAGCAGCCTTGACACCCAAGAGTGAGATTGAAGGCGACATGGGCGACTCGAAGATGGGTTTGCAGGCCCGACTGATGTCGCAGGCGCTCCGCAAACTGACCGCCACCATCAGCAAGACCAGATGCTGCTGCATATTCATCAACCAATTGCGCGAGAAAATTGGCATCATGTTCGGCAATCCGGAAACAACCACTGGTGGTAACGCATTGAAATTCTATGCGTCCGTCCGTCTCGACATCCGCCGCACCTCGCAGTTGAAAGATGGCGACTTGGCTGCCGGCAACCGCGTGAAAGTGAAAGTGGTGAAAAACAAAGTGGCGCCTCCATTCCGCACCGCCGAATTTGACATCCTCTTCGGAGAAGGCATATCCAAGACTGGTGAAATCGTGGACCTTGGCGTTGAATACAACATCATCAAGAAATCAGGTTCGTGGTTCTCTTATAACGACAGTAAATTGGCCCAAGGCCGCGACGCCGTAAAACAAGTACTCAACGATAATCCCGAACTGATGGAGGAACTCGAAGAAAAAATCCGCGAGGCCGTCGCTGAGAAAAAACAATAACATGCTCTCATCACTATGAAACTACATTTTGTCAGACTGATTATTTTCTCCCTGGTATTGTTGCTCGCCGCATGTGGGCATAACAGCAAGCAATATGCCAACTTGCCGCCAGAATTGGCCAAATTATGCAAAGCCATCGATAAGCATCCCAAGGATGCCGAACTTCGCTATAGCAGAGCCGTTTATTACTACAACCGCGGCTTTATCGACGAGGCCAAAACGGATATGTTCGAATGCCTGAAACTCGACGACAAAACCTCCAAGTATTATGTGCTGATGTCGGACATCTACTTTGCGGAAAAGGAAACTGACGAGACGGAAGAAATGTTGGAAAGAGCCATCGCCTTAGACCCTAACAACAATGAAGCTCGTCTCAAATTAGCGGAATTATATTTTCATCTCAGGATGTTTCCCGAATGTAATCACACCTTGGATGCAGCTTTGGAACAAGAGAGCTTTAATCCTAAAGCCCACCTAATCAGAGGTTTCTGTCTAAAAGAAATGCAAGACACCGTTGGTGCCATGCGTATGTTTCAACTTTGTATTGACCAAAACCCGGCAGAAATCAGAGCATTTTTGGAATTAGGATACTACTACCAACAAAAACTCGATCCCTTGGCTATCAGTTACTACCAAAATGCCCTGCAAGCCGACCCCAACAATATAGAAATCAATTTCAATCTGGCTAAACTTTTGCAGGATTTGGGAGAAAAAAATCAGTCGGACGAACAAATAGAACAGGCTGTGGAGCAGTACAAAATCGTACTGCAAATCAAGGAAGACCATTTGCCGGCCCTCAACAATTTGGGTTACGTTTATATGGTGGATCAGGACAAATATGACGAGGCACTGGCCTTGTTTGACCGTGCCATTACCGTGGAGCCCAACTGTGTGGAAGCCTATTGTAACCGTGGGGTTTGTTGTGAGTGCACCGGCCGATTAGCCGAAGCACGTGAAGCATACGAGACAGCCCTGAAAATACTGCCAAACTATGACCCCGCCGTTTTAGGTTTGAATCGCTTGGACAAAATGAAATAAAACAAAGACCATGAATAATAATCTGGATCCTAACGCCTCAAGACTCTCCGCTGCCGAAAAAGAATTCGAACGTGCCATTCGGCCAACGGAATTTGCCGATTTCCATGGGCAAGAGCAGGTTATTGACAACATCATCGTCTTTGTCCGTGCCGCCAAAGCCCGCGGGGAAGCCTTGGACCATGTACTCCTGCACGGCCCTCCAGGCTTGGGTAAGACCACCCTCTCGCACATCATCGCCAACGAGATGGGTGTAAACATGAAAATCACCTCCGGCCCCGTCATCGACAAACCTGGTGAACTGGCGGGCCTGTTGACCAATCTGGAGCCCAATGACGTGCTCTTTATTGACGAAATCCACCGTTTATCACCCATCGTAGAGGAATACCTGTACTCTGCCATGGAAGACTATCGCATCGACATCATGATTGACAGCGGCCCCAATGCCCGCAGCGTGCAAATTTCGCTTAACCCCTTCACCTTGGTAGGGGCCACCACACGTTCAGGCTTGCTGACCGCCCCATTGCGTTCCCGTTTCGGTATCAACTTGCGACTGCAATACTATGATGCGGAAACTTTGTCGAAAATCCTGAAACGCTCCGCAGCCATTCTCAATATTCCCATCAAAGACGATGCGGCCTTCGAAATCGCCCGACGTAGCCGTGGCACACCACGTATCGCCAACCTTTTGTTGCGCCGTGTCCGCGACTTTGCCCAAATCAAAGGCGACGGCACCATCACCTACGACATTACCCAAGTGGCACTGGCGGCCTTGAATGTGGATAAGCATGGTTTGGACGAGATGGACAATAAAATCCTCTCTACCATCGTTGAAAAATTTAAAGGGGGACCCGTTGGTATTTCCACCATCGCCACCGCTGTTGGAGAAGACCGGGGTACCCTGGAAGAAGTTTATGAGCCCTTCTTGATTCAGGAAGGTTATCTGATGAGAACGCCAAGAGGACGTGAGGTGACAGATCTGGGGTTCGCCCATCTTGGCAAATTGAGAATTAACGACCAACAACCCACATTATTTTAGACAATCACAGCCAAAAACGACATTTTATGAAAAAAATCTTTTGTTTTATCAGTATGTTTGCCATCATGGCCTGCGCTTTTTCGCAAAATTATTACAACAATGGCACTACCACCGCTAAAAATAGAGAGCAAAAGGAACAAAAAGAAAAAACGCACAGAACCGACCATTATAATGAACAAGAAGGCCGTAGGGTTGTCTTTGGTGTAACCTTTGGACCCACCCTCAACTGGATGAACTGGAAAAACCATAAAGCTGCCCCTGAAGGTTATGAAAGATCTGTCAAAGGAGGAGTCAGATTAGGTCTTCGCTATGGAGTGAATATGGATATTGACTTGACAAAAAGTAAAAATTACTACGTTTCCACAGGTATTCTGATCGAACATACAGGAGGAAGTCTTTCCTTTTTTGAAAAACTTAATTTGACCAATGAACCCATATACCGCGATATTGACCGCGGATACAAGAGCATCTATTTCACCATCCCCACTGCCATCACATTAAGGACTCCCAGTTTCAGTCATTTCATCATCTGCGGAAATGTCGGCTTATATCATAGTTTCAATCTGTATTCCAGATACCAATCCCGATTTCAGATTGACCCGGCGGCAAGAGACACAGACAAAGAATCCATCAACTATGTTACCACCGACTGGGCCAAGGACAATGAAGTCGCCCTCTTCAAAGAGTCTGTTTTTGCCGGTATAGGCTTTGAATATGTCATCAAAAGAAACCTTAGAGGCAAGTTACACATCAACTACGCACAATCTCTCAATAACTATTTCTCTAAAAACGCCAAAAACAGCCATAATCCAAAAATACAGGAAAAAGCTGCCATTGGCACAGTGGAAATCCTTTTGGGCTTATATTTTTAGCATTCAACCATGAAAATCATCTGTATTGGCAAAAATTACCTGAAACATATCCAGGAATTGGACCGGCAACGCCCCTCCGAGCCGGTTTTCTTTATGAAACCTGACTCGTCCATCATTATTCGCAACCGTCCCTTTTTCTTGCCAGACTTTTCAGAAGAGATTCATCACGAGGTGGAATTGATATTCCGTATATGTAAAGTAGGGAAGTGCATCCAGCCCAAATTTGCCCATACTTACTACGATGCCATCGGTTTAGGCATTGACTTTACCGCCAGAGACCTGCAACGGAAATGCGTAGCGGAAGGCAATCCTTGGGAAATTGCCAAAGCTTTTGACGGGTCTGCTGTCATCAGCAAATTTGTGGAAAAAGAGCATTTTGGAGACCTCAACAACATGGATTTCCGCTTACTGCTTAACGACCACTGCGTGCAACACGGCAACAGCAAGGACATGTTGTTCTCCATTGACGAGATTATTTGCCATGTGTCGAAATTCATGACCCTGAAAATCGGGGACATCATTTTCACAGGAACCCCTGAAGGTGTAGGGAAAGTGGCCATCAACGACAGATTGCAGGGCTTTATCGGAGAAGAAAAATTTTTAGATTTCAAAATAAAATAAAACACTATGATACCAAGATATTCGCGCCCTGAAATGAGCGCCGTTTGGACAGAAGAAAACAAATTCAACAGCTACCTTAAAGTTGAAATCGAAGCCGCCGCCGCATGGAGCAAGTTAGGTGTGATTCCTGAACATGATGTGGAATTGTTGCGCCAGAACGCCCGCTTCGACATTCAGCGCATTTACGAGATCGAGAAAGAGACCAAACACGACATTGTGGCCTTTACCCGTACCGTAAGTGAAAGCCTCGGAGAAGAGAAAAAATGGGTGCATTACGGCATGACTTCCACCGACGTGGTGGATACCGCCAACGGTTACCTGCTCAAGCAGGCCAATAACATCCTGCGCGAAGACCTGAAACGCATGTCGGCTATCCTGAAAAAACGCGCTTACGAATTCAAGGATACCCCTTGCATTGGCCGTACCCATGGTGTGCACGCCGACATCACTTCCTTAGGTCTCAAGTGGGCCTTATGGTTTGAAGACATGCAACGCAACATGGCCCGTTTCGAAGATGCGGCCGCTGATGTGGAATGCGGAAAAGTAAGCGGTGCCGTAGGCAATTTTGCCAATGCTCCCGCTTTTGTACAGGACTATGTATGCGAACAATTGGGTATCAATTCCGCCAAGATTTCCACCCAGACACTGCAACGCGACCGCCATGCCCATTATATCGCCACTTTGGCATTGATTGGTGCTTGCATCGAGAAAATGGCCACAGAAGTACGCCACTGGCAACGTACGGAATTGCGTGAAGCAGAAGAAAAATTCGGCAAGGGACAGAAAGGCTCTTCGGCCATGCCGCACAAGCGTAATCCCATCAGCAGCGAAAACATGTGCGGCTGCGCACGCGTGCTCCGCGGCTATATGATCACCTCCTACGAGGATATCGCCCTATGGCACGAACGCGACATCTCCCACTCCTCTGCCGAACGTATCATCCTGCCCGACGCCACCATCCTGCTCGACTACATGCTCAACCGTTTCAGCGGCATCCTCGAAAATCTCGTCGTTTTCCCTGAAAATATGCTGAAAAACATATACTTAACCCACAAGGTAATCTTTGCACAACGTGTCATGACCACCCTCATCGGCAAGGGTCTGTCACGTGAAAACGCTTACGATCTTGTACAGCCCATCGCCATGACCGCCTGGTTCGATGGCAAGGACTACAAAGAACTGCTCGAACAAAACGAGGAAGTTTGTAAACACCTCAGCAAAGAAGAGTTAGACGGCTGCTTCACCCTTGATTATTACCTCAAAAATGTGGACCTGATCTTCAAACGTGTTTTTGGAGAATAATATATTTTATATCGTAAAATATTATATCACAATATTTTATAAACAAAAACAATTAATCATGAAAAAAATATTCTTTGCCTTGTTAACTACCCTTTTGCTGGCTTCCTGCGGACAGCAAAAGGTTGGCAGTTTCAAAGTCGATAACTTCTCCAACGGCAAAGCAGGGGAAATGCTGTTGGTAATGGATGACAAATACTTTTCTGAAGACCAGGAACAGGAAGTGATAAAATACTTTGAGCAAGCACAACCTGCTATCAATCAGATAGAACCGATGTTCGATGTGTTACATTTCCAGTCGGCGGACTTCACTTCCAAATTTGTGCGCCACCGCAATATTGTCCATTTCGATTTCAGTCCGAAATACAATAACAACATCATCACTTTTGACCGAAACGCATGGTCAAATCCGCAGATATACATCAAAATCAAAGGCAATGATGTGGATTCCTGTCTCAATTTGTTCAGAACCCATGCGGATACTATTCTGGCACTGATGTATGACAATGACCTGAAGCGGGTACAGTACGCATACAAACGTGAACTGGAACCCACCATTCAAAAGACATTGAAAGAGATGTTCGGCATTTCTTTGGCTGTGCCCATGCACTATTTCATTGCCAACCAAACAGATGACTTCTTGTGGTTGCGCTTCAGAACCACCAAAAACGACCGCTTTATCATGGTCTATAAGCAGCCCGCATACGAGCTGAACGAAGCCAATATCATCGCTATGCGAGATACCATCACCAAGCGTCATATTCCCGGTGCCGTTAAGGGAGCATATCCTATCATTACCCAAAAATTCGGCTTCCCTATCGTAACTCCTATACAAATAGGCAGCAAAAAAGGATTGGAAATGAGGGGGTTGTGGGAAAGCGTCGGTGACCACATGGGCGGACCCTTCTACAGCTTCACCTTCCTTTCCGCTGACAAGCAATATTGCATTACTGTCGATGGTTTTGTCTATGCCCCGCAAGAAAACAAACGCAACTATCTCAGAGAAGTTGAGGCTATCGTAAAATCAGTGAAATAAATATTTCATCTTTGCTGTAACGTTTTGTGGCTTTAAAGCGTCTTGTCTGCGTGAAAACTTCGTATGACTATAAAAACCTGATTGATGGCTGTCTGCATAATGACAGAAAATGCCAGCAGGAATTGTACGATACTTTCGCACCCAAGATGCTGGCGGTGTGTATGCGTTATGCTGTCACCCAACATGAAGCAGAAGACATTATGATAGAGGGGTTTATGAAAGTCTTCACACATCTTGGGGAATTCAGACAAACATGTTCTTTGGAATTCTGGATCCGGCAAATCATGGTCAACAAAGCCATTTCTAATTTCCGTGTCAACCAAAAAAGATACCATCATGATGTTATTGACACGGATGTGGAAATAGCTGATGAAACAGCAGATATAGAGACAACACTGACAGGCAGGAAAATCATTGAAATCATACAGCTGATGCCCGATATGCTCAGGTTTGTATTCAATCTAAGAGTGTTTGAAGAGTTCAGCTATAAGGAAATAGGACAAGAATTGGCCATATCAGAAAGCAATGCGAGGGTATATTTTATGAGGGCTAAAAAGTGGATTACAGAAAAAATCAAAGACGAAGACAAAAGTTAAAATGAATATGAGCAATCTCAAAGACATAGTGGAACAAGTGCAGGAAACTCCTTCTCCCCGTTGTTGGGAGAGTATTGCCTCGCAGCTACCAGCGGCAGGAACCGCCATTGGAGGAGGTGCGGCTACCACTGCCGCCAAAGGAACCATAGCCGCAGGAAAATTGGCCGCTATCATTGGTTCCGCAGCAGCAGTGGTTACAGTGGTTACAGTGACTACTGTTTCCCTGCTGAAAAACGATTCTGTCACAGAGAACCAACTTACCGCTGACAATTCAACACAAATAATTATAAGCGACAGTATATCAACAGATGATACTGAAACCTTCCTGGTAGAAAGCGAAAGCGCAACACAAAAAACATACCTTAATTCCTCGGCTGCTGACAAAGCCAGTGACAAAGCTGATCCCGTTGTTATCAACAGTTCAACTCCTGCCAGCAGCACTGAAACAACCCCTACACCCCCCAATAATATATCTACAACTCCAACAACCTCCACAAACTCTTCAGCAAACCTTGTATCTGCCCCATCTCCAGTCCCCTCAACAAATACACAAAACACTGTGGTACAAAACAATACAGTCAATACCAACTTTCAAACAAGTCAAAGCAATAACATAGCTGAAGAAAATACGGACAAGGCTGAGGAAAACCATCCGGAGACAAATATCAATCCTGAAGATTTTGGCTACTCACGTCCCATTATCATAGAGATTCCCAACGTTTTCACGCCCAATGGTGATGGTGTAAACGAACGTTTTGTCATCAACGGATTGGACAACTGTGACAAACGGATATTAGTGGTGAAAAACCAAAAAGGCGAGACCGTTTTCCAAAGTAACCATTACGACAACAGCTGGGATGGCGGCAACCTCCCCGATGGCAGCTATTACTACCAATTCATGTATAGCATCAACAATATCAACGAGGTACGAAAAGGTGTGGTGCTGATTCGACGCTAAAGGAGTCCCTTGTTTCCTTTTTTATTCGTTCAAAAGCTGACAACCCTCTTTATTCATTAACCACGCTTTCACCTCATCGGAAACGTATGGAGTGAAGGCATAATTCCCGTTTTTGCGCGCCCCCTCGTACTGGATAATATTGTTTTCCTTCAGGTACTGCAGTTTTCTTTCCACAGTTCTGTACGAGATTTGTGTGTTTGCCGCTATGTCTTTGGCATTGGAAAAGGGGAAAAAAATGATCCTGCTACAAATGGAAATCATATCTTTGTCTCCTGCAATAATTGCGAGAAATTCTTCCAAATTAACAAAATTTAAAGCGCCATTTTTTTCAAACTCGTCATTTAAAGCGCCATTTTCACTTGACAAATCACCTTTTCTTACATTCTCCTGTGTAACGGCTTGTTTTGAAGGAATATGTTCGCACAGATAATCAAAAACCTCATTTTTTTTGTCACCCTTGTACATAATAATGTTGGTTTCTGACGGAATTAACAGCATGCTATCATTTGTGAATGATACTATTGCGTGGAGCATTACCAAAGTATCTCTGTTTACCCTTATGGCTCCATGGGAAGCAAGCAATTCCTCCCAATGGCTGAGCGAGGCATACTGTTCATATACAGTGCTGTTTTTCATGTGAAGTCTGCATTTGTTTCTGATACATCGAACATAAGACAACTCATTAATGTTCACAGTGATAGTCTGATTGTCACAAACTAAGACAGCAATGACATCTGTTTCATTAAGTATAGCCGTTTCTTTGTTTACCATAGAATTTTTCAGTTGCCCATATAAGCGTAAAATGAATAAAAACGCCCAAAATTCAGCGTTTCTTAAGAAGAGGGTTATAAACAAGCTGAAAATATATGGGGGAAATAAATCGGCTTCCATATTTTCTTTTACGTTTTGAAGGTAATTGGAATTAAAAAACATTTCCAACATGCTCAATAATAGTAAAAAAACAAAAGTGATAGACCAATACGCCACAAACAGTTTCCGTTGAAACAAACAGGGAATCAGTACGAAATAATGCAAATAAACCATGATTGCCAAAAAGGAAACAACAAATAGTTCTTTATAAACAGGGGTGAGCAAAGACCTCAGGTAAGAAAAATGTGTGAAGGCGTATGCCGTAATCAGCCAGAAAATGACATGACCAATAATACGAAAAATCTTATCTTTTTTCATAAGTTTAGACTGTTTCTTGCAAAAATAAAAAAAAATTCGTCCTTTTTTACAGATGCATGCATTTTAACTTTAACTTTGAAAGAAAAAACGATATGAAAACACACACAATTTTAATTTCAGCATGTATTACCTTATCGGTATTTTTGTTTTCTTCCTGCAAGGAAAAAATCCAACACGAAAACTTTTATTCTAATGTGGCAACACGTATTGGTTCGTCCGCAAAATATTCTTCATCTTACAATCTTACGGTCTATTGTGGACATGATAAGCGACAGTGTAATAATGCGTGCGTTACAATCAACGGTGTTTCAACCCATCTTCCCTGCCAGGGTTTTGGGAATCTTTGTGTGGGAAGTTTCCCTGTAATAATGGAAATAATCTCGTACAACGATTACACAGCCACTACCCTTGACAGCACAGCCTTAACCAATGAAGACTTCTTCAACATGCCCTCAAGGTCATTGTTTGTAGAGTATGATGAAAAACACAACGAAGTATGGCTAAATATACCGGCCCAGTTTGTTTATAGGGACTCCCTGAGCAGGCAATTCACATTCACAGGTTTATTTTACAGCAATTCAGCATATTATGCAAACAACTAAACAAATAAGATCAATCCTGACTTTGTGGTTCAGCCTCTTCGCATTATTTGCCTTTCCGCAAGGGGCTATGGTCTATCCTGTAAGTTGGCTCCGGGCCGACAGCACACAACAGGTTGACACAGTGTGGCGTGATGTTTCGAACCATGGACATCACGCCACCCCACGGTCGGGGATAATGCCCCCTTGTCTCTCCCTCATGAACTTCAACAAATGCTTTGAGTTCTCCAATGGGGAGTATTTCAGCCTGCCTGTTGGAACCAATGATTCCAGACAGGCGGATGTGATTGTGGTGTATGAGACCTACGACAGCACTGCGGAGAACGCCCTGTGGCAACTGCAGATAGACTCCGCCAGGCGTGTGGGTCAGACTACCCAACGCATACTGAACGACAACGGGCAAATCATATATGACAGCATAAACAGAATGAAGCCCGTCATCAACTATTTGGCTCAGTCGTGGCGCACAACGGAGACAACTTTTCCTATGCTGACACTTTGCATGGCGGATTCCCTGCCTTTAAATGGCAAGATAGCGGAGGCGTTGTATTTCGACCACCGCATCAGCGACACCGCTGTCATTCAGTGGATTAGCTATTTAGCCGTGAAATATGGCATCACCCTGGCGCAGACGGACTACCTTGATAGCCGTAAGAATGTGATATGGGATTGCACAAATTATCCGGACTATTGCGGTACCATTGCTGGTATGGGCAGAGATGACAGCACGGGATTGTATCAAAAGCAAACTTATTTCGCTGATGGACAAATCATAATGGGCATTGACAGTTTGGCCAATACCAATGAGGAGAATCCTGCAATTATTGCCGATGGGGATTTCCTTATCATGGGAATGCAAACATTTGACAATGAAGAAAACGCTGGCGACTCAATTCCCCTTCTTGAAGATTCGACGAACGAGCGAGAGGAGAGCCAAGCATGCTTGAGTTCTCCCGAGCGAGAAGGAGAAGGGGGGCAAAGCCCCCAACGGGTGGCCGAAGGCCGGGGTAGTGATGGAATTGCACCATGGCCCATTTCTACCCTATACACCCAAGACGGCTACACCTACGAGGTCATTGGCCGCAGCATGATGCAGGCCACAGGGGATGTCTCAACATATAACACAATCCTGTGTCTTGACACTAATGCCGTGCAGGACACTGTTGTGCCTGTGTTGCTGATAGACCGAAGCGGCAGCGGTGATTTTCCCGCATGGGAAACCGATATGGTGTGGCCATTCAGAAACGACAGCCTCGGCTATTTTGTTTATGATAATGTCCATTGGGACACCGACCTAAACGGCAGAGATGCGTTCTGTTTTGCTGTCCGTATGCCAGAAGAGGAACCAACCCCCAGAATGGCCACAGACGATACCTTTCCCCTTCTTTTAGAAGGGGTGGCCGAAGGCCGGGGTAGTGACGCGGATGTCACGGCGAAGCCGCACCTTAATGAGGAAAAGCGTAGCCTCCAACAAGTACCCGAAGTCCACCCCTCCTCCACCTACCGTCTGTTACCCAACCCCAATCACGGGCGGTTTACCGTGGAGATTAACTACTCTGACCCACAGGATGTTATAGTGACAATATACGATTCTGATGGGAAAAAGATACAGGTGATGAGTGGCAAGGGGCAAAGCAACTACCGCTTTGAGGGACAGATGGAAACATCGGGACACTATCTGATTGACATCATTTCCGCAAGTGAGCGAAAGCAGCTGAAGATGGTGGTGAACAATTAACAATTAACAATTAACAATTAATAATTAATAGCTGGCAATTAATAATAGTTAATGGCTAAAAATTAAAGGATAATATGGGAGAATTGTTATGAGACAGTATTTTTTGATGATAATAGCGGGTTTGGTGGCGGTGATCATGGGATTATTCACCATACCTTTTCAGGGTGCAGGGGACAGAGGTCAGGGGACAGGTGCAGAGACGCGATACACTGCGTCTCTACAACCAACGTGTATCACGTCACAACAACCGGTATATGCCGTCGATTCCGCCTTAGGTAATCCGGCAATCCGTGTGTCCAATCCCGTCCCAAAATCCAATTCCGGTTCAGAACCTGGACCAGAGCCGAATTCCGCCCCGGCTCCGCTGCCGTTACTGCCACCGGAGGCCATGACGGAGGTTTCGCCGTCACAATTGCCGCCCCTGGATGCGGGTATGGTGAATGTGACGGGCGATGCACAATTGACAATGCATAATGCACAATTGACAATGCATAATGCACAATTAACAATGCACAATGTACAATTGGGTGGTGGTGGAGCAGACGATGTTTCGCAGGCAGGTGGTTACCGCATGGTATTGCTTTCTGCCAATTCCGAGTACCAGATTACGATTCCCTACGACCCATCATTGTTGCCGCAGGGATTTACCGAGGATGACATACAGACCTACGTTTATGACCAGCAGTATCACCGTTGGGTGGCTATCCAGCGTGATTCTGTGAATATGGAGGAACTGCTAGTATGCTCGCGGTTCAGACCATGGGAGAAAGCTTTGCCAGGAAATCAGGAAGACATGAGTAATCCGCAGGATGTGCTTGCACAGGTGCAGGGCATGATGTCCATGAATGCGCAGGGCGACGGCGGCGGTGACTCCCCGCTGGACTTCATCAACGCGGTGCTGAAGACCCCTGAGATGCCGGAGACCTCGGCCTACACACCTACGAGCATCAAGGAGCTGAAAGCTGCTGACCCGTTGGAGGGGCTGACCCTGATGCAGCCACCCACCGCCAACAACAGCGGCACAGCGAATATGAGCTATCCCATTGAGATACCCGCTGGGCGGCAAGGCATGCAGCCCAACTTGGCGCTGACCTACAGCAGCGGTGGCGGCAACGGTTGGCTCGGTGTGGGATGGGACATCTCCATTCCCTCCATCACGGTGGAGACAAGATGGGGAGTGCCAAGATACGACAGTGAAGAGGAAAGCGAGGTGTATGTGTACGAGGGTGAGCAGCTGGTGTCAAAGGATGCCAATGGCGAGTTCCGCAAGATGCGCCATCGTACCAACGAGTATCTTCAGAGACAATCGGGCCATGTGCAGTTCTGGCCCCGCAAAAACGAAGTATTCGACAGTATTGTACGTCATGGGAGTGGACCTGACAGTTATTGGTGGACAGTGACCCACAAGAACGGGGTGACGGACTATTATGGGAAAAGGCATGGGATGCAGGCGGCGGATCATGGCAGTGTGCTTTGTGATCCTACAACAAACAACATAGCCCAATGGATGCTGACAGAGAGCGTTGACCCTTTCGGAAACTGGGTTCGTTATTATTACAGTAAAGAGCAGCATGAAAGTGTTGCAAGTAATCCGGTCTTAAATTATGGAACACATGTATATATCGACAGTATTGTCTATACGGGTTATGACACTGTAAGCGGGAAATACTCTGTGAAATTCAACAGGGATGATGGAAGAAAGGATGTCATCACGAATGGACGTTATGGTTTTAGGGAGGTGACAGCATCTACTTTATGCAATGTGGAAGTGCTCTTTGGGGAGGAAATCCTCCATAGGTATTATTTTGTGACAGAAAACTGCAGGGAGAGCAGTTACAAGACCCGTCTTACCGATTTGGTAAGGATGGACCCTCCTATACAGGATGCGGGTTGCAATAATATTTTGGATCCTTCCTATTGGATAGAAGAAGATGAGGGAACAGATATTGAGGGCTCATTTGGCAAAGCCAATATCATGCGTTACAATTTTTCATATTATGATTATCCTGATGATGATACACTTTTTGGTGGAGCTGTTGAAATTGACAATCTGGTGGATGATTATATCCAGTCGTCTTTTGATGACGGTGCGCATGCGGCAACGGCATTGGGGGCGACATCCAGCAAGGATTGGAGTGTTGGGGGAACTGTGTGCGTTGGTTTGGGTCCTGTTGTGGCAGCCACAAGCAACAGTGTTGGCGGAAATTTCAGTTATTCTCGTTCCCGGAGCAAAGGTTTGCTCACCCTGATAGATTTGGATGGTGACGGTCGTTCCGACAAGGTATATAAGCGGGGAGGTGTGGTATATTACCGTAAGAACATTGCGGATGACGAGTATCGTTTCCATTATGGTAACGAAATTGAATTACAAGGAGTCTCTGATTTTCTGGATGTAGTGGGTAATACACCGTCATTTGGTGTGCAGGGACATTTTGCGGTATTTAATGTGAATGGCGGAATACCTGTCACGGCTTCCAATACCAAAGTTTATTTTTCGGATGTCAATGGGGATGGTCTTCCGGATATTGTGACAGACGGAGGGGTTTTATTCAACAATATAGACAATAACGGGAATGTCTATTTTGCATCCTTTTATACTTTGGCACAGCCCAATCCTGACGACCCGGAAGATTATTCTTATGTCGTCACCTCCTCGTTCGGGGATTGTGACGGGGGCATCATCTATGACGGAGAGGTCAACGAGGACATCACCTGCGACATTGACTATGGTTATGTCACCATACCTGTTGACGAGGGTAGCCTGACGGAAGTGCTTCAAAGGCTACAAAACCAAGGTTATATCATTTCAGATTACACGGATTCCACAATAACTTTCCTTCCTTCTGATACGGTACACACCGTGGTCTCTTGTGAGCCTGAAAGCAACGAACCCGACTTGGATGCCGTGCGGGTATGGGTGGCTCCATGTACCGGAGTGATTCGTTTGGAATCCACAACATCTTTGGTCATGGAAGAGTCTGAGTCTTTCACCCAAAGCCGTCACCGCAACGGGGTGGTGTTCTCCATCCAGCATAATGGGGGAATAGACACAAGTGGTTATGCCTTGACTTCCAACACTCCTCATGTGTTTTTCAGGGACACGATACCGCAGGATGACGAGAGTGTCCATGGATTCGACTCCACATTCTTTGTCTATGAGAATGACATACTCTTTTTCCGGCTTCAGTCCAAAGGAAGCAGAACAGCCGACAAGGTGTATTCCAATCAGCACATAACGTATCAGTCGTCATGGTGCCAGGGGAAACAGTATGATTCCGACTATGATTTCGTTTTGACAGGGAACAGCTATTTCCAGGCTCCCAAAAGGGGAACGGTGACCATATCAGGCAATCTCATACGGAGAAGGACAAGTCCGGGGAGCTCATGCGTACTGAAAATAGTGAAAAACACAACAGAGATGTACTCCCTCCCAGTAAGCACAAGCAATTCAACAACGCCCATAAATAGATCCTTTGATGTCAATGCACACGACAGTGTCAAGATTCTTATTCAGTCATCGAATTTGAATATGGATTGGGGAAGTGTGTCTTTCCAGCCATTTTTACAGTTTGAGGATGATCCCACAGACCAGTCTCTTATTATGGGGGATGTTGTTTACTGCTATCCTCCTGTGATAATGAATATTGTCAATTTTTCATTTTGGCCCATACGTGACCATTTACGTTATTGGTTTGGTTCTTTGTACAATGGTTGGGGACAGTTTGCCTACAACAATAATTTCCCTAACAGTGCGAATCTTCCGATAGATGTCACAAGACTGATTATTCCAAAGGTCATCACGGGAGACACTTCTGATTTCAACCACTCCACATTGTCTTCCACCATCGATGACAGCAACTATGGTATTGATACTACAGGCTCAAGCCCGTCGTCAGACTTCACAACAGAGTCTTTGTCATCGGATATAGACAATCTGTATAATCCCTTGTCTGAAAATACGAGTTGGGTGTCTATGATACCTGACGGAGAACATGGGGCTTATATGGGTTTCGGCAACACCACCGCCATTATGGCGGATCAGATGCATAATACCCGCCAGAGGGTTGTTATTGAACAAGAAATTGATGAGAATGAGAACGATTATGATGAGAATGGTCAGTTTGTGGATGAGATTCCCGAGTATGACGATGTGATTCCGGTCAGTATTGATGGTTCCGGAGTGAAGACCATCAGAAAAAAAAGTGTATCTGTTATGGGCAATCTTGGTGCGGGTGTATCTGTGGGGCCAAACCTCTCAGTTTCACTTTCGTTGGGAGACAATGAGGTACACAGTGACTTCGTTGATTTGAATGGAGACCGTTTCCCCGACATACTGGTGAAAAACACTGCCCAATATACCATGCCATGGGGAGGTCTGGGGTCGAGAACTTATCCTGTTGGCCCGGAAAAACAAGTGTGCAAATCTATTGTTTATTCATACGGCATGACAGCTGGTGGTGGTTACCCAGACCCTTATCGCGAAGAAGGCAAGAATCCTCCGAAAAGTAAAATAGCATTTCGGGGCGCATCTTTGTCGGGCAGTTATATTGGTGGTGGTGACGAGGCCACTCTTCAGTATATGGATATAAATGGTGATGGTCTTCCCGACATGGTTACAGAGAGTGGAGATCATGTGAGGCTGAATATGGGGTATGGCTTCCAACCGGCAGAGCCATGGAATATACCTGTCCTCAGAGAAGGGACAAGCAACAGTTTCTCCGCAAGCGGTGGAATCTCGTTCAGTTACAACCAATATAGCATTGGCGGTGGTGTGGGCAAAAGTGGTTCTGAAAGTAACAGCAAATCAATTTTGATGGATTTCAATGGAGATGGACTTCCTGATATGGTGGAGATGAATGGACAGCATATTCGGGTGAAGTACAATTACGGAAATGGGCAATGGAGCCCGTCATACGACAATTTCCCCCAAGTATATGGCATTAGTGGGAGTTCAACCCACAGTACATCCAGCAGCGTTGATTTGACCGTTGGCTTTACTGTGGCTATTGTGAAGATGACTGTAGGTGTTCAGGTGTCACCATCAAACAAGAATTTCACCAGAGATGAAATTCAGCTGGCAGATGTCAATGGGGACGGATACCCTGACTTTGTGACATCTGACAGTGAAACCAGGATGTGGGTACGTTATAATAAAGCGGGCAAAACCAATCTGTTAAAAACGGTGACGAATTTTACCGGCAGTACTGTCACATTGGATTACGACATGCCTATGTCCAGCTATGAAAGGCCACAGCGCAGTTGGAATCTGGCGAGTGTGGAAGTACTCGATCCCGCCTCACCGCTTGGTGGTAACCGCCGCTTGACGACCATTGAATATGGGAGACCCAATTATGATCGCTACGAGCGCATGGATTACGGCTACGACACTGTCATTACCAAGGTGTATGATACGGATCATGGCGACACGCTGTATCGCTATACAGTGGATGTGTATGAGAACAGGAATTTCACCAAGAAAGGGGAGAAGACATACGACTGTCTGTTCAATGCCGCAGGTGACAAATATGTGGAGCATCTGTATGATGCCGTAATATACCATAGGGACGGTTATCCGTCAGTGGATGATGACGGTTTATGTGCCAATGCGGATTTGTATATAGGGGAGGAATATATAGAGACTAACTATTATGAGGGGCTTCCCTCTCCGCAAATTGTCAAGTTGGAGCAGAAACTGTATGATAACCATCGTAATATTATTCAGTACATGCATCATGGCAACCAAATCAATTTCGCTGAATATTTCACCGCTGACATCCAGTATGCCGCAAGCATCGGTCACAACATGGTGTCACTTCCTGTTTCAATTGAAGTAAAAGACAGCCAAGGGGCTCTATTACGTAAGCGGACCGCCACCTACACGCCGCAGGGCAGGCTTCTGCAATTGACGGCACACAACACTTCGGGCAACTCGCTGTATGATTTTACCTATGACTGCTATGGAAACATGGACACTGTATGGCAGCCGCAAAACAAAAACGGACAACGCCTGATGTACACCTATCAGTACGACACGCTTGTCCATATTTATCCAACGAAAGTTACCAATGAGTCTCTGGGATATTATTCAACTGCGGAGTATGACCTCCGATTTGGCAAGCCTACCAAGACGGTTGATGTCAACCAAAATGAGATGCGGTATTTCTACGACTGTATCGGAAGACTGTCAAGAGTGGTGGCTCCCAATGAGATTGATAGTCTGGTGTCCAATCCCCTTTTTTTTACTATACATTTCTATTATACGCCTCATCATTATGGGGTTTTGGACATTTTTAGATATGACCAGAGCCACCCCTTGCTCTCATGGGCGACCACAACACACTTTGACCCGCAACATCCGGACACTGCCGGCATACTCACCGTGGTTATCAGTGACAATCTTGGCAGAATGGTGCAAACCAAAAAGAATGCGGAACTGAACGGACAGTTAAAAAGGATTGTATCCGGAAAAGTTGAGTACGATTGTTTCGGCAGGATAAAAAATCAATATCATCCCAGTGTGGATACAACATCAAGAGAACATTATAATCCGTACTTTGTATCAGGTACTGAAACATCTTTTGAATACGACATGCTGGATCGCAAGACAAGAATTATTCTGCCCACACATGATACCACTTTGATGGAGTATGGCTTTGGCAGTATGGGTGGCACGACCTATTTCCGTACCACAACTACCGATGCCTTGCATAATGTGTTCACCAGCTTGACGGGCACACTGGGGCAGACTGTAAGTCAGATGGCCCCGGGCAATACGGAGACCACTTTTATATATGATGCCATCGGCCAGCTGAAACAAAGCACCGACCCTGACAATATAAGCACTTTCTATGATTACGATCTGTTCGGTCAGATGGTTCACCGTAACCATCCCGACGCAGGTGACGACAACTACTGTTATGACCAGGCCGGCAATCTGATAGCTCACACAAACTCGCTGGGAGATTCTGTCATTTACAAGTATCACTTCAACCAGTTGAGAGAAATTATTTATCCCCGCTATCCCGCCAATAATGTACATTACCAATATGGATCACTGAATGTTGCCAACCTTGCCATAAATGCAGTGGGACGGGTTGTCTATCAGGAAGACGCTTCCGGCTGGCAGAAATTTTCTTACGGCAAATTGGGCGAGGTTACAAAAAATATGCGTACCTTTGCACTTCCATGTGATGAAACTCCTTACACCTTTGTCATGGAATACGAATATGACTCTTGGAACCGCATACAAAAGATGACCTATCCCGACGGGGAGGTGGTCTCATACCAATATGACAAGGGAGGGATGCTGAAGAGTGTGACAGGAACAAAGAATGGTGTGTCATACAAATACATCGACAGTATCAAGTATAACAAATTTGAGCTGAAGGATGCGGTTTATTATGGCAACGGAACCCATGCACATTACACCTACGATACGTTGCAAAGGTTGAGCCATGTGGTGTCATATACCTCTCCTTTCTCTCCTGGTGGAACAGAGATGATGCAGGACCTCTATTACACTTACGATTCGGTGAGCAATATCACGGATGTGGTCAATTATGCGTTGCAATTAAGCAACGGTCTTGGAGGCAGTTATGACAACCACTACGTGTATGACAATCTGTACCGTTTGAGCAACGCTGAAGGACATTGGCATGGTATTTCCAATCTGAGCTATAATCTTTCTATGGACTATCATGACAACGGGAGGGTCGGACATAAATCATTGACAGCGGGAACATTGCTGAACGGGAATTTTTCCACCGTGTCATACAGAAGAAAATATCATTATAACACATCTTCCCAAAAGAATACAATCATCAAAATAGACGGCAGTGAAAACCATGACTTTCAATGGGACGCCACAGGCAACATGATTTACCATAGATTTGATGGGATTCCCGGGGAACGTTTCTTTTGTTGGGACGAGGAGAACCGCCTGCAGGGGGTAAAGGACAAACAACACCTATCATTTTACCAGTACGATGCCAATGGGGAAAGAACCTACAAGCTAACAGGAAGTGTTGGCCGACAAAATATCAGCGGCAGATGGTCCGCATTCTATCTTTTGGATAATCCCACTTTGTATCCATCACCGTATATGGTCGTAACCCGAAAGGGCTATACCAAACATTATTATGCGGAAAATGAGCGTATAGCCAGCAGAATAGGTGGTGGAGGTTTAAGCGAGATAGAAAATCCTATTGTGGAATGGGAAGTTGCGAGAAAGAAGGCATTGGAATTGAATTGTACTCATCTGGAACAAGTGTTGGAGTGTTTGATAAACCCTGATGTGTCTGTTAAAAACACTTTGAAAGATATTTACAAATACAAAGATATTGTCACACAAGAAAAAGACGCCTACTGGTATCACCCCGACCATCTTGGTTCCTCTTCATGGATAACTTACTCTGACGGTTCTGCCGTGCAGCACCTGCATTATCTGCCTTGGGGCGAGGACTTCGTGGACCAGCGAAGCACGACCTGGAACGCCATGTACACCTTCAGTGCCAAAGAGAAAGATACAGAGACAGGATATTCTTATTTCGGGGTAAGGTACTATTCTTCCGATTTGAGTATCTGGCTAAGCGTGGATCCGATGAGTGACAAATATCCTCACCAATCTAATTATGTTTATTGTAGTAATAATCCGATAAGATTAGTTGATCCTAACGGAGAGGATGAGTGGGAAGTGAACAAATCAGGACATATTAGACATGTTGATGGATCAGAAGGGATGCCAGACAAGCTTTTTGTAGTTAGAGGATTTGGGGCAAACAAATTTAGAAAAAGGACTAATGTTGAAGGTCTTGATGTAGATGGCAAAATAATGAAAGAATTAACTGCTTCTGAAGAGAATGGACACATTTGTTATTATCAAAGTAATCGCAGTTGTGATATGGAAAAAATTTTCAATTATTTAGCCGATAACACAAATGTAGAGTGGGCACTTGCCACCGTTAATCATTATACAGGTACAGGTATAGAACCAGAACGTGGTGATTTCCTAATAACTAATCATTCCCGATTAAACTGTAATTCTGCAGTCTCGCTTTCTGTGGGCTATTCATATGGTGGTGGATTAATCCGTTTCAAACATAGTCATCCTGCCTTTTATTCATTATCAGAACTGATAGACCCCTCAAGGATACGAACACCGTCAGGAGATCCTAATGGCACAGCCTTTAATGATGGGGATTATGGACATAAGAGAAAATGTACCCAACCGCAAGCATCGCCTAACTGCGTTTTTATTTTAAGACATAGAGGTTATGAGAGAAAATATTAATAATATTTTTAAAATGGGAATGTCTCATTTTTTATTTGCCATCTTTTTGATAGGGATATTTTGTGATCATATCTCCGCACAAAATGATTATTCCTATAAAAATCTTCACTTGATTATAAATCCGACTAAATTGACAGAAGAAATTTTGGACAGTGTATGCAATTCTTTTAGCAATTGTTTATGTGTGAGGGAAGGTGTCCCTTTTTATTGCTCTATGATAGTTAATGATACCGCAATGACAATATGCCTTAAGCAAGGGACAAATATAGAACCACCTTTCCCATATGTGTGTGTTCACAAGGGAATACCCTTCTTTGTTCACCAATCAAGTGATATTTCTAACTTATTTCATAAAACTCATAAGTTTTTCTGTTCGGACACCTTGTTTGGCGACGGTTTTTTTAATAAAAACAAGGATGTTGTTCATGGTTATTCATATTTTGAGGAAAATGATTATTACGAAGTCCGATTTCTCTTGAATAAAGGACAATTCAATATGTGTTGTGAGCATCCGTGTATTTTAGATTCTGCAAATATTCCAAATTTAAAACCGCAAAACATTCATTATACTAAAAGATCTCTGAAAAAAATACGAATTTGTAGTCCTTATGTTGATACCATATCCTTTGCAACGTTTTCCCTTCACATAAGATTCAATAATATTAGAGAAATGAAAGTGTTAAATGTCAATAATATTTCCTATATATGGGTGTTCAAATCTACAGACGGCGATTATCCAAATAAGGAGTTCTTTTATTATGATGGATGTGTAATCTCAGATTCATTACAATATTTGTATTATAAGTCTCAAATTGAAAATAATATTAATAAAATACATTTTTATGTCCCCAAAAAATACACTATGTTAAAAAAAATCAAACAAAAGTATGGTTTCGGAGACTATACAATAACAAAATACAAAGTAAGTGATAACGAGCCAGTTACTCTGAAGCTCAAGATCTATCCTTTCAAACAAGAATAAATATCAACCACATGACTGCGGTTTTATTATGCCGTCCCATCCCATGACGGGCGTTTAGGCCATCTTTGCCAAAACATCAGTTATGGCAAAGAGCAGCATCCGCAGGGTAACCATCTACATTAACGGCAAGGAGGTGGTATAATACTCCCCATATTTCGGACAGCAAGTGAAACCAAAAATTTGTAATTTTGCACCTATAAACCCACGCCTTTCCCATGGAATACAAGCATGACAGTCGGAAAAATTGCGCAAGCCCAATGAAAAGAACACACAACTTCTTTTCTGCGGCACACTCTGCTATGCCCCTTCCAACTGTCAATTGTCAACTGTCAACTGGACTCACACCTTCTCCGCCAAAGAGAAAGACTCCGAGACCGGCCTATCTTATTTTGGATCAAGATATTACTCCTCCGACCTGAGCATCTGGCTGAGCGTGGACCCGCAAAGCAACAAATATCCCTCGTTCTCACCGTATGTTTACTGCGCCAACAACCCCATAAAACTGGTGGACCCGAATGGGGAGGACTGGTTTGAAAATGAGTTGACGGGGGATGTATACTACAATCGAGATTACCGAAAAGGAGATGAAAAATCATTGGAGGGAAAAGGGTGGAAATGGATGGGTAGTAATAATATGTTCGACAAATCCGACAATGATGCCATTAATTCTAATTCGGATAAGGTAAGTGATGTATCATGCCGACAAGATGGTGTTGATGGAATAGCGAACGCAACATTTACGGGTGATAATGCCGAAGCATTTATGAATAATATGGGTTATGAAAAAAGACCTCTTGTTCAAGATGTTTCAGTAAAAAGTGTTACACAAACTTTTCCTGATGCTATGGGACCAAATTCTTTTTCACATACTGAGACATCAGAATATGTCATTAAAACTCATTCGTGGACTTATGCCAAAAACACATCTGCTATCAGGTATTCGGTTTTGTCACGAAAGAATGTCAAAGATGACATCAATTTCTTCACAAGCACTCATACATATTCCGCTACCGAAAGACGTATGTACGATTATTCTATGTCATCAAAAAAACAATCTGTTATAGATGCATGTATTGAGGTTATCAAAACTATTTCAAAAATGTTTTAATGATATGCGAAAATATATTTTGATATTGCAAATAGTGAATCTTATTTTCTCTCTTGCATCGTGTCAAGACTTTCATAAATATGTATCTCTTAAAAACAATTACGTTCTACCTGATAGTGTTTTTTACGAATTTGATTCTATAAAACACTTCAGATTAATAAGAATGGGAGGAGATATTGTTGATTGTCAATACCCGTATTTTACGGATGAATTTGAGTTGTTGTGTAGATGGAAAGTGTATCAATGCAAAGATTATAGTCAGATGCAGCAATTCAAGCATAAGCACCTGCGTTCCGCGGTATATGTTGTCAAGCCAGATGACACTGCGTTTTTCACATTTGATAGTGAACGAGCTCTGAAATCTGAATACAACACCGTTATTTTGGATAGTATTTTTGAGAATATACTTGACTGTGGACATCTCGTTCCCAATCTAAAAAACATTCTTGATTTTCTCTCTCATGACGCTGTAAATTCTCAGATTTCTCCAGATTCGATCTTTTTTTATGTGATGAAATTTGGAGACAGGTTCATTCTACCCTATGATTATGAGTATAATTGGGAACTATTGCCTAGCAAAATACAACACGGTTATAATAGTGGAGTTGCATTTTGTACGAATAAACCAGATTACGTTTATAGTTGGGCTATTGCATGGTGATTTTTTTGTCTCGAAAACTGTTTTTTATTGTCAAGATTATTGAGTAACCTAAAATTACCCCCTTTGCAAAAAAAATGAGCAAGACACCGATAAACAAACCAATCTTTCTCGCTCACACTTCCCGATATCATTCCGCAACTCACTCCACATATCCACTTTTTTCCTATCTTCGCAGCATGAAAAACATAATGCAACATATCGTCCCGCGTAAGCAGCCGCAACGGAAAGTTCAAAGTTCTTCGGAAGTTTACGTGTGCCCCGTGTCTGCCACCTCCCAAAATCCCATTACTTCATTCCACATTCTAAATTCTGCATTAACTCACACCTTCTCCGCCAAAGAGAAAGACACTGAAACCGGCTTAAGCTACTTTGGAGCAAGATATTACAGCAGTGACCTGAGCATCTGGCTGAGTGTGGACCCGATGAGTGACAAATATCCTTCGCTTTCACCATACGTTTATTGCGCGAATAACCCCATAAAACTGGTGGATCCGAATGGGGAAGATATATGGGAAATAGATAGCCATGGAAAAGTTGTCAATCATGTTGTAGATAAAACAAAGGACGCTTTTTATTTAGTTGATAAAAATGGTAATAGAATAAAAGGCAAAGAACTCTCATTTAATTATGGGACTATTGAAATATACAAATCTCAATATTCTGATGAAGCAAAAACAACATTTGATTGGTACAATGTTAGAGGAGATAATAATGGATCTCAACTCTTTGAATTTTTAGCAAAAAACACGACAGTCGAGTATAGTCAGTTAATGTTAGGGGAAAAAGGAGATAACGGACTAAACATAATCTCCACTTCACACGAAAGTAACACAGAAAGAAGTGTTGATTTTTTATTGGACAATAAATACCAGTATGGTTATACAATTAGAGGCCACAACCATAATCATCCAAGAAACACACCGTATCCTTCCGGTTTAGACACAAGAGATCGTGATATAGGATTTGCAAATAAACTCACAAATATTTCTCTGAAAAACGGTAGTGGTACACCGACTTTTAAAATTTATCTTCCCCAAAGAAATAAGTATGTTAAATATGATAGAAATTCTACTTATAGTAATTTCCCAGAAGTTTTTTCAATTTATAAATTAAATCCGGTCAAAGTTCAACCCTAAAAAAAGTAAAACATGAAAAGAGTGTTTTTGTGTATTATAATTATTCTTGTATTAAGCAGTTGTACTTGTCAAAACAATTTATCAATTTTAAATTTACAACAAGTAGAGTTAAAAGATGATATTCTCACTAAAACCATTTCTGATATTACTATAAAAAAACAAGACTGTTTTAAAAAAAATGAATTTTATATTATGGATTTTTTCCAGTCGAGTTTTTCAGGTGGAGAATATTATTTATCTATAGACCTATTTGTTGCCGATAACAAATCCATTAATTTACTTGCTTATTATGTAACTATCAATAATATAAATTTTTTTATATCTAGAAAAGTATCTTCTGATATTATCAAAATATTGCCCTCAAAAAAAGAATTTAAATTAAAAAATAAGAATGATTTGGTACATGTTGGAGGAGATTATCTTTTTTTAATTTGGAGATCATTAGGTGGATATTACCACATTCTTTTATGTACATGTGACGAATAAATTATTTCGCTATAGTTTGATTTAAGACTGGATTTTCACCAGTAACGGCAGTGGTGGAATATAATACTCCCCAAAATTAGGACAGCAAGTTAAACCAAAAATTTTGTATTTTTGTTCCCATAAATCACTCCTTTCGCCATGAAATATAAATACGACAGTCGGAAAAATTGCGCAAGCCAGATGAAAAGAGAACAATTCTTTTCCGTGTCGCACTTTGCCATCCCCCTTCCAACTGTCAACTGTCAATTATCAACTGTCCCCTGGATTCACACCTTCTCCGCCAAAGAAAAGGATTCGGAAACAGGTATAAGCTACTTCGGTTCAAGATATTACAGCAGCGACCTGAGCATCTGGTTAAGCGTGGACCCCATGAGTGACAAATATCCCTCGCTTTCGCCATACGTTTATTGCGCAAACAACCCCATTAAGTTAGTTGATCCGAATGGGGAAGAAGTTTATATATTCGGAAAGAACAGGCATAGAAACACTATAGTAAGAAGTCTCAACAAGCATTTTGAAAACATTACTATCGGCTATAATAAGAAAAGTGGGCAGTTGT
>JAEEGF010140102.1_pt1 | contig 35944 bp, 32 predicted proteins | sample 9134171 | NCBI WGS metagenome assembly JAEEGF01 (sample SAMN16246542, study PRJNA631951) | gut metagenome | biome: gut microbiome; feature: rumen; material: AP-attached | host: Bos | place: Iran: Karaj | collected 2018-10
TTGCGGGATCCCAGAGAATACTTTGCCAAAATGCCCCTGGAGGCCTTTCTGAACCGGGATATTCCAGCATCCGCCCTGACAGAGGATGCCATCTCCCGCTTTCTTGACCGGGTTCAATCATCCGGCCCCGAAAAGATCTTTACCGCTCTTTCCGGCACTGCCTTTAAAAATGCCGGATTAACCGTTACCTCCTGCCGGCTTGGCAGCGCTGAGTTTGCTCTGTGGGATGACCCGATAACAGGCAGCGGTCAGACGCTCATGGCTATCCGTGAGGGGAAAAGAAGCAAATCTTCCGAAAGCGGCGATCTGACCCTGCTCTCCCTAACGGACGCCCGCACCCGGATTCCCCTGTTTGCAAAGTCCGGAACCGCCGCCGATTTCCAGCCTGAGAAGCTCCCGGAGTTTCTCAGGCTGGGACTTCCGCTCCTTAAGGAGCAGTTTCCCGATCTCCGGTACCTCACTCTGGAATACCGCGTCCTCACCCCGGAAATTCTGGCCGCGGCGCAGGAATCCGGTTTATGCATCCTTATGAAGCTCCCCAATACCCTGAAATGCGTGAAGTCCCTCCGGGAAGCGAATTTCACTGACGGCTTTGTCAGCATTACCGAACCCGACCGGAAAATCTGCCGCGCCCGGTTCTCAGGCACGGCGGAGATCTCCGGAATAAAGGTTCAGCTGATTCTGGCGGAAACGGAGGAGGATGCGGAAAAGACACCCAAAGTCCCCCGCTTTGTCATTGCCGCCGCCGGAACCGCTGACCATGCAGCTTTGGCGGAGATGCTGGCTCCCTTCACCGAATTTCCGGCCAGCCCGGACATGTGGCGCATCTCCCGGGATCCCCGGATTTTTGCCGGAAGTCTCCTGCTGTCAAACCCGGATCACCGGAACGCTCTTCTCATGATACTGGCCGCAGGGATACTGGTGGCTGACTTTACGGAATACGTCATGAAAAACGCCATGGAGCGCGAGAACTTAAAGATGCCGGCCCCGGATCACCGCATGAATCTGGCTTCCCCAGGCATTGCCAGATTTAAGGAACTAACAGACAACTCCCGGATATTCATGTTATTCTTCTTCAATACCGGTAATTTTATGCTGTCTCAGGTTCCGGACATATTTGCCAGCATTGTCGTTGCCATGGGAGAATGCTGGCTCCGGTACTATCAGCCTAAGACCTATGCGGACTTTTACAGCGGTCTTGCTGCCGGTGAAAAGACAGCAAAACAGGTAGCGGGGTAAAACAGCGCCCCGGGGAGCAAACATATGCAAAGTGAATCAAAGACGCTTACTCTCACTCCCGAAGAGATTCAGGAGCTTAACGATATTATTGCCCAAGGTAACCCGGATCGCGCTTTACGGGCCCGGATCGTCCTGGCCTGCGCCCGGGAAAGCCGGATCATGCTGGTGGCAAGGGAGACCGGAGTAACAGAAGACACTGTCCGGAGATGGAAGGGAAGATACCTCAAAGACGGCGTTCCGGCCATTAAAAACAGCTATGTCCCCAACACAGCGCCGGCAGCGCATAAAAATCCCGAATCCCTGAAAATCATGAGAATCATGACTAATGAGAAAATCAAAAAACAGCGCTGGCATATCGTCGGTTTTTATCTGACTCCGAAGGCCAAAATCATCGTTGTCACGGAATTTCCGGAAGACTTTTACGGTCTCAGAAAGCTGGGACATTTAATCCACACCAGCCCGGGACTCGTCATGCTGCTTACAGGAAGCCAAAGAAGTTCCCTGACTAAGTATCTGGATCTTTTGACTGAATGCGAACCCGGCGACTCTTCGGCCATAAAATGGACGCCAAAGACTTTTCTGAAGGAAATCAGCGGCCGCCAGTATCTGAATGGGGTATTCGGAGAGCTGGTGGTTTTTCAGTGCGGCGAATATGACATCGACGAATATCCGGAAGACCACAATGTCGACCTGCTCCAGACGGAATCAGACACGTCTGTAACCGAGTGGTTTCAGCTGTTCAGTTCCTGGCATGCCCGGATCTGTCCGGAAGAAAAAGGCCTGCTCAACCAGGTTAAAAAAATCATGACCAAGTCTGCTCCGAAACTGATAAAGCGTAAGGCAAGCGTTATCTGGCACTACAGCTCAATTAGCTTCTTCTAGGCTTCAGCGCCAAGTTAGCAAGCCTGCCCGTAAAAACATCAGGAGCCACCTCTTATGAATCCCGTTATTGTCCTTACCGCCATGTCAAATGCCATCTCCTCCGGCCGGCTTGACCTGATTATGAAGCTCCGGAGGCTTCTGGAGCGGGAAGGATTCCCCGCCGCCTGCGGGAGAACACTGACACCGGATCCCCGGGGGCTCCCCCGGACAGACCTCAAGGTTCAGGAAATGACCGAACTGCGGCAAAATCCGGATCTCCGGTTTATTATGGACGTTTCCGGGGGCGATACGGCTAATGAGCTTCTGGCCGGAGCCTGCGATCTCATGCCGGGAGCTCCCCTTCCGGACATCGTCCTCCCCGGAAAGGACGTGATCTTCATGGGCTACAGCGATCTCACCGCACTCCTGAACGCCTTTTATGCCATCGGGGGACGCCGGGGCGCGCTGTTTTCCGGAATGAATGTCCTGGGGGACACCACCGGAAACCGGCTCCGGGAGCTTCTGGATTTCCTGAAGAGTCCCTCCTCCCGCTCGCCTCTGGTTACGCCCCGGGGAGGTTTTCGGAGAGGGAAAAAAATGCAGGGAACGGTTATCGGCGGCAATATCCGCTGCTTTCTCAAGCTGGCAGGCACCCAGTACATGCCGGAGCCGGACGGCAAGGTACTGGCGCTGGAGGGACTTAACGGAAATCCGGAACGCCTTATAAGCTATTTCGCCGCCCTGAAAACTCTGGGCCTCACCGCCAGGGGCTCCGGAATCATTCTGGGAACCTTTACCGAGCTCAAAGCCAAATATCCGGACACGGATCCCCTGGATCTGCTTCTCCCCTTCATTCCCCGGGATCTCCCGGTATGGGAAACCCCGGAAATAGGACATCACCGGGAGGCCCGGGGCATTATGATCGGAGCGGAATACGTCTTTACAGAAAACGGCTGCTTCGGAACGGGAAACTGAAAAATCCAGAATCGCAAAGGCCGGAAGGCGAAAGCGGAAAGCGCGAGCCGGTGAGAAAAATGCTTGAAGCATGAAGATGCGGGCCGGAAGCTTCCTTCCTCACCCCTGGTTATCAGAGGCGGTCTTATCATCCGAGGTTGCTTTGTCCCCTGAGACGGCTTCTGCGGAAACGGCGTTTTCATTTCCGCCTTTTTCATTTACAGCTCTTTCGGAATACTCCTCCCAGAAGTCAAAGAAATTAAACCAATGGTACGGGGCCTTAAGAAGCAGCTCCTCCAGAAAACGGGCGTAATTCTCCACATATTTCCGGAGATCCTCATTGCGGTTTTTCCGGGAGATCCGGATCTCTCCCACCTCCTGAAAATACAGGTGATACTTTCCATGAATCTTTACCGCAAAAACGGTATAGACGGGCTTTTTGAAAATCGCGGCCAGAAGCCAGGGCCCCAGGGGAAAACGCGCCTTTTTCCCCAGAAACTCCACCTCGCAATAGCGCGTATCGCTGGCCAGAAGACGATCTCCCATAATATAGATCCACTCTCCCGCATCCAGCTTCTCGCTTAGCATCATGCCAGTGGCGGGAGTAATCTCCTCCGCCATAATAATGCTGAGATTGCTCTGGGAGTTTAATGATTTGATAAGCTCCATCAGCCGGGGAAACTGATGGGCAAACATGAAGGAGGTGATTTTCTTCTGAGAGCAGGAGGAGTTCATGCCCCGGAGCATTTCAGAGTTTCCCGCGTGAGCCCCGATAATCACGGCTCCCTCGGGAAGCGCAGCCCGGGCCAGCATTCTCTCGTGGGCATTATCCTCTGAAATCAGCCGGTCAACGGTAAGACTGCCCTTCCAGGACAGCATTCTCTCAAAAAAATTAACGGAAACGGCGTACACATGCTTTCTGGTGCTGAGCCGGCCCAGCCTGACGCCCCGGGCTGCGGCAAAGGAGGAGATCCGGCGGAGATAGTGCCGGGAACTCAGCCGGAGCTCCGGGGAAAACAGCCAGATCCACAGGGAAATAAACCAGACCAGAATGAGAGCCGCCCGTTCCCCGAAAATATCATGCACCTTGAGAACAATCAGGATGCCCAAGGGAAAGGTTTTTTCCGGCTCCTGCCGCCAGGAGGCCTCCCGGACGGCGTCTCCCTCCGGCTCCGGAGTCTCCTGCGGGTTAGCCGGGTTTTCAGAAACCTGTTCTGACATAAAATCCTCTTCTTCCTGCTGCTTTCTTTCCTGCTGTTTTTCTATGCTGCTGACCGGCGCCGGATTTTCCGCAGCGTCAGAGCTCCCGGAGGAAAATGATTTTGCCGGAGGCATGCATCGCCGACGTTCCGGAGCTCCCCGGTTCCGGATCCTCCGTTATCTGAAAGGAGCACTTAAGTTCCGGAGCATTCCAGGAAACGGAAAGCGTCAGGGCCGCTCCCGGAAACACCGGCTTCGGAAACTTTATCTGGGGAATCGTCATAATAAAGCCTTCGCTGTCAAAACCGAAGAAATGCCGGAGACTTCTTACCACGAGATCCAAAGCCGCCACTCCGGGATAGACGGGATTACCCGGAAAATGTCCGTTAAACCATACCATATCCGGCTCTATCCGGCATTTCAGCGTCAGCGCGCTTACCCCGTCCGGATGGCTTTCCAGCGTTTCCGGAACAGCAGCGTTTATCACATCCTGAGTGGTTCTGGCATATCCGCCGGGAACATTATCAGTCATACCGCGTTTCTCATTCATCAAGCATTTCATCCGGGGAAAGATCGGTTTCCAGCTCCCGGGCCCGGGCATTAAGCTTCACATAGTCGGTTTTGCCATTGGCATTAACCGGCATGGCCGGCAGAAAAATAAATTTCCGGGGCACGGCCAGAGGCAGCATATGGTTCCGGAGAATATTCCGAAAGCCGATTATCATCTTTCCGGCGCTGGTGGCAGCCAGTGTCCTCAGGCCCTGCTCATTCAGCGTGACAAAGGCCAGAGTGCCCTCCCGGCCGTCCTTGTCATAGGAAACCACTGCCGCATCCTGAATCTCGGGAATAAAGGAAAAGCCGGCCTCCACCTCATCCAGAGAAACACGGTTGTCCTCGATTTTTATAAGCCGTCCCTGCCGGCCCAGCAGGGTCAGGAACCCCTCCCCGGAAATGCTCACCGCATCACCGGAAGCAAATACCGGGATCTTCCGGCCCTGGAACGCTCCGGTAAGAGCGGCGTTTTCCAGATAAGGGGATTCCAATAGAAAAAGCCCCTCTCCTGAAGCTGTCATGAGAATAACTTCGGTGCCGCTTTCCGGAGTATCCCGGGCCGCCACATAAAACCTGTTCCCCGGCACCGGATGCCACAGGGCAACGCTGTCTCCGGTGTAGCGATAGGCCATGGCTCCGGTTTCAGTGCTGCCGAAGATTTCCAGCACCTCGCCCCCGAAAAAGGCCTGTCCCCGGACTCTGGCCTTGTCGGTAAGACGGCCGCCGGCGGAAATAAGGAGCCGGCAGTTCCTGAGGGAGCCCTCAGCGCTGAGGCGTTTCAGAAAACCGGGGTTGGACACGGTGTAATAAGGGATCCCCAGACGTTCCGGCAACGAAAACTGTTCCTCGTAACGCAGCATGGCATCATAAACGGGAATATCCATGGCCAGAGGGAAGAAGAAACGGAACATTATGCCGTAGGCATGATAATTAGGAACGGTGGAAACGCTGAGGGAAAGGAGATCTTTTCTGATAATGCCGAGAGAATCCAGAGCGCTGACCTCCCTCATCAGGCCGGCCAGAGTGCGGCCAATAACCTTGGGTTCGCCGGTGCTTCCCGAGGTAAGCTGCAGAAGCTCCAAAAGGGAGGGATCCTCCAGGGAGAGATCCTCCAGGCTCATCCGAAAATCCCGGCGGCGCTCCGCAATTGAGACCTCCCGAAACTCGGGATCCCGGGAAAGATCTGTGATATCCAGTAAGGCAGCGGAATCCTGAAACCCCGGAGAAACCTCATTTTCCCGGAGGATGCTGCCTTTGCTCACAATGATGCTGCCAAAGGCGGCGGCCTTGCGGAGGGCCTCTTCCCGAAAACCGTTGGGAATCATGGGAACGCCGTCCCAGATCCAGACCGCCAGAATGCCGGCCAGAAGCTCCGCGGAATCGTCCACCGCCAGAATCACGGTATCGCCGGCGGCGGATTTCGGGAGATGCACGCAGATGTCCCAGGCCATGACAAAGACCTGCTCCAGGGAAAGCACCGCATCATTCCGGAAAAAAGCCGGCCGGCAGCTTCTGCCGGGCTTGAGAAGCTCCGCTAAAAAATTAAGAGGCTCCCGCTGCATCAGGCTTTTTCCTGCAGCCGGGCATAGATGATTTCCACCACGTCTCCCACGGTTTTAACCGCCTTGAAATCTTCCGGGGTAAAACGGCACTTAAGCTTTCTCTGAAGCTCGGCAATCATGTCAATGGCATCTATGGAATCGAAGTCCAGATCAGCTCCCAGGAAAGCTTCCATGGTAATGCGATCTCCCTCTATCTCAAAATCAGTCTCAAGCATTTCCTTAAGACCGGCAAATATTTCATCCCGAGTATTCATTCCAGTTGAAGCTCCCATTGCGCTTAGATGCAGATACTGTAACAGAAAGAGCGTATTTCAGCAGGGGGTTCCGGCCGCAAATCCAGTCATCGCCGGCGCCCTTAGGACATTGCTGACGCCTTCCTGCCCTGTTCCCGTTATTTTATCATCCATAAGGATCCCGGTAAATTCAAAGAAATATGACTAAGCTGACAATGAGCCGTAAGCCTCGGATCATCTTTATCCGGTTCCGCCCGCCGGACTACGACAGCTGCTCCACCTCTCTGTCGGCCCGGCAGTCATAATCCCAGGCATAGTAGTCGGCCTCTTTTTTAAGCATGAGAGCGGTCTTCCGGCGCTCGTCCCACAGCGCGTCCTTCATGGCTGAAAATCCCAGGCCGCACCAGAAAACTCCGAGAATAATACCGCAGGAAATCAAAGTCTCCCAGAATTCATAGGCATCAAGAGTGATCAGGAAAGCGAAAACGCCCAGAATCAGTAACAGCGCTCCGGATATCCCAGAGCGGATATTGGTTTTAAAAAGATAGGGCACGCAGACAAACTGCTGAAAGCACCAGGAGAGCATAAACGGGATGCCGTAGATAATGCAAGTCGCAATCTCACTGTCCACCAGCTCCGCTTCATAGGCCGCAATGAAGGGATAAGAAACAGCCATGGAGCAGAAAAACCAGGTGGTCAGGGAACATGTCCACAGCTTAAAGCCGGAGGTGGGGATGTTTTCAGAACAGGCGCCGGTCTGTCCGTTCATGGCAAAAAGACAGGTACCGCCCTTCCATTTAAGCTCCATGGTCCAGATCGGAAAAAGGGCATAGGAGATTTTCTTCGGGGTGATCTCATATGAGCTTTCCAGCACCTTATGCTTGGTATAGCTGTCAGCATCTACAAGATAGCTTTCCATGGAGGCTCGTACTCTGGCCTTTACCGGTTCAAAGCTGGCCCGGTTATCCATGTTGTAGATCCGGGCATCAAGACCGGAGAGCCAGGAATAGCTGAAGGGCTGAGCCTTGCCGGTATCATAGGGCTCCAGACTCTGGGAGATTTCATCGTCAACCTCGCTGGTGGCATCCTGGGGGATATTCCGAAAGGAGCGGTGTCCGGAGGCTTTGCCCCGGAACTTATGGGTAACGGTGCGGGATCTCCCGTACTCCTCGATATGCTCCACCAGTTTCGCCTCGAAGGAAAGGCTGCCGTCCGCGGAAACATCATAAAGCCAAAATGGAACATAACGGGCCTGAATGCGTTCCGGGGCGGCTTCCGCCATATAGCTGTCCGGAACAAAGCGGGCTTTCCCGAGAAGCTCCCAGTACTTATCCATCAGAACTGTTTTATCCAGAGCGAAGGGAATGATGATGTCCGGTTCCCGCTGCCGCCGGATTTTGTCGGCCAGCACAATGGCATTGCCGCAGAAGGGGCAGGTATCCGTGGCCCCCAGAATGCCGGGGGTAATCTCGCCGCCGCAGGAGGAGCAGGCATAAACAGCAGGAGCGGAATTGTCCGGAGCAGTTTCTTCCGGGGGCATATTTGGAGAAGCTTCCCGGGAGGTCTGTTCGTTCGCGCAATTTTCAGGATCGTCAGGGGCTGCTGCGGATCCGGCTCTTTGGGACATGAGACGATCATACTCGGGAACAGGATATTTCCCGCCGCAATGAGCGCATGTCAGAGCCTGAGCAGATATATCAAAAACCAAGTTTCCGGAACAGCCCGGACAGGAGCAGGAATCAGCGGCGGACATTACATGTTTCTCTCAAAAGCGAAGGCGGGGTTCGTAAAAAACCATAAATCAGACAGGCCAATACCAACAAGCAGCTTCAGGATCTTAGCAGAAAACACTCAGAAGCCGCCTGTACCGGTATCACAGATAACAGATTCCGGAAGGAATTCCGAGAGGCCGCCGCTTTCACCCATACTCCGTAGCCGGCCATACTCATCCCATGCCTGCCCTGCTATGCTCTGTTTTCCATATGCTCTGTTTTCCCTATGCTCTGTTTTCCCAGCTCTTATCCCCGTCAGCAGCGCTGCTTCATAAAGCAATTTCGGGCCAGATACCCGATAACATCATCATTTTCCTTTCTATAGAAAGGAGTTAACCGCTCTTCAAAACCGGCATATTTGTCTTTGTGGATAATTAACAGGTCAAAATCATACTTCAGTAATTCTATATTGCATAAACAAAGCGCCGTTCTTTTATTGCCGTCCCAAAAAGGCTGCAATCTTGCCAAATTACAGAAGCATTCCGAAGCAATCAGTTTATAGTTATCTGAAGAATTGTTTTTCGGAGAACTGTGAGCCGCAGAAATGCTGTTTAATTTAGCAATTTCCTCTTTAACTGTTTCCTCTGCAGGCACAGGAATTTGCCCGATGCAGGGAATGGAACAAAATCCGTTTCGCAAAGAACCGGTAAATAAAGCCTGATCTTTGGCGAGCAGAGAGTTTAGCTTTATAAATAAATCCAAATCAGCCTTAACCTTTGAAACATCCAGAGACTGCATATAGGTTAAAGCATTAAGGACATTATTAATAATGAGCGACTCTTCTTCTGAAAACTCCGGCATTTCCATAATTTCATTATTTAAGAGCTTCTCAGTTTCCGCATCCGTGAGTTCTATGTCCTCAAATCTTAAAAGAGTTTGAACTAAAGGAATCTTTATCGCTCTTCCGAATTCATTGAGATTGGCCATTTTAACACCTCGGCAATAATTATCCTAAGTTATGCCAGGACAACCATATCGGGATTTGTTTTATAGTATGATGCTTTTGAGATTTTACTCTTCTCAAGATAATTGTTATTTTCAAGATTAGCAAGAACGCGCTTTCTAAAGTATGAGGAATCGCTTATTCCCAGATATGCCGCAATTTCCGAAGCTTTACGGGCCTTTGCATAACAAAATGATAATACTTTCTCGTCGAAATCCGTGCCCTGAGGAACCGGCGCAAAATTCAGCACGGGAACGCTTGTATCCGCAACTCCCCGCTCATAGGTTAAATCAGGAAGCACCAGGGTAAAATGATCTGATGATGAGTACACATACGGCTTATGTTCACTGTCAGCATCGGCATAAGCCTGCATTGTTTTAGCAAAGCCGGCAGCTCCGGCTTCCATCACCTTGCAGGCCGTCAGAACCCGGGCAATGAGTTCATTTCTGTTCCGGGAAATAACTCCCGATAAATCATAAGTCTTGCCTGACTTTTCAGATCGGTAAAAGCCACCAGGTGACGTTATTTCCAGGCGATCCTTAAATATATCAACCTGTATCTGCGTACCATCCAAATAGTAATCGCGATGAACTACAGCATTTATCACCCCTTCCAATAAAGCTGCTGCCGGATATGAATCTATATCAATTCGCGAGTCATTCAATTTTATAATGGAATGATTCATTCTTTGAGTCACAAAATTCATTATGTAATCAATTACAGAGGTGATATTTCCGCTGAATTTATTTACAGTAACAATTCTTTCACTTCCTTTATGGAATCCGGAAAACACCGAACACTGCACATCAGTTTTTCCTTCATGGTAATTATCCAAAAACAGCACGGCGCCATTTAATAAATAACCATCATTATTCATAAACCCTAATGACTGCAGCTGTTTTTCTTTAAGTCTGGCTCCTTTATTATGACGTTCATAAAAGGCGCTAAGATCCGACAGTCTGGAGGGGTCATATTTTACATCTGATACCAAAACATCATACTGGGTTTTCTTGCTTTTAATGGACATTTCTATAATTTCTTCATACGTAGCACCGTTCGTAAAACCATCGCGTCTCATATAAATTGCCGGTATATTTTTATATTTGAGAATCACTGGTTTTACCTGTGATTCCGCAATTCTGATTCTGATTATAAAGCGCTCTTTTCCGTTTATTTGATATGGAACAAAAGAAATATTCATTAATGGTCTTGGGGTTAAATGTTCATTCACCTGGTTATTAAAAAAATTTCTTTCGTTATCAGCCGCTTTTCTGTCAAAACCAATCAATTTATTTGTTTTGTCTTCCACACCAATGTAAAAATCTCCCCCGCCTGCATTGGCAAATCCGGCAATGCTTTTGAGCCAGCCAACAACATCATTATGATTTAGCATGGCTTTGGCTTCAAACCTGTCATTTTCCAGCTGCGCGTCTTCGATAATCTCTTCCAAAAACATTGCGGTCGTCTCCCTTTTTTGAACTGCTTCAATAATACTTCAATATCACTTCAATATCAACTTCAATATCACTTCAAACAAACTTCAATTTACTTTGAAGTCCTTTCCTGCATGAGTGTCATACAACTTCGACATCAACTTCAACATCAACTTCAATGTTACTTCAATGTTACTTCAAACAAACTTCAAGACAACTTCAAACAAACTTCAATTTACTTTGAAGTCCTTCCCTGCACGGGTGTCATACAACTTCGACACCAACTTCAACATCAACTTCAATGTTACTTCAAATAAACTTCAAGACCACTTCAAACAAACTTCAATTTACTTTGAAGTCCTCGCCTGCGGAGGTGTCTCAACGGAACAGATCTGCTGTAAACCAAGTTGCCGTTCATGCCTGAAAGCATCGGTGATCCCTCCCTTTCTTTCCATGCTTTGCTTTCCCGGCTTTCGCCATTTTGCCACAGGCAAGAATCTCCCGATCTTCAGGTGTGTCCGTGATTGGCATTGTCAGTTCGATTTGACTGGCCCCGAACACAATGTATCAGCCATCCCTCAGAGATTGATGCTCTCTGGCATGCTGCATTCCAAACCAAGTCTCCTGAGTCGTTTCCGCCCCTCTTCTCCCCCGCTTGCCTGCTCCTCCGCCCCCTCTTTCAAAACAGTCATTGACAGATATCACAAAATGAATAACATAGCCAGATATAACAATTTGTTAACATTTAACCATCGTTAGAGTGCCTGCCATGCGATGCCAGAAATGCGGCAAAGAAATAGCCGCTGATTCCAAATACTGCTGTATTTGCGGAGCTCCCCGCAGATGCGAACCCCCCGGAACGGATCCTTCGGGAAAAAGCTTATAAATGCCGCCATCATTGCGGGCATAATCGCTGCATCCGGTACCATACTTGCGCTCATCATGTATCAGAATAAACTGAATCCGGTGCTGAATTCCCCTGAGGACATCACTGACGAGCTCATATCTGACATTATTGCAAACCGTCTGGAATCCCTGACTATCAACTATGAATTTGCCGGCTGCCCCCTCCCGCTTGAAAAGACGATTTCCAGGAATGAATCGGACTACGAATGCGGTTCCGTCATTAAGTCGAAAAAATGTATCAAATGCAATTCGCTGGAGGAATGCGAGCAAGCATGGGGAAGTGAAACCCCGCGTGAATGTCCGCTCGATGATGACGACGAAGATCTTTATGCTGATGATAACTACAAAAATGAACGGCTGGCCAGGAATCCTTTCTGGAAAGCCCACAGCCGCACTCCGCTGAAAGATATCCGCTTCCGGGTTATTCTCACCCCTCAGGTAACCTCTCTGGCCTGCGCCTTTGAAGGGTTCTGGAATCTTGAATCTGTGAACATTGCAGTCGGCCCTGAAATCAAAGATTTTACCCGTACGTTCAGGGATGCCTTGATCTTTAATGCTCCCCTGGCAGACTGGGATGTCTCCGGAGCAGTCAGCATGAGACAGATGTTCCGAGAAGCCAAGTCCTTCAACCAGCCGCTGAACAGCTGGAATACCGGAAATGTTCATGACATGCGGTCGATGTTTTATCAGGCTGAAAGCTTCAATCAGCCCATCGGGAACTGGAATACCGGAAACGTCTGGAATATGAAAAGAATGTTTTACCAGGCTAAAAGCTTCAATCAGCCGGTCGGGAGCTGGGATACCTCCAAGGCGGACAATATGTTCGGCATGTTCGAGGGGCCTCATCTTTCAATCAGCCCATCGGAAACTGGAATACCGGCAAGGTAAAGTTTATGGGTGGCATGTTCCGGGGGGCTTCATCTTTCAATCAGCCCATCGGAGACTGGAATACCTCCAGGGTGGTGAACATGTACGACATGTTCAGTGAGGCCTCATCTTTCAATCAGCCCATCGGGAACTGGAATACCCGAAACGTCTGGGATATGGAGGGCATGTTTTACAAGGCGAAAAGCTTCAATCAGCCTCTGGACAAATGGGATACATCAAGGGTGGACAACATGTCATATATGTTCAGTGAAGCGGAACACTTCAATCAGCCCATCGGGAGCTGGGATACCTCCAAGGTGGACCGGATGTCCGGCATGTTCAAAGGGGCCTTATCATTCAATCAGCCCATCGGAAGCTGGAACACCGGCGAGGTAAATGAAATGACGAATATGTTCAGAGATGCCAAAGCCTTCAACCAGCCTCTTAACGACTGGGACGTCTCCGATGCCTTTAACATGGAGCACATGTTCGATAATGCCAAAGCCTTTAATCAGCCTCTTGATAAATGGGCCTTCCGGGCAGGCGTAAACATGGGAAACATGTTTGACGGCGCCGAATCGTTTAACCAGCCTCTCAGCTCCTGGAAGATTCCGAAAAATGCTGACATATCCGGAATCGTCAATAATGCCAAAAGCTACACCTACCCGAACCCTGAAGATCTACGATCTAAGTAACAGGTCTTAAGTCCGGAGAAATGATGAAAGACTTGCATTGAAGCCTGGGAATAATTGCTTATTTGCCCCCGCATGAGCGAACTTGTAGAGCCTTATAACACGGCAGCGGTCAGGCAGTCATGCGGCATAAGGGGGTAATCCGAGATCCGCCGCGCGTAATGCGGAAAACCGGGATCACCTGAGTCTCCCGGTTCGGTTCAGAAAGGCTTACTTCTTTCCGGAAGCCTCAATGAAGTCCTTCAGGGTCTTAACGGAATAGAAGTGCTTCTTCACATCCTCAGACTCCGGGTTAATGGTGACTCCGAAGGTGTTCTTGATAGCCAGCCCCAGCTCCAGAGCATCGATGGAATCCAGCCCCAGACCTTCATTGAAAAGCGGAGCCTCGGTATCAATATCCTCCGGGGCAATATCCTCCAGATTCAGGGAGGAGATAATCATTTCCTTGATTTTAAGCGTCAGATCTTCGCTCATATAACCTCGCATCGTGAGTTAAAAAATTCCGTGTTCATTCCATAGCTATCGGCTCGGGATTACCCGAAAACAGCGTGTCACTGCTGATTTTGGCCGTTACGGCAGTTTAACAGCCATTCATCATACATGGTTTCCAGCTTTTTTGTCAGATGTCTTGCATTTACCGAAGGGATCTTGTCCGGTTCCAGAAAATCCTCAGGCTGCATCAGCTCCCCCTTCCGGATGTAAAAACGGGGCACATGCTCGGGCACCTTCAGGGACATAAAGCCCCGGGAGAGATACCCGGGAGCGTCGCAGTAAATATATACGGGCTGGAGGGGCATTTTAAAGCGAATGGCCAGATTGGCGGCTCCTCTCTGAAAGGAAAGAGCCTCGGGATTCCGGGTTCTGGTGCCTTCCGGAAATATCAGCAAATTGTCCCCCGAAGCCGTCGCCTCATGAATCTCCTCCAGGGAAGACTGATTGTTCACATACCCCAGGTGCTTAATGACGTATTTCATAAAGCCATGAGTAAGGGAATTCTTAACCATGGTGATGGCATGCTCATCAAGACAGCAGATAATGATAATAAAATCCACGAGAGAGGGATGATTGGCGATGATCACGGCCCCGCGAAGATCCCGGAGATCCCTGATGGCGCTGTCATCATACCGGAAAACCCCCAGAATGCCGGACAGAAACAGAAAAAACCTAAGGCCGTTTTTTACCGCCTTCCGGAGAGCCAGTTGCCGTTTCCGGGGATCTCTGATCAGGATTATCAGAAGAAGGTATACCACCGTGCCATTTAACACGGCTCCTCCGGAAAACACTCCGTAAACCAGAAGAGTGGTAAAGCTTCTTAAGGCGCAAACTAATTTTCCCATAGGTTTCGCTGATCTTTCCAAACCGCCTGTACTGTATTTCCCTGCTTCTCAGCCTGAAGAGCCCCAAAATCTTTTATCAGGGCCGGCCTCCTGTCAGATCCTGTCCTTAAGCTCCCGGGCCAGGGCATCCCCCAGATCCCGGCCGGAGAGACAGCGATCCCGCTCCTCGCAAAACCCGATCAAAGTAACGCCGTGAAGCCGCCGGGTAAAAAGCCGCTCTGCTGATTCCCCCCCTGCCGGAAGCTCCTCCTCCCGGAACTCCTCAGGACAGCGGGACAGCGCCAGAGCCAGAACATAATCCCCCCCGAAATCCGGCACCTCCGTTAACACCTCCCGGCAGCACTCCAGATTTTCTTCGGATACCGCGAGAAGCACCCGGTTAACCTCCGGCCGGGCTTCCAGCGCGGCCCGGGCTTCGGTAAGCCCGGCCATAAGAGTGCTCTCGGCCCCGGCTACGGCGGTAACCTCGCCCTGATACTTCCGGATAATTGAGAGCACCCCCGCATTCCCGTTGTGCACGCAGGAGGCAAATTCCATGGGTGAAATGCCGTTTTCCGCCAGGATCTCCTGAAGAAGCCGGAAGCACCTCACGCTTTCTCCGGTGCGGGAGGCAAAGATAATCCTCGCCATATCCGGAAAACGGGTCAGAAGCCGGACTCCTGCGCCCACCGCCAGCCTTCCGGCCGGAAGGAGCCGCCGCCGGAGCATCATGGGAATTCCCGCGGCAAGCTCCTTCTGAAAGGCAGCGTAATCCTCCGGAGAAACCGGATCCCCGGTTTCCCGGAGTCCCGTCCCCCGGGACGCGGCATAACAAACATCATCCAGCTGAAAATAAAACATAAATTGCGGCTTCCGTCTTTAAGTTTCCGGGTATGCCTGTTACTGCTGAACCGTCCGCATTTCCGGCCTTGCGGTAACGGATATATGGGCCAGAATTTCATATATCAGGCGGAACACGGCCTGAGATTCCCGGTAGTTGGTGTACTCCTGCCAGACAGCGCGATCCTGACTGGCTGCCACCGCCGCCTCAAAGTCCAGAATCGACACTGCCAGGGAGATATCCAGAGGAGTTTTAAAAATGTCCGGAGAAAGCTCGTATTCCCGGAGAATGTCCTGAGTAAGATCCACCCGGGTGCGCACCCCGCCCTGAAATATGTCGTAATGAAGAGCCGTGGGGAAATCCTCCACCAGAATAAAGCCGTTCTTGAAGGAAAGCACCACATTGGAGGGCAGCTTGTCAGCAAAGGACATGGAAAGGCAGGATTTAATGCCGGCATCATTGCTGAGGGTGCAGGCGCCCCGGGAATCATGCCATGAGGGATCCAGATCCATATCGGAAACCACCGTCTCCACCCGAGTGCCCTGGAGTCTTACCGCTGCTCCGATGGGGTAGCAGCCCTCGCTCTTAAGAAAGCCGAGTTCGCTCTTAGGCTTGTCCCGGGAAGAACTGTAGGTAATGGCCAGCATGCCCAGAGCGCCCAGCTCCGGGTAATCCCGCCCGGTGTTTATGTAGCTCTGCAGACGCTTGAGCACGGGGGATGACAGCGCGGTATTGGCTTCCATAAAAACCCGGGGCTCCTGCCGCAAAGCTTCTTCAATGGAGGCCAGCTCCCGGACGTTTTCTGCCATGAGGTTTTCGGTAAAGACATGCCGCCCATGAAAAATCGCCTCCATGGAAAACGCGGCATGGGTGTTGTTGGGGGAAGCGATGTAGATATAAGGAGAGACATCGTGCTCCAGCATGTTGGCCAGGTTTTCATATACGGTGGTGACGCCGTATAGTCCCAGCTCCTCCACCATCTTGTAGGTCTTTTCCCGGGTTCTGCTGAATACTCCGGTCACGGGACGTCCCAGCATCCGGTAAACCCGAATCATGTTCCGGGCGCGCTCCCCGGCTCCGATAATGGCTGCGCTTAAAGCATGATCCTGTCTCGACATGCTCCTTCCCCCCGGTTAGAACAATTCCGCCAATGCTTTCAGCTGTCCCTGTCTTTATGATTTTTGTTCTTTGGTTTGGCTGCCGGAAACGATTATTTCGTTCCCAAAACCGAAACGGTCTCTATCAGAATACCACAGCTTTGTTAAAAAACCCGGATAACCTGCAAAAAAACGCAGATTTCCGGTTTGGCTGCTCCCGGATGGTCAGCCCCGTCTTTGCTGACGTTCCAGCTCCTGCTCGGCCACCTTCTTCCAGGTAACCTGATCCCTGATGTAAACCGGAAGGATTTCCCCGGGAGCGCGGGCAAGCCCCCGTTCATAATCCCGGAGAGCCAGCCTTGCCAGGGTATCCGCCCAGGGAAGGTTTTCCGCTGCGGGAACGCCGTTAAGGGCCTCCCCGATCCGGGGATAGGCGGCAAAGCCGGTGCCTGTCAAAGCCGGCTGATTTCCGGAAAGGAGCTCTTTAGCATAGGAAGCGGCGATCTCCGGAGCCAGCACCCGTTCCTCGCCCAAAAGCTCCGGAAAGCCATCAGGATCCTTCCGGAAAACTCCCAGATAAACCTCTCCCATGCGGGCGTCAATGGCAGCCACCGCTTCGTTAAGGCCGGTCTCCTCCAGAGCCTGAAACGCCATCACCATAAGATCGCTGATGCCGATAAGGGGCTTTCCGGCGCCGAAGGCCAGTCCCTGAGCCATGCTGACGCCGATGCGGACGCCGGTAAAGGATCCGGGGCCTCTCCCCGCAGCCAGGGCATCCAGATCCCGAAGACTGAGACCGGCCTCCTTAAGAAGCCTGTCAGTCATGGGCAAAAGAAGCCGGGTGTGCCCCTGCGGCGCCACCTCCTTCTCTGAGATAATCCGGCCGTCAATGAAGAGAGCCGCCGAACAGGCCTCGGTGGCCGTGTCCACCGCAAGTATCTTGGTCATAATAAATCCCGCCTTGAAAAATCAGCCCTTATTATATCCTTAAAGGCCTGTCATGATGAGGAAAAAGGCTCGCCCTGACGAGTCTCATTCCTTTAATGCCTTCAGGGCTTCTTCAACGTCAGAGTAACGCCTGGCATCAGGATCCCCGGCGATGCTTTCAGCTTCATTCATGGCCATCAGCGTTTCCCGGTTCGGTTCGCAGGCGGCGCCGATCCTGAAAGCCTGCTCCAGCAGTTTCGGGAATTCCGCGTCATGCACCGCTTTCTTATGCTCCTCGGAGAACCCTGCCATATCATATTTGGAGTAATCCCTGACCTGCAGAGTATCGCAAACCGGAAAAATCCGCACCTGACCGTTCAGGAATCGCAGGGGAGCAAAATACTCCTGCATTCTTCCTTCGTACGCCTGCCTGTAATACTGCATAGGCGCATTCATGGCAAGGAAGATATCCGCATCAACACGGCCTTTGAAGACGCTGGAATAGTCGTTGTAGCTCATGGCCGGAAATGCCAGTCTTTCCAGCAGCGCGCGCATGCCGCTTGCGGGCTCGCCGTAATAAATCGGCGCGCCGGCGATCAATCTGTCCGCCAGCCATATTTTCTCCAAAACAGGTGTCAGCTCATCCTTCCAGTAACATTTGCAGGGCTCCGCGATCCCCTTGCGCTTGCAGGCAAGACAGCTGCGGCAGCCATTGAAGTTCAAACTGTAAAGGTCGATATACTCAACGTCGGCGCCGGCGGATTCCGCTCCTCTTTGCGCTTCCTTCAGAAGCTGCGCGGTGTTCCAGTTCCTGCGGGGACTCCCGTTCAAAATTATGGTTTTCATAAGATCCTCCGTCAGCCGGGGCCTCCGTCAGCATTGATTCACAGCCCGCTGTCCATAACCCGCTGTTTTTTCAAGATTGCTGCAAATACCGGCCCTCAGAACCCGGTGCAGGCTCCGTTTTTGTGCTGTAAATGTTCAGTTACTTCATAATCTCCGGACAAACTAAGGGGCCGGCACGAGCCTGGCCGGGGAAGCATCAGGAAGACGCCTCCGGCTTGTCGTGCTTCCGGTGCCAGTCCCAGAATTCCCGGATGGTGCTCACCTCGGTATCGAAATACATGGGAGGCAGGGATTCCAGAATGTCATCCCGGTACTGCTTCCTGCCGCCGTCGGTAAGAGCCGGACTGCAGATCACCACGACTCCGGTGTCATCCTCCTTCCGGATAAGACGGCCGGCCCCCTGCTTAAGGTCGATAATTGCCCTTGGCATATCCACCAGCTCAAAAACTCCGTACCCGCTGGCGGGATTCCGATGCGCCTCGCAGTACTTCCGTTCCGCCTTGAGATCAATGCTCATCTGGGGGAAGGGAATCTTGTCAATTATCACCATGGAGAGATCCTTTCCGGGCATGTCCACACCCTCCCAGAAGGATTTGGTGCCGATAAGGATGGCCCGGCCGTTCTCCCGGAAGCGGGCGGTCATCTGCTCCTTGCTCTGGCTGTCGTCTCCCTGATACATGAGAAGCCGGGAACGGATGCGCTGGGTCTTAATAAGCTGATACATGGCGGCATAGTAGGCGCTCACCGCCGCATAGGAGGTGCAGAGAATAAAGATGCCGCCGGGGGTGATGTTAATGGCATCGGCCAGCATTTCCAGAATGGCGTCCGGGCGGATCTGCCCGGTGCCCGGAGCCTTCTTAAGGCCGTTCAGCCCCTCGGGAATGCATAAAAGGCTGTTCCGGTAGTAATTAAAGGGGCTGGCGATCTGCATGACGTCGGAGGTGGTGTTGTCCAGTCCCAGCCGCATCAGGAAGTCCGTGAAATAATTGTAGTTTCCGGACTCGGAAATGCCGTCAAAGGAGGACATGCCGCCGGTAGAAATGGTGGCGCTGGTGAAGATGTAGTGCGCATGCTTCAGGTTGATCTTGGATTCCGAGAAGTATTCCCGGAATTCCCGATCCGGATTGTACGGGGTAGCGGAGATCTCAAAATGCCCCGGAGTCCGGACATAGCTGCGGTAATAGTTTTCAGAATCAAAAAAGGGGGGGGCATCCTCGGCAAGCTCCGCCTCCGGGGAGAGCTCCGGAAAGATTTTTTCCTTAAGAATGGCGGAGTAGGAGGAGAGGAGATCCGCAGATCTTGCCATATGCGCGGAAAAATCCGCCTCCGGGGAATCCGGCCCCGCCATCAGGGCTTTCTCCGCTGCTTTGTTAGCGGCATTGGAAATGATTTTGACCGCATTGTCCAGCTGTTCCAGAAAATCCTTCAATACCGGATAAAAGCCGCGGGCAAGATCATCAAGCTCCTCCAGAAAACCGCTTTCCATGCATTTATTCATCTCCTGAGAGCTTCTGTTGAAAACCACCGGAAGATCCCGCTCCCGGCCCCGGAATTCCGGCAGGGGGGAGTAATCATTGGCGGGATCGGTGTAGCGGCTCCGCAGAACTTCGTTAAAGCCGGGGAGCGTTTCCTCCAGATTATTGAGAGCCTGCTTGATTTCCGGGATGGCTGAGAAGAAAGAGTCCAGCCTGTCAGCGGTAAAGAGATTGATTTCCCCGTCGCCCCCTCTGCTGTCCTTCCTGCTTCTTTTAAGGGAGCCCTCCTCCAGCTTTTTAAGCTCCTTTTCTCCCCCCAGGGCATCTCTGATATGCTCCCGGACACGATCAAGAGTCTTCAGGAAGGTAATGCTATTAAACCTTACCGAAAAGCATTGCTTGAGAGTGTCCGGAAATTTATGAGCCTCATCGATAACCACCGCCTCCGCATCCGGGAGATAGTCCTCCCAGAAGGCGCCGTAGCACAGGAGCGAGTGGTTTACAATGACAACGTCCGCCTGCTGAGCCCGAACCCGGATCAGCTTGTGATAGCAGTCATCGCAATGCTTGCAGTGATCCCCAAGACAGCGCTCGCCGTCAATGGCAATGCGGGGCAGCACCTTGGAACTGGAAATGCCGGTGATTTTTTCAAAATCAGAAAGCTCGCCGTTTCCGGGAGCCCTGATAAACTCCGCCACCCGGGATTTGTGCTTAATGATAATGTCCAAGGCATCTCCGGAAGCGCCTTCGTGGGATTTCCGGCGCTCCGCCCTGTTCATCAGGCCTTCCAGCACCTCCCGGCAGACATAGTTGGACTTGCCCTTCCAGACCACCGTCTTTACCTTGCCCTCCAGCCCCATGAGCTTCAGGAGCGCCGGGAGATCCTTTTCCGAAATCTGATTCTGGAGATTCTTGGCCTCGGTGCTGACAATGGCCTTGTAGCCCTTTTTAAGAATCGGGATCAGATAGCCGAAGGTTTTGCCGGTGCCGGTGCCGGCCTCCACAATGAGATTCCGGCCTTTGGCAACAGCTTCTGCCACGGCGGCCGCCATGCACACCTGTCCCCGCCTGACCCGGTATCCCGGCACGCCGCCCAGAGGGCCGCCCTCCTCAAAAATCGCAGTTATCTCGGACATAATGCTTAAGTCTTCCCGCAAAAAACTCCGTCCGCCCCGGAGATCTAAAAAAAATATCTATTTTTAATATTATAAAGGCTATCCCGTATTTTTTCCACGAAAAGCCGATTTTTCCGGAGGAGCATTGCTTTCCGGAATGAGCCCAAAACGAAAAACCCCGGCAGCAAAATTCCGCCGGGGCATGGAAGCGGCCGGAGAGTCCGGCGCCGGAACGCCCTGTCCTAGGAAGAGCTCTTCCCGAGAGTGCCCTTGTATTCCGGATCAAACGCGCTCATTTTAGGCTTCCCCTGCTGCCAGTACGGGGAATATTCCCGGAGCTCCGCAATAACGGGAGGCACCTTCTCCAGCACGTAATCCACCTCTTCGTCAGTGGTGAAGCGGCTCAGACTGAAGCGCACCGTGCCGTGAGCGGCGGTAAAGGGAATGTTCATGGCCCGCATGACATGGCTGGGCTCCAGGGATCCCGAGGAACAGGCGCTGCCGGTGGAGGCGGCGATGCCCAGCTCGTTGAACTTCAGGAGAATGGCCTCGCCCTCTACATACTCGAAGGCGATATTCAGGGTATTGGCGGTGCGGTTCTCGATGTCGCCGGTGACAAAGCAGTTGGGGATCTCCCGGAGGAGGCCGAACTGCAGACGATCCCGGAGCTCCCGCACCCGGACATTGATTTCCTCGAGATGCAGCGCGGCGAGATCGCAGGCCGTGCCCAGTCCCACAATGTACGGGGTGTTCTCGGTGCCGGCCCGGCGGCCCTTCTCCTGATGCCCGCCCTTCATAAAGGGGCGGAAGCGGGTACCCCGCTTCAGGTAAAGGACTCCCACGCCCTTGGGAGCATGCAGCTTGTGCCCGGAAAAGCTTAGCATGTCAATGGCGCTGTCTCCCACGTTAACCGGGATCTTCCCCATGGCCTGCACGGCGTCGGTATGGAACTCGATGCCGTATTCCTTTGCCATCTCGGCCATTTCCTTCACGGGATAGATGTTGCCGGTTTCATTGTTGGCCCACATAATGGAAACTATGGCCACCTTATCGGAAAGAAGCCGGCGGTACTCCTCCAGATCCAGCCGGCCCCGGCCGTCCACCTTCAGGTAATGCACCCTGATGCCGCGCTTTTCCAGACGGGCGCAGGTGGCCAGAATGGCGGGATGCTCCACGGCAGTGGTGATGATTTCCGGACGATCCGGACTGGCCAGCACGGCGCTTTCCAGCGCGGTGTTGTCGGATTCCGTGGCGCAGCCGGTGAAGATGATTTCATCATCGTGCTCCGCCCCGATAAACTGGGCCACCTTGTGCCGGGCCTCCTCCATGGCGCCACGAACCGGAGTGCCGAAATCGTGCATGGAGCTGGGATTGCCGTAAAATTCAGTAAAGAAAGGGATCATGGACTGATAAACCAGAGGATCGGTTCTGGTGGTGGCGTTATTGTCCAGATATACGCGTTTGATTTCTGCTGTCATTTGTTACTCCTCCAACTCTTCCGGATAAAGAGCCTGGGGGGCGGCGATATTAATGACCTGCACATAGTGGCCCACGGCCTCCATGATCTGCTGCTGGATCCAGGACAGGGTCATATCGGTCATCATGCAGCCCACGCAGGATCCGGAAAGCTCCACATAAACCTTTTCGGAGGTGACCTTGACGAGATCCACGCTGCCGCCGTCCTGAGCCAGAGCGACCTTCATATCGTTGATAACCCTGACCACCTCGCCGTAAAAAGGCACGGCCTCATTCACCGGGCCTTCATCCTGGGCATTGATTTCAGATTCCCGGGCCTTCCGGAGGTTTTCCTCCTTTTCCTGGCGGAGCTTTTCATCACGCTGCCGGGCCTCCTCCTGCACCCGGGCGATCTTGGCCTGGGATTCCTCGCGGATACGGCGCATCTGCTCCTCCAGAGCCTGGATCTCCCGGTCAGCCTCGGCCTTGATCCTCTCAGCCTGACTGAGCTCCGGTTCCGGAGCCGCCTGAGGAGCCGGAGCAGCCCCGGCGCTTCTGTCCTTCTCGGCGGAGCTTTCGGCGTCATTGGCCATTTCCTTCAGGGTGCGCTCAATGATTTCCTCGATCTTTTCATGACAGGAACCGCAGGCGCCGCCGGCCTTGGTGTAGTTGGTAACGTCCTGCACGGTGGTGAGATGGTTTTCCCGGATGGCCCGGATAATGCGGGCCTCGTCCACGCCGAAGCACTTGCAGACCAGCGGGGAATCGGCATGAGCGCTTTCATAGGATTCGCCGCGGTAGTTGGCGGCGGCGGCATCCAGAGCCTCCCGGCCCATGACGGAGCAGTGCATCTTTTCCGGAGGCAGGCCGTCCAGATAGTCGGCGATATCCTTGTTGGTGATTTTCAGGGCGTCCTCCAGCTTCAGGCCCTTGATCATTTCCGTAAGAGCCGAGGAGGAGGCAATGGCGCTGCCGCAGCCGAAGGTCTGAAAGCCCGCATCCTCGATAACCTCGGTGTCGGGATTTATCTTGAGCATGAGACGAAGAGCATCGCCGCAGACAATGGATCCCACATCGCCCACTGCATTGGCGCCTTCAACGATTTTGGCATTCCTGGGATGAAAAAAATGATCCTTTACCTTTTCAGAATAGTCCCACATGACTTCTGTTCCTCCAGCTTCTTTTTGATTATGTCTGGCTGCGGACTAGTGATCCGGAAATCTCCCGGCCCGGGGATCCCGGCATGTCCGTCCGTCAGGTTTAAACAGGGATTATAGAGCACCGCCGCAAAAAAAATAATGACAATTATTATCGTTAAGAGCTCTTGTGAGCAGAGGCTAACAAGGCTTATGCCAAAAGATGCCGTCCGATAAAGGATCCGAAAAAAAACAGGCGCTGCGGCCGGAAGCGGCGGAGGCTCCGCCGTCAGTCCCAGAAGAGCGGCCCCGGGGAGGCGCGGGGAGGAATGCCGTAGAGATCGGGATAGGAAACATCCACGAGGTAAAGACCGTCGGGAGGCGCCGTGGGGCCGGCGAGACGGCGATCCCGCCCTTCAAAAATCTCCCGCATCCAGGATACCGGCTGATTTCCGAGACCGATTTCCAGAAGGGAGCCCGCGATATTTCTGACCATGTGAAGGAGAAAGGCATTGGCAGTGATGTCCAGGGTGACAAAATCCCCCTTCCGGGTTACTGAGATCTCCGAAACGTTCCGCATGGGTGAATGACTCTGACACCCCGCTCCCCGAAAGGCAGAAAAGTCGTTCTCCCCCAAAAGGCACTGCGCAGCCTCGTGCATGGCCGCCTCATTGAGCCGGGCCCGGTAGCAGTGGCTTATAAGCCCCCTTCCGATGGCGGGACGGCAGGGGGTATTGGCAATAATGTAGCGGTATCTCCGGGCAAAAGCACTGAAACGGGCGCTGAACCCTGATGACACCTCCTGCCCCCAGGTAATGACGATATCCTCCGGAAGCCGGGCATTTACTCCCCGGGTCCAGGCGCTCATCGGCCGGTCGTTAGGGGAAGCAAAGCTTATCACCTGTCCCGTGGCATGCACGCCGGCATCGGTTCTGCCGGCGCAGACAATATGAACCGGGGCCGCCGCCACCGAGCTTATGGCCTTTTCCAGCTCCCCCTGCACCGAGGGCTTGTCGGGCTGGATCTGAAAGCCGTTGTAGCCGAGTCCGTTATATTCAACCCCCAGGGCAAGATACATGGCTGATCTCTCCTTGCTGTATTCTGTATCGCGTGTTCTCACCGGGCGCGCTTCGGGCCGGGGTTTCCGGAATCGCACGCGGTTCCCCTGAAAAAGCCCGCCGGTTTATTCATTGATAAAGGTTATCTTAATGAAGCCTCTTACCAGGTAGTTCCAGTCCTCATAGGGAGCCACGCCCACCACGTCGGCGATGTCAAAACCCCGGCCGGATCTCCTGATGGCTTCCGGGAATTCCCGGCGCTCCTCCGGCGGCTCTTCTCCGGGTTCCCCGGACTCAGCCAGGGCCCTCTCACATCCCACCAGGCAGATCTCCGCCCCCGGAACGGGAGCGTTCCGGGAGTCTGCAGCGCTGCGATAACATAAAAGGCGGCGCTTAATGCCGTTCCATTTGAAGTATCCCCGGGGAGGCATCACGGACACGCAAATATTAATCCCGATAACCTCGGCAAGCTCCGCCAGGAGGACAGCGCAGGATTCCTCCCGGAACATATGGCTTTTGTTTCCGGAGGCGACCACGTAAAGATTGCCGGCCTTGGGAAAACGCTGTTTTCCCGTATGGAGCCACCACTGATAGATGGCGTTCACCGCAAAGTCCTCATTTACGGGCAGGGTTCCCAGATAAACGGCATCCCTGTCCGCCGCAAGCTTCCGGAACTCCGGGGCCCTGGTGTCTCCGGAAAACACCGCCTTTGCCGCATCAGATCCGGAAGCAGGCTTCCCGTCCCCAATGTCCAGGGCAATCATGGGCTGCCTGGTGGTAATAAAGGTTTGGGCAAGCTCTGAAATCTGCCTGAAAAGATACTCCGAGTCCGCCCGGGAGCTTTTCGCTGTCCGGGAATCCCCCTTCGGGGAGCGGGCTTTTTTTCTGGCGGGCTCCGGTTCCTCGCCTAAAAACCGCGCCCGAACCTCGCTCATGCCCTTTCTTACCGTGCTTACGGAAGCTCCGGAAAGCCGTACCATCAGGGTCTGTCCGCCATGACCCAGCTTTAGGGCCTGCTCCCCCAGAAAATAACGGAAGGAGTCTTCGTCAAGCTCCTCCCTTTTGCGCCGGACGAGATCCTGAAGTTCCGCAATCTTCTCTGCGCTCTGTCTTGCCATGAAGGGTTCTCTTTCTTCGTCGATCTTTTCTTCGTTGTTTTCTTTGCCGATCTTTTCTTCTGTTTATTCTCAGGCGCTGTTTTCGAGATCCCTGCGGATCCGGCGCGGCCCCGTCTCTGGAAAACATTATAGGGGCAATCTGGAGCGGGGGCAAACCGGAACGGGGGCTCTTTTCCTGTTTCCCCGGCGCCGGAGGCCGGCCCCCTTCCTCAGACGGTAAAAAACGCGCCCCGGGCCCAGGCAACGGAAATAAACACGGCCAGCATGCCGGACAGAGTCAGGAGGAGATTCCGAAACCAGGGCCGGCCCTCCATCATCAGGGTAAAGGCCAAAAGCATGGGCATCATGCCGAACATATAGCGGGGAATGGCGTTCACTCCCGTGGATACCGGAATCAGGGCTCCAAGGAGCAGAAACACTCCCTCGGCGTATCTTTTGCGGAAGAGGAGATAGGCAATGGGAATGAAGCAGCCCGCGAAAAAGGCGGCAAAGTAAGCCTTGTAGCCTCCGGAAGCAAAGCCCTCAAGCATGTGCATGAAGGGATTTCCCATCATGCGCCCCCAGGCCAGCTGAATGTTCTTAAAGGCCAGAGCATCCCCGGTGCTGAGCCAGAGCCAGTTCTGAAAAACAAACATGGGGAGGGGCACCAGCATGAAGGCCAGCCAGAAGTAAGCGGTTTTGAGATCGGTTAATTTAAAAAAGGCCCGGAAGCCGTTATGCTGCCAGAAGATAATGGCCAGGGGAAACACAAACATCACCCCGATGTTCTTGGTAGCCACCATGGCCATGGCGCAGAGAGCAGCGGGGAGGTAGCGTTCCTTCATAGCCAGCATGAAGGCGGCAATGGTGAACATCATGAAGAGGCTTTCGGTATAGGGAGCGATAAAGTACACGCTGTAGGGCAGGACGCAATAGAAGAAGGCTCCCGCGAGACGGGTTTCATAGGAAAGCCGGAACATCCTGAGGAAGCGGATCCAGAGCAGGAGTCCCAGAAAGCAGCAAATGTTGGAGATAAGATAAAAGGACTGGAGAATGCTGAGTCCGGAATATTCCGCGAGATACCGTCCCAGGAGAGGATAGAACGGCAGAAAAGCCCAGTTGGCGGCATGTCCCGTGGTGAGATGACTGGGATAGGTCTCATAGCCGGACACCGCAATGGACATGAACCATTTGCAGTCAAACTGACAAAACATGGTCATGACATCGGAGGCAACGGCTTCCGGCGACTCAAAGGGCTCTCCGGAAAACTGCGTGAAGTCTCCGGGGTAAATAACCGCGCTGAGATAGACCAGAAGATAAAGAGCGAGGCGGGTGCCCAGAAAAAGGAGCAAGGCCTGCCAGAGGGTTTTCAGGAATTTCATAAGCCGTTCCTTCCGGAGGCTGTCATCCGGGGAGAGCGGTCTCCCTTCTCCGGCATGGTTCATGTTTTCCGGAACGGCTGCGGTGTCCATGGAGCGCTGGTTTATCATTTCCGGAACACCCAGCGCTTAAAGAGGAAATAACTAAGAACGGTAACCAGCGCCATACTGACCAGAAGCGGAATGTAGGAGGCGTTCAGGGAAAAACTCAGGGGGATGGTCAGGACAGCGGTTTCCAGCTGATACACGGGAGCCCCCTCATCTCCCCAGCCCAGAAGCTCCTTGATGCCGTATACCAAAGCCACCCGGAGCGCCAGAGCCATGAGAGAGGCCGCGAACATTCTCAGAAGCACCGCCCGGGATCTCGCCGCATGAAAGGTTACTGAGCTGTGGCCGTAATAGGAGACCGCAAAAGCCAGCATAAAGGCCAGCGCCGTCACGCCCTCCTCAAAATGCTGCGCCGCCAGCGCGGGAGAAATTCCCAGGGCGGAAACCGCTGCCGCAAAATTTCGGACACCGATAACCGAAACCAGTAAAAAGCTCACCAGAAGATCGGTCAGGGTGGCCAGGCCGCCCACCAGGATAAACCTTACGATCCGGAAGAGCTCCTGCATTGCCGGGGCTCTCTTGTCAGTCTGCTCAGCCTGCAATTTACTGCTCCTTTCTGCCGGCTTCAGGATCCCGGCCGCCATTTTCACCTCTTTCGCCCTTTTCGCCGGATCTGATGAATCCGGCGCCGCTGCGGCCGCCCTCAATTTCGTTTATGACATATATCGGCCGCCTTTTGACCTCCATGAAGATCCGGCCGATATACTCTCCCAGCACCCCGATGGAAATGAGCTGCACCGACCCCAGAAACAGGATCGCCGCCATGGTGGAGGCATAGCCCGGGGTATCCACTCCCAGAAAAATGGTTTTGGAAATAATGTAAACCATGTAGATGGCGCTGATAAGTCCCAGAAAGGCTCCGAGATAGCTCCAAATAAGGAGGGGCGCGGAAGAAAAGCTGAAAATGCCGTCCAGGGCGAAATTCCAGAGCTTCCAGTAATTGAACTTGGAGCTTCCCCCGGATCGGGCCGGACGCTCATAGGGGACACCATAGCTGGTAAAGCCTGCCCAGGCAAAAATGCCCTTCATAAAGCGATCCCGCTCCGGCAGATCCTTGATGGCATCGATAACCTTCCTGTCAATAAGCCGGAAATCTCCCACATTCTCCGGGAGCTTCACATTGGCGCTCAGCATGTTGAAAATGCGGTAGAACCACCCGGCGGTAAGGCGCTTCATAAAGGAGTCCCGGGTTCTGTCGGCCCGGACGCCGTACACGGTATGATAGCCGTGCTCCCGCCATTCCCTGATAAAGGTCAGTATGAGCTCCGGGGGATCCTGCAGATCCACGTCAATGGGGATCACGGCATCGCTTTTCACGCTGCGGAGTCCGGCAGTCACGGCGGATTCCTTGCCGAAATTTCTGGAAAAGTTAATGAGAGCCACCCGGGAGTCCCGTTTAATGAGCTCCCTGATGATGGCCGCGCTGCTGTCGCTGCTGCCGTCATTGATAAACACGAACTCGAGATGCTCCCCCTCTGGCGCGGTCACCCGGGAAACCTCCTCATAAAACTTCATGATGGTGGCTTCCTCGTTGTAGACGGGAATCAGCAGGGAAATCGTATAGCTGTCATGGTCTTTCATATTTCAAACCCCACACTTAGCACCTTAACCGGATGACTGGTTTTCAGGAAGAACTCCAGGGTATCCCCGGGAACGCAGGAAAGCTCCTCCAGCGGCACCGGAAACACCGTCTCGTTCACTCCCGCCTTCAGAAACCGGGCGGTGTAGGACTTGTTTCCGGCCAGAAGATCCAGCTCCCCCGGCTCCTGATTATAGACCCGGATCCTCAGAGAATAGTTCTCGCTGCAGGAATAAAGCTTGAAACGGAGCGGCACCAGCTCCCTGATGGAGAGTCCCCCGCTGTCCTCGTACGGAGGATCCACGTTGTCCCTCCCGAAAAACGACGGCCGCTCCCAGACGGTGCTGTAGATCCGCCCCGGGATCACATAAAGGGTCTGATAGCGGTTCCAGAAGCGGATGCGGTGACTGATAAAATAGGCATCGTAAGCCTCGGAAACATCCCGATCCCGATACAGGGACAGCACGTAGAAATAATAAACCGCAAGCCCGGCAATGCCGGCAAAGGCCGTGAGGAGGGCCATAATATTAAAGGCGGTTCCGTGGCCGCCTCGCAATCCTCTTTCAGTCATCAGTCAGGAATTCATGTCTGGAAGCGGAGTTCTTCTTAAAGAAGCCCCCCAGAGCCGTAGTGGTGGTGGAGCTGGTAGGATCCTCCACCCCCCGGGCCTTGACGCAGTAGTGCGTGGCCGTAATGGAGACCGCGACGTTTTCGGTTTCCAGAAGGGTCTGCAGTGCCACCAGAATCTGCCGGGTCAGCCGTTCCTGAACCTGCGGGCGGCGGGCGAAGAACTTGACGATGCGGTTGATTTTGGAGAGGCCGATAACCTTGGTATTGGGCATGTAGGCCACCTTGGCATGACCGTCAATGGTAACGAAGTGATGCTCGCAGGTGCTGGTCATGGTAATGTCCCGCACCTTGACCATTTCATCCACGTGCATTTTGTTTTCAATAACGGTGATCTTGGGGAAGTTGGCATAGTCCAGGCCGGAAAATATTTCATCCACGTACATTCTGGCAATGCGCTCCGGAGATTTTTCCAGGGAATCATCGGTGAGATCCAGTCCCAGGATCTGCATTACCGATCTGAAATGAGCGGCAATCTGCTCCTTCTTTTCCGCGCTGTCCATAGCAACCGGAATAAGAGGAGTTTCCAGTCCCGCCTTTATCAAAGCCGAACGCACCAGCTCCGCCTCTTTGCTGATCTCTGCCATATCTGCCTCCCGGCGCTTTTTTGCCCGTTTTCCGTCTGTTTTGCCGCTTATGCCTCACACGGCCCCTGCCCCGCGGCAATGCGCATATTTTACTACATTTGCAACTATGATCAACCTCACAGATTATTCTTTGGCGGAGATCCGTAAAGCTGTTGCCAAAAATTACCGTGAGAGCTTATGAGATCGGGCTTCGCAAAAAACGGGCTTCGCAAAAAAAAGACCGGGAGGCCCGCAGACTCCCGGCAAATTCACTTGGAGAATAAAATTTACTCGAACAGCTCTTTAGCCCGGCAGAAAGCCTCAGGCTGCCTTGCTGCGGGATCTGCCCCGAACACGGTCTCCGGATTTCGGCATTTCCGCCGCGGCCGCTGCGGCATTCCCGGGCTCCGTATCTCCGGCAGCTGCGGGAGCCTGCTTCTCGCCGCGGCCTCCGGAAGCCTTCTCCCGGCCAATCCGGCTTAAAATGGGCATTACCTCCCCGCTTCTCCGGGCGATCTGAAAGGAAACCTCATCCATAACGGCGTCATCAACTCCGGAAAGAGCCGGAATTTCCCTGAAAAGCTCAAAAAGCTGCTCCGCTGCCGTGAGCACCCGGTCATATCTCCGGGCCTCTGCAAGATCCTGAAATCTGGCCACTTCCTCACCTTTATTGTTCCTGATTACATATTCAACTGTCATTGTATGCGACATACCTGCCTCCAAAAGTGGTTACATTGTTATTATAGCAAACTTTATAAAAAGAATACATATAACGTCGTTAAATTCATACTTTTTGAATAAAATTATGCAACTGCTATCATGGTTTTGGTCGTAACTTTGATTAAAAAATGCACAGATAGCCGATAAAGAAACGAAAAAACTGACAAAAAGGACAATAATGACAACATGGAAAAAGGGGGAAGAAAAGGAAGAAAAGGAAGAAAAGGAAGAAAAGGATGAAAAGGATGAAAAATAAGTAAAAAGAGCACCGCGGAACAAAAGCGGAGATCTCAGGGCCGGTTTTACCGAACTCCGCTACTCGCCCAGAAAGCCCCCGGTCTGCTTATGCCACATGGAGGCGTAAATGCCGTTCTTTTCCAGGAGCGCCTCGTGGGTGCCCTCCTCGGCAATAACACCGTGTTCCAGCACAATAAGCCGATCCATGGCGGCAATGGTGGAAAGCCGGTGGGCGATGGCGATTACCGTCTTTCCCTGCATAATGCCCTCGAGATTCTTTTTCACAATGTCCTCGATTTCGGAATCCAGAGCGGAGGTCGCCTCGTCCAGGATCAGAATCGGGGAGTTTCTGATAATCACCCGGGCAATGGCAATGCGCTGCCGCTGGCCGCCGGAAAGCCGCACGCCCCGTTCCCCTACCTGGGTGTCATATCCCTGATGGCCCATGGCATCGCTGAGATTGACAATGAAGTCATCAGCCTCGGCCTTGTGAGCCGCCTCCCGCATGACGTTTTCAGAATTTTCCGAATAGTCATAGCCGTACATGATATTGTCCCGCACCGAGCGATGCAGGAGGGAGATATCCTGAGTAACCATAGCGATCATGCTGCGGAGATCGTCCTGCTTCAGGGTTCTCACGTCAGCGCCGTCCACCAGCACCGCTCCGGAATTTACGTCATAGAAGCGCAGAAGGAGATTTACCAGAGTTGATTTGCCGCTGCCGGAATGCCCCACGAGACCGATGCGCTCCCCCGGCTTGATGGTCAGGCAGAGATTTTTAAACACCGGGACTCCCGGGGTGTACGCAAAATCAACATTGCGGAAGGTGATTTCCCCCCGGCAGGAATCCATGACGGCCGGGTTTGCAGGATCCGTTACGGCAACGGGACGGGCCACGGTATCCATGCCGTTCTGCACATTGCCGATATTGTCAAAAAGAAGGCCTACCTCCCACATCACCCACTGGGACATGTTGTTTATCCGGATGGCCAGACTGAGAGCCACGGCAACGCCGCCGGCCAGAATCACCCCCTGCTGCCAGAGCCAGACGGACATAAAGGTCAGGGCGGCTATGAGGAGATAGTCTATGTACTGCACGGAAAGATCAAAGCGGGTTACCAGTCTCATCAGCAGGTATTCCGCCCTGAGACAGGATTTCATGTTGCCGGCGGCATGCTGTTCCTCGTAGGCGCCTTTGGAAAACAGCTTCACCGTCTGAATGTTGGCATAGCTGTCCACCAGACAGCCCACCATTTCCGAACGCTTTTCGGCAGCCGCGCGGCTGGCCCGTCTCAGAAGAGGCAGGTAATGGTACATGATGCCCAGATACAGAAACAGCCAGAAAAGCATGATGCTCATGAGAATGGCATTGGTTTCGGCCAGCATGAATACCATGGTGACGAAGTAGACAATCATGTGCACAATGACGTCAATGAACTTCAGCACCGTATCCCGGATTCCCAGAGAGGTCTGCATCAGCTTCTGAGACAGTCTGCCGGCATATTCGGATGCGAAAAACGACACGGACTGCCGGAGCAGATGGCAATGCATGCGATAACGGATCTGCATGGGGTAGCTGCTGCGGATTCCCTGATTAAGGAGCAGATGGTGCGCCGTCTGAATCAGGGGAAGCGCCGCCAGGGAAATAATGCCAAAGGTGATAAAGGTGCCGCGGTGTTTTTCCCAGAGCGCGGCGGGTTCTGTCTCCGCCAGGATATCCACCAGACTCCCGATATAGTAAAAGAACAGGGCCTCGCCGAATCCGGCCAGGGCTGAAAGAAATGACACCAGCAGAAGATAGCGCCAGATGCCCCGGGAGTAAAAGAAAATAAATCTGAAAAAGGTATGGGGAGGAGCTCCGCTGAGAGCAGGATCCTCAGGAAACGGCGGGATAAGCTTTTCAAAAAAACCGAACACTGCAAACTCTCCTGAGGCTTAATATCAAAAGCTTACAATTCCCTGAGATCTGAGAATAAACGCAATAATGACAGCCGCAAATACAGCCGCTGCCAGTCCCAGCATGAAGAAACGCTGCCGGGATGCCTTATTAAAGACGTCCTGCCGGGATTTCCGGAAAGCCAGCGCCATCAGCGCCAGAGCCGGCAGCGCGGCCATGAGCTGAGCCGGCAGCGCATAAACCGAATACATGTAATACCAGAGTCCGCCCTCCAGAATCAGCGTTGCCGCAATCATAACCGCAAAGGAGATTTCTTTGGTCAGGAGCTCCGGATATTCCAGCTTGCTTCTTATGGCGCACAAAGTAAGGAATGATATCGTCACAAAGGGAAGCAGCAGCAGATAAAACAGCGCTGCCAGAACAAAAAGAAAAACAGTCATCTCAGCTTGGATCTACATTATTTCAATTTCAGGCGGCCCGAAGCCCGGCAGGGACGCAAAAAGCCTATTCAGCAGAGACGAAAACAGTTCCGGCTCCCGGCCTGAAAACGCTGCCCCGTCAGCCTTCAGGAAATTATAGCACAATGCCGGCGGGGGATCCGTAACGTCTGAAAGCCATGCCTCCGATCTCGCAGAGGGAAGGTTTCGGGAATACGGACGCCCGTCGCTATTGCCGGAAAAGGGTCTGATCCCCTCCTGCCGCCATAAAGTTCCCGGTTCTTCGGGCGAGGAAATCCGGTATTCCCAGACTGCCAGTGCCGGCGGAATTACAGACAGATCTCCGGAATTCATCCAAAAAAAATCCCGCCTCCCCAAAGAGAGAGACGGGACTTCGCTGATGAAAGAAACTAATTCAAAATTGGCTGCTTGGTCATGTATTTTTCCATTAAAGCTGCCAGCTCGTCGTACTTTGATTTCATGTCCTTAAAAGCATTCTCCAAAGCAAATAATTTGGCATCGGATTCCACCCGAGCCTTTCTCTCCCGTGCAAGCATAGCTTCCGCTTCCTCCCGGGCCTGCCTTTCCTGCTCAGCCATAGCATCAGCTTTCTCCCGGGCCTGCCTTTCCTGCTCGGCCATAGCATCAGCTATTGCCACCTTCTTTTCCATTTCGTCGACTTCATTCCTTGCAGTATTAAGCGCCAGCAAGTTTTTATTCTCTTTCTTCATAAATGGTTCCCATAAATTATCATTCCCGAGAAAATCCATGTCCATCCTTATGATATCTTCCATTATACCATCAGTGTCCGTCTTCAGGAGAGCCTCGATATCTTCATATGTGCCGCAATTCAAAAACGCCAGGTAAAATTCCAGAAAGGTTTTGGGAGTTTTCACTTGTTGCCTGAATTTCTTCAGATTAATGATCAGGAGATTAAGTCCTCTGGAATGTGGCTTCCCCAGGACTTTATCATCGATAGCTCTGCACGGCATTGATTTCCAGACAAAACACCAGTCGTCAATGCCGCCTGCGGCCTCCTTGCCGAATCCGGCCGTGGAAATTACCGCTATCAATCCCGGAGCGGTTCTCAGATCCTTTGTCGCCGCGCCTTTGTTCTGCGCTGCTGCCATAGCTGCCCAGCTGATGAAAAACCTCTCCGCGCAAAACGTGTAATTTTGGATCTCCAGCCCCAGATACATCTCGTCCGGCGATACGCCGATGTTCCGGGCCGGCTTTTTCCGGCCGTTTTCCCCCCGACTCGCCTCCTCCTTCTGATCTTCTTTCTGATCTTTTTTCCGGGAAAGCTTTGCAAATACGTCCAGATTAAAGGTTCTGCTTTGCGGCATTACCTGAATTTCGTTATCGCCTTTAAAGATGTCGAAAGTCCCTAAGTCTTCACGATAGAACAGCTCCAGCATTTCCAACGCGAGCCTTTCCAGAACCCGGCCCTGCAGAATATGTTTGGCATAGCCGTCCTCGACTCTTGAAATGACGGTGTCGCCTGTTTCTTTAAAAAGTTCGTTATAGCGCCGTCTGCAGGTGACCAGCGCCTCAGCGTAAAAATCGTGCACAAATCCCCCTGCTACGCATAAAAATCCTGTTTTCCGAAACCCTGACAAAAAAACAGAGGTCAGATATGGGACATTTTTGCGGCCATGATTTTGGCCAGGGTGGTATGCGCCATAATGTCAAACTTTCTGAAAAAGGTTCTCTTCATGAGCCTCTTCATGGCTTCCGGAAGCTCGGCGGCGTCTGACACCTTCTCGCTTTCTCTGAAGAGATCGCTGACGGCGGTGTTTTCTCCGATGCCGATGCCGTAGATTTCAACGCCCAGCTCCCCGCAGCGGTCAATGACCTTTTTGGCGGTGTCAAAGCAGTCCGGCTTGCCGTCCGTAATCACGATGATGATATCTCTCTGATACGGGCTTTTCTCCGGGAGCTTTTCCACCGCATGAAGAAGAACCTGGGTCAGCGGGGTGCAGCTGTGGGGCAGCTGATCAAAATACCGGGCCCGGCTTTTAACGCTTTGCTTCGGAGTTCTGATGGTGTCAAACTCCGCATAGGTGCCCGGAAAGTAGGTCACCTCGGAGGTGAGGTTGCTGATGTTTTCCATGCCCAGAGCCAGGGACAGCGCCACCTGATTGGCCACCTCGTATCTCCGGATATTGGAGTCCGGGCAGAGAGCTGCCATGGATCCCGAGGCATCCACCAGAAGATGCACCGTGGTGTTCACGCACTGCCTGATGCTCTTGCTCTTGAAAACGTGGAAATTATTGATGACTCTGCCGGCGTAAGCCAGAACGTCCACCTCCTTGCCGGAGGTTTTCCGTCCGTTCATCCACTCGTCGTAGGAACGCATCATGCTTTCGATCTGGTACCGGAAGCTGCCGTTTCTGATTACCTTCTGGTACAGCTGGTCATTGAGAGCCGGCCGGGGAATTCCCGTGACCGTGCCGCCGAAATCCTGCGATCCTCCGGTGGAATAGGAGCGGCGTTCGATCTCGCCGGCGATCGAAGGAGCATTGCCGTCGAAGGTTCTGGAAAGAGCCTTCATCCGGCTTACCCGCCCCGCCGGAGCGTTATCCGGAGTCTCCGCATTAAGCATTTCAGTGAAGTCATCCGAAAGTCTCTTAAGGAGATCCTTGGGAAAGTCCATATCCTTGAAGATCCGCTCAAAGCTCACCTTGCGGCTCCGGGGCATGCTGCTCTGCTCCGAGAACAGATCCTCCTCCGCCTCGGCGGGGGACGGCAAAGACTCATGTTTCTTCACGGCCCGATCATACTCGGCATTGTTCTTGCGAATATACTTCCGGATAA
>JAEEGF012340733.1_pt1 | contig 35929 bp, 34 predicted proteins | sample 9134171 | NCBI WGS metagenome assembly JAEEGF01 (sample SAMN16246542, study PRJNA631951) | gut metagenome | biome: gut microbiome; feature: rumen; material: AP-attached | host: Bos | place: Iran: Karaj | collected 2018-10
TCGAAGAAGAAGGTCTTGCCTCCGTTGCGGACCTGGATGGCTCTGGCAATGATGAGCAGCTTCTGCGTGGCTCCCTGCAGGAGCACCACGCTGCCAAGGGGAAGGAAGGAAGAGGAAAAAGTAGGAGGCGGAAGAATCTGTGCTATCTCGGTAAAGCCCTTCAGAATCAAGTAGGCATTGTTCTTGTCGTCTGACGCCTCAAAGTTTCGCTCATCGTCCCAATAATAAACCCCTTTGTTTTCGCCGTCACAAATCAGAAGAATAAACCCTTTTTGTTCATCGTCTCCAATGAGTAAAGAGTGAGGGGGCAGATCATCGCCATATTGTGCCATCCAAGTGTCAATATCAAAGCAACGCTCTGATTGATCGAGACCGTAAAGAGTTTCCAAATTTACAGAGGTGTTGAGGTCAGGAATCGGAATGGAAATGCTGTCCAGGCTGTCGAAGGTACCCCCATTTGTATGGGATAAAAAATCTTTGTATTGACGGGGAAGTTGTACATCAAATTTTTTTTCCAACTGAGCAATACGCTCCATAGAAACTGTCCCAAAGCTAGAAAATTTCATAATTTACCCTCCGTGATTTGTGATAGAAAAGCCGCCTCTGTGTGTAAATAATTTATGATAAAATGTGTCGACAGCTTCAAGTGTGTGTCCGTCCTGGTTGTGATGCCATGTTGTAGTGGGACTCTTGGGAGACACTTTGTTTGCTTGACTGAAATCATTTGTTCTGGAGTCGCTGAATTCACCAATGTCGACTTTCTTCTCTACAAGACCAGCTCGGTCAAAATCTGGATACCCATCACTGTAACATACATGTACTCCGTCAGGAGCCTCGTATGTCCAAGTTCCATTTCCGTCGACATATATTTTTCCGCCATTTTCCATCCATTTCTCTGGAACCGGAGAATTCTTAGGCTTTGTTGCAAGGAGGTCTTTGTCAATATCCTCCGGCTTGAGTTCCTTTCCGACAGGGGGATCCCGGAATCCTCTTATTCCTCCCATCCCACCTCCCATCGCTGCGTCAAAAGCGATGCTCTTGAGATTGAAAGCCTCCTGGACGGATGCTTTAAAATCGAAACCGTTGGTAAGGAATGCTCCCGTGCCGCGAGTGACAATTCCAGAGCTAACCTGAGAGATGGAACCGATAGCTACATTTGCACCGATACGAGTAAAGGCATTGGTGGAGTTCAGCAGCGCGCTGCCCGCGGCCGTGGAGCTCAGCCCGGAGGTGACCGCCTGACTGACCCCCGCCCCCAGGTAGCCTGTGACAAAGCCGGTGGCGCCGCCGATGGCCGCGCTCTTGAAGACGGAGCCCCAGTCGTATTTGCCGGCGTTCTCCCGAAGGCTGCCGTGCTCCACATACTGATCCGCCAAGGCGTGTCCGCCGGCCATCACCGTACCGCTGACGGCGGATACGGCGCCCACCACCAGGGGAGTAGCCGTGCCGCCGGAGCCGACGATGATGGCGATGGCGGCGATGGAGCCGAGAACACAGGCGCCGGTGAGCAGCCATTTTTGCTTCTCTGCCGTTTTTTTTCGCGCCTCGTACTCCGCCTGGAGCTGGGCGATGCGCTCGTTCTCCGCCTCGATGGCCGCCTCGATGGCGGGGCCCTTTTCGCTCATCTCCTTCTCAATGGCCAGGTGGGACTCATAGAGCGCCAGGAAGGAAGCGGAGGACGCCAGCATTTCCGGGACAAAGCTGCTCTTGTATGAGCGGGACTGCCCGCGGCATTCCTGAATGAAGGTGCGCAGATTCTGGATCAGCTTCTCGGTGTTGGTGAAGTCCGAGGCCAGGTGCCTTTCCTCCAGCGCATGGATGTTCTCGTTCAGCGTACTCAGATAGTCTACTGCGGCCTTATGGGCGGAGTCCACAGAGGTGACGTCCCGATAGGAAACGGTAAAGATATCCCGGATCGGGGCAAGCGCAAAACTAAGACGATCGTCCAACACCAAGGCGGCGTCTTTCTGCGTCTGAACTTGCTCCTCCAGCTTGGTAAGCTCTGCGCAGTCGATGTAGGCGTGTATGTTGGAATCGATCGTATCGCGGTAATCCTGGAAATAGAGCATCTCGTTGCTGCAGTGGGTCGAGATCAGCTCGCCCAGCAGAGCGGTGATGACATTGTGAACGTTGGAGAGATAGTCGCGGATATTGTCAGCGCCCTTGCCCGTCATATGGGGGCTTCCGATCAGCTCGCCCATGCTGTCGGAGAAGGTCTTGAGCGCCTCCTGGAACTGCCCGGACTGATTGCAAAGCTGAATATTCAGATCGCCCAGCGCGTCAAAATCAACTAGAAAACTCAAAGGGAACTCCTTTCCGTCCGGCGCTCAGGAGCGCGCCAACGAGGAATCGACTTCCTGGACATGTGCGATCATGGTATCAAGGTCGCCCGTATCCTTCCGGATCAGGGCCTGGTATTCCCGGAGCAGAGAGCAGATCTCCCGGTGCTGCTCGGCGTAGCGCGCGGCGGTGGAAAGGGGTGATTCGGGGAGCTGCGCGCTGGAAGCGTCCAGCTTGCCGCCGCAGGAGCGCACGTTTGCCACAGCGGAGGAAAGCTGCGCGTTCAGTTTGAATTCCGCCACTGGACTCACCTCTCAGTTGAAATAGTTTTCGATCTTGTTTGCCAGGGAATTCAGAATAGCGCCCAGACGTCCCAGCAAGCCGCGTTCTTGCAGCTTCTGGTTTTCGATTTCCGTGATGCGGTTGTTGATGCTGTCCAGCACGAAATCCAGCGTGTGCAGATAGTAGTCGTTGTTTTCAAACGTTACGCCCAGCATCTTGGAATGGAAGGTCTGGGAGGTGTTGCCCTTCCAGGAGCTCTTTCTGCCGTAGATGTCGTCGTCCGCTTTTTTGACCTTCTCGTATTCGGATTTGATGGTGCTGATCTCGGTTTTTACCGGGCGCAGACGACCCAGCAGATAGTCGCATTCTCCGATCCGACTCTCGCAGGCTCCATAATCGGAGCGGGTCTGAGACTGCTCCTCCAGCAGGGCGTCGTATTCAGGATCGCTGCTCATATGCCGTTCTCCATTTCCTGCGGCCCCGCGCTCTGATCCGCGCGCAGGCCGGTTTTTTGATCATCCTTACTTTTTCGCGGGCTGGAAATGCTCGGCCAGGGCGTTCAGCAGGGGCTCCACGGTCTCGGGGCTTCCCGAATCGCGCACGCCGCTGCCGCTGTAGCGGACGCAGCGCCCGTCCTCCAGTCGGATCCCGACGGCCCATTCATAGAGGCCCGTGGTGCCCTCGCTGCTGCCTTTATACTCGTTCTCCCAGCCGGTGATCCCGCTCTCCTCCAGGGCACGGGTCAAAAAGGCCGCGTCCTCCTCGGTGAAGTCGGCGATCCGCATGCTCTCGCCAACGGCGTCCAGGAAGCAGCCCTGCCCGTAATAGACGGCGCCGGTCTCCCGGTCGATCACCATGCAGCGGTTTTCATTTCCCTTGTGAAGCTCCCAGACCAGCAGGACGACATGCTCCAGCTCCTCCCGGGAGAGCGTCCCCTCCGCCTCGGCGTACAGGGCGCTGTAGTCCACGGTGGGCTCCTGCGCCATCGCCTGCTTGTAAAGACCCAGCAGCATGGCCGGATCATATTCCTCCAGCCGCTCCGGGGTGAGCTCAAAATAGGCGACGAAGGCGTCAAAATCCACACCCTCGAAGTCCGCCTCGGTAAGCTCGCTGTTGGCGATCACATATTCCTTGGTCAGCGCAGCCGTCGGATCTGACGGATCCGGGGGGCTCGCGGTCTCCTGCGGCGCGTCCTGTCCTCCCGCAGCGGGCTCCGCGGCCGCGGGCTCTCTCTGGTTACCGGACTCCACAAGGAAGAGAACGATCCCCGCCGTGAGGATCAGCGCCAGGCAGATGATGAGGATGGTACGCAGTTTCAAAGCCAAGCCCTCCTTAGTTCGCAGCCATTTGCTGCGCCATGGCTTCCATCGCTTCGTAGGCTTTGGGGAAATGCGCGCGGATGGAGGCCAGTTCTTTCTCGTCATGGGTCATTTTTGCGGCGAAGAATTCCGCCCAGAGTTCATGCTCCTGGTGGCCCGTCGGGGTAGTGCCGTAATACCAGTAGGTGTTCGAGGGATGACCCCAGGTGCTACGCAGGACATTGTTGGTAACGCCGCCATAGACGTCGGAAACCGCCGAATTGTCGTGCCCGTACAGATCGCTGCTCATATGACGGATCACAGCCTGCCGCGCGGCTTCCAGCACCGGGTCGGAAAGCGCCGTACCGGGCTGATAAGCAAAGCTGGCGTCGTCGGTGAGGTTCAGCCCTCGCAGAACCTGATAGCGCTGTTCCTCCGTAAGAGAGCCCAGGTAGGGGTCGTTGCGCATGTAGTCTTCAACGTAATTCCGAACGTCCGCGGTGAGCAGATCGTGCAGCGACTGGCCCTCGTAACGAAACTCCTCCGACATTACGCCGCCGCATTCAAAGTCGTCGACGGCGTGGCCGCATTCGTGGAAAAAGCAGTTATACGCGGAACGGAGATCCAGCCGGAGGTTGCCGTCTTCATCCTCAATGAAGATCTCCTCCAGACCGGGCATATAGTAGGCGCCGTTCACGTCGCTGTCCACGTGGATCACAAAGCGGCTCAGATGTTCCAGATAAATGCTCCGGTAGGGCTCCGGCGCGGAGTATATGATGAAACGGATATCCAGCCGCTCCGCCTCAGACAAATCCGGATCGGAAAGGACCCGGTCCAGCAGAGCGGCCTCCTCCGGGTGGAGCGCCTCATAAAGCTGGACGTAGTTCCGCTTGCTGTCGTAGGAGATGGCGGGAAAGCTCTCCGAGGTGTATTCCACCTCGTACAAGCTGATGTTATCCTCATAATAGTCCCGCTGATCCGTGGCCACGTGCACCAGAAAAGGGGTGAAGCAGGAGGCCAGGCTCCCTCCGTAGGCAACCACAGATTCCGTGCGGGCGCAGAGACCGGAGAGATGGATCATCCGCTCCCGCAGCTGCGCCGTCTTCTCCAGCGGAGCATAGAAGCCGGATTCCCCGGCATAACGGTTGTCCAAGTCGGAGACATCCTCGAAGATGCGATCCAGCTCCTCCAAGGTGGTGTTCTCCATGTCCAGCACTTCTTTGTGGTATGCATTGATATCGCTCATGGTGTCGACGATGCCGTGCTTGCCCAGAGCGTGCTTGATGCGCAGAAAGATATCGCCCAGAAAGTCCGTGATAAAGCAGAGCTCCTCTTGCTGGATCTGCTCGATCAGGCTTACCAGCTCGGCGTAGGCTTCAATGGAAAAATCGCGCTTCATGGCCCTAACCTCCCTGCTCGAAGGACTGCGCCGCCTGCTGATCAGCACGCCGATAGCTGGCGGAAATCGCGGCCAGAAGACGATTGGACAGGTCGATCAGCTCCGGCAGATCGATGGCGGCAAGGGCGAGCAGCTGCGAAAAGAGCTGCTTTTCCTGGTCTGCGGCTTTGCCGCAGCTGAGCACCAGCTTTTCGGTGACGGGACTGAGCGTGACGCGCAGGGAACCGAGACGGGCCATGCAGGAGTCCAGTTGATCCAGATTGACATCTATCATTTCGCTGCGCCCCCCTCAGTACAGGAACTGATCCGCTGCGTCCATTTCGACCAGGAAGCTCTGTACGGCGGAAGTGTTCTTCGTTTTCACATCCTCGATCATCTGCTGCATCTCGTTTGCGACGGACACGAAGGCGGCCATGGCCTCCGAAACATTGCCGGAGATGGTGCCCAAGGTCGAGGCGTCCGACATGATGGAGAGATAATCGGCGACGACGTTGCCCAACTCCGTGCAGAGCTGAGAAATGCCGTTGCTGTGGTCGGTGAATTCTTCGTCGACGACGATAACGTCATGCATAATCTGTGCCACCTCCCGCGGCGAGCGCGATTTCTTCCTCCCGAATCTGGGCGCCCAGAGCATCAAGCTGGGATCGCAGACCGCAGAGCGCTGCCTCGTTGTCGGACATCTCCTGCTCGATGCGGAAAAGCTTGCCGTTCAACTCGTCCTCCGAATGGATGATAGAGGCGGAGCGGGCTTGACCGGAGGAAAGCGTTTCCTCCAGGCGGCTTCGCAGCATCTGCGCGGCGTGGCTGGAACTGAGTGCGGAGTTGGAAAAGGAACGCTGCTGCCGGGCGAAAAGAGCCTGCTGCGCGTCTGCGACAGAGCCCAGGTCGTGCAGGGCAGAAGAAAGCTCCCCACTGTCCGAACGCAGCTGTGAGTTGCGCGCAAGGAGCTGCTGCACCTGCCATTCCAGGCTGCGCATCCAGGAATAGAGTTCCGATAGCATGACCCGCGCCCCCCCGATCGGACGCTGCCCGACCAAATGGCTGGCAGACGATCCAATAGTATTATCGGAAACAGTATACCAAAGCCCCCAAGCATTTGCAACACAGATTCGGGGTTTTTCAAGAATACTAGGCCTTGCCGGAGGAGAACGGAAAGCGCTGCGCAAACCGGGCCGCGAAAAAGCCGGCTCTCCGCTCCGGGCCGCTTTTCCGGCCGCGCTGTTTTTTGCAGATCGGCCTCTTTCTTTCACTGATTCATTAAAATGCTGTTGATTCGGTCAGGACTATTTGATACAATTGGCTTAACGAGTGAAACGCGGCAAACGGAGCGGGGACAGAGGATCTCTCATGCGGCTTGGGGGGATCCGGGGAAAGAGAGTGAAACGTCGATTCTACGAGGAGGAATGCAAATTGGACAAGCAATACGACATCATCGTCATCGGCGCAGGAAATGGCGGGCTGTCGGCGGCGGCATCCGCATGCAAAAGGGGATATAAAACCCTGCTGATTGAGCAGCACAACCTGCCGGGCGGCTTTGCCACGAGCTTTCGGCGCGGTCGATTTGAGTTTGAGCCCGCGCTGCACGAGCTGTGCGACATCGGCGAGCCGGGGGCCAGAGAGGAAGTAGGCGCCCTGATCGACTCCTACGGGGCGAAAGTGGACTGGGTCAGGCTCCCGGAGGCATACCGCCTGATCATCTTTGGCGAGGGAGAGGAAAAGATTGACGCCGTGATGCCCTTCGGGAAACAGGCGTTCATCGATAAAATGGAGCAGTACGTGCCCGGCAGCCGGGAGTCCATGGAAAAGTTCTTCTATCTGGCGGACTGCATCATGGCCGCAAACGCCGCCGTGGCCGCAGCCGGCGGAAAAGCGGATCCAAAGGTCATGATGAAGGAGCATCCGGACTTCCTCAAGTGCGCGAACTATCCCACGGCGGTGGTGTTCCGCAAGCTGAAGATGCCTCTCAAAGCCCAGAAGATTCTCTCGGCTTACTGGTGCTACATGGGCGTCAACATGGAAGATCTGGAATTTGGCTTTTACGCGGCCCTGGTGCACAAGTACATCGTCAACGCCGCGTATATCCCCCGGTACCGCTCCCATGAGCTTTCCGTCGCGATGGACAAGACGATCCGGGAGCACGGCGGGACGATCCTGTACAACACGCTTGCCACGAAGATCTTGATGGACAACGGCGCCCCTGCCGGCGTGGAGACCACGCACGGCCCCTTCTATGCCCGCCATATCATTCCGGATATCTCTCCCAACGCGGTTTTCGGCGAGATGATGAACGGCGGCGAGGGCCTGCCGGAAGACCATATCCGCGCCGTCAACGCCCGCAAGATCGGCGGGCGGGGCTATTGCTGCTACGTGGGTCTCAACAGGACCGCCGAAGAGCTGGGCGTCGATGCGTACAGCTACTTCATCAGCGAACTGTCAGATACCGTGAAGGAGCAGGAGCTGGCAGGCACCTTCCGGGAGCATCCGATGCAGGCGACGATCTGCCTCAACCACGCCATCCCCGACTGCTCGCCTCCGGGAACCTGCATCATGAGCTTTACCACCTTCTTTATGAAGGATATCTGGTCTGATGTGACCGAAAAGGAGTACACCGCGAAGAAGCGGGAAGTCGCCGTCAAGCTGATCCGCGATTTTGAAAAGGCAACGGGCACCAGCATCACGCCATACATCGAAGAGATCGAGATCGCTTCGCCGGCGACGCTGGCACGTTACGCCCTGGTCCCGCAGGGCGCGATGTACGCCTACTCCTGCGGCGAAGGCGACGGCCTGATGGCCCGCCTGCAGATGCTGGATGAGGATCAGCGCGTGAAAAACATCCGCTTTGCCAGCGGATACGGCCCGCGTCTTTATGGCTACAGCTCCACCTACATGGGCGGGGATATGGCCGTGAAGCTGACAATGGCGGATATGAAGGAGGAGCACTATGAAAAAGTTTAATTTTCATGTTAAACCGATCGGCCTCCTTGATATGCTCCACTTCAAGCAAATGGTCCCCAGGAGACGGGCGATTTTGCGAAGCGGCTCTCTGGAGCCCATCACGGCCGTATACGGCGTGAACCGCCTGGCCCGCTCTCTGCACCCGAAGCAGCAAAAGGCCGTCGTCAGGGAGATCATTCCCCGCAAGGACGCCAACACGTATATCCTGAAGGCGGACAAGCTGGCCTATTTCCGGGCCGGACAGTATGTGTCGGTCAAGCTGCAGATCGGCGGCTCCGTCACGGCGAGGCCCTATACCCTGGCGGCCTCTCCCGCGCTGGCCCTGAAGGGAGAGTACCAGATCACGGTGAAAAAGGCCCAGGAGGGGTTCGTGTCCGACTATATCCTCAAAAATTGGGAAGTGGGAACCGAAGTCACGCTCTCCGGGCCGGAGGGACCCTTCAGCTACGAGCCTCTCCGGGACGAAGGCGAAGTCGTGGGGCTTGCAGGGGGCAGCGGCATCACGCCGTTCATGGCCATGGCCAACGCGATCCTGGATGGGACGGAGGATTTCCGGCTGACGCTCCTGTACGGCAGCAGGAAAAGGGAGGACATCCTGTATGCGGAGGAACTGGAGAAGATCTGCGCCGCGACGGATAAGGTCAAGGTGATCCATGTCCTGAGCGAGGAGCGGGCGGAGGACTGTGAGTACGGCTTCATCGGGGCGGATCTCATCCGGAAATACGCGCCTGAGACCTATACGCTCTATATCTGCGGCCCGAGAGCCATGCATGATTTCCTGGCAGGAGAACTGCCCAAGCTCGGCCTGGATCAAAAGCATATCCGGCGCGAATTTGTCCCGGCTCCCGGCTCGCCGGCATACTTCGAAGACTACCCAGGCGATCCCGCGGAGCAGTTTACACTTACACTGCATCTCCTCGGAGAAGAAAAGCAGATCCCGCTGCGGGCGGATGAGCCTGTGCTGACGGCCATCGAGCGCGCGGGGATCGCCGCCCCCTCCCGCTGCAGAAGCGGCGAATGCGGCTGGTGCCGCTCCCGGCTGATCCGCGGCCGGGTATTCATTCCGGCGTCTATGGACGGCCGTCGCCTTGCCGACTACGAGGCGGGGTACATCCATCCCTGCAGCACCTGGGCGCTCTCCGATCTTGAGCTGGAGATCTTCCCGGAGTAAAGAAGGACGCCGGGCTTCCTCAAGACGGGAATCCGCGCATTCGCGGCTGCGGGGATCGGCCGGATCGCCGTCCCGGTTCCCTGCAGAAGCGAAAGCGTGTTCATACCGAAGGATCCAAATAAAAATACAGAAGGAGAGAGACAAATGAACAAAACCGAACTGATCAAAAAAATCGCCGCGGAAAACGAACTCACCCAGAAGCAGGCGGCCGCCGTTGTGGACGGTGTTTTCAACGCCATCATGGATTCCCTTGCCGCCCGCGAGCCAGTTAGCCTTTTCGGCTTCGGCAACTTCTCCTGCAAGCACCGCGACGCCCGCCAGGGCCGCAATCCCGCAAACGGAGAGACGATCGAGATCGCTGCGAGCAACACGCCCGTCTTCAGACCCGCAAAGGTTTTCAAGGACAAAGTGAACTGAACCTGCGGAATATGCAAACGCGCCCGGCAGAAGCCGGGCGTGTTTGCTTTGGGGCTTTCGTTTCTTAAAAAAACTGAAGATGCTTGTGCTTTTCCGGTACAGAGACTATCATGATGATCGGATGGCGCAACGCCAGAAAGCGCGGCAAAAGAGCCCCGCTCTTTTGCCCTATCATCAGTATTATAATCACAGAAAAACTGCAGAAGGAGGATAACATGAAAAAGAGACTGTTTGTAAAAAGGAGTCCTTTGGGACGGAACCATTCTGCCGCGAAAGCAGCGCTGCTCGTCCTGGTGCTGCTGATGGCGCTGCTCAGCGGCTGCGCCGGGAGCGCCGGAGCATCAAAAACGGAAGAGCCTGAGGAGACCGACAACGCAGCGGGCCAGAATGAGCCTGCGGAAGGAGCCGCGCCCGGAGCCGAATCCGGAAGAGAGAACGGCGAGCGTTTCGAAGAGGTGATTTCCCTCGAAGGGATGGAGGAGATAGTCAGATACGAGCATATCCGCAACGACAGGCTCGGATTCGAGATGGATTACGACTATGAGCGTTTCGAACGGTACAGCGGTGCGGATCGCGAATGCTTCGTCTCGGTTTATGACGATCCCGAGAATCCTGAAAACTATCTCGAGGTGTCGTTCCGCGCACAAGACGCCGAAACCGTCGCCGCGGCTGTCAGTGAGGCGCTTTCCGCGGATTACGAGATCGGCAGGGATGATGCGTTCCCGCTGAAGCGCGCGGGCAGCTGCATCCGCATCGACGCGTCCAACGTCAAAGGGAATACGGGAACGCCGGATCTGCTTCAGATGGTATACATCATCCCGGCTGCCGACGGCTGCCGCGTGGCCACGGCCCATTATTCCTTTGAGAGCGCCGAGGGGTTCGGCAGGCGCTTCCATTACATGATGGAAAGCTTCTCGCCTGTTGCCCGCCAGGGAGAGATCCGGATCACGGACGACCAGGCGCTTGCCGCGATCCAAAATTATTGCCGCCTCAACAATCCGGATCTGGAAAAGGTCGAGAATGCCGGAGAGTATCAGGTTTATTGGGAAATTGTCTCCAGTGACGCGAAAGAGATCGTGGTTTTGTTCCGATCCTATACGGGAGCGCAGATTCGCTATTATATTGATCCGGTCTCGGGGGATACGACCGTTACGGAGTTTGTTCCCGGGATCTCCTCCGCGGAAGAGCGGACGGATGAGAGCCTCAACGTGTGGGAATATATAGGATGAAAACGGCGCGGCGAAAAGCTGTTTGGCTTTTCGCCGGCAGATAGTCATGATGAAGAGAGCCGGGAAATGCAGGCCGGAAACTTTTGTCGCCCGAAGGGCAAAAATAGGCGGAAGCGATTTGACATTTTCTTGACATTGCGTTAAAATAAAGATTGGCCTTTGGCCGATCATTCTTAACCAAATGAGGTGTGAGATGTATAAAGTTGTCACCAAGCGTTTTCTGAACGACGCGAAGACGATCTGCCTCTTTGAGATCGAGGCTCCCTTCATCGCGCGCCACGCCCGGGCAGGCCAGTTCGTGATCTTCCGTCTGGACGAGCAGGGCGAGCGCGTCCCCGTGTCTGTGGCCGGATACGACCGGCAGAAGGGCACTGTCACCGTGATGGTGCAGGCCGCCGGCCGCACCACCAAGATGCTCCATACCGTGGAGCAGGGCGACTATATTTCCGATATCGCCGGCCCTCTGGGCAAGGCCACCGAGATGGAAGGCCTGAAGAAGGTCTGCGTGGTCGGCGGCGGCGTGGGCTGCGCCATTGCCTACCCCATCGCCAAGGAGATGCACGAGCGCGGCATCGAGGTCACCTTCATCGCCGGCTTCCGCAGCGCGGACATTGTGATCCTGAAGGACGAGCTGAAGGAAGTGTCCGACAAGCTCATCATCTGCACCGACGACGGCACCTATGGCCGCAAGGGCTTCACCACCGTGTTCCTCAAGCAGGAGATCGAGGCGAACATCGCTTGGAACCAGCCTCAGTTCGACCGGGTCATCGCCATCGGGCCGGATATCATGATGAAATTCCTGGCCGATGTGACCCGCCCCTACGGCATCAGCACCATCATCTCCCTGGACCCCATTATGGTGGACGGCACCGGTATGTGCGGCTGCTGCCGCGTGATCGTGGGCGGCGAGACCAAGTTCGCCTGCGTGGACGGGCCGGACTTTGATGCGCACCAGGTGGATTTTGATTCGCTCATCAAGCGCGCCGCCTTCTACAAGGACGAGCAGGACGAGGCGGCCAAACACATCTGCCGCATGACGGGAGGAAAGAGAAATGGCTGAACTGAATGAGAAACAGACCTTGACCGGTACCGCCACGAAGGACGAAGCCCGTCTCGTGGAGGAAATGATCGGCATTGACGAAAACGGCAACATCGACCTTACCAAGCTGCAGCAGCGTCTGCCCGATCTGAAGCGCATCCTGACCAACGTCATCGTCAAGGAGAAGCTCCTCAAGCACCCCATGCCGGAGCAGGACCCCGAGGTCCGCAGCCACAATTTTGAAGAGGTGGCGATGGGCTACGACGCCGAGACCGCCATCGCCGAGGCAAAGCGCTGCCTCAACTGCAAGAAGCCCATGTGCCGCGCCGGCTGCCCGGTCTCCGTGCGCATCCCCGAGTTCATCGCCAAGGTGGCCGAGGGCGACTTCGACGCCGCCTATGAGATCATCACCTCCACCAACGCCCTGCCCGCCGTCTGCGGCCGCGTCTGCCCCCAGGAGCGGCAGTGCGAGAGCCGCTGCGTCCGCGGCGTGAGAGGCGAGAGCGTGGCCATCGGCCGTCTGGAGCGCTTCGTGGCCGACTACCATATGGCCAAGCAGGACAAGCCCCCCGTGGAGGTTCCGCCCAGCAACGGCCACAAGGTCGCCGTCATCGGCTCCGGCCCGGCGGGCCTGACCTGCGCCGGCGACGTGCGCAAGATGGGCTATGATGTGACCATCTTCGAGGCCTTCCACAAGTCCGGCGGCGTGCTGGTCTACGGCATCCCCCAGTTCCGTCTGCCCAAGGAGATCGTGGCCGCCGAGATCGAGAATTTGAAGGCCATCGGCGTGAAGATCGAGAACAACGTCATCGTCGGCAAGTCCATCACCATCGACGAGCTGTTCGAGGAGGGCTACGAGGCCGTGTTCATCGGCTCCGGCGCCGGCCTGCCCCAGTTCCTTCACATCCCCGGCGAGAACCTGATGGGCGTCTACTCCGCCAACGAGCTGCTGACCCGCACCAACCTGATGAAGGCCTACCGGGACGATTACGACACGCCCATCAAGCGCTTCAACAAGGTGGCCGTGGTCGGCGCCGGCAACGTGGCCATGGACGCGGCCCGCGTGGCCAAGCGCCTGGGCGCCAGCGAGGTGCACATCGTCTACCGCCGCAGCCGCACCGAGATGCCCGCCCGCCAGGAGGAGGTCGAGCATGCCGAGGCCGAGGGCATTGAGTTCAATCTGCTCAACAATCCCTGCGCCATCCTGGGCGACGAGAACGGCCACGTCATCGGCCTGGAGTGCGTGCCCCAGGAGCTGGGCGAGCCTGACGCCCGCGGCCGCCGCACCCCCATCCCCAAGGAGGACTCCAAGTGGGTCATGGACGTGGACACCGTCATCATCGCCATCGGCACCAGCCCCAACCCGCTGATCCGCTCCACCACCCCGGGTCTGACCACCACCCGTAAGGGCGGCATCGACGCGGACGAGATGGCCCATACCGAGAAGGTGGCCGTCTTCGCAGGCGGCGACGCGGTCACCGGCTCCGCCACGGTCATCCTGGCCATGGGCGCCGGCAAGAACGCCGCCTACTGGATCGACGAGTATATCCGGAGAATCAACGGGGAGCCCAAGGCCTGATCCGGAGGCCCCCGCCCCATCCTGACGATCCCATGAAAAAGCCGTGAAGGGCGCTGCCCTTCACGGCTTTTCGGTTTTCGGGCCCGGCCTCCGAGAACCTTGGAAGCCGCAGCGGGCCGGGCGTCAGAACGGCAGGCGGGAAACGGACGGGTTCGCACAGAGCCGATCCGTGCCGAAGAGGGCCGGGGCGCTTGCCTCCTCTTCCTCCTCCTGGATGTACAGCTCCGGGTAATGGCTCTCACAGAAGTAGATCTTGCCATAGTGCAGGTCGATAAAGGCGGAGTGGACTTTGCCCTGGATCTCATGGCCCTCGAAGACCACCTGCGGCTCCAGCAGCCGCTCGCCCTGCAGCACCCGCAGCGCCGCCTCCACACAGGGACGGCTGGGGATCAGGTAGTAGCGAAAGGCGGGCGTGTCCGCGCCCACGTATTGCCCGTACTGATAGATCACGCCCTCCAGCGTGTCCGGGAATTCCGGCGAGGCAACCCGGTTCAGCGCCACCTCTCCCACGCACATGCGCAGCTCCTCCGACAGCCAGGAGCTGCCGGCCTCCCACTGGATGAGCTTGGCCAGCAGAACCAGCTCGTCATAGTCGATGGGGCTCCGAGCTGCTCCGGCGTTCCAGCCCTCCGCGGCTTTCAGCCCCGCCTCCCGGTCGCCCTTGGCGGCCGCCTCCGTCATCAGCTCCAGCCAGTCCGGCTCCGGCTCCGGTTCCTCGGCTATGGCGCAGGTGTTGAGACTGAAGCCCATCAGCAGCGCGGTCAGCAACGAAAATAGCTTTTTCAAATAAATTCACCTCCCTCTGCGCCCAGTATACGCAGAAGGAGGTGTATTTTTTGTCGCAACGCGCGGGGATGCGCAGAAAATCCGGAGATGGAGGCGGAGCAGATGCGCCCTCAGCTACGCCGCGCGGAGACGGACATGGCGCGCAGCGGCTCCAGCCACTCCGCGGGGACGGCCAGGCTGCCGGTACCGCTGCCGATGGCGATTTTCGGCTTGTTCGTGCCGTGAAAATCGCTGCCGCCGGTGGGGGCCAGGCCGTATTCCTTGGCCAGACGGAGAAGATAGAGGCTCTGCTCCTCGCTGTAAAGGGAGTAGCGGCATTCCAGCCCCAGCAGACCGTGATCCATGCAGTGCTCGATGAGCTGCCGCAGGGCCGGCTCCTCCAGCCGATACTGGAAGGGGTGGGCCAGCACCGGCACGCCGCCGGCCTCCCGGATCACCTCCACCGAGCGCTCGATGGAGAGCATTTTGCGGGGCAGATAGTAGGGCTGCCCCTTCTCGATAAAGCGGTCGAAGGCGTCCTGTACGCTCTCGGCGCGGCCCAGATCCACCAGGACCTGGCCAAAGTTGGGCCGTCCGATCACCGGGCCGAAGCGCCGCTTCATTTCGTCGTAGTCCACGGGGATCCCGTCTGCGGCCATCCGCGCCGCCATTTTGCGGTTGCGGTCGTCGCGCTCCTCCACGATGTTTTTCAGCACGCGGGTCAGCACGGGGGATTCGGTGCGCAGGAAATAGCCCAGGATGTGGATGGTTTTGCCGTAGCGGCTGGAAAACTCCACGCCGGGGACGACCTCGATCCCCAGCTCCTGCCCGGCCGCCTGGGCCTCGGCGCAGCCGGATACCGTGTCGTGGTCGGTGACGGCGATGGCGGACAGCCCCAGCTCATGGGCGGCGCGGACGACCTCGGCGGGGCTTGCGGTCCCGTCCGAGGCGGTGGTGTGGATGTGCAGGTCGATAGTTTTCAATACAATAACACTTCCTTACAGGCTTCCCCCTCAGGGGAAGCTGTCGGCGAAGCCGACTGATGAGGGGCGTCGGTCGTCCGGAACGCTGTTTCGGGGCGCCTGTCGGCGGCGCTCTATGGCCCCCTTGCCTAAAGGGGGCTGTCGCCCGAGCTGCGGAAACTCCCGTTTCCTAAAACCTAAAACCTATCCGATCCTGCCGGCCATCTCGTCGTGGGCGGCTTTTTCCGCGGCGTCGTCCAGAGGACTGAGCTCCGCCCGGCCGTATTTCCGCTCCAGGGCGGTCAGCAGGATCGTATCGCAGAGCTCCGGATTCTTGGGCAGCAGGGGCCCGTGGCTGTAGGTGCCGAAGACGTTGCGCCAGCGCACGCCCTCGGTCTTGTCCTCGCCGTTGTTGCCGAAGCCCGCCAGTACCGTGCCGAGCGGCTTGACGCCCGGGCCCAGCCAGGTCTTGCCGCTGTGGTTCTCAAAGCCCACCACCAGGCTGCCGCCGGACTCGGGGCCGCAGCGGAACTTGTAGTTGCCGATCATGCGCTTTTTGCTGCCCACGGTGTAGAGATCCACCGCGCCGATAAAGTCGCAGCGCTGCCCGTCATAGGTCTCGTAATAGTGGCCCAGCATCTGATAGCCGCCGCAGATGGCGAGGAAGGGGACGCCGTCCTCCACGGCGGCGCGGATCTCCCGATCCTTGCCCCGGTGCAGATCCTCCAGCAGCACCTGCTGCTCGAAGTCCTGTCCGCCGCCGATGAACACCAGGTCGAAGCCGGCCAGGCTCGCGCCCGAGCCGATGGGAAGCTTGACGACGCTGCTCTCGATCCCGCGCCAGCGCAGGCGCTGCGACAGGCACAGGACGTTCCCCCGGTCGCCGTAGAGGTTCAGCACGTCCGGATACAGATGACAGATCTTCAGTTCCATGCTCCGTCCCTCACTTTTCCCAGAATTCCGCGCCGCCGATGCGATGCACCACCGCCTGCCGCAGCTCCAGCATGGCGGTGTAGGTGGGCATCAGGAAGACCGGCAGCTCCTGCTGCGCGGCCCAGTCCACCAGGCGGGCGTAGTCCCGCTCCACGCGGATGCGCGCGTCCGGGATGCCCGCGTACTTCAGGCGCACCCGCAGATCCTGGGCCCGGTCGCCGGAGACCAGCACCTGCCTCAGCCGCCCGCCCAGGGTGGCCAGGTTCTCAAAGTCCGCGTCCCAGATCCAGGAGATATCCGTGCCGTCGGCGGCCCGGTCGTTGAGACAGACGGCCAGGACGAAGGGCTCCTTCACGTTCTGCAGGAACTCCAGCACCTGGCTGCAGCCGGCGGGATTCTTCACCAGCATCATCTTGGCGCCCCGCTTGCCCAGGTCGAACTGCTCCATGCGCCCAAAGCCGCAGGAGAAGCTCCCCAGCGCGTCCAGCGCGGTCTCCGCGGGGATGCCCATGGCGGTGACGGCGGCCACGGCGCCCACGGCGTTGTAGAGATTGTACACGGCGGGCAGATTCACCTGCGCCAGATGCTTCTCCCCCCGGAGAGAAAGCACGGCGCTGCTGCCGTCCAGCCGCTGCTCCGGGACCTGGGTCACGGCCACGTCCGCCGGATGCCGCCGATAGCCGCAGGCCGGGCAGCGGAAGCCGCCCAGATGTCCGAAGGTCACATAGTCGTAAGTATAGGCGGTCTTGCAGCGGAGGCAGTGGGTGGCGTCGGAGATCTCCGGCGCGGGGCGGGAGGGCAGAGCCCCTTGCTCGATGCCGAACCAGATCACCTTGTTCGGCAGCTCTCCCGCCAGGGAGGCGGTGAGGGAGCAGTCCGCGTTCAGGCAGAGCAGGGCCTCCGGCGCGCCCTGGATGGCGGCGCGGATGTTCTCCAGGGTGTGCGTCACCTCGCCGTAGCGATCCAACTGATCCCGGAAGAGGTTGGTGACCAGGATGACCCGGGGCCGGATCTGCCCGAAGACCGTGCGGGCGGCGGCCTCGTCACACTCCAGGATGGCGTAGTCCTTTTTGGGCTTCCCGGTGAGAGTGGCGTTCATCACCAGCTCCGTGGTGAGGCCGCTGGCCAGGTTCGCGCCGGAGCGGTTGGCCAGATAGGACAGGCCCTGCCGGGAGAAGGCCTCCTCGATCATGCGGGCGCTGGTGGTTTTGCCGTTGGTGCCGGTGACGGCGACGATCTTCAGATCCTTTGCCAGCAGCGCCAGCAGCCCCGGACAGACCCGCAGGGCCCAGCGCCCGGGCATGGCGGTGCCGCCCCGGTGCAGCAGGCGAGAGAGCCCCCGCAGCAGGCGGCACAGCAAAATGGCAAAAAAAGCGCGTATCTTCATATCTCAGAGTCCTTTCCGAGAAAAAGGGTATTGCTATCTATGCAGCTTCGCAAGGCAGTATACCATATCTTTTTCTGCTGCGCAATCGCTTCCGCTCCGGGGAAAAGAGACAAAATAGAAAGCGGAGCGTTTTCGGCCGCTCCGCTCGCTATAAAATGAGGACAAAATGAAAAAGATGAAAACTGTTACTTGCGAGTATGATGATACAGGCAAGATGTTTCGGAAGTAACCCTTTTTCTGTTACAAGAATGTAAAATAATAAAGTATGCGAAAATAGAGGCAAAAGCCGGAAAAACAATGCGGCAGGAGCGGTGGGAAGAGGATGAAAAATGAATCATTGCGGCGTCGCCTGCGGCGACGGATTGGAAAAGAAGAGCGGATTGCCACGGCAGGCCTTGCCTGCCTCGCAATGACAGGGCGGGCGGAACGTGGGATACCTTCCCCCTGCAGGGGGAAGACCTTGCGCGGGCCCCCGGACGGGCAAGCAGAGCTGGGATCGTCGCAGACAAGCTTGGGTCGTCGCGCGTTTCTCGCGCGTCACTATGTTTCTCGCGCGTCGCAATGCCCGCCCCTGCGGGGAAAACCCCTCCGTCACCGGCGCGTGCGCCGGCGACACCTCCCCTTGCAGGGGAGGCTTACGGACGGCTGATAACCGCCCCTACGGGAGACGGCGGCTTAGTTCCCGGCCACCAGATGCTCGCCCACCTTGAACACGTCCCCCGCGCCCACGGTGAGGATGATGTCGCCCGGGCGGGCCAGCGCCCGCAGGGCCCCCTCCAGCTCCGGAAAGCTGGGGAGGAAAACGGAGTTGGGCACCCGCTCTGCCAGTGCGGCGGAGGAGATGCCGATGGTGTTCTTCTCCCGGGCGGCGAAGATCTCCGCCAGCAGCAGCACATCGGGGCGCTTGAGCTGCTCCACGAAGTCCTCGAACAGGGCCGCCGTGCGGGAGTAGGTGTGGGGCTGGAAGACCAGCACCGTGCGGGTGTAGTTCAGACGCTCCACCGTGTCCAGCAGGGCCTTCAGCTCGCCGGGGTGGTGGGCATAGTCGTCATACACGTCGGCGCCGTTGAATTTGCCCTTGAACTCGAAGCGGCGGCCGGCGCCGTTGAAGCCCGCCAGACCGTATTTCACCGCCGTGGGGCGGATGCCGAGGCAGATGGCGGCGGCGGTGGCGGCCAGGGCGTTTTTCACATTGTGGATGCCGGGCACGTGAAGGGTCACGTCGGTGAACTTCCGGCCCCGGTAGATGATGTCAAACTGAGAGTTCGCGCCGAGAAAACGGATGTTGCGGGCGTGCACGTCCGCCGCGGTGCTGAGACCGAAGGTGATGCGCTTGCGATCCAGTCCCTCCAGCGTGCGCATGGTGTTTTCGTCGTCGTAATTGGCGACGATGAAACCGTCGGAGGGCACCCGCTCGGCAAAGGCGCGGAAGGAGCGCTCCACATCCTCCAGATCCTTGAAGAAGTCCAGGTGGTCTGCCTCGATGTTCAGGATCACGGCCACCGTGGGATGGAAGGAGAGAAAGGAGTTGTAGTACTCGCAGGCCTCCATGACGATGGTGTTGCCGTGGCCCACCCGGTGCCCGGCGTTCAGCAGCGGCAGCGTGCCGCCGATCATCACGGTGGGATCCCGATCCGCCGCCATGAGGATGTGGGTGCACATGGAGGTGGTGGTGGTCTTCCCGTGGGTGCCGGAGATGCACAGGGCGTTGCGGTAGTCCTGGGAGATGGCGCCCCAGGCCTCGGTGCGCTCAAAGACCGGAATGTCGTTGGCGCGGGCGTAGGCGATCTCGGGGTTGTCGTCGTGGACGGCGGCGGTGCGCACCAGGAAATCCACATCCGGGGCGATGTTCTCGGCCCGGTGGCCCAGTGCCACGGGGATCCCCTTTTCCCGGAGCTGCCGGACGTTATAGCTCTCGCTCATGTCCGAGCCGGTGACCGTGATCCCCATGCCCTTCAGCACCTCCGCCAGAGAGGACATGGAAACGCCCCCGATGCCGACCAGGTGTCCCTTGCGTCCGGGGGAGAGATAGTTGGAAAAATCACTCATACAAGATACTCCCAAAAAGCCGGGTCATGCGGTACGCGATTCTACTTGAAGCCCGGCTCACAGAATGGTACAATAACAGGTAGAAGTATTATAATCCCGGCGGCGGGTCTTTGCAAGAAAAGATTTGCGCCGGTATCCGATCAGGAGGCGTCATGGCAAAGATCACTCCTCCCAAATACGTTCGCCAGGTGCTGGTGACCCTGCAGGGCAGGGGCTATCCGGCCTATCTGGTGGGCGGCTGTGTGCGGGATATGCTCCTGGGCGTGCAGCCCCACGACTGGGACATCTGCACCGCCGCCAGACCCGAGCAGATCCTGGAGCTTTTTCCCGGCTCCCGGCTCACCGGCGGGCAGCACGGCACGGTGACCGTGCGCGTCAACTCTCACGAGGCGGAGGTGACGCCCTTCCGCACCGAAGGGGACTACAGCGACCACCGGCACCCGGATCGTGTGCAGTTCGTGGTGGATCTGACCGCCGATCTGAGCCGCCGGGACTTCACGGTGAACGCCATGGCCCTTTCGGCGGACGGTCTGGTGAGCGATCCCTTCGGCGGCGCGTCGGATCTGCGCCGGGGGGTGATCCGCTGCGTGGGCGAGCCGGAGCGCCGCTTTGAGGAGGATGCCCTGCGGATGCTGCGGGCCCTGCGCTTTTCCGCGAAGCTGGGCTTTTCCATTGAGCTGTTCACCATGGAGGCCATTCGGGAAAAGGCTTCCCTCTGCGCCGGCCTTCCGCCGGAGCGGGTGCGGGAGGAGCTGGAGAAGATCCTGCTGAGCCCCGCGCCGGATACCGCCCTGGAGGCGGTGGAGCTGGGGCTTCTGGACAGCTATCTGCACCGCCGCCTGCCCCTGCCGATCCGGGAGTGGCTCTCCGCCCTCCCCCGGCGGGCGACGGAGCGCTGGACGGGCTTTGCCTGGCTGCTGGAGCGGGGCGGCTGCGTTGCCTCGGCGGAGAGCTTTTTACAGGCCCTTCGGCTGGACGGGCGCACCCTCCATCTGGCCGGACGCGCCGCAGCTCTGCTGTCCGGCCCGCTCCCGGAGACGGCGGCGGACTGGAAGCGCTGTCTGCGCCGCAGCGGGGTAGAGGGGACGCGCTGCTTCGCCGCCTGCGCCGACGCCTTCCGGGGCGGCGGCTGCAGCCGGGCTCTGAAGGCCGTGCTCAAATCCGGGGAGTGCTACTCCCTGCGGGATCTGGCCGTCCGGGGGGACGATCTGACCGCCCTTGGTCTGCAGGGCCGCGCCGTGGGCGAGATGCTGGATTTTCTGCTGGACTATGTGATCGATTACCCGGCCAACAACCGTCGGGAGCTGCTGCTGAGCCTGGCGGGAGGATCGGAGGAATAATATGACAGACACCTGGGAAAAGTTGAGATCGGACTGCGCAGGATGTAAAGCCTGCGAGCTCTGCCGGACGCGTACCAAGCTGGTCTTCGGCGTGGGACGGGAGGACGCGGAGCTGCTTTTCATCGGAGAAGGCCCCGGCGAGCAGGAGGATCTGCAGGGCGAGCCCTTTGTGGGCCCCGCCGGGAAGCTCCTGGACGACATGCTGCGCATGATCGCCCTGGATCGCTCCAAGGTCTACATCGCCAACGTGGTCAAGTGCCGCCCGCCCAAAAACCGGGATCCCCAGCCGGCGGAGCAGGACGCCTGCGCCCCCTGGCTGGAGCGGCAGATCGCGCTGATCGATCCGAAGATCGTGGTTTGCCTGGGGCGCATCGCCGCCCTGCGCATGATCGACCCGGACTTTCGGATCACCCGGCAGCACGGGGAATGGTTCGATCGGGACGGCCGCCGCTGGATGGCGACCTTCCATCCCTCGGCGCTGCTGCGGGATCCGGGCAAGCGGCCCGAGGCCTTCATGGATCTGAGAGCCCTGCGAAAGGAGATCCGGGAGCGCTGCGTCCGGACGTACACGCCATGAGCGAGGCGCCTATTCTGTTCAAGACCGTCACCCTCTGCGACAAGGCCTGGGTGGACGAGCTCGTCCGCGCCGAGAACAGCCCCAGCGCGGACTACAATTTCGGCAACATTTACATCTGGGACAAGTATTACCGCCAGCTCATCGCCCGCTGCGGGGATCGGATGCTTGTGAAGCTGCGCTACGAGGGGCAGCCCGCTTTCGTCTTCCCCATCGGCAGCGGGCCTCTGCGCCCGGCGGTGGAGTTGCTGCGCCGCTATGCCGCCTGGCGGGGCTATCCCCTGGTGATCCGGGGCATCACCGACCGGCACCGGGAGCTGCTGGAGGCGGAGTATCCCGGTCGCTTCTCCTTCGCGCTGGAGGAGAAGAACCTGGACTACCTCTACCGGGCGGAGAAGCTGGCCTCCTACGCCGGCAAGTCTCTGCACGGCAAGAAGAACCACTGCAACCGCTTCGAGGCGGAGCACGACTGGGATTTCGTTCCCCTGACCCGGGAACTGATCCCCGGCTGTCTGGACATGCTGGACGTCTGGAGCGAGGACAACAGCGCCCGCCTGGACAAGAGCGTGGCCAACGAGCACGACGCCATCCTCCGCGCCTTCGCCGCCTTCGAGCGCCTGGGTCTGGAGGGGGGCGTGCTGCGGGCCGAGGGGCAGATCGTGGGCTTCTCCCTGGGGGAGATGTGCGCCGCGGACACCTTCGACGTGCACTTCGAGAAGGCCCGGATCGAGCTGAACGGCGCCTACCCCATGGTATGCCGGGAACTGACGAAAATGCTCCTTGCCCGTCACCCCGGCCTGCAGTACATGAACCGGGAGGACGACATGGGCTTTGAGCGCCTGCGGCAGTCCAAGCTGAGCTACAAGCCGGAGTACCTGCTGAACAAGTATATTGCGAGGTGGAACGATGGCTGAACCGATCATCCGCCGGGTCCGGGCCTCGGACGCCACGGAGCTGGCCGCCCTGTGGCACCGGGTCTTTGAAGATCCGGAGGAGCTGTCCCGGGGCTTTCTGACCGGGCTTCCGGAGCTGGGCGGCGGGGTCTGCGCCGAGGAGGACGGCGTCCTGCTGGGCGCGGCCTACGCCGTGACCGACTACTGGCTGGGGGAGCGTCGCGTCGCCTATCTCTACGCGGTGGCCGTGCTGCCCGAGGCGAGAGGCCGGGGCCTGGGCGCGGCTCTCAGCCGGGAGGCCGCGGCCCTGGGGCGGCGGCTGGGGGCGGGGATCGTCTGCACCTGCCCCGCCGAGGGCTCGCTCTACCCCTGGTACGAGCGCGTCATCGGCGTTCGCGCCGCCCTCCGGCAGCGGGAGGAGCGCCTCGCGTGCCGCCCGGGCCCCCTTCCCGCGCCGCTGACGCCGGAGGAGTACGGCGAAAGGCGGGAGGCCCTGCTGGCCGGAACGCCCCACGTGCGGCTCGGCCCGGCGGTTTTGCGGCGGGAGAAGGCCAACTGCCGCGTCTGCGGCGGGGATCTGCTGGAAATCGGCGGGGGGATCGCCGCGGTGTACTGCGAGGAGGGGCTCTGTGTCCTGCGGGAGCTGCTCTGCCCCGAGGGGGCGGATCGCCCGGCCCTGGCCGCCGCAGTCGGCGCGGCGCTGGGCGCGGAGCAGGTGCTGCTCCGGATGCCGGACCCGGCGGGGGAGCCCTGCATGGCCGCCGACCGGCCTTTCCCGGCGGGCTGCGTGTGGGGCCTGGCGCTGGACTAGTTTTGTGCTTTGGGGAGAGGGAGAGACGCTCCCCCAGCCCCCGGGTCGGCCGGGAAATGAAGGAATGAAGAAACGCCGGTTCGCGCCGTAGGGACGGGCATCGCCCGTCCGTGGACACGCGCGACCGCGTTGGGCCGCCGAGCAATGCCCGGCGCTGCGGGGGAAACGGGCGCGGCTCCTTTTCCCCAACAAAAAAAGCACCCTTACGGGTGCTTTTTTGTTGTCTGCGCGGTTCAGAGCAGCTTGTCGATCAGCGCCTGCAGCTCCGCCTGGGACATGGAGCCCTCGTGGGTATCCACGATGCGGCCGTCCGCGTCGATGACGACCGTGAGGGGGATGTTTTCCACGTTGTAGAACAGGGAGCCTTGCGAGTCATAGTCGAAGAAGACCGGGAAGACATAGCCGTTGCTGTCCACGAAGGAGATGGTGTCGCTCTCCGTTTCGTAGCTGACGTCCACGATCAAGAACTGGATCTGGTCGCCGTACTGGAGATAGGCGTCGTTGAAATAGGGCAGCTCCATCTGGCAGGGGCCGCACCAGGTGGCCCAGAAGTTGATGATGATGGGCTTGCCGTAGAAATCGGAGAGGGAATAATAGTACCCATAGCGATCCATCAGCGCGAAATCGGTGGCGTAGGACAGCTCGCCGTCGTCGTCGCCGTATGAGGAGTTCTGCCGCTCATAGGGGACGTAGCTGATCCGGGAGAAGACGAAGGACATATCGTACAGCGAGAACAGGAGCTCGTCGTCGGTGAAGGTATAGTACACGGTCTCGCCGTACAGGGTGAAGGTGGAGTCGTCCCAGCTCAGCTCGTCCTCATATCCGTCGTCGTAGATAAAGCCGGTGCCGCCCTCCTCAAAGGTCAACTGCGCGACGGCGTCATAGGGGTAGTCTTCTCCGTTCTCCGTGCGCTGGGTCAGCTCCCAGGTGCCGATGATGGTGGGCGCGGGCGTCGGCGTGGGCGTGGGAGTCGGCGTGGGAGTCGGCGTGGGCTGGATGGCGGAAGCAGCGCCGTTGGAGCCGCCGCCCAGGACGCCGGTGAGAAACAGCACGCCGATCACGATGCCGATCACCAGCACCGCGGCCACGATGCCGATGATCAGGCCGGTGTGCTTTTTCTTGGGCGCGGGGGCGGGCGCGGGGTAGCCCATGGGGGACGGATAGCCGGCCGGGGCCGCGGACTGCTGTGGGGGGAAAGGGGAATCCTGCTGCGGCACGGGGGCGAGAGGTGCGCCGCAGCTGGTACAGAAGGCGGAGCCTTCGGGGAGACTGGCGCCGCAGTTGGTACAGAATGCCATAAGGAAAGCCTCCTTCTTATCGTATTATTATCATTGTAACGTGAAACAGTAAAAAAGGCAAGAAAAAACGCACCCCGGATCGCTCCGGGGTGCGGGAAAGCGCGGGAAATCAGCCGATGCGGGTGAAGGTCAGAACGTAATATCCGTCGTTCAAGGTCAGCATCGTTCCGTCGAAGGTGTAGAAATATGACTCTCCGTCAACTGTGACAAAATACTCGTCCCAGGTGAAGCTTTCGCTTCCGCTGCCGTAGTTGATGATCCCGAAGCCGCCGTCGTTGACCTGCAAGAAGGAACCCCGCATGTCGTCTGTATAATCCTCGCCCCGTCTGGTATAGCGCAGCAGCGAATACTGGCCGGGCTTCAGAGAATTGCGCTTCTCCACGCCGCCGGTACGGGTAAAGGTGAAGCTGATCCCGTCGAACATCATGGTCATGGTGTCGCCGTTCAGCACGTAGCTGCCCGAGTAGTAACCGGCCATAAAGAACTGGTCTGCCCAGGTCAAGGGCGTATAGTATTCATAGGTTCCACTGGAGCGTACACGCAACGTCTTGAAATAGCCCTTGCCGTCCTTGCTCAGCACCAGAGTAACGGAGCCGGGCTGGAATTCGCTGCTCTCGGAGCTGCTGACCAGCGTCCAGGTGCCGACCTCCTTGGGCGTGCCGAGCACGCCGGTGAGGAAGAGGACGAGCACGGCGGCCGCGACCAATACCGCGGCGATGATGCCGATGATGAGGCCGGTGTGCGTTTTCTTGGGCGCGGGCGCAGGGTAAGCTGTGGGAGCGCCGTAGGCGGGCGCGGTATAAGCGTCGGGCCGGGGAGCGGAAGCGTAGGGATTCGAGCGCTGCTGCGCGGGGGCGAGCTTGGCGCCGCAGCGGGTGCAGAAGGCGGCGCCGTCGGGCAGCGTGGCGCCGCAGTTGGTGCAGAATGCCATGGAAAAGCCTCCTTTATGCCTGTGATAATCGTATTGTAACGTGTGATAGCAAAAAAAGCAAGAAAAAACGCACCCCGGAGCGCTCCGGGGTGCGGGCAGTGCGGGGAAATCAGCCCACGCGGGTGAAGGTAATGGTGGTGCCGCCATTCAGCAGCGTGAGCACCGTCCCGTCGAAGGTGTAGAACACCGGTGATTTTTCTGCGGTGATGAAATAATCATCCCAGGTCAAAGCGGTGGTCTCGCCCCCGAAATTCGCGGTGCCGAAGCCGCCGTCGGACAGGGTGATCGTCCAGCCGGTGATTTCGCTGGTCATATCCTCGTCGCCGTCCTTCGCGCTGATCGCGGAATAGGTGCCGGCCTTGGCGGGCGTGCGCTTCTCCACGCCGCCGGTGCGATTGAAGATCAGGGTCGCGCCGTCGTACATGACGGTCATGGTATCCCCGTCCCGGGTATACGTGGCGCCTTCTCCATCGATAAGGAGGAAGGTGTCCGTCCAGCTCACGGGCAAATAATATGTATAGGTGGTCGATTCGTCATACCAGGTATAGGTGTAGGTGTCCTTGACGTAGCCCTTGCCGTCCTTGTACAGCGAGGCCACAAGAGCGCCTGGCTCGTAGTCGTCGTCGCTGGAGCTGACCAGGGTCCAGGTGCCGACCTCTTTGGGCGTGCCGAGCACGCCGGTGAGGAAGAGGACGAGCACGGCGGCCGCGACCAGTACCGCGGCGATGATGCCGATGATGAGGCCGGTGTGCTTTTTCTTGGGCGCGGGCGCAGGGTAGCCTACGGGGGCAGGGTAGCCCGCGGGGGCGCCGTAGGCGGGCGCGGTATAGGCGGCGGGCCGGGGCGCGGGGGCGGACGCGAGCTTGGCGCCGCAGCGGGTGCAGAAGGCGGTACCGTCGGGGAGACCGGCGCCGCAGTTGGTACAAAATGCCATGGGAGGGCCTCCTTTCAAATCATAGCGAAGGGGCGCGGATCAGTCCGCGGCGAGGACGATCTGATACTCGCCGTCGTAGAGGGTGATCTGGCTGCCGTCAAAGACATAATAGAAGCTCTGATCCCCGTCCAGGGTGATGAAGTAGCGGTTCCAGGTCAGGGGCAGAGTATCGCCGTTGCCGGTATAGCTGCCGCTGCCGTCGGCATTCAGCGTGATGGAAAAGCTGTCGTCGGGATAGGCTTCGCCCTCCTCATAGACCACGGTGCTGGTGTAGCTGCCGGGGGCGGGGGCGAGAGGCGAGGGCGCGTCGGAGGCCCGGACATAGGTGCTGGTCACCTCGTTCCAGGTGAGGGTCAGGGTGTCGCCCTGCAGCAGATAGACCCCGCCCACGCCGTCGATGATGATGGCGCCCTCGGACCAGCGCAGCTCCAGATAATCGTTGTACACGAAGTCGTCCTTGAATTGGGTGACGGACTGATAGCCGCCGCCGTCCTCATCCAGCACCAGGGTGACCTGCCCGGGGGCATAGGTGGAATCGCCGGCTTCGGAGAGCGTCCAGGTGCCGACGGGGCCGCTCTGCCCGGCGGAGCTTTGGCCGGGCTGATCCCCCGCGGGGGATTCTCCGGTCTGACCGGCCGCTCCGTCCGCCGCGGGGGAGACGGGGCCGGCTGCGCCGCAGGCGGCCAGCGACAGGAGCAGCGCAAGCGTCAGGAGAAGCGAGAAGAGTTTTTTCATGGGGCACCTCCAAATTGATTTCCGCCCTATTGTATCGAAAAACAACGCAAAAAGCAAGCCTCTAAGAAAACAGCCGGAGAATGGGTCTGCCATTGCGAGTCAGCGCGCACGCTGGCGCGGCAATCCGTTCTCTCCCCGAAAGCCGCTATTTCAAGGCTTTTGAGATGCAGATTCCCACACCGGTAATTGGGTCACCGGTGTGGGAATGACAGGGCTTGGCGGTATGCGGCGCGCTTTGGTCTGTTTCGAGGAGGATCAGTCAGCCAGCTTTTCCATCTCGTCCACCAGCTCGCCGAAGAGGGCCAGGGCGGAGTTGATGGGATCGGGGCTGGACATATCCACGCCCGCGATCTTCAGCAGGCTGATGGGATCGGTGCTGCAGCCGCCGGAGAGGAACTTCTTGTAATCGGCGACGGCGGGGGCGCCTTCCTTCAGGATGCGGTTGGCGATGGCCACGGCGGCGGAGAAGCCGGTGGCGTACTGGAACACGTAGTAGTTGTAGAAGAAGTGGGGGATCCGCTCCCACTCCAGGGCGATCTCGTCGTCGGAGATCATGTCGGGGCCGAAGTAGAGCTTGTTGAGCTCCAGGTACTTGCGGCTCAAAGCATCGGCGGTGAGGGTCTCGCCCCGCTCGGACATGCGGCCCATCTCCAGCTCGAACTCCGCGAACATGGTCTGGCGGTAGACCGTGCTCTTGAACTGATCCATGAAGTGGTTGAGCAGGTAGGCCCGCTCCTTCTTGTCGGTGGTCTTGGCCAGCAGGTGGCGCATCAGCAGCACCTCGTTGCAGGTGGAGGCCACCTCGGCCACGAAGATCACGTAGTCGCTGGTGCTGACGGGCTGGTACTTGGTGCTGTGGTAGCTGTGCAGGGCGTGGCCCATCTCATGCACCAGGGTGAACATGCTGTCCAGGGTATCCTTGTGGTTCAGCAGCACATAGGGGTGGGGCCGGGCGTTGCCGGAGGAATAGGCGCCGCCCCGCTTGCCCACGTTCTCGTACACGTCGATCCAGCGATTGGCGAAGCCCTCCTTCAGCAGCGCGATATAGTCCTCGCCCAGCACGGCCAGGGCTTCCAGGGCGGTGGCCTTGGCCTGCTCGAAGGAGATCTTCTCCGCGGCGTCGGCCACGATGGGGGTGTACACGTCGTACATGTGCAGCTCGGGAACGCCCAGGAGCTTTTTGCGCAGGGCCACGTACTTGTACATCTTGTCCATGTTGGCGTGGACGGCCTCGATCAGGTTCAGATACACGGGCACGGGCACCTCGGTGCGATCCAGGGAGGCTTCGATGGTGCTCGCATAGTGCCGGGCGTCGGCGAAGAAGCGAAGCTGCTTGAACTGCCCGTCCAGGGTGGCGGCCACGGTGTTGCGGTACTCGCCCAGGCGCTTGTAGTAGGTCTTGAAGGTGTTCTCCCGCAGGACGCGGTCCGCGCTCTCCATCAGCGGCACGAAGGAGCCGCCGGTGAGCTGGTGCTCCGCGCCGTCCTTGTCGAGCACGTTGGGGAACTTCAGATCCGCGTTGCGGAAGACGCTGCCGATGTTCTCGGGGGCGTTGGCCATTTCACCGGCGGCGGAGAGCAGGCGCTCCTCCGCGGGGGAGAGGATATGGGCGGCCCGGCGGCGGATCTGGTACAGGCTGCGGCGGTACTCCTCCAGGCCCGGCTGGGCGACATAGAAGAGGTTGAGGGTATCCTCGGGGATGGCCATGATCTCGGGGGAGGCAAAGGCCGCGGCGGAGGAAATGGCGATGATGGTGCGCATGGCCTTGCCGCGCATGTCCTGGTAAAAGGCGTTGCCGGTGTCCTGGTCGCCCTTGCAGCTGGCGTAGCCGTAGAGGGTGGAGAGGCGCAGCTCCAGTTCGTCCTGGCTGCGGAAGAAGCGCAGCAGGGTTTCGGCGTCGTCCCCCAGATGCCCCTGGAAGGCGGCGATCACGGGGAGGACGGCCTGCAGGGCCTCGTTTTCGGCGGCCCAGGCCTCGTCGCTGGGGAACATGTCCTTCAGGTTCCAGGTAAACTCCTCGGGAACCTGGCTGCGTTCGGGGATCTTTTTGCTGTCCATGGGAAACAACCTCCGTTTATTTTTTTTGGCAGGATCAGTATAGCAGATGCGTACGGCGCCTGCAAGAGCGCCTTTTCACGGGAAGAGGGATTTTTCCAATTGACGGAACGGGTCAAATGGACTATTATATAGGGTACGAAAATGGGAGGGCATTGCTATGAAACCAAAAATCAACCCGTTTTGGGGCTTCCTGACGCTGGGGCTGGTGCTTTTGACCCTGGCGCTGTGCGTCCTCGGCAGCAAATCCGGAACCGCGGTGGTAAAAACGGAGGAGGATCCCCGCATTGCCGCGTATCTGTTCTTCGACGCGTTGGAGAAGGGGAATACCGAGGCGATCCGAAACGGCATGGAGAATTACAGCAGCCTTGGCCTGGAGAACAGCCCCCAAAAGGAGTTCGGACAGCTGGAATGGGATGCGCTGCGGCAGAACTGTCATTTTGAGCTGACGGGGGTCTGTACCGCGGAGGGCGGCACGGCCACGCAGACCGTGCGGGCCAGTTATCTGGATCTGGCGCGCCTGGAGGACGAGCTGGCTCTGCGTCTCGAGCCTGAGATCCAGGCAAAGATGGAGGAGCTGCATCTGACGGAGCAGCCCGCGGAAGAGGGCGAGACCGCCTCGGAGGAGGCCGCCGCGGAGACGGCGGAGGATGCCGGGCAGGAAGAGGCTGCGGAATCGGCGGCAGCGGCCGCGGAAAACGACCCGGCGCTTGAGCGCTTCCGGAGCTGGCTCGATGAGCGGAAGCTGGAGCTGCTGCGGGAGTTGCTGGGGAACGCGGAGGCCTATGTGACCACCGTGGAGCTGCCCGTGACCCTGCATTTTGTGGACGGGCGCTGGCTCGTCTATGTGGATGACCCGCTGCTGACCGCCCTTTCCGGCGGCAAGCTTTGAGGAGGAGACCGTATGAGCAAGGATATGGATCTGGACGCGATCCTGAACGAATTTAAGGACTATCAGGGCGTGACGAATTCTGCGGGGGAAAAGCGCGCGGCCCGGCGGACGCAGCCCGCAGCCGCCCCTGAGACGGCGAGCGGACAGAACGTGCAGCGGCCGACGACCGCCGTCGAGCGGGCAGCCCTGCGCGCGCAGGAGGCGCAGCAGGCCCGGCCGGCTCCCGCGCAGAACCCTGTGCGTGTACCGCCCAGGCCCAGACGGGCGCGTGCGGATCAGAATATCGCACGGCCGCTCTCCTCCAGCGATCGCGCGGCGCTGCGCGACCAGAGCGCGCAGCAGTCCCGGCCGGCGGATCGGCAGAACCCCCGGGAGCCCGCGGGAGCGCGTCCGGCGGATATGCTGAAGGAGCTGGGCAGCTCTGTGAACCAGGGCGGCGCAAAGCTGGGACAAGGGCTGCGCGCCGCGCGCGCTTCCCGCTGGTTCCCGGTGGCGGTGGACGCGCTGCTGATCCTGCTGTGCTGCCTGTGCCTGGTCTGGATGGCGAGCAACATCCACCCCGGCTCGGAAAAGACGGAGCCGGGTGAGATCAACCTGGCCGGCGTGATGGATCGGGGCAGCGCGGCGGTGGCGAAGGCGGCAGCGGCGGCGGATCCGGAGAACCCGGACGCGCCGGTGCGGCCCCACTACATCATCGAGGAGGGCGCCCTGGTGGCCCCGGAGCCCGATCCGGCCTGCTTCGGCACCATCGCCTACACCGAGCCGGAGAAGGTGCTGCCCCTGATCCAGCAGGCCAGGGACTACGGCCTCCTGCGGGCGGATGAGACGGTGGCCTTCGATCCCTCGGTCACCTTCTATCACGACGACATTGAGTACTACCTGGACGAGACCATTCTGGTGATCTGCTGGAAGGAGGTCATCGACGGCAACACCTGCAGCTTTGTGGAGGTGAAGATCGCCGACGCCTCCCAGCTCCGCCGGAAGTTTGCCGACGACCGCTTCGCCTCCAACAAGCAATACTATTCCACGGTGATGCACAAGAGCACCAACGCCGTGGTGACCATGAACGCGGACTTCTATCAGAACCGGGACTTCGGCATCGTGGTCTACAACCGGGATCTCAAGCGCTTCCCCACGGGCACCTACACCGGCAGCTACACCAAGTACAACTGCCTGGAGACCTGCTTTGTCAACGGCGAGGGCGACTTCATTTTCACCGAGCTGGGCCAGCTCTTCACCGAGGAGAGCCTGAAGCAGTACATCGCGGACAACGACATCCTCTTCTCCCTCTCCTTCGGCCCCGTGCTGGTGCGGGACGGCCAGGTGCGCCAGGTGGACTGGTACCCGGTGGGCGAGATCGAGAAGGGCTACTCCCGGGCGGGCATCGGCCAGGTGGACAAGCTCCATTACCTGTACATGTCCCTGAACCACTCCCCCGAGAAGGAGGCCCGCTGGACGGTGAACCAGTTTGCCCTGCACTTCGGGGAGAAGCCGGTGAAGAACGCCTACTGCCTGGACGGCGGCCAGACCGGCGAGATCGTGTTCCAGGGCCGGGCCTATAACCATGTGGACTTCGTCAACGGCCAGTCCGAGCGCCCGGTGAGCGACAATATCTACTTTGCCACCGCCATCGGCGGAACGGAGGTGTATGAATGAGCAGCGTTGCCATCTACCTGGGCCAGCGGGCCATTCACTGGAGCGCCGTCATCATCGTGATGGGCGTGCTCTGCTGCCTGAGTCTGACCGTCGCCCTCTACCGTCAGCGCAGCCAGACCCTGCGGGCGATCCCGGCGTTCTTCCTGCTGAGCAGCGTGCTGGGCCTGTTCCTGGCCCGCCTGCTGCACTGGTACTTCACGCCGGAGATCTATGACAACGCCTTCTCCGTCGCCTTCTCCGACTTCAACCGGGGCAGCTTCGCCCTGTGCGGCGTGGTGCTGGGGATCTGGCTGGCCGCGTGGATCGTGTATCGGCTGGGCATGGTGCCCAACACCGGCATGCTGCTGGACTGCGCGGCGCCGGGCCTGGCGCTGATGATCGCCTTCATCCGGCTCAGCGCCCTCTTCAACGACACCCTCCGCAGCCGGATCGAGCTGGAGAATACCGTGCTGAAGACCCTGCCCTTCACGGTGAAGCGGATCGATCCGTCCTCCGGCAGAGAGACCTGGCCTCTGGCCACCTTCTTTCTCTCCTTCCTGGCCATGCTGGTGATCGCGCTGATCCTGCTGCGCTTCTATGTCAAGCACGGCAAGCGGAAGATGCTCCCGCCCTGCGCGCGCAGCGGCAACGTCTGGCGCATGTTCCTGCTTTACTTCGGCGCGGTGGAGATCGTGGTGGATTCCCTGCGGGACGACCGGGTGCTCATGCACTTCAAGCTGCTGTCGGGCCTGAATCAGTATTCCTCCTTTGTTTGTCTCGCCCAGGTCTTTGCCGCCGCCACGGCGCTCTATGTGCTGGTGTACTACAGCGTCAAATCCATCAAGGCCCACGGCTTTTCCTTCTGGCATGTGCTGAGCTGGATCGGCTTTGTGGCCTCGCTGGTGGGCATCGGCTATTTCGCGGAATACAAGGTGCAGCGCTACTCCACCTATTTTAAGAGCTATTCCATCCAGATCGCCTCGTGCCTGGCGATGGTGCTGATCATCCGCGCGGTGTACAAGAGCTGCGTGGCCGTGAAAAAACCGAAATACGAGTGGTAAGGGCATCGCCCGCGCATCCGAAACACCCGATCGAAGGATCGGGTGTTTTTCGTCCCCACGCGCCCGCGTGACCGCGGGGGGGATAGGTTTTAGGTTTTAGAAGACGGGAGACGCGGGGGGGAGTTTTGAGATTTGAGTTTTGAGAGGCGGCGGCTTCCGTCCTCCCCTGTCATTGCGAGCCAGTGACCGTGTCACTGGCGTGGCAATCCGCATCCTTCGTCCCCCGTAGGGGCGACCATCGGCCGCGCGTCCTGTTCGCCCCTCGTCCCTCCCCTGTCATGGCTTCGCGAGCGAAGCGAGTCGAAGGATCTCGCCCCCGGCGCAAGGTCGGACGTCCGCGCATGACCAAAGGAGAGACGGTGCACCCCCCATTCTTTCTTTTCGTCTTGCCGAAAAGAAAGAACGGGCCGTGCCGGTCCAAGAAAGAAAAGGGCGCCACCGACCGCTCTATGGACTATACAAATTTGCGCCACGCCGACCGCGCGGGGTCGCTGCGCTGCGCTCCGCTTTAGCGCTCCCTGCCTGCGTGTCTGCGGGCCGCCGAAGGCGGCCCCCCCGTGTCATTGCGAGCCAGTGACCGACGTCACTGGTGTGGCAATCCGCATCCTTCGTCCCTTCGTCTCCCGTCCCCTCATCTCCCGTCCCCGGGCAAAGAGAACGGATTGCCACGGCCAGTGTGCGCACTGGCCTCGCAATGACAGAGCTGCGCTCTGTGCGCTCCGCGCCCGTCCCCCTCTCCCCCCCTCCTTTTCAATCCGTCCCGCGCAGCGGGACACCACAATTATTCATTCTTCACTATTCATTCTTCACTATTCATTCCTTCCCACTTCATTTCCCGGCCGAGCAATGCTCGCCCCCACGAAAGGAGCACACATGTCCACTCTCAGCACCGCCGCGAGCTGGTATCGCGGGAGCTATTCCAACGTCTACATCGGCGGCGTGGGCTACGACGCCGCCCCCTGCGTGGCCCGCTTCGCCTTCACCACCGACAGCCGCGGCGCCGCGTCCCTGTCCTTCCGCACGTCCCGGATGGCGCCGGATTACAACTACGGCCACGATCAGCCAGACACCCTGGGCAACTTCCGCTGGACGGTCACCGCCGAGGCCCAGGGCATGGAGCGGGCCTGCGGCTTCGGCGGCTGGCCCTGCGCCGCCGTGCGCAACGGCGTCATGAGCGGCAGCCACAGTCTCTCCCTGCTGCCGCAGACCACCTACTACCTCTGGATCTTCCCCCAGAACAGCGACTACTGTCTCTGGTGGATCGACGGCGCCACCGTGGAGACGGAGGGCGAATACGGCCTGCCCAGCGAGGTGGAGGCCGCCGACGGCTGCTTCGGAGAGCCGCTGCCCATCCGCCTCAGCCGCAGTCTCAGCGACGCGACGCACACCGTGACCGTGGACTGCGCCGGGGTGCGCAGCCTGCTGATGGAGCGGGGCAGCCAGTACCCCAGTCTGAACTGGGAGACCCGTCTGGCCGACTACGCGCCCCTGCTGCCCAACGCCGCCTCGGCCCAGGCGGTGATCCGCGTGGAGACCTTCTGCGGCGGCCGCTCCCTGGGCAGCGTGTCGAAAACCGTCGAGATGCGCATCCCCCAGGGGGCGCTGGAGCCCACGCTCTCCCCGGGCTGGGCGGCGCTGCGGCCCTGCAACACGGGGGACGCGGCGGGCTTCACCTGCCTGATCGCGGGCCACAGCCGGCTGGAGGCGGTCTTCGATCCGACAAAAATCGACACGGCGCCCCTTTTGGGGGCGTCCATCACGGGCTATGAGCTGGAGCTGCCGGGGGAGACGGTGGCCGCCGCGCCCTATGTGACGGGGCTGCTGACCGAGCCGGTGACCGCCTGGGCCTGGGCCGTGGACAGCCGGGGCCAGCGCCACGGCTGCGCCTTTCCGGTGACGCCGCTGGCCTATGGGCCGCCCGTGCTGACGGGGCTGGCGGTTTATCGCTGCCGCGCCGACGGGACCGCCGACGAAAACGGCACGGCCATCGCCTTCAGCGCCGGGGTGGAGTACAGCCCCCTGGCCGGGGAGAACAGCGTGACGCTCACCGCCGCGCTCCGGCCGCCCGGAGGGAGCTTCGGCCAGGAGGCGGTCATGAGCCCCGGCACGGCGCTGATCCTGACGGGGCAGGACCCGGATCACAGCGTGGAGTGCCGCGTCCGGGCGGTGGACGCCCTGGGGAAGGAGAGCGCGGCGCTGCGCCGGCTGCCCACCCGCCGCTGGGCCATGAAATTCCGGCCGGACGGGGAGGGGGTGGCCTTCGGCAAGGCGCCGGAGCGGAGCAAGGCGCTGGAGCTGCCGGGGGACTGGGAGATCCGCGTGGGCCAGGGGAGCCTGTGGCTGGCCCTGCACCCGGTGGGGAGCCTGACCCTCTCCGACGCCGCCCCCGCCGAGGGCGTCTGGGCCGACCAGGGCAGCGTCCTGGGCACGCATCTGTGGAAGAGAACGACGTGAAACAGGGAACGGGGACGGGGGCGGGATAGTTTTTAGGTTTTAGGTTTTAGGTTTTAGGAGACGGGGGAGGCGGGGACGACGGGAGAGTTTTGCGTTTTGAGAGGACGGGGGAGGCGGGGGGAGGATAGGTTTTAGGTTTTAGGTTTTAGGAGACGGGGGAGACGAGGGAGTTTTGAGTTTTGAGAGGACGGGGGAGGCGGGGGGAGGATAGGTTTTAGGTCTTAGGTTTTAGGTTTTAGGAGACGGGGGAGACGAGGGAGTTTTGAGATTTGAGTTTTGAGCGAAGAGTTTGAGCGAAGAGTTTGAGCGAAGAGTTTGAGCGGCGGCGGCGTCCCCCGTCCCCCTAAACCTCCCCTGTGCAAGGGGAGGTGTCACCGGCGCGTCTCACGCAAGCGCCGGTGACGGAGGGGTTGTTCCCGTTTCCGCGGACGGGCAATCCCCGTCCCCGCGTGTCATTGCGAGGCATAGCGACGCGCGAGCAACGCGCGACGATCCAAGCTCTGCTGTGACCGTGTCGCTGGCGTGGCAATCCGTTTTCCCTTGCCCGGGGAACGGGGGAGGCGGGGGGGGG
>JAEEGF011667618.1_pt1 | contig 35896 bp, 31 predicted proteins | sample 9134171 | NCBI WGS metagenome assembly JAEEGF01 (sample SAMN16246542, study PRJNA631951) | gut metagenome | biome: gut microbiome; feature: rumen; material: AP-attached | host: Bos | place: Iran: Karaj | collected 2018-10
TCAATCCCAAAGCTCCTCCAAACCTGGCGAATTGGGCCTGACGATTCGTAAAAGCCATACTTTGCATTGCCCAAAACGTAACCTTTCTCGTATTCCTGCCAGTAAATTCCGGTGTTCTTATTACTTCTCAATATATCTATTGGCTTACCGAGATCGAGACTTAGCCATTTCTTATAGATGTCGCCACTAATAATGAACCCATCACTAGTAAATAGGGCGGCTTGTAAAGTTAACTGTTTATCGGTTTCGTCTTCGGATGGTAGGCCGTATTCCGACGGGTTCTTTAACCACTTTTGAAGATATTCTTCACTGATAGTATAATAGCCAGTCTTAGCTGATCCTATCACGACTCCATGCTCGTAGAGCTGATATTCTCCGCCAGTAGTCCTTTCGGTTTTAATACTACTAATTGGGAAACCTAGTTTACCTTTTTCATAATTATTCGCTTTCCAGTATTCACGTATACCGCCCATCGACTCGTAATAGCCGAGTTCTTCGTTGCCTAGAATATATCCGTTCTGATATTGCTGGTAAGTTATACCAGTTTCTTCATTTGTTAGTATTTCGCCAATTGGGAAGCCCATTTTTCCTCCCTCAAAACCAAAGCTTCGCCATACTTCACGTATCTTGCCGGATGATTCGTGGAAGCCGTATGTTGAGTTACCTAAGACATATCCGTTCTCGTACTGTTGCCAATATATGCCAGTAGCCTTATTGGTACTAATCGTCCCTATTTTAGCGCCAAATTTTTCTTCTCCACCTAATAACTCATAGGCTTCCTCTATTTTTTCATATTCACTCGGAAGCAGCGGATTGCCGAACCATTCGCTAAAATACATAAAGAAATTTCGATTACCATATGAACCACAAGTTGCTGTGCCGGGGTAATTTCTAAGAGCTGCATCGTTTGGGGTGTATGGAGTATAAATATAGAGGGAAGCGGTGGCGTAATTTTCTATATAGACCGATTTTTGACCACAAGAATATGTTGGTGAATAATATATTTTGTTCGTAGTGAACGGGTGATAATTATAGCTATAAATATGTTCTTTGTAATAGTTTAATTGCCAGGCCGCCCTGGTTACCTGATTATAAAAACCATAATATTTCGTATCGCAAGCCGCATTGTCTGGGCAGGCATAGCCCATTATAGTATCGAACTCATTTTTAGTTGGCCAATCGTCACCCCAAGCGTAGCTTTCTTTCTTTAGCATTACTAATAGGACTTGCGGGTTAATATTGAATTCTTTTGCCGCATCGTAAATAATCTGTGCAGCCGAAAGCATTCCCTCTTCGGCTACACCTCTAGTAGCGAAGTTATTTTTATGCGTAGTTGGGTTTTCGTAGTACTTATTAATGCAGACATATGGTGCATCATGATAGCGACTATCGCCACCTTCGGTACGCATCTTTCTGGCATATTCTGCGCGAGTAATATTTGGATCTACTGCTTTACCTTTTATGTAATAGCCGTAACCGATTTTTTGAGTGCCCCACATGTCGCAAGCTGGCAAGTGGCTATCCATAAATTTTTGAATATCCGCTACTGACATACTGCCCGAGTTATAAAAAACGCCATCATCAATAATGCGCCCAGCCTTAAAATCTGTAGCCTTAATAGCGGTAGAGTCTGGCGTATTTTTAACAGCAAGCCCAAAGAATACTGCTAAAAATGCTACTACGGCAATTAATTTACTGAATTGTAAAAGTTTGTGTTTCACTCACGCCCTCCGATAAATTAGATTTATATTCAAGCCTTACTTTCCATTCTCCCGAACTGAGCGATCCTTTTTCAAGCACTACCGCTTCACACACAGTATTTTTTGCATTAGGTAATACTGAAGTTATTTTCGTTACGGACTGAGTGCCTTTTGTGAATATATAGCTACAGGTCCCCTCAGTTTCGACAATATTAGTGATAGTGCTACTAATCACTGTTTTTTGTCCTACGACATAAGGATCGTGTAATAATACGTTTGCTTTCTTTAGGCCAGACTCATTTCTTTCTACTTGCTGGTGTTGTCTTTTTTCAAGTTCGTCATTTTTTGCCTTCGCTTCATTTCCTGGGGTAGTGTAATTTTCGTCAATATCCGATTCGGGAGTCGGCTGTTTTTGTTCATTCTCCGTATTTGCGGTGTTAATATCACTCTCTTCAATTACCGCTTTTTCGTCCTTGCTTACCATTTTTACGCCAGCTAAAGCGCCAAAACAAAGCACCGCAACAAGAAAAACTCCACCAATTATCATCATGGCAGTGTGTTTATTTGACCTTATTGTTTGAATTTTTGTTTTTGCCATAATATAGCACTCCTTATTTAAATCTAATCATCATCTAATAAAAAAAGCAAGTGCCTATTAGATATTTACAAATTGTTTATGCTATAATTAGGATAATTATGGATAATGGTGGTCATTATGATGATTATACCGGTCACGGTATAGACAAGGTTGAGGACTCCGGAAACGTCGATTTTGGCGACGGGGCAAACCACCGAATTTATGACTACGAGCATAACCCCCGAAGAAACAGCAATAACAATCAGGAATCCGGGAAAGAGAGGGATGCTCTTGATGCGGGTGAACGAAATCAACAATCTGACAAAGATGGCTCTAGTCGAGGTGACGCTACGTGGACTAATCGCACAGGTCAGACGGCTAAAATGGTTGCAGCTTCCATATCGGGGAACGCTTTCACTTTTGCAAGAAATGTAAGAAAAAACGGCGGCTTAATAAATACCGCTAAGGTTGTTGGACCGGCCGGCATGATTCTCATTATATTAGCGATGTGTATGAGTGTTTTCTTTAGTAGCCAAAGTGCCATGCTGGCTGGCGTGGTAAGTAACCTTCAGAGTGCATTCGATCCAGTTGAAATTGCCGCCAAAGTACGTAGCAGAATTCTAATCAAGGGGATAATGAGTGGCACAAATACGAAGGGTGGCGTATGGAGTAAATTCTCTGATTATATGAAAGTCAAGCTCTCGCAAGCCGGTGTCGATGTTAGAGGCGAAGGCGACAAGGATAGTCTGTATTTTAAAAACGAGGTTGGCGAGGAAGTTAAAGTTGATGCTGATAATCTAGACTCTGCAGTGGCAACAAATACAAAGATTGCAACGGATTTGGATGCTGGCATGAAGACCGTCGGCAGTAGCGTGCCAGTAGCGTACGGAGAAACGGGTACCAAGGTATATAAGGGGAGAGTTGGAGCTACGCGGAATGAGCTTAACCAAGAAGATAACAATGGTAAGGATTTCGATGAAACGAAAGAAAAAGTAGATACTAACTCTCAAGAAGCGTTGGATAAATCCACTCATAAGATGAGTGGTGATGTTGAAAGTGGTAGAACAGAAGAAAGAGATGCTGTCGATGATGACGGCAATACTCTACTTGATGATAATAATAAGCCAATAAAGGAGGACTACCTAGAAAGCGGCCGTACGCATACAGACATAGACTCCCCGGATGATGTTGAGGTAAAAGTTAGCGATATGGTTGAAGAAGAAGTCGGCAAGGGGATGGATTTTAGTATTGTAGGGACTCTGGTTAACGGGGGATGTCAGCTCTATACTGTCGCTACGACTATAAATAGCATGATAAAAAATATGGAAATGGCGCAGGTTGCCGTGATGGCACTACGTTTCTTGGAGGCTGTTCAGCGAATGCAGGCCGGTGATGGCGGATTTGATTTGGTATTTGATGTATTTGCACAATATGCTGCTAAGATTGAGAAAAAAGTATTAAAATTTGGCGAGGGTGAGGAGGTTGAAGTAGAGGGTTCGATGATGAGTAGTTCGCCTATGGCTGCTGTTTTTGGCGGTTCAAAGCTTACTAGTGAGGATCCAATCGTTAAGTCTTTTATTACTAGTCCAAGTCAATTTCGTCGAATCATGAGCACTATCGATGGCGGCACTGGCTACAAGGCTTGTACGGGTGCTAGGATTGCCGCTGGTGTTGTTGATGCGGTTGGCGATGCGGTAACTCTTGGCGGGACAAAATTACTAGGTCTCCTAGCCGGCGTTGCCTTAGGAACGTCTATCTCACTCATAGTTGGTGCCGTAGTTGACGTTTTGGTGCCAAAAGCCGTAAATGCAATGACTAGAGATTTTTCATCATTCATGATGGGGCCTGAATCTAGTGCTGTGCTAATGTGGGGCTCAGAAATAATTATGGGGGAATTAGCTAGGCATGTCGCTATGCAACCTGCGACTCCTGAGACTCTACTCGCATACAATCTTGCAAAACAAGAAGTCATCGCCGAGCAGGCGCGAATTGATAGGTATACGCTTAGTCCGTTTGATGTCTCGTCCGAGCACACATTTATGGGCTCGCTTGTGCGCTCTTTTGGTAAACTTTCGTTTAGTACGCAAAGTATCATGGGGAAGGTTGCTATGCTCATGTCGACTGCGGGAAAGTCGCTAATTTCACTGACACCGGCTAGTCATGCATATTCTTTAGATACTTTAATATCCGAAGGAGACTGTCCTGAAATAAACTACCTAAATGATGATTTTAAATACGCATCCGCATTTTGTATGCCTAAATATGTGGGAGATTTCTCAACGATGGGTATGAATACTGAGAAAATGATGAAAAGACTAGAGGAAAAAGGCGTATTCGATAACTATGATCCTGTAAATAACCCTAATCCACCGATTAAAAAAGATAATGAAAACTTTATTGCGAAATGTGATGTGGAATACGCTAATCGTGGTGCAGAATTGGGTTATCCGGATCCGGCAATCGAAGCAAATTATAGCCCTGGGGATACTGGATCTGTGGTTGGCGATGCACTTCTAGGTGTTACCCCAGTTATTGGCGGTGCTATTGATACTATTAATAATATAACCAAGGCTATGAATGTAACTAGAATCTTGGGGTCTTACTATACCGAGGATACCGAAGAAAACCATTTATGCGAACGCTATATGCTTGATCAAGAACTCGGCGTGGCCATGGGGGTGTATGAAAAAAATCAAGCCGTTGCATACATGGAAGATTACCGAAAAGAGCATCCGCTAGACAATTCGATGCTTGGCTTTATCGCTCGCCGTACCGGGCAAACTAAAGAACAAGCTCGCGCAGTTTTAGCTCAAATGAACGCACTCATATTTATAGCGAATTATGAACCAGAAGGTCTCGGTCCTCTCTTCTATCAAGAACCAAAAGTTGAACTAACCATTGAATCGACCGAAAACTTTACACATGTAATTGGCATTATACATATTAACTCTTTCGTAAGCGACAAAAAGAATCAAAAAATCACAGCATGAAAAAAGCCTCGCATTTGTAGCGAGGCTAATATGGTTGCGTTTTTTAGCGGTTACGGCAGCCAACGTCGAGCGTCTTTGCTACCGTAATTGCTTACAAACGAGATATCCGCAAAAATATCCCGTCTAGGGTTAGTCTCCGCCTGCTCGAGCCCATACAGGAGCAGTACTGCCAGATCCAGGTGCATATATGACCCCCCAACTTTGATAGTGTGCCTATCGTCAGGAAGCCAGTTTGCCGGCATTGAGCAGTCGAACATCTTTACGATGGAGTAAGCAGTATAGTTGTCGGCGTCTCTTACCTCTATGATAATTGCGTGTGGATGATTTTTTTCGTCGAACTCTGAGAATTCGACTCCGCCGCCCGCAAAATCGAAACCGGCTGCCCCTTCGAGCTCGCCAGAGCCAAAGATGTCGTAGCACAGTCTTCCAACATCGAGAATAAACTCGTGCTGATCAGTCGGAACTCCATTTACGCTTGCGCGATACTCGTTCCTCTCGATGTAATCCTCGATTTTATGCTCGGTATGTACTTCGGTGCCGTCACTCAGGATATAAGTGCCGTTTCCAGAGTATGCCTGTTCTTCCTGCTGGCGCTCCTCTTCTTCGCGCTGCCTTTCGGCTTCTTCCTGCTGACGTTCCAGCTCTTCCCGAGCTTCCTTGTCTTTTTCAGCTCTGCTGTTGTCCGGAGATTCAATACCGACGTTGCCTCCATGCTCAGGCTCTTTTTCGGGATAAAGCTCTTCCCGAGCTTCCTTGTCTTTTTCAGCTCTGCTGTTGTCCGGAGATTCAATACCAACGCCGCCCGCGTTGTCTTCGGGCTGAGCTTCAGCTGTCGGCGGCTGGCTTACGGTCTGCTGCTGCTGATTCGGTTTTGTTGCCCCTGCGCATGCAACCAGTGACGCGCAGAGTAGTGTTAATGCAACCATCATTGAAAGGATCCTTGTATTTCTCACGCATAATCACCTACCTTTCTTTAAAATAGTGAGAAAAACAACTGTTAAATCAATTATATAACACTTTACAAAAAATGTCAATATGAACTAATATATAATAATATGGATTTTTGGAAAAAATTTAAACCAGGTTTTACGATATTAGCACCAATGGAGGGTGTTACGGATATTGCTTTTCGTCAAGTTGTCGCAAAAGCTGCAAGGCCAGATATTTTTTATACCGAGTTTACAAATGTAAATAGTTATACAAGTGAGAAAGGGCGACATAACGCATTAGAACGTTTTCGAATCGAAGAATCTGAGCAACCAATTGTACCTCAAATATGGGGAACAAAGCCAGAAATGTTCGTGGAAACTGCAGCGGCGCTGAAGGAAATGGATTTTTCAGCAATAGATATTAATATGGGCTGCCCAGACCGTCACGTTGTTGCGACCGGTGGCGGATCGGGGCTTATCCGTAATCCAGAACTAGCGCAACAAATAATTCGCATGACAAAAACAGCTGGCCTACCAGTATCTGTAAAAACTCGCCTTGGCTATACGCGTGTTGATGAATGGAAAGAATGGTTATCGGTCCTTTTGGCAGAAGAACCCGCTGCGCTCACTGTGCATTTACGCACCAAAAAAGAAATGTCTAAAGTTGGCGCACATTATGAACTTGTTCCAGATATTATTGCGTTAAAAAATCAAATATCGCCAGAGACCGTATTAATCATTAATGGCGATATTGAAAAACCGAGCGATGCGCAAAAATATATCGATATGGGCGTAGATGGAATAATGATTGGCCGCGGCGTATTCCATAATCCTTTTTGTTTTGAAAAGAATCCTCGTGAACATAGCAGGGGAGAACTAATTGAGCTTATGAAGTGTCATTTGGATTTGTATGAAAAATATAATTTATCGCCATACGATCCGCTCAAGCGCTTCTTTAAGATTTATATAAATAATTTTCCGGGCGCATCTGAAATACGCGATCAGTTAATGCAAACCAAAACCATATCCGAGGCGCGTAAAATACTAGAAGACTTATGAGAAAAACTATCTTACTTATTCATGGTATGCGCGGTACACATCACGGGTTAATTGAAGTTGCGAGCTTATTGTCCAGTAAATATAAAATAATAAATCCAGATTTGCCTGGATCAGGAACTCGCTTGGAACTAGATAATAAAACTCTAGATGGATACGCTGAGTGGCTTCACGACTATGTCCGATCGCTAAAATTAAAAACAAAACCATATATTGCTGGCCACTCCATGGGTTCAATAATCGTATCTAACTATGTCGAAAAATACCCAAATGACGTGAATCGAAAAATTATATTAATGTCGCCAATTTTTCGAACTCATACTGGCCAAATAATCAGTAATATAATATGCTCTGTGTTGATTTTCCTTTTGCGGTTGTTGCCAAATAAACTCCGCTACAATTTATTGAAAAGTAGAGTAGTATCTTTTTGTATATCACACTATCTAACATGTGACAAAAATAAACAAAAACAAATTGACGAGCTACATTATCGATATTCTGGGCGCTTTTCGTCGGCAAATTCTATTATGGCGGATATAAAGATATCCATGCGTTCGCAGACGATTATTTCGTCAAAGAAGGACAATTTATTAATAATTGGCGACAAGGATAAGTTAACCTCATTGGAATTGATTCGGCGCATGTCTGATGATAATGCGTGTAAAATCAAAATTATTCCCAACTCTGGGCATTTGATTAATTACGAAAAACCTCAACAAATCGCCAATGCAATATCTAACTTTATTGGCTAGCCTAATTACTTAGAACGGCTCCGCAATACATTGTTGTATATTTTTTCAAAGCGCGAAAGTGTGTAGTTGATATCATGTTTAGCAATCATTTTTAGTGCGTTTTTTGACATTTTTTCGCGAAGCTCTTTATTGGAAATAATGGTGTTAATACCGGACGCTATCCCAGCCGTGTCATCCGGTTCAAATATGAAACCATTTTCGCCATCTTTAACTAACTCTGTAACGGCACCTGCATTGACGGCTATCGCGGGTAGGCCAGAAGCCATCGCTTCCATCAACACAATACTTTGGGTCTCCGTTTTAGACGTGATTACAAATACTGTACCAGTACGATATATTTGCGACAAATCATCGCCAATAACTCGCCCAATGAAATGAGTTTGGCTACCAAGTTTCTTTCTTTTAATCATTTTTTCGAGTTTCTCGCGAGCGGTCCCATCGCCAACCATAACTAAATGAGCTTTTGGTGCTTCTTTTATTAGTTTTTTGAACGAATTGACTAATATATCGAGACTTTTTTCGGGATCTATTCGTCCCACATATAGTATTATTGGTACATTTTTTGGTATAGCATATTTTTTGTATATCTCTTCGCTCGCTGGGCCTTTTGTGAAATGCGATAAGTCAATCCCGTTACTTAGAGCCTCAACGGGGACCTTAAAAGAATGATGATTTTTTGGCAGTAGGTCAGTAATTGCTTGTCTTGTTGGCAAAGTTGCATATTCGCTTCGTCGTAGAAAACTCATAAAATACGCATTCATTGCAGCATTTATAGGCTTTTTAGCAAACTTAGGCAACTTTACTTGTTGTGTGAGATTATCGGGGTAGGTATGGTCGGTCATTACAATTGGAATATTGCGTTTTTTTGCGTATCTAAATATTGCCAAAGCGAGCGGACCAGACGTTTGATTGTGAATAATATCCGGCTTAAAATCCTCTAAAACGCGCCTTATGTCTGAGTATGGATTATAGCTTACGTGTAGGCCATTTTTATATAAAAGCTGTGGCATTTTTATGCCCAATACTTTTTTGTCATTTGGGATTTTTTCAATCTGGTCTGGGTACAAATACATTCTAGTAGATTTAAGGCGAACTACCGTAAAGTTATAATCTGGGTCTTTTTCGACCGAGAATTTGCCGGAAATGCTTGGCGCAAGAACCATCACCTGATGGCCACGCTTTTTTAAGCCAGTTGCTAGATTTTTTGAAAATACCGCTACGCCGTTAATCATTGGATAATACACATCCGTAGAGATTACTATTTTCATGATATGATTTTATCATATGGCAATCCCTAAAAAGATTCACTACATCTGGGTCGGCACGGCGCCGATACCAAAACAAGACAAAAAATACATTGAACAATGGCAAAAGATGCATCCAGACTTCGAAATTAGGTGTTGGACGGAAAAAGATATTGACTTAGATAAATACCCACTAGTCGCAAAAGCAATGAAAGAGAAGCGTTGGGCACTCGCTGCGGATATTATTCGGATGTACGTGGTTTATAATGAGGGTGGTTTCTATATGGACACCGACGTTGAACTTCTGCGCCCCCTAGATGACCTGCTTAAATACGATGGCGTAGCCTGTTGGGAATCTAAATATTGGTTTACTACTTCTTTTTTTGGCGCCAAGAAGCACTCCGCCTGGATTGCAAAAACACTCCGTCGCTATGAGGGGCTTCTGCCGAAGAAAATAACCAACGAAACGTTTATGTGTACAGTACATAGCCTATCAATATATGCGGAGGATATTTATGGGCTAAAACTTGATGGAAAAACTCATGTGTATGATGAAAAATTTGCCGTATTTGCACCTGAATATTTCAACCCAAAGCATTACAGTACTGGCGTAATGCGTCAAACCGAAAACACGCGCGCAATTCACCATTATGCATCTACATGGCATTCAAAGTTCGAAAAAACGATGCAAAATTTAGGAACTTTTTTCATCCGGCTAATCGGGCCAAAAATATATAGCTTTTTTGAATTCTGTTATCATAAATATCTCACATTTAAGATTCGTCGTCAGAGCAAATAAGTGTTAAAATACAAATATGAAAAAAGTCAAAAAGCCTGCCGCCGTTGTCAATCGCCGCGCACACTATGATTACAATTTGTCCGATAAAATCGAAACAGGCATGGTTTTGACTGGCGCCCAAGTTCGCCTTATTCGCGATCGCCACGCCCAGCTAAAAGGTACTTATGTCACAATTCGCAATCATGAACTTTGGCTATTAAACCTAACTCTTGGCTCTGAAACATCTGAAAATATTAAGCTACTCGCGACTAAGAAACAAATTGCCGCCCTCGAGCGCGCCAAAGTTGACGGCTCCACTATCGTGCCTGTCGAACTCCATCCATTTAAGCGTCATATTAAGCTTACCATCGCAGTCGGGCAGGGCAAGAAGAAATACGACAAGCGTCAAACCATTAAATCGCGCGACTTAGATCGTGAATGCTCTCGCTATTAATACTCAAATATGGTATAATTATTAAAAGTATGGCTCGCATGCGCGAGTCATTATTAATCATCATAATTAATGGAGCAACCTATATGAGAGCATTAGCGAAAGATCTCACTATCAAATCTGGTAAAGTCGAGCTTGCTGGTTGGGTAAATTCCCGTCGCGATCATGGTGGATTAATTTTCATCGATCTGCGCGACCACACTGGCGTCAGTCAGCTCGTGGTTGATCCAAATACTGCCGACGCTTTCAAACTTGCCGAATCCGTCCGTGACGAATTTGTCATTCGCGCCACTGGAACTGTTCGCAAACGTGGCGAGGGTCTCGAAAACCCAAACATTCCAACTGGCGACATCGAGGTTGTTGTCGACCAGCTCGAGCTCCTCAACCGCTCCGAGCCACTTCCGGTCAATACGCACGACGAAGGCGTCGAAACCGGCGAAGATCTCCGTCTTAAGTACCGCTATCTCGACCTTCGCCGCCCTAGCATGCAAAAGCGCCTCGCACGTCGTGCCAAATACTACAAGTTTATGCGCGACTATATGGAAGAAAACGATTTTATCGAGGTTGCGACCCCGATTCTCGCTAACTCTTCGCCAGAAGGCGCACGTGACTTCCTCGTTCCTTCGCGTCTACACCCAGGTCAGTTCTATGCACTCCCACAAGCTCCGCAACAGTTCAAGCAGCTACTAATGGTTGGTGGCGTATCGCGCTATTACCAAATTGCTACCTGCTTCCGCGACGAAGATCCGCGTGCTGATCGTCTCTATGGCGATTTCTATCAGCTCGACCTCGAGATGTCTTTCGTTGACAGCGGCGAAGAAGTTCGCAAAACGGTCGAGCCACTCATTGTCAAACTAATGACTGATTTTGGTGGCAAAAAACTTCTGACCGACCCAAACAGTATCCCACGCATCCCATATGTCGAAGCGATGGAGAAATATGGCGTCGACAATCCAGACCTCCGCTATGGCATGGAGCTAGTTGATTTGACTGATAATCTCAAGGACACTAAATTTACTGTTTTTGCTAAGGCTGAATGTGTCAAAGCCATCTGCGTTAAGAATGGCGCCGATCTAAGCCGTTCGCAGATTGACGGCTTCACCGAACGAGCTCGCAAGCTAGGTGCTGGCGGTCTCGCTTATCTTACCTATACACCAGACGGCATCAAATCCCCAATCGCCAAGTTCTTAAGCGAAAAAGAATTGGACGCCATTACTAAGAAGACTGGCGCCGAAGCTGGCGACGCTGTTTTCTTTGGTGCTGACAAGCGCGAAAAGGTCAATAAAGTGCTCGGTCAACTCCGCATTTCTTTTGCCGACCACTTTGAACTCAAAAACCCTGACGAGGTTGCCTTGTGTTGGGTTGTTGATTTTCCATTTTACGAATGGGATGACGGCGCTAATAAGCTCGATTTTGGCCACAACCCATTCTCTATGCCAAAAGGCGGCCTCGAAGCACTCGAATCTGCCGATACGACCGAAGAGAAGCTTGCTATCGTTGCCGATCAATACGACATGGTCGCTAACGGCTATGAGATTTGCTCTGGCGCCGTCCGCAATCACAATCCAGAAATCATGTACAAAGTCTTCGGTATCCTCGGCTACGACGAAAAGTATGTCGAGCAACGCTTTGGCGGTATGCTCGCTGCCTTTAAATTCGGTGCACCGCCTCATGCGGGTTGCGCTTTTGGCATTGACCGTATTTTCATGATTCTCGAAAATACCGAAAATATCCGCGATATTGTAGCTTTTCCAAAGAACGGTTCTGGCGTCGATCTTATGATGAGCTCACCATCGGCAGTTGATGAATACCAAATCACCGATTGTCATCTCGCCATTGTTGAGCCAGAAGAATAGTCTCGTGCTACAATAATAGATATGCAGAAAAGAATTAACTACAGTCTAGTGTTCACCGCAATGATTGTAGTTTTTTCATCTACTTCAGCTACGGCAATTAAACTTGACGATAATCGCATTGGTGCCATCTCGCAAAACTGTTCAATTATAAAGGAACGTCTACGCCGAATTGAAAGTGTAGGCGCAAAAAGTCGCGTCTATCTTGGCACGCAATATGAGTCTATCTATTCTGGATTAATGTCAAACTTTAGCCTTCGCTTAATGAGAAATGGGATTGCGAAGCAGGATATAGCCAACCAGCAAGCGGCATTTCAAAGCGAGCGTGAGCGATTCCGCAATGATTTTATTGGGTATTCTCAGGAATTACAATCGCTAATTGATATGGATTGCAAGAATGAGCCAATTAAGTTCTATCGACAACTCGAAAAAACTCGCAAAAAGCGCGCAGATATAACGAAGAGTATGGAGCGCATGGATGAGATAATCTCCAAGCATCGCCAATCAGTTTTAGTTATTCGGGACGACTTATTAAAGGAAGATACTGATGAGTAGAAAAGAAGATAAAGATAAAAAGGCTATTCATGGCGGCCGTAATCTCATAATACTTTGTTTGGGGTCTATTATGATTGCCTTAATTACAACATCGGTAAGCTTATATTTCTACAGCAAAGGTGATATTTATATTGATCGCTCGCGACCAGGGTATATATCGGAAGATGAGAAACATAATACGGATGATGATATTCAGGAAAAATACTCCAATGAAGGCGACATCACTGAAAAAACCTTAACAGAGTATATTGAAGAGCTCGACCGAGTGTCTGAACGTATTAATGCCTCAAAAAACGATTTCGGACCAGATCCACTTTCAGACGATAATCTTATGATTACGTCGAATGACGAAGAGGAGTGATTTCACTCCGCAAACTGTTTACGCAACCAGTCGTCAGCTGGGCCAGCGGTCATCAACACGATTAGCCAATTATTGTCATGCAGATGATGAAGCTTTTGCGCTAGGTCATCATCTAGTTCTACAACCTCAGTTTGCTCTTTTGTCTCGGTATTATCAGATAACTCGTTCGGCGTTAAGATTGGTAAATCTGGGTTTTCACGAGTTAGATATGTAGGAAGCCAAAAGACTTTATCGGCACCAACGAAGGCGTATTTGTATTGATCTTTAACTTCGTGTTGGCGAGTATTTTGATGCGGCTGATAGATCACCGCTAGGCCAGCATATCTGTCGCGTTCTTTCAGTTCAACCGCCATCTTTACTGTTGACGAAATTTCATTTGGGTGGTGTGCATAATCTGTATATACGCCACGCGTTATTCTTTCAAAACGCCTACCAGCGCCAGGGAAGTTATTTAAAATCTCGACTATCTTATTAAAATCTATATTAGGTGCAATTTTTTGAATTACTTCGAGTGCTATGCTTGCATCTTGTCTGCGTAAGCTGCCGACAAGCGTGATAGCGCTGTTAATCGTTGTATTTTTAACAACAATTTCACTTTGTGCCATAAACTTATCAAACGCTGCGCGATAGTCTCCGACCGTGGGGTAAATATCTGGATGATCATAGTCTATGCAGGTAATTGCTGATATGTATGGATGGTAGGCTAAAAAATTTCTATCATATTCGTCGGCTTCGTAAATAAAATATTGCGAGGCGCTGTCATAATGGCCACCATTACCCCAACTAATAGTCGTTCCGATTAAGTAACTAACGGGAATTTCTAATTGCGATAGCGCCCATACTAGCATTGCAGTAGTTGTAGTTTTACCATGCGTGCCAGCAACAGCTATCATTTTTAGTCCTTTTTGCTCGACCAAATCGGCCAAAAAAGCATCTCGTTTTGTGCATTTTATCCCTTCTTCGCGAGCAGCTTTTAATTCTGGATGATCTTCGGGTATAGCCGAAGAGTAAACTAGCCAATTCACGCCTCTTTCTTGATTAATCTTTTTGAAGAAAGTGCCATCCTGTAAACCATATTCTACTTCAATTCCGCGATTATCTAATTCATCGCTAATAGCCCCACGCTTTAAGTCGGATCCGAATATTGTCAAACCCATATCTTGAGCCAGTTCTGCTAATGGACCAAGCCCTGTGCCGCTTATACCTGAAAAATAAACATTCATATTTGTAGTATACCATCATCTAAGATGTTGCGTTCTTCGATGACAAGCTGATACCTAGCGTCTCCTGGCTAGTTGGATTGTGGTATAATTTAGCTAGTTATGGGTGGAGTGTCGAAAAAGAGGAAGTCTAAGAAGGCTCTGTCTAAAATCTTCCACATCAGCACCTGGAAGCTAATCCTGGTTCTAATTTTGTTAATCTTTTTGGGCGCAACTTTTCTACGTTTTGACCATATAAAAATGAGCGAATTACGAGAGGCTGTGCTTGCGGCGGACGAAAAAGAGGATAACGAGAGAATTCTAGCCTCCTTAAACGAGCTGCGCAATTTTACATTAAAGCATATTATCTTTAATATTCTAGAAGAGAACGGCCGACAGTCGGTTATATTCGGTACGGGGCCTTTTTATCTCGAAAATCTTTACATCCACGATGCGAAAGAGGCTATAGCTAAGCAACAAGCCGAAATAGAAGAAAAAGGCATCACGGACCAAAATCCTAACGGAAATATCTTTGCAAAAGTTGCAAAAATATGCGATGGCAGAGCGCGCACTTACGGCTGGCCGTATTACGATAGGCGCTACCTTGACTGTTACACTAATGAGTTAGCTAAATATCCATCTTCGGCTTCATTAACAACGGAACTTGAGGCGGTTTTGCCAAATACTGAAAATTACCGTTATGATATAGCCTCTCCTATTTGGTATCCATGTCTTTCTGGCGCGGTGATATTAATCGCGGCCATTCTTGCATTCTGGATAGTCTGTCGGATCATCTTTTGGGTCATTAGCACTATCGCATTATTTATTCTTAATCACTAATAGTATTAAAAACGGTAAAAAATAAGCTTTAAACCCCTTGACAGCATTAAACAGGGGTCATAAGATAAGAGTATCAACTAACGGAGGAAAGCTTAAAAATGGCTTACAAACATACTAACTCAAAGGGCGTCACTTACTACCTTCACAAGTCCGAAGTAACCCTTCGCGGCGGCAAGCCACAGACCATTTATTTCTTCACCAAGACTGAGAAGAACGAAAAAGGTACTCCATGTGACCTCCCTGAGGATCGCGAAGTTAACGAAAACCCACGCAACGGTTTCTTGACTGTTTCTCGCAAAAAATAATTCATATTTATGATAGTTTTAGCCGCAAACCTTCGGGTTTGCGGCTTTTTAGTGCAAAAAGCTAGGCATGTGGAAAAAGACATAAAAAATGTGGGAAAATATTTGAAAAATGTGCACAAACATGTGGAAAACATGTGCAAAAAAGCCGTGATAGAATATATTATATGAAGCATCCGACGAAAAAACAGACGATTTTGCTAAAATTTATCGACCAATATACTGAAGAACACGATTATTCGCCATCATACAGGGAAATAATGCGCGCAATGGACCTAAGCTCCGTATCAGCGGTAGCAGAGCATATTAATAATTGCGTATCGGCTGGTTTTTTAAAAAAAGTGCCAAATGCGGCCCGCTCACTGAAAGTAATCCCAATTCAAGACTACAAAGAAACCAAGACGCTATTTCGGCAAAAAATAACTGAGCTAGAAGCTAAAATGAAGCCGTCTGAAAATGAAGAGGGTGATATTGTGGAACTACCCGACAGTAAACGGCGAAGTCTAGAAGATGATTTGCGCACACTGAAGGCAGCCGCCAACCTACTCGACCTCGACCTCTGACAATGATATAATTATCGAAAATGAGAAAAGAACCAGGTTTTTCCTACCGCATCTGCCTGATTATAGGTGACGCATTGGCAATCGTCTTTTCTTTTGCATTTTCTTATTATTACCGCACTCATATTGACTCTCGGCCATACTATTTCACTTCCGAGATTCGCGATTTTATTTTAACGAATGTTCTCTTACTGCCAATCTGGCTAGTTATTCTTACGAGTCTTGGGCTTTATTCGCGCCGCATACTTAGGCGTCGCGGCTTAGAGTATTGGCGCCTTTTTCTTGCGTCCATTATTGGCGTTATGACGATAATTACTTACGATTTCTTTGCCACCGCATATGTTACGCGCGGCTCGCTATTTCCCGTACGTACAATCGCAATTTATGCAATTGTTTTTAATTTTATTGTTTTGATTATTACGCGTACGATTATTCGGGCTATCCGCCAATTCTTGTTGCGTCGAAATATGGGTCTTATTCGTACGGTAATTGTTGGCAATAGCGATAATACTACGCAATTACTCCAAGGAATTACGGCCGACAGCGGATTTAAAGTGGTTGGCGTAGTAGCTAGCGATAAATATGTGCCAGAAGAGTGGCGAAAACGTCAATATGATAACCTTGATATTGCTCTAGCACGACTACGCCCGCATGCGATTATTCACACTGGATCAAAAGATATTGAGGCGACCAACAAGGCGGCTGTAGACCATCACGCGCTCTATTATTATTCTCCTGCTGAGGATTCGATAATTGTGCAAAGCGGCAATGTCGAATTCGTCGCTGCAGTGCCAATTATTTTAATTCGCGCCACTCCGCTTAGTGGTGGGGCAAAAATTTACAAACGTGCGATGGACATAATTTTTGGATTAATTCTAACCATATTAGCCGCGATACCTATGCTGATTATTTATATCATTCAAAAGATAATTGAACCAAAATCGCCCGCAATCTATAAGGATACGCGACTTACGCGCTATAATCAAGAATTCCCACTCCTAAAATTCCGAAGTATGAAACAAGAATATTGCGGCCTTACGGCGGAACAAGCTTTTAATAAAATGGGGAAGCCAGAATTGTCTGAAAAATATCGCAAACAAGGCGACTATATCAAGAATGACCCTCGATATACTAAATTTGGCACATGGCTACGTAAGACTTCGCTGGACGAAATACCGCAATTTATCAACGTCTTAAAGGGGGACATATCCTTAATTGGTCCACGCGCTCTACAGCCCGTAGAATTAAAAAACTACGGCGATCGTGGCTTATTATTGTCGGTCAAATCTGGCTTAACTGGACTAGCGCAAGTATCGGGACGTCGTAATATATCATTTAATGAGCGCCGCGCCCTTGACATTTATTATGTTCAAAACTGGACGCCGGCTTTAGATGTTCAGATATTCTTTAGGACTATTGCTTCCGTTCTTCATCATGATGGCGCAAAGTAGTCTTTGTCTTATCTTCTTTGCCGCGGAAGACTAATTTATAACCGAAATAATTTGTAATCATACCACAAATCGAACCAAAAGCTTTTCCGATTAGTTTCGTTACGCCGTTTTCTTGAAATATCCAAGTAACGAGATTTATGGCTAAATTTTGCACTACCCAAGCGCTAAACAACGAGACGATTAGAAAACCCGGCGCCGTTTGATATAAATTCTTTTTCGACTTCCAGACAAATTTATAATTTAATATAAAGCTAATTGTGATACAGATAGATGTCGAGATATTGTTTGCGACTTCTTTTGGGAAACTGAGCAGATTTGTTAGTAGGCCAAATAGGCAGAAATCGAAGACCGTGTTGAAGCCCCCGACTAGCACGAATCTTATTTTTTCGGCGTGTTTTTTAATTAGAGGTTGATTCTTTAGCTTTTTTAGCTTTTCTCTCATTTAAATTCCTCGAGTTCTTATGGTCAATTATATATAATGGGCGTCCTTGTGCTTCTGCATGAATGTGTGAAATATATAATGCGATAATGGATTGTGATATAAGAACTAAACCAATCAAGAAAGTAATAAAAATGCTTAAACAAGTCGTGCCCGTCCATTTGAGTTGCATCGGGTCCCCCATAATAAATTCCTCTATGATTACGAAAATCCCCAATATTAAAGAGGCAACTGTAATAAAAGCACCAATCCATCCGAATATGATTAGCGGGGCAGAGCTCAAGCTCACAAAACTGTCTATTGCTAATTGGAAAAGCTTTTTAAAGTTATAGCTAGGCTTTCCAGCCAGGCGATTCCCGTAGATATAATCGATGTATACTTTTTTGAAGCCCATCCAGTCCATCAAACCTCGCGTAATGCGACCATGCTCGGTTAATCTATTATACTCATCTGCGACACATCTATCGATAATACGAAAATCTGTGCTGCCAGGTACGGTGTCTTTTACGCCCATCATGCCAAGAATCTTATAGAACAATTTTGATCCTATTTTTGCAATGAGGCCGTGTTTTTCGTATCTACCTCTAACTCCAATAATGATTTCGCCACCTTCTTCCCATTTTTTAATAAATTCATGGATTAATTTCGGTGGTTGTTGGCCATCTGCGTCCATTGTTAATATTGCATCCCCCGCCGCCTCGCGAATTCCAGCTGTCAGCGCGACCTCTTTGCCAAAATTGCGCGAAAAACATAGCACCTTCACATGGTTGTCTTTCTCGGAAATCTTTTGAATAATCTGTAGACTTTTGTCAGTGCTTCCGTCATTAACTAAGATTAACTCATAATCGTAGTTGAGCTTTTTTAGCTCCGGCAACAACATTTTTTCATAGAATTGGCTGAAGCCTTTTTCCTCATTGTATACCGGTATTACAAAAGATATTTTCATCTTAATTTATTATATCATAGAAAAGGATAATGACTGGCGGAAACTCGACTTTATGGCATAATATCAAGTATAAAATCCCTCCTAAGTACTCCTTTGAGTTATTTGTTTCGATGGCGCTATGGGCAAGGCTGTTGTAAAATATAGCTAATGGTTTATTCTGAGCCTATCAATAAAGCTATCAAAATCGCCACCAGGCTACATGATGGTCAATTTCGTCGTGGGTCAACTATCCCATATATTGCTCATCCTTTTGCAGTAGCGCTTATGACTCAAATGTATATCGACAGCGAGGAAGTATTTATTGGCGGAATTTTACATGATGTATTGGAGGATGTACCCGACCGTGTCTATTCCTCGAATGATTTAGCTAATGATTTTGGCTACGAAATTCTGAACCTTGTCGAGACGGTTTCCGAACCAGATATCCGTACGCCAACTCAAGAGGCTTGGCGAGCGCGGAAATATGCTTATCTCAATAACATTGAAAACACCAACGATATTCGTCCACTAATTATTTCGGCATGCGATAAAATGCATAATATGGGCGAATTAGCTTACGGATATGAAGAGCTTGGTAAGAGTATTTGGACTTATTTCGCCGCCAAACGCGAGCGCGAGATATGGTTCTACGAGGCGGTGCTTGGAGTATTAAGGACAAAGATATTGCCAGCGGAATTATTCGAAGAGTACGAAAATCGACTAAATAAACTTAAAACTCTACAATAGGGAATAACATGAAAGATAATAGGCATCGCACTATCGTCGTTGCCAGTATTATTGGCATTCTGGCGAATTTATTACTGGTATTTTTTAAAGCCATCGTTGGTCTGTTGTCGAATTCAATTGCGATAATCTTAGATGCCGTCAATAACTTTAGCGACATGCTTTCTTCATTAGTCACGATAGCTGGTTCGCATTTTGCAAATCTATCTCCAGATCGTGAACATCCAATGGGGCATGGCCGTTCCGAATATCTGAGCGCTGCCGTCGTGGCTATTATTATTATGTATATTGGTTTTACGGCTTTTATCGAATCAATAAAGAAAATTATCATCCCTGAGTCCCCAGATTATTCATTAACTACCGTGGCGGTCATGGTAGTAGCAATTATTGTCAAGATTGTTCTTGGTATATATGTATATAGGGTAGGGCGGAAAGTGGATTCCGATTCTCTAGCAGGGTCGGGGAAAGATGCATTATTTGATTCGTTAATATCGTTAACGACGCTAGTTGCTGCCGGGATATTTGTACTGACCGGCTTTAGTGTTGAGGCATATTTAGCAGTCGGCATTTCCTTATTTATTACTTACTCGGGTTTTAAAATGCTCCGCGAAACCTTCAGTGTTATTTTGGGGGAACGGGCGGATTCTGATTTGTCTCGGAAGATTCGAGAAGAGGTCCGTCAGGTTGATGGCGTCGAGGGCGCATATGATTTGGTCATGCACGATTACGGTCCGAATATTACGTTTGCGTCAATTAATATCGAACTTCCAGACACAATGACCGCACTAGAGATAGATGACATATCCCGAGAAATTCGTCGCCGTGTTCATCGAAAATGCCATGTTCTGATTAATTCCGTTGGCATCTATTCCGTTAATAAGAAGGGCGGGAGGGCTGCAGAGCTGCGTGATCGAGTATATGAAATAGTATCTGGATTTGAACACGTTATCCAAATGCACGGTTTTCATGTTGACGAAAAAAATAAAGAAATTAGTTTTGATATTGTCGTTGGCTTCGATGTAAGAAATCGCAGTTCGTATTTTCGGCGAATACATAGTACACTTCAAAAAGAGATACCAGATTATACTTTTGAAATAGCTCTGGATTCGGATTTTAGCGACTAAGCTCAATCAATGCCACGGAACGCGGCAACAAAAAGCACCCATCAAAAGGGGTGCTTTTAGAATATTACTAACGGCGTTTTGCGCGGAAGATGAAGAACGCTAGAGCGCCCAGAATTCCACCTACGCTTGCTATTGCAGGAGCATTAATATCGGCAGTTTTAGGATTCTTTACGTTAACGTCTTTTGGCTCGGTTGGCTCAGTAGGAACTGCTGGATCGTTGTTTGCTCCCCCTAGTACAGTAACTGTAATATTTGCCGACACATTGCTATTTGCCGTAGCGGTAATGGTGGCCGTGCCAGCTTTAACAGCTACTATTTTACCAGTACTAGATACTGTCGCAACGCTACTATCGCTACTGCTCCAAGTAATCGTATCGGTTGAATTTGCAGGAGTAAGCGTTACAGTTGGGGTTGCTTTCTCGCCGACGTTAATACTGATAGAAACAGGATTAATGCTTATGGCTGTTGCTGGAACCGTCGTTGTAGCGGCTTTTACGGTTATAGTGGCAGTGTTCGAGACATTGTCGTTCGCCTTGGCGGTAATGGTTACTGTCCCTGCTTTTACTCCTTTTACGACACCATTCACATCAACTGTCGCAACGCTACTATCGCTACTGCTCCAAGTAATCGTATCGGTTGAATTTGTAGGAGTGACTGTGGCAGTCAAGCTTAGCGTAGCTCCTACGTTGACGTTTGCGGTTGCGGGGCTGACAGTAATACTAGTCACTGGAACTAACGGATCGCCTGCTGCTCTAGTGGCAAAGTAAATTGTTTCAGAATCTTTAGCATTGCCCGCAACATCATAGACGGTCGCATATGCTGCGTATCGGGTGGATTCATTAAGTCCAGTTAGAACTAGGCTCTTAGTTATTGCGGAAGTCTCGCCGGTATTCGAGCTAGCATACGTTTCAGCCTTGTCCGTATAGCTACTTGCATCGTTTGCTTTATAATGCCAGATGATTCGACCGAGACCACTTGCGCTATCTGTTACTCCAATGTTTAAAGTTGCCCCATTAGCCGTAACGTTGCTTGTTGATAGGGCAGTACTAATTACCGGTTCGGTTTTATCAATATTATTTACCGTAACGGTCTTCGAGGCGGTCTCGTTGTTGCTATTCTTGAACCAAAGCGTATATGTCCCGTTTGCGGAGACAGTTTGCGAAAGGTTGTATGATTTACTGGACGAAGAAATGGTTGACCAAGAGCTCGGAGTAGTGGCTGGGGTATTGCCATTGTCTACTTTGTACTTATTAATATTGTACGCGTTACTGCTCGCGGTAGCCTTAATGGTGGCATCACTATTTGTCCAGTTGGTTGCTGCTGTTACGGCTGGCGTCGAAATACTTAAATCCGCGTATTTGTTAACATGGAAGCTTACGCTACCCCAACCATAGTACTCATCTTTGCCGGCTGCGCCTAAGTCTTCAGCATCGAGTTTAAGGGCGTTATAGACCTGATTGTAGTTATAGTTTGGGTGTTCGGTTAAGATATTCGCTATTGCTGCAGAAATGTAAGGTGCAGAGAAAGATGTGCCATCAATTAGGGTTAATGTATTATCCGCGCCAGTACTTGATGTTGGTAGGAGAAGCTCCTCGCCAGGTGCCGCGAAATCGATTTCTGCGCCATGTTGAGAAAACGATGACGAGAATGATTTAGCATTATTGACGGAGGATACGGCGATGGTATAGTCACTGGACGCTGGATAAGAAACCCAACCAGCGCTACCATTGCCGGCCGAGGCTACTATAATAGTGCCAGCCTCTTTAGCCTCCCTAAGAGCAAGTTCGATTGTGGTCTGAAAATCTTCTGGTAGCGGATTTGGTAATTGTTCTACAAGGCCGAGACTTAAGTTGATTACGTCAACCTTACCCTTTAACTCAGAAACAGCCATTGCTACCTTTGTAAGATCAATGCTTTTACCGCCGGAAACGCGGATGGGAACAATTTTTACGCTTGCTGGAGTGGCCTGGGTGATTGTTCCTGCAACAGATGTGCCATGCGTTACTCTTGAGGCGCCAGCACTTACGTTAGTACATGTTTGCGTGGTAATATTACAGGTTACCGTCATGTTGTCGTTGGCGTTGTTCCCACTATCGTCGGGATTTGTGTCGTTATCATAATAATCGTGAGCATAGGTCATATCGAGACGGTCGCCTGTGGTTGTTTTCTTGAACGCCCAGTGAGACGCGCGGATGCCACTATCAATCACGGCAACGGTAACTTTTTGGCCAGAAGTTAGACTTTTTGCGTAAGTATCTAGTTTCATGGCAGAAGTTCCCCAACCTAAGCACTGGTCTGGTATGCTAGTACCATTTGTGTATGTTGTAGCAGAGCGATCGGTGCATCGGTTTAGCTCCTCGTAATTATATATCGCATTCGATTCTGCATCGTCGTCAAGTTTTAACTGCATATTTAAAAGAACGCCAGAATTGTTATCTTTTTCTTTTATATCAAGATAGTTTGCGGATGTGGTGTTATAATCTGCAAACTCGACTACGTATACCTTTTCGGCTATTTTTGTATACTTTATAGCGTCTGGATGGCTTTCTTTAAATTCATCTAAGTTTGGAATATTGACTATTAGCTCATGGGTTTTCAGAGCAGTCTCCACTCCTTTAGTTGAAATTCCGCTGTCTCTGCTAATTTCCTGAATTACTGCGTTTGCTGTATTTGATATAGCGACCTCATCGCTACTCGCCTGTGTTTTTGGGGCGATCATGAACAACCCGCCGGCGACCAAACCCGCAGATGCTAATGATGCCGAAAAAAGCAAAGACTTTTTTCTCCTAACCATATAGGTAACCTTTCTCTTTATTTGACCTTTTTATTTTGACCTATTTATAAACGTATTTAAGCATAAACGAATCGTAAAAACAAGTACTTTTGATTATTTTTTTATAAAAACAACAAAAAAGGACCTCTTCATTGCTTACGAGCGTCTCTTTATTTGAATATATATCTGTAAATTAAACCTGGCTCCCCCGGCCAGACTCGAACTGGCAACCTCGAAGTTAACAGCTTCTTGCTCCACCATTGAGCTACAGGGGAAGGTAATCTAAGTGTACAAAGATACAGTGGAAAAGTCAAGGTTCATTTATTGTAATAAAAAGCACTTGCATTTTGGTCTCTCAAATGTTACTATAAGCTCACAAAAGGTCAAAAATAAAAATAAAAGAGAAAAAATATGAAAAAGCTCCACACTTCGGCTATGCTGGCTGTGGCTGCAGCATTTATAGCTTCGCCAATTTTTGGCGTTGCGGACGCGAGCGCGGCATCAACAATAGCATATAAAGACTACAGTGAATTAAATCGGAATACGTTAAATAATACATTCTCGTATTCGAAAATTTATTACACAGAAAACACTAAAATTACAGCTGCCCATGTTGGCGGCAGTGGAATTGCTCAAGGCAAAAGTACGGTTACTACCGACACCCAGGCATTTTCTTCTGGTCGTATTAATAGGGGAGAATCGTACACGTTATTAATTGAAAATAGCACCGCGGTTGATCCAAATGGGCAGCCACTAGATGTGCTATATAAAGTATCAAACGTAAACCCGTGGACAGACGAACTTAATGATGACGGAACGACAAAGTCCTACTCGAGTTTAAATATCGTAAAAGATATTAGTGGCTCTAATGCGGCACTGCACCCAGAAGAGAGTGCACAAGAAGTGCAGACTATTAAAGCCGGCGACCCTATTGTGGCTTGGATAGGTGCTACTCGAGCAGATGCTATTTTTACAGTCGAATTCTGCAAGAAGGGTACTTACGTTGCATCTTCAGATAGCTGTACGTTAGCTACTAATATGAAGAGCGTCAGTAGCGCCATGTGGGACTTTGATGTTCCTAATAAGAATCGTAATACCGACAATAATGGCAACCCTATAGTTAATTCGGATGGCTGGTATGACTATAAAGAAGATGGCGATAAGTACTTCCATGGCAACGAAGGCATCGCGCCCCTATCTGGCACAAATACGGTTTACATGAATAAAAATTCAGCTATTGATGGGACGGAACTATCGACCGAGCAAAATGGTCTTTCCGTAAAAGATATAAATGGTGCCGCCTTTGATGGTATTTGGTATGGCAACTCTATCATGGCTACAGCAACTGGATTAAGCGGTTCTTGGTCCTTCCATTATAGTGGTCGTGGTTGCGCTGTTGGCTTTGTTTTCGGCTCTGCGGTGCCCTATGCAATGCCGAAACCAAAAAAGACAGTAGATAAAACTCAGGCGAGGGTTGGCGACACCGTTACGTACCGCATTTCTCAGGAAGTGCCGAATAACTACTCCGGCGAGGCAGATATTGTGACGTTCATGAATTTGTGGAGTAGGTATGACACTATTCCTCAAAATAAGGGCTACAGCGCGCTCAAAATAAGCGACAGCTTTAATAATAGCCTTACATTACCAGCGGCTAGCACTATTAAAATCGTCGACGAAAATAATAATGACGTTACTTCTCAATTTACAGTTGCAATTAGTGGGCAAAATGTCACAGCTACCGCCAAGAATGCAACCGGTATCAGTTTCTATGGCCATACCTATACAATGACTGTCAAGGCTACCGTAAAATCAACAATCACTGGATCTCCAGTTCAAAACTTGGCGCAGACTAGCTACACTCCAGTAGACGGTAGTGAAACAACCCTTCCTTCCGACCCAGTAGAAACAAAAATTTATCATACGGTCGTTACGAAATATATTAATGACGAAACCGAAGAAGAGATTGCCGATCCAACCTCCGAAGATTACGAACATGGCAAGTCATATGTTACTGACGAATCGGACGATATTCCTGAAAAATTCGTTCTTGTTAAAACTCCAGACAACGCTTCTGGTACCGTGAACCAGGACATCGAAGTAATTTATCGCTATCTCCCACCAAAAAAGGTCACGGCTCGTTACATTGATGATGAAACCGGAAAGCCAATTAGTGATCCTATCAGTGGCGAATACCCGCAGGGCGGTGATTATGAAACCATCCCTCTCCCAGACGATCCAAAAGGCTATAAGCTTGTAAAAATGCCAGATAATGCTAAAGGCGTGATGGGAAACAAAGATATTGAAGTTATCTATCGTTATCGAAAAGTTAAGAATCCAAACACGGCAGATATTAGCACAAAAGCATTTATTGGTGTAATCATCGCTAGTGTTATGGGTGGAGGATTATTCTTAGGACTCAAGCGACGTCGCTAGAAGACAAAAAGTATTTTTTCTCAATTTTTATACAGCCGCAAAATGCGGCTGTATTTTTTGACACCTATCAGACAAAAAGATATACTAAACTCAAGAAAAAAGAGGAGTTATTATGTGTGGAATTGTGGGATATGTTGGTAAACGAACTGCACAAAATGTGCTATTAAATGGACTCAAGCGTCTCGAGTATCGTGGATACGATTCTGCCGGTATTGCTACTCTAGATGATAATAATGATCCGCACATTGCGCGCTCCGTAGGGAAGATTGCCGAGCTAGAGAACGTTCTACTCGCAAAGCCGCACGATGGCCATCTTGGCATTGGCCATACTCGCTGGGCTACGCACGGTGGAGTAACCGTTGCGAATGCTCATCCGCATCATGTTGGAAATGTCTATCTTGTCCATAATGGTATTATTGAGAACTACAAAGAACTCAAGAAAGGTCTGTCTAGCTATAAATTTCAGTCCGATACAGACACAGAAGTATTTGCCGCGCTAATCGATAGTTATTATAAAGATGGAGTATCTCTAAAGGATGCGGTCGCAAAAGCTGCCAAGAAAGTTCGTGGCACTTATGGCATTGCAGTTTTCTCACCAAATGAACCAGGCTCTATCGTGGTTGCTCGACTTGGTTCGCCGCTTATTATTGGTATCGGCCACGGCGAAACTGTCATTGCTTCTGACGCATCGGCGTTATTGGGTTATACCCGTGAGGCTATTTACCTCAACGATGGCGAATTGGCTGTCTGCACGGAAAATGGCGCGGAGGTATTCAATCTCAACCTCAAACATCTCAATGCTAGCCCAGAAACGATTGAGGGCGATGTTGAGCAAATTCAGAAGGGTGGCTATGATCATTTTCTTCTCAAAGAAATCATGGAGCAGGCCACTACTCTCCATAACACACTTTCCGGCCGTATAGACCTTAAAAATGGCAAGATGCACCTAGGTGGGCCAAATCTTTCTGAAGAGGAGATGCGCAATATTCATCATGTAGTTATTGTCGGTTGTGGAACCGCTTATTATGCAGGCTTGCTCGCGTCATACTATATGGAGCAACTCGTTCCAGACTTAACTACCGAAGTTGTAATTGCGTCAGAATATCGCTATCGCTCGTTCCATTTGCCAAAAGACTCAGTTGCCCTAATTGTCTCTCAGTCGGGCGAGACCGCCGATACGCTTGCATGTTTGCGCGAAATAAAGAAACGTGGCATAAAGACGCTTGGTATCGTGAATGTGATCGGCTCCACGATTGCTCGCGAAGTTAACGGTGGCACCTACGTGCATGCCGGTCCAGAAATTTCCGTTGCTTCCACGAAAGCATTTACGGCTCAGGTGGTAACAATGATAATGTTCGCCGGCATGCTTGCGGAATATCACGGTGGCAACGCTGAATTAATCGCTAAAATTACCAAAGAACTATCCATGCTGCCGAAAGAGATCGAAAAGACTCTCAAGAATCATCGCGACGAAATTAAGGCTTTAGCTAAAAAGTATGTTAAATATAACAATGCTCTATACCTTGGACGCGATACGGCCTACCCAATCGCGCTAGAGGGTGCTTTGAAGTTGAAAGAGATTTCATATACGCACGCCGAGGGTTATGCGTCTGGCGAGCTTAAGCATGGGCCTATTGCACTTGTTGATGAAACTTTCTTTGAGGTATTCAACATTCTAGATAACTGGCTGTTTGATAAGTCTATTGGCGGCCTTCATGAAGTCCGCGCTCGCGGCGGTAAGGCAATTGTGTTTACTAATAGCAAAGCCGAAATTGAAGCCGATGATATTGTTCGCATTAACAGTAAGATTAAGATTCTTGCGCCTCTACTTCTCAACACTCTCCAGCAATTGTTTGCATATTATATTGCAGTCGGTCGTGGTAATGATGTGGATCAGCCGCGCAACTTAGCTAAATCGGTTACTGTGGAGTAGTATGCCTTCTCGCGCTCGCTCAAAAGATTCAAATAAGGCCAGCCGACGCGCTCAAAGAAAAGCGCGTAAGGCTGACGAGCGCAAACGTCCGGAATATCCGCGGATCGATTTTAAGTCAATCCTATATTGTATGAAAATTTACCGAAAGGCAGTTGGTCCGCGTAGGTATTTTTTCTGGTTCTATCGTGTCGTATCGTCGGTTACTCCTGCCTTGACGGCGGTTATCGCTGGTTATGTTGTGACCTGTATTTCGGACGCAGTAGTCTCCCCAACGCATGACCTAACCTCTTTTATTGTCGCCGTGGCGATACTGCTGTCCGTGCAGTTTATTACGATAGTTCTGTATGCTATTTATCGTCTTCTTTCGATTTCCGCAAGCCAAGAGACATATATTTACGTAAGTGAACTTGTGGCGACGAAATACATTCAAATTCCGCTCGCCATGCGTGAAACGCAGGAATTCGCCGATAAATTTGAACGCGTGCGCGAATTTGGTCTATCAATCGACTATGTTTCAACGAGCGCTATCACCGTGGCCTCTTCGGTGATTAGTTTAATATCAATTATTGTCGCAACATTAGTGGTCTCGCCGTTTATTACAGTAGCAATACTAATAGCCGCAATTCCATCTTCAATATTAAGCCTTCGTATAGCTGCTCGCGAGCGACGCAATTGGCGCGAGTTTACAAAAGATCGTCGCATTGCTTCGGCTATTGAGCGCAAAATTACCAATTCTGACTCTGCGCTGGAAATCGAGTTAAATGGTCTGTCGAAACACCTCGTTTTACAGATGATAAAAGCTCGCCGACGCAGCCAAGAACAAGATATTGCCGATAATAAAGCCTTCTTTTTGCCACGTTTCGGCGCGGACATTTTACAGGATGTAGTCGGATATATCGTTTTAATAATTGTAGCAATTCAAATTATTTATGGCCGTTTGGCAATTGGTCAATTTCTTACCGTGCGAACTTTATTATCTCAATTAAATAACAATATTAGTAGCTTCTTTGAAAGTATAACGGCCATCAATACTAGCTTAGTTAATGCGACGGATTTTATGGAGTTTATGGAAACGCCCGCTCAACATTCCGGCGATATAGAAGTCAATCATTTGCCAAAAATCGAATTCAAGCATGTCAGCTTTATGTATCCGCATTCTGACCATTTCGCCATTGAAGATGTAAGCTTTACGCTTAATCCAGGCGACAGTCTTGCGATTGTTGGCGAAAATGGTGCAGGGAAGACTACATTGATAAAACTTCTAATAGGTGCATATATGCCGCAAGAAGGCATGATTTACGTAGATGATCATCCAATCTCCGAAATCGATCGCGAATCATACCTTGGCCAGATTGGAGCACTTTTTCAAGATTACTCCCGCTACGATTTTGCTACATTGGGAGAGAATGTTTGGTTTGGCAATGTAGAGAAGCCATATAGTCGTAAAGCTATCATGGAAGCGCTCGACGATGCGGGCTTAGGCAATCTAGCTATTGATTATAAGAATGGTCTTAATCAGCTTTTGTCCAAGGATATAGATGCTAAAAATGCCACCAATATATCGGGCGGGCAATGGCAACGTCTTGGTATTGCACGCGCCTTTTTCCGCTCGCCTAATATCTTAATTCTTGACGAGCCGACATCCTCAGTCGACGCAAAATCGGAATACGAAATATTTCGCAGCATCATTAAAAAACAGCAAGGGAAGAGTACTGTTATTATTTCGCATCGTTTTTCGACTGTGCGTCGCGCGGAAAAGATAATTGTGCTCGACCATGGCAAAATAATTGAACAAGGTACGCATAGTGAATTAATTGCGCAAGACGGTGTTTATAAAGAAATGTTTGAACTTCAAGCTGAAGGTTATGCTTAAAAGTAGTAAAATATAGTTATGCGTAAGTCACGAAAAACAATGTTTTTTATAACTATCAGTATAGCCGTGATAATTTTTCTCGGCCTTGTCACTTTAATTCTTTCGCCAAAGACCTTAGCCGATACGGCCTATGATGGCGTTATTCTACTAGTGTCTGTAATTAGTATCGCAATTGCAATCTATTCTGAGATTGAGCTAAATGCCGAATCGCGTCGCGTCGAAAAAATGGTCCACGAAATCAATCGAATGCGTGAGAACCTCGCTAACGATGTAGCAATCGATAAAAACGCGCGCTACAAGCTTGATAAGATTATTGCGCTAGACGAAGAGATATATAAAAAGGTCGGCGGTCGCAAGAAAACGGCTGATTTAGTAAAGGATAAAAAACAAACGGCCCAGAAAGCATAGGGTGGCATTACCAAGGTGTAATGGCTATATTGCTTATGTTAGAATAAGGATATATGGACATAAATCTATTAGATTTTTATTCGAGATTAGGCACAATTGCGATTATTCTTTTACTAGGTTTTATTCTTGGTAAATTGAAACTCATATCGTCCAAGACGAATAAAGACCTCGTCAATTTGCTCCTCACTGTTTTTATGCCAGCTTCGCTGTTTATGGCTTTTCCTGCGGCATATAGTGAAGAGACATCGGAGATTTTTCTTGCGGGCCTTATTGGTGGTTTTGTTGTAATGTTTGCAATTATTTTATTGTCGCTTCTTATTTTTAATAAGAAATGGTACAAGGGCAAGCTTCGCTACGAATCGCAATTTGCCCTTATTTTTAACAACGCAACCTTCTTGGGATACCCGATAATATCTAGCACATTTGGCGCTCAGAGCTCGGCTGTCATTGCGTATTGTGGTTTCATAATTGCATTTAATATTGCACTATTCTCGTACGGAGTCTATCTATTTAAGCATAGAGTTGATAGTAAACTGATTCTGAATGTCATTACGAATCCTAATATTATTGCAGTCGTATTGGGCGTATTAGTATTCTTGACCAGCTTTAAAATACCCCTCTTTCTTGATGATGCGGTAAGATTTACGAGCAACGCTACCACGGCTTTATCGATCATTTGCGTAGGTTTCATGTTGAGTACGGCAAAGTTTTTGGAGCTATTCAAGAAATGGAAGCTGGCACTTACCGCACTAATACAGTTGATTGTTGGGCCACTTGCCACCTACGGCTTGCTTGTTGCACTACAATACGTCGCGCGGGGCGCGGGCTTCTTCTTTCCAGACGAAGTTGTGGTGGTTTGTACACTTATTCAGGCTTTACCGACCGCTACTAGTCTCGGACTCTTCGCATCAAAATATGGTGGCGACGAAAAAGAGGCTTCGCAACTTGTCACGATGTCTACGATTTTCTCGATTATTACTATGCCGATAATGGTCGGTTTATTATTAATTCATTAAATTACATAATTAACTTATCAGTACTTGAGTCAACTATTTGCTGGCAACCACGGTGGTGATGATTGGTTTTGTTGAATCAATCGCGAGAGTGCTTTTCACGGTAACGGTGGCAGTTGCCGCTATGCCATTATGAGTTTTTGCCGTAATTGTGGCCTTCCCAATTTTCTTACCAGTCACCGTACCGCCTGTAACGGTTGCGATATTTGTATTACTACTTGACCAAGTTACGGTATTGTTTGTGACATTACTCGGCGAGACGGTTGCTGTTAGACGATAAGAGCTTCCGACCTTAATTGTAATTGCGGAAGAGTTTAGTTTAATGCCCGTAGCTGAGATTGTGGTTGTTGCGGTGGTGACGGTCAGTGTAGCAGATACTTCTTTGCCATTAATTGAGCGAGCTTTTATCGTAACGGTGCCAGCTTTTTTGCCTGTCACTTTGCCGCCTGTAACGGTTGCGATATTTGTATTACTACTTGACCAAGTTATATTTTTATTAGTTGCATTGCTTGGAAGTACGCTCGCAGTAAACGTTATAGTGCCGCCAACTTTTATTGATGCGCTAGATGGTGAGATTTTTACTCCAGTTACTTCAATTACGCTTGGTGTTTTTGAGAGAACGGTAATAGTCGCAGAAGCGGTCTTGCCATTGTGTGATCGTGCGGTTATCGTGGCGGTTCCAACATTCTTGCCCGTAATAACACCGCCGCTCACGGCAACAATATTTGCGTTACTACTTGACCAAGTGATTGCTTTATTTGTAGCATTACTCGGTTGGATGGTAGCGCTTAGGCGATAAGTATCACCGACTTCTATGCTCACATTTGTCGTATTTAGTCGTATGCTTGACACGCTTATTGTGTTAGGCGTAGTTGGCTTCGGTTGTTGTGGTTGGGTTTGAGGTTGCGTCGGCTGTTCGGATTGCTTTGCTTTTACGGTAATTGAAGCAGATGCTTTGGTATTTTCGTTTGCTTCTGCAAAAATGTAAGCAATGCCTTCCTTAACGCCAGTAACGACCCCGTTTTCGTTCACTTTTATGATATCCTCGTTGCTGCTAGACCAGGTCACCTTATCGGTCGAATCGGCTGGCGTTATTACGGCTACTAAGGTAGTCGACTCTCCTATCGCAATCGTGGCAGAGTCAGGGTTTATATATATTTCGGTAGCATGGATATCCGAAGAGTCGCCAGGTAACGTAGTGTCGTCATCGCTGGTCGGAACGTCATCTTGAGTACTGTCGTCCCCTGAACTTGTTTGCGGCCGTTGCTCCGTGCTTTGTTGAGGGTTATTTTTGGTGGGGGTAGGTTTTGGTGAGACGAGATTTGCGATAAATGCAATCACTCCAAAAATCAAAATAGATATCGCCGCAAAACCGCATATTACCGCTATGATGAAATTTCTTTTTTGATTTGGACCATCGAAATACATCTTGCCTCTTTTTAAAATTATAGCACGAGCGTAAGCACTTCAGCTGGCGTAAGTTTTAATAGTCACATAATGACTGAGCATTTAATAAATCATCTAACGTTGTAGCTTTGTCTATTGTAGAATATTTCGCAAATCGCTCTTCGGTTTTTGCTATATTTTTTAACTGCTCAAAATCGACTTCCTCAACTTCTATTTGTTCTCCACCGTCTAGTTTTTGCGGTTCTTGCGATATAAAACTAGTCGCAATAAAAGTGTAGACTAGCCAATCAATCTTCATGAATGGTTGATGTACTTCTACTAATTTCCAAGTGCGGAAAGACATGCCGGTCTCTTCTAGCATTTCGCGTTTTGCGGCGTCTAATTCTGTTTCTGCTGGATTATCATTTCGTCCACCCGGTAGATCGTAGAACCAATCTTTTCGTGGCTGTTTTTGGCGCGTAATTATGATTTTATTATCTTTTATGGCAATTATCTTTACTGTATCTGTTCGGCTTAGCATCTCGAATGTTTCGGTTGTACCATCAAAAAGCTTCTGTGGCCATTGATACACGTTAAAAATCTTCCCTGAAAAAACCAATTCTGCTTTTTCTGGAACTGTTAATATTCCATTGGGTATATATTTGCGCATATCATCATTTTATCATTCTCAATAATTTATTCGAGCAATGTGGAAAAATAATACGGAGGAGTCTAGATTGATTTTGCTAAAAAATATGTTAAAATATTAACATGTAGCACATTTAATTGCCAACGGACAGTAATGTAGGAGGGTTACTTTATGACAAGTATTGTTGGTGGCCCCAGTAAGGCCGAACTGGTCTTTAACTTGGGATTCGTTGATCTTGAGGGCAGAACGCCGATCCAATTTATTTTGAGCGATGGCGGAAAGCTCGAAGGCTTCATCTTCGCTCTCAAACAGCTGCGGAATGAGGAAGGTAAAGTAGTGACGAAGTATATGCTCCAGGGAATTTTTGGGGAAGATTGTTATACTGGGTGCTATGATTACACTAATCGCACCGGCTGGATTGAAAGGGGCGAAGTACCTTTTTGAAAGCAGCAAAAACTATGCTACCACCCGCATCAACGATGCGGGTTTTTCTTTTATCGCGGAGTTTCTTTTAAGACATGAAAAAGCCGCCCAGGCAAGCCGGGCGGCGGAAAGGGATCGAAGGGGCGGTAACAGCCAGTTATTCCGGGCGGGTCAGTATAGCATATCCAGTATGATCCTCTGTGTTGTAGAACATTCTGAATTTGATGCCGTGAACACCATGGGCAAAGCATCTTCCGTCCAGGTTCAGGCGGTGACCAGAGCCGTCTTCGTGCGAAAGGCCGTAGAGCTCTGTGACTTTGATGGCTACGCCCTTCGCGGAAGGGGTCTGGGCTGCAAACTTCATCGTTACCTGCACATCTTTGTCGTAGACGTACTCATAAGCGGTGAAAATTGTGCCTCTTTCCGGTCCATCGAGAATCTCGTACCGTACATCCATACGTAGAGAACTCCTTTCATAATGTACTCCCAATCTTGCGACTGGGGTGAAATGTTGTCTCACAATTGAGCCAACAACCGCAATTATACTACGTTAGCAACTATTTGTCAATAGTATCCTTTATTATCTCAGGCGTCAAAACATCCTTCGTGAGCATAAAAGATATATAATTATTAATCAGATATGAGGTATAAGATTAATAAAGACTTAAAGCGGTATATTGAACAAAATATTCTCCCCGAATATCAGAAGAACGAGGCGGGGCATGACATTAACCATATTAATAACGTTATTAAACATAGCCTTAAATTTGCAGAGAGTGTAAAAGATGTCAATTATAACATGGTGTACACTATTGCCACCTATCATGACATCGCGCATCACATTGATGCTAAGAACCACGAAAAACTATCCGCCGAAATACTTGCGTTCGACGAGCGGCTAAAGGATTTCTTTGACGATGAGCAGATAAAAGTTATGTCCGAAGCCGTCTATGATCATCGATCCAGCAGGGAGGGTGACCCAAGGAGCATTTATGGCAAAATTGTTGCTTCGGCAGACAAGAAGATGAGCTTTGATGACCCATTAAAAAGGACTTATTCTTATCGGATGGAGCATTTTTCAAATAGTACTCTTGCCGAAATTTGCGAGGAGTCGCGTCAGCATTTGATAAATAAATTCGGTAAAAGTGGTTATGCAAATAAGAAAAGTTATTTTGAAGACCCAGACCACGATAAGTTTTTAGAGCATATTCGCAACCTGACTTCAGATAAGAAGAAATTTGAGCGAAGATATATCAAAGTAAATCATATTAGCCCTTTAGACTGGCTAACGAAAGATGTCCGATGCGATTTAAAAAAGTATATTTCCGACAATATTCTTCCTGAATATTCAAAAAATGATGGTGGACATAATCAAGCGCATGTCATGGAGGTTATTCGTCGTAGCTTTGAATTGAATAAGGCGTTTCATCTAAGTCTAGATCCGAATATGATGTATGTTATTGCGGCCTGTCATGATCGGGGTAAATACGAAGATCACGAAAAGCATCATTTAATTGCCGCTCGATACTTTATAAATGACAACAACTTTTGTCAGTTTTTTGATAATCAGCAACGCGCTATTATTAAAGAGGCTATCGAGGATCATCGCTCTTCAAAAGAGGACGAGCCGCGCTCTACTTATGGCAAATTAATTTCTTCTGCCGACCGCAATTCTAGAATCGACATCGTTTTCGTGCGGAGCTTCTTTGTCGCTCACGAACGAATGCCAGATGCGGTAATATCAGATTATCTAGACTATACCATCGAAAGGTTGTCCAAGAAGTATAGCGAAACTAATCCTGAAAATATGTTTTATGAGGATAGAATTTATAAATCTTTCTTACGTGAAATGCGTAATTTATTAAAGAATGAAACGGAATTTAAAGATAGATATTGTTCCGTGAATCATATTTCGTCTAGGCAAAATTTAGTCAAGGAAGAACCTGGAGCAATTGAATTCTTGTCGGGATACTAACATCTTGACGGAATTCAAAAAAGCTATTGTTTATTATATATAGCTGGGATACAATAGTCTCAACGTTAGTATGACGTTAGGAGGTGTAGAGTTCTTCAAATCTCAACTAGCTGCGAGAGAAATGGAGAATGGTCGATGTTATTCAGGAGGGGTCCTGTAGCATCTCGCGCCAAGGAGCGCAAAACAAAAAGGGAGAAAAA